>Ga0114938_1000394_pt1 | contig 33503 bp, 31 predicted proteins | sample AshMeaBigSpring_FD_88675 | JGI IMG/M metagenome (GOLD analysis project Ga0114938, IMG submission 88675) | Groundwater microbial communities from Big Spring, Nevada to study Microbial Dark Matter (Phase II) - Ash Meadows Big Spring | ecosystem: Environmental > Aquatic > Deep subsurface >... | reverse complement strand
TGCCGCCTTCGCTGCCCCATAGCGTGCGGGCCGTCGAGCCGAGCGTGATGTTGTTGACGATGCTGCGCGGCCGGGGAGCTGGCCGCGGCAGCGAAGACTGAGGACAAGGACGGCACACAATGGACATCATCCTCATCCCCGGTCTGTGGCTCGACGGCTCGTCGTGGGACGACGTCGTCCCGACCCTCGAGCAGGCGGGTCACAGAACCCACCCGCTCACGTTGCCCGGCATGGAGGCGAGGCAGACCGACCGCTCCGGGATAACGCTCCGTGATCACGTCGATGCCGTTGTCGAGGCGATCGACGCCTGCGGTCCCGGTGGGGTGGTGCTGGTGGGCCACTCGGCCGGGTGCGGGATCGCCCATGCGGCGGTCGACGCCAGACCCGACCGGGTGGCGAGGGCGATCTACATCGGTGGCTTCCCGACGGGCGACGGGGTTGCGCTTGCCGACGGGTTCCCTGTCGAGAACGGTGAGGTCCGGCTGCCGGATTGGTCGGACTTCGACGATGCGGATCTTGGCGACCTCGACGATGATCGACGCCGGGTGTTCCGGGAGCGGGCCATCCCTTCGCCCGCCTTGGTGACGACGGATCTGCAGCGGCTGTCCGACAGGCGGCGCTTCGACGTCCCCGTAACCGTCATCGCCCCCGAGTTCACCTGCGCCATGCTCGAGGGGTGGATCGAACGGGAGCTCGAACCGGTGCAGGAGTTCGCCAGGATCCACACCGTCGAGTGCGTGGACCTGCCAACCGGACACTGGCCGCAGTTCACCCGGCCGGAGGACCTCGCCCAGACCATCCTCCACGTGGTGAATGCGGCGACACCGCCCCAGGCGGCGATCGAGTAGAGCACGCCGTCGGTGTCCACGAGGCCGATCGTGTCGAGGATGGGCCGGTGCCGGCCGACGGCTTCTCTGCGCACTTCCGGATGAGCTCCTCTGCGGCGGCAGTCGATCTCCGTTGGCGAGATCGACGGGCCGGATCGGACGCGACCGAGGGGCGACCGCACGCCGGCCGCTCGTGGCACACTTGACGCCGTGTCCCCACGTCCCACCGAGAGCGACGCCGCCGAGCGCATCCGGCTGCAGCGTCTCGGGCTGACACTGGAGTGGGCGACGATCGCCTGGAACCTCGGAGAGGCCGTCGTCACCATCGCCCTCGGTCTCGCCGCCGGCTCGCTGGCGCTGATCGGATTCGGCGCCGATTCGCTCATCGAGGTGTTCGCCTCCGCCGTGGTGGTGTGGCACGTGCGCAACCTCGACCACCTCGACCTGCACGGGCGCAGCCGGCGGGCGATGCGGCTCATCGCCGTCGCCTTCCTTGTGCTCGGCGGCGTCCTGCTCGCCGGGGCGGGGCAGCGCCTGCTGTCGGCGAGCCGCCCAGACGAGTCGCCGTGGGGCATCGCCTACCTGGCGGTCGCCGCCACCGTGATGTTCGGACTCGCCCTTGCCAAGCGCCACATCGCCGAGCGGCTCGGCAACGAGCCGCTGCGCGCCGAGGCCGGGATCACGCTGCTCGACGGGTTCCTCGCCTCGGGGATCCTGCTGGCGCTCGTCCTCACTGCAACCCTCGGGTGGTGGTGGGCCGACCCGCTGGCTGCCGCCGTCGTCGGCCTGGTCGCCATCAGCGAGGGCGGCGAGCACTGGCGCACCGAGACCCCCGGCTGAGCGCTCCCCGATCCGGCGCACCGGTCGCCACTGCTACATTCGGCACTCGTCTGGAGGGAACCTGCACGATGACCGAGCTCGTCCGCTGGTTCGACGAGATCACCATGGCCGACCTGCCGAGCGTCGGCGGGAAGAACGCCTCGCTCGGCGAGATGATCGGCAACCTGGCTGCCGCCGGGATCGCCGTGCCTGCAGGGTTCGCCACCACCGCCGAGGCCTTCAGGGAGCATCTGGCCGCCACCGAGCTGGAGCGGCGGATCGCCGCCAGGCTCGCCACCGTGGACGTCGCCGATGTCGTCGCCCTTTCCACGGCGGGCGCCGAGATCAGGCGCTGGATCGAGGAGACTCCACTCCCCGACCCCCTCACCAGCGCCATCGCAGACAGCTACGAGAGGCTTGCCGGGTCTGGCGAACCTGCCCCGGCCGTCGCGGTGCGTTCCTCGGCGACCGCAGAGGATCTGCCGGACGCCTCGTTCGCCGGGCAGCAGGAGACGTTCCTCAACGTTGTCGGCGCAGACGCGGTGCTGGTCGCCGTCCGCCGGGTGTTCGCCTCACTGTACAACGACCGGGCCATCGCCTACCGGGTGCACCAGGGGTACGCCCACCAAGGAGTCGCCCTGTCCGCCGGCATCCAGCGGATGGTGCGCAGCGATCTCGGCGCCAGCGGAGTCGCCTTCTCCATCGACACCGAGTCGGGGTTCACCGACGTCGTGTTCGTCACCTCCGGCTACGGGCTCGGCGAGCTCCTGGTGCAGGGAGCGATCAACCCCGACGAGTTCTACGTGTCGAAGTCGCGCCTCGCCGCCGGTCGCCCCGCCATCCTGCAGCGCCGGCTCGGCTCGAAGCGCCAGCGGATGGTGTACGGCAGCAGCGGCGGCGAGCGGGTCGCCGTCGAGGAGGTGCCAGACGGGCTGCGCCGCACCTTCTCGCTGTCCGATGCCGACGTCACCACCCTCGCCGGCATGGTGACCGCCATCGAGAGCCACTACGGCCGGCCGATGGACGTCGAGTGGGCCAAGGACGGGCTCACCGGGCAGCTCGCCATCCTCCAGGCCCGCCCGGAGACGGTCCAGTCGCAGCGCAGCGCCAGGGTGATCGAGCGCTTCGAGTTGCGCAGCCGCGGCCCCATCCTGGTCGAGGGGCGCAGCGTCGGCCAGCGGGTGGCGGCCGGCCCGGTCCGGGTCATCCACCGCCCGGACGAGATGGAGCAGGTGCAGCCGGGTGACGTCCTCGTCGCCGACATGACCGACCCCGACTGGGAGCCGGTGATGAAGCGGGCCGCCGCCATCGTCACCAACCGTGGCGGGCGCACCTGCCACGCCGCCATCATCGCCAGGGAGCTCGACATCCCGGCCGTCGTCGGGACGGGGGACGCCACCAAGGCCCTCGACGACGGCGATGAAGTCACGGTGTCGTGCGCCGAGGGCGACGCCGGGTATGTCTACGCAGGGCTGCTCGACGTCGTGGTGCGGCGCATCGAGCTCGACGCCATGCCCGAACCTCCTGTGCGGATCATGATGAACGTCGCCAACCCTGAGCGGGCTTTTGCCTTGGCCGCCATGCCAAACCACGGTGTGGGGCTGGCCCGCATGGAGTTCATAATCAACAACGTCATCGGTGTCCACCCCAGGGCTCTGCTCGACTACCCCCACCTCCCAGCCGAGCTGCAGGCGGAGATCAGCGAGCGCGGCGCCGGCTACGCCGACCCTATGACGTTCTTCGTCGACAAGCTCACCGAAGGCATCGCCACCATCGCCGCCGCCTTCGACCCGAAACCGGTGATCGTCCGCCTCTCCGACTTCAAGTCGAACGAGTACGCCCACCTCGTCGGCGGCGCTCTCTACGAGCCGGTCGAGGAGAACCCGATGATCGGCTTCCGCGGCGCCTCCCGCTACCGCGACCAGGCGTTCCGCCCCGCATTCGACCTGGAGTGCCGGGCGCTGCGCTTCGTGCGGGAGGACATGGGCTTCACCAACGTCAAGATCATGGTTCCCTTCGTGCGCACCCTCGACGAGGCGGCGGAGGTGACGGCGGTGCTCGCCGACAACGGGATCGTGCGGGGGCGGCACGGTCTCGAGCTGATCATGATGTGCGAGATCCCCTCGAACGCCATCCTCGCCGACCAGTTCCTCGAGTACTTCGACGGCTTCTCCATCGGCAGCAACGACCTCACCCAGCTCACCCTCGCCCTGGACCGCGACTCCGGTCTCGTCGCCGGGCTGTTCAACGAGCGCGACCCTGCGGTGAAGGCGTTGATCTCACGGGCGATCGCCGCCTGCCATGCGCAGGGCAAGTACATCGGGATCTGTGGCCAGGGCCCCTCCGACCACCCCGACCTGGCCGCCTGGCTTCGTGACGAGGGCATCGACAGCATGTCGCTCAACCCGGACACCGTGCTCGAGACCTGGTTGATGCTGTCCGGCGTCGCCGCCGGGTGAGCCAATGGCCGAGGTGACCCGCACCGTCTACTGCGTGTCGGACCACACCGGGATCACCGCCGAGGCGTTCGCCCACAGCCTGATGACACGCTTCGACGGTGTACCCACCCACTACGTCGTGCGACCGTTCATCGACAGCCCGGAGCGGGTAGACACCGTCGTGGCCGAGGTGGCGGCGGCGGCTGTCGCCGGACCGCGACCCATCGTGTTCTCCACGCTCAGCGATCCGGTGCTGCGGGACCGGCTGCGTGATGCCGACGCCCTTGTGCTCGGGCTCTTCGACCACTTCGTGGCCGAGCTGTCGACCGAGCTGCGACGCAGCCCTTCCGTCGTCGTTGGCTCGTACCACGGCATCCGCGACTTGGCCAAGTACCAGCTGCGCCTCGACGCCGTCGACTTCACGCTCGCCACAGACGACGGGCTGGGGCTCCGCCACTACGGGGACGCCGACATCATCCTCGTCGGGGTCTCGCGGGTGGGGAAGACGCCAACCTCGCTGTACATGGCGATGCACCACGGGGTCAACACCGCCAACTACCCGCTGACAAGCGAGGACCTCGACCGGGGCACGCTCCCCGGGGCGCTCGTCGCACACCGCAGCCACCTCTTCGGGCTCACCATCGATCCGGTGCGTCTCCACCAGATCCGTCAGAAGCGCCGGCCGGACAGCGTGTACTCCTCGATGGCGATCTGCACCAGGGAGGTCAACCAGGCCGAGCAGCTCTTCAGGCGTGAGCGCATCCCGACGGTGAACACCACCACCCAGTCGATCGAGGAGATCACGGCAACGATCATCGGCACCGCCGGTCTGCAGAGCCGGCTCGACTGATCCCGGTCGGGCCACCGCTCGGGTCAGGTGCGTGGGGCTCCCGCTCAGCCCTCAGCGGCCGTGCGCTGGGCGGCCGTGCGCTGGGCGGCCGTCTCCCTGGCGGCGGCCAGCATCGCCGCCCGATCGCCACGCCCCTTGGCCGCTTGCGGTTCGGCTGGGGCCGGCGCACTCGCCGTTGCCCCGGCGATTCGCATCGCGATCAAACCCGACACGGTTGCGGCGGTCGCCACATAGAGGCCCACCACCAACGGATGCGACGCATCGGTGCCCGCCATGACCCCGTGGACCAGAACCCCGGCGAAGACACCGAAGGCCACGGCGACGGTTAGCCCTGGGCTAAACGCCGCATAAGGGCGACAGCTCGGCGGGTGCGGGTGCCGGCGTCGCACCCCTAGTCTCCCCATGATGGTCAGGGACACCGCCTCGCTCGGCGACGCCCTTCGCACGCTCAGCGGGCTACTCCTTGCGTTGCCGCCCGGGCCAGCGATGGCGGGCAGTGCGCAGACAGACACACTGCGACGCAACCTCTCCGACCAGATCCACGACTATCTGCTGCCCCGACTCACCCACCTCGAGGCACCCCTACTCGTCGGGATCGGCGGCTCGACCGGCGCCGGAAAGTCGACCATCACCAACACGCTCACAGGTGAGCACGTCACCGACACCGGGGTGCTCCGGCCGACGACCCGAACCCCGGTGCTCGTGTGCCATCCCGCCGATCTCGCCTGGTTCATGGAGGGCGGCGTGTTGCCGGACCTGCCCCGCACCACCGGTCGCCCGCCGGCGAGTGGTCAGACGCTCGCCGTTCGCACCTCCTCCCGGCTGCGCCAGGGGCTGGCGCTTCTCGACACACCCGACATCGACTCGCTCGAGATCGCCAACCACGAGCTGGCCGCCCAGCTGCTCGGTGCGGTCGATCTGTGGCTGTTCGTCACGACGGCGGCGCGATATGCAGACGCCGTCCCCTGGGGTTACCTGCACGCTGCCAGGGAGCGGAGCATCACGCTGGCAATCGCCGTCAACCGGATCCCGCTGGGCGCCGCCGAGGCCGTCACCACCCATCTCGGAGAGATGCTCACCGCCAATGGCCTGACCGGGGTGACCGTGTTCGCCCTCCCCGAGGGTGAGCTGGTCGACGGCCGGCTCCCCGCCACCGCGGCGGGGACCCTCGCATGGTGGGTCGACGACCTTGCCGCAGACGCCGACCGCCGACTCGAGGTGGTGCGGACCGCCATCGACGGGGCGGTGCGGTCGATCCCCGCAAGGGCCGAGCAGATCGCACGGGGTGTCGAGGGGCAGGCGGCGACCGTGGCCGCCCTGGCAGCCGCGGCCGACGACCGCCACGACGATGCCGTCGCCCAGGTCGAGCGCCGGCTCGATGCCGGCACCATGCTGCGCAGCGAGGTGCTGGAGCGCTGGCAGGAGCTGGTCGGTGCCGGGCGCATGATGCAGACGCTGCAGAGCGGTGTCGCCCGGTTGCGCGACCGGTTGCGCTCCCTCTTCGCCGGCACACCTTCGATGCCCGCCGAGGTCCACGGCGAGCTGCGCTCGGCGCTCGGAGTGGCAATCACCGAGGCCGCCGATGCGGCGGCAGATGCCACCGTGGCGGCGTGGGAGGCCAGCGACGCAGGTCGGGAGCTGCTCGGCGACCAGGGTCGCACCCTGGCCCGCCCGACCCCAGGTCTCGCTGCCGCCGCCGAACGCCACATCGAGGCGTGGGAGGACTTCGTGCTGGCACTCGTCTCCAACGAGGCCGCCGGCAAGCGCATGCTCGCCCGCACCGTGTCCCTGGGGATCAACACTGTTGGAGCCGCGCTCATGGTGGTGCTGTTCGCCCACACCGGTGGGCTCACCGGCGGGGAGGTGGTGGTTGCCGGGGGCACGGCGACGGTGAGCCAGGCGCTGCTCACGGCCATCTTCGGGGAGAGCGCCGTGCGCGAGCTGGCCCGCCAGGCCCGCAACGACCTGGTGGCCAGGGTGCAGCTGCTGCTCGCCGGCGAGGCGGAGCGCTTCCATCGCCTGCTCGATGGTCTGCCAACCGCCCGACACGCCGAGGCGCTCCGATTGGCGGCCGGTGACGTTGCGGCGGCAGCCCGGTGAAGGTCACGCCTCGCAGCATCGGTGAGCGAGTCGCCGCATTGGAGACCGTCGTAGCCGGTGGTGAGGGTCTGCTGCCGGACACCGCCATCGCCCGCGGGGCCGGGATCATCGCCAACTCCGCCGGGCGGCTCCGCCACGGAACCGACCACACCGTGGTTGCCATCGCCGGTGCAACGGGGAGCGGCAAGTCCTCGCTGTTCAACGCCATGGCCGGCGTACAGATCGCTCCGGTCGGTGTCCTTCGCCCCACCACCTCGCAAGCACGGGCCGCCGTCTTCGGGACCGGGGTCCCGGGCGAGCTGCTGGCCTGGCTCGGGGTCCGGCATCAGCACGGCATCGAGCCCGCCGGTGACCTCGAAGGGCTGGTCCTCATCGATCTCCCCGACCACGACTCGGTCGTCTCCGAGCATCGGCTCGTCGTCGACCGTCTCGTCGATCTTGTCGACGCCATGGTGTGGGTGCTCGATCCGCAGAAGTACGCAGATGCGGCGCTCCACGACGGCTACCTGCGGGCCCTGTCGCACCATGGCGAGGTGATGATCTTCGTGCTCAACCAGGTCGATCTGGTAGCGGCGGCTGATCGGGAGCGATGGACGGCGCATGCCGTCTCGACCTTGCGCAGCGACGGGTTCGCCAACCCCGCCGTCCTGGTGGTGTCGGCCGTCACCGGGGAGGGTGTCGCCCCGCTGCGCCGGGAGATCAGGAGCCGGATCGCGGCGAGAGACGTCGCGCTACGCCGGCTCGACGCCGATCTGCGCACCGTCGCCTCCGCCTGTGGCGACATTCCCGAGCCGCCACCAGCGGGTGCACTCGCGGAGCGCAAGCTGGCGGAAGGGCTGGCAACCGCAGCGGGCGCCGGCACCGTCGGAGCCGCCGTCGCCGCCGGCTATCGCCACGACGCTGCCCGCAAGACCGGGTGGCCGTTCGCCCGCTTGGTGCTGCGTCTCAAACGCCACCCGCTCCGTGCCCTCAGGCCAATGCAGACGTTCGGAACCGGCGCCGCCCCCGCCACCGCGGTCCCGATCGATCGCGACCGCCTCAGCTTGGCGGTCAAGCTGTATGCGGACGCTCGCACCGGTGCGATCCCCACCGCTTGGTCGCGGCGGGCCCGATCGGCGGCCGCCACCGATCTCGAGACGATGGCACCCGCCCTCAGCTCCGCCGTCACGGCTGCAGCGCGGAGCGCAATCGCTCCCCCACGATGGTGGGGAGTCGTGGGCCGGCTGCAGTGGACGCTCGCCGCAGTCGCGGCAGCAGGCGCCGCCTGGCTCGCCGCGCTCGCCGTGCTCGGCTACCTGAAGGTCCCGACCGACGGATTCATCCCGAGGCTCGGCGAATGGCCGATCCCCACCCTTCTCCTGCTTGGTGGGGCGGCGGCCGGGCTGCTCGTCGCTCTCGTGGCGAGACCGATCGCCACCGCCGGCGGGCGACGTAGGGCGCACCGTGCGGTTCGTGACATCGAGCGCAAGCTGGCCGGCATCGCATCTGACCGGGTGGCGGGGCCGCTCGATGCCGAGCTGGAGCGTTGGGCGCAGCTGCGTCGCTCCCTCGCCACCGTCGGTGGCGGCTGATCGGGGTTGGTCAGACGATCAGCCAGTCGGTCTGCACGGTCTGCGAGTCGGCCAGCCGGCACCGCAGGCTGATCGGGCCCGTTGGCACGTCGCTGAAGGTGAACCGGCCCAGCGAGTCGCCGTGGGTCGTCCGAGATCTCCCCTGGTAGCGCAGCTCTATCTCTGCCGCCTGCGCCGGGACGAGCTGCCCAACGATGCGGCGCACCCCTTCGGCGAGGACGGTGACCTCGATCTCCACCCCAGGCGCCCGGAAGGTCACCTGGCGGGTGTCGCCTTCACTGCGCACCCCAACGAGCTCGTCGACGGCGGAGTCGAAGACGAGCTCGGCGAGCTCGGCGTCGATCGTGCGCCACCCGTAGGCCGCCGTTGCGAATGCGGTGACCACATCCGGCACCGGGTCGGCCTGCGGGAGGGCTGCGGCGAGAAGAGCCACCAGCTCGTCGTCGCCGATCGTCTCGATGTCCCACCGCTCGTTCATGATGCTGGCCTCTCTTCGCTTGGTGGAGCTACGTCGTCGTGGCGATGCATGATGCGCCGCAGCCGCTCGATACACCGACCCCTGGTTGGCCCGATGCTTCCCTTGGGGCGGCCGGTGAGCTCCGAGATCGTGTCATAGTCAAGCGGCGGATCCGTGGTGAGCAGGCGGAGGAGCCGCCGGCACTCCTCGGGGAGCTCGCCGAACGCCGTCACCAGCTCGGCAAGCTGCTCGTTCTCGAGCAGAGCAGCATCGGGCGCCGGGAGGGCGTCGTCGACGAGGTCGTGCTCGAACTCCGTCGGGATCGTCCGCTGTTGAGCGCGCACCATGCGCAACGCCTCGTTGCGAGCCGTCGTCGCCAGCCAAGACGGAAGCCGCTCCGGCTCCCGGATCCGGTCGAGGTTCTCCACCAGCTTGAGCCACACGGTCTGGGCGATGTCGGCGGCAGAGGCGGCATCGAGCCGGTAACCCCTGACGACCGACCACACCAGACGCTCGTAGCGGGCCACGATGGCGTTCCACGCCGTGGCGTCACCACCGGCGGCGGCGACCAGCAACTGGGTGGTCGTTCGCTCCGTCATCGGCGACAAAGTTAGGGCGTGATGACCGGTTTGACCCATCGCCGGCTTCTCCTTGGGTACGGCACTCTCCTATCCGAGCCGGGAACGGTCGCCGTGATACGGCTTGTTGCGCCGGTCAACCGGCGCCAAAGCACACAAACGGCGCCGCCGCCGCCCCCCTGCGCCTGACCGCCGCGGCCTGCGCCGCCGCCAGCGCCGCCGCCGGCATCTCCCCTGCGGCGAGCCTGGTGTGGAAGTCGACCATCGTCCTTGCGGTGCGGGCGGTGTCTGGGACGAGACCGGTGCTGGCGACCACGGTGCGGCACCCGGCGCCGAGAAGCGCTGCGACCATGCCCATCGTCTCGCCGCCCGGTCGCACCGCCTGGAGCCCCGAGTTGCACGCCGACAGGACGACGATCGGTGGCAGGCGATCGACACGCTCCATGTCGTAGACGGTGAGCGCGCCATCGGCCAACCGCAGCGACGAGAACAACGGGTTGTCGTTGCGGAACGTCCCGTGGGCGACGAAGTGGGCCAGTCTGGCGCCGTCGATCGCCTTCAACACGTCCTCGACCTTGCTGGTGCGGGCGGTGAGCCGGGTGACGGCCCCGTGGAGACGAGCCACCTGGCGTGCCTCCGCCGCCGCCCCGGGCAGGTCGGGTCCATGGGCGACCACCACCCCGCGGCGGGTCCGTTGTGGGGGGCCGATCCTGTCGAGCCAGAGCGCCGCGGACGGCGCAACCGTCACCGCCCTGCCCCGCATCGAGGGGAGGAGCGCCCACGGCACCAGGTGCAGCGACGCCGGAGGAACGACAACAACGGGCTCGTCGCCAAGCCCGAGCCGTTGCAGGATCAGATCGTCGAGCCGCAGCAGCGACAGCTCCGTGGCCCGGCCAGATGCCGCCCGCGATGCCGAGCTGGCGTCGCCACGGGCGAGCCTGGCCATCCCCGCCCTCAGCAACGCCAGTTCCTCGTCGATCGCCGCCACCGACCCGCACACGTGGCGAATGGCTCGCCCCCGGCCGACAACGACGGCGTCGAGCATGCCGCCGTGGATGCCGAGCTCGACCATCGTTGCGGCGCCGAGTACGGCGTTGACGGCCGATGGTCGTGGGGGGTGGGAGAGCGCCCAGGTGCCGGCACCCGATCGGCGCAGGCTTCGTCTCCGCACCTGGCCTCGCAACCGCCCGGCGCGCTGCTCGAGACCGCCAACCGGCTCGCCTTCCAGACGGGCATGGCGAAGCTCCGCCTCCACCGCCCGGAGCTGTGCCAGCTCGGCGGCGAGCTCGGCGTCGTCTGGCGGTCGCGGGGAAGGATGGCGGAGCGCACCGGCCCTGGTGCGCTCGAGCCATTGGAAGACGCGGGTGGTCGAGCCTGATGCATAGGCGAGATCAAGCCCGAGCTCGGCGAGGTCGGTGGCGTGCGCCGCAACGTGCGCCCTGGCGTCGGAGCTGGCGAACATCGACTGCGCCACATCGACGGCACGCATCCCGGCCCGCACCGCGGCGTCTGCCGCCACCGGCCGACCGGCCGCCAGCCGCACCAGCGCCTCGGCGAGCCAGGCCTGCGCCCGCAGCTCGACCGACCCGGTGCGCCGCGCCGCCGCCGCCTCCCCGAGCAGGGCCGCGGCGCGGTCGAGCTGACCGCCTGCCGCCGCTACCCGCCCGGCGAGGACCCTGGCGTGGAGGGCGGCGGAAGCGAAGCCGCCGTCGTCGAGCCGGTGCGCCACGTCGATCAGCTCGCCGAGATCGACCTCACCGAACCCGTCGCCGACGATGCGGGCCTGGATGGCGAGATAGCGGGCGTAGGCCGCCCACATCGGGCGATCCTGGGCGGTGAACTCGGCGGTGGCGACCTCGGCGGCATGGCGCGCCTGGGTCGCATCGGCGTCGAGCAGCGCCGCCTCGGCAAGCCGGAGCCTGGCCTCGGCGACACCGGCGGCGAGACCGCTGCGCTCCGCCTCGGTCAGCGCATGCCCGGCGTACTCCTTGGCCTCGTGGGTGAGGTGGGCGGTCATCAGCGCCTCGCAGCGATCGCTCCACAGCGCCGCCACCGAGAGCCCCAGACTGCGGAACTGGTCCTCGGCGGCGTCGAGGGTTGCCAGCGCACCCGGGATGTCGCCGATCTGTGTCAGCAGCCACCCCTCGTTCTGCATCGCCCACGCCGCATCGGCGGATCGGCCAAGCGACCGATACATCGCCCGAGCGGTGGCGAGGTCGGTGCGGGCCGCCGTCAGCTGCCCGGTGAAGCCACGGATGATGCCGCGATCCATGTGCAGGCTCGCCAGCCAGCCGGTGTCCCCCGCCTCTTCGAGGACCGGGCGGGCCATGCCCTGGTCGGCGAGCGCCTCGGCGAAGCGACCCTGCCGGTAGCGCATGCTGGCCCGCTGCACCAGAGCCCTGGCCATGGCGGTTCCGGTGAGGTGGTTCACGGCGAACGAGATGGCGACGTCGGCCCCGGCGGCATCTCCCGCCCACGACAACACCGCCGCTTGGGTCATCGCCGCCTCAGCCTCGATCGAGCGATCCGCCGACCGGCGCCCCGCCGCCACCGCGGCAGCGAGCGCCTCGCCCGCCGCCGCGATGTGCATGAGCTTGGCGTGCGCCAACCCAAGCGCCCGCAAGGCCACAGCCCGTGCCCTGTCGTCGTCATGCGCCTCCGCCGCAAGCGATTCGGCGGCGGCGATGGCGCTAGCCGGCTCGGCGCCGGCGAGATCGAGCAACCCTCTGGCTCGCTCCATCAGCGGTCCGTCGATCACGTCGTCCTCCATTGCGGTGGGCGCCACGCCCGCACGCCGATGTGCGCTGCTGGGTAGTTTGGACGTATCGCGGTCCCGCCGCAGCTCTCTCGTCGGTGTCCTGAGGAGGTCGGATGAACGAAAAGCCGCTGCCGGTACTCGAGCAAGAGCGGATCGAGGCATTGGCGGGCGATCCCGATGCCTTCGTTCCACCACGCCACCGCGAGATCGAGGGGAAGGTGATGGTGTGGCCGCCCTACCTCCCCGGTGCCACAAACGGCCCGCCACCGACCATCTTCTACAAGCCGGGAGAGCTGCTCACCACGGTGAAGTTCGAAGACGAGGTGCGCATCCTTCTCGCCGAGCTTGGCGTCCTCGAGGGTGAGATCGACGAACGGCAGGCCCCAGGCGTCGTCACCTTCTTGGTGACGGGAGACTCGCTGGCCGTGGCCCGCCAGGTGAAGCAGCGGATACCCGCCGCACCGGTTGGGCCCCACCACGTGATGGCGCTTGCGCCGCAGCCGTCGATCGGGCCCGGCGGGGACCCCCGACCCACCGCCGAGCTTCCCGCCACCGGGGTTGCCGCCGCCAACCCACCGGCGCCTATCGCGGTGATCGACACCGGGATGTGGATGGAACCGCGACCACGCCCGGAGCTGGCCAAGACGGTCGACCCGGCGAGCGACAACGTCGAGGTGGTGGATGCGCAGCGAGACAGCATCGTCGACCACCGCGGGTCGGGTCACGGAGGCTTCATCACCGGCGTGATCCTCTCCAGGCTGCCAAACGCCGACGTCCACAACTACGACGCCTTCGAGCCGAACGCCGAGCTCACCGAGATCAGCATCGTGCAGCGGGTCGACCAGGCGCTGGCCGACCACGACATCGTCGTGCTCAACATGTCGCTCGGGTCGTACGAGGACAAGACGTGTGGCGGCACGGAGCTGGTGGCGTTACGGCGCGGCATCGCCAGATGGGCCCGCCAGAACAGCGATGGGATCCTTGTCGCCGCCGCCGGGAACGACTCGGTCTCGGTTCCGTGGTATCCCGCCGGGTTCGCCGCCGAGTACCCGGACTTCGTGGTGAGTGTCGGCGCCCTCGATGCGTGGCGACGCGAGGACAAGCCCGGTGCCCGCACCCGGGCGGCGATGTTCTCGAACTACGGGTCGTGGGTGACGGCATGGGCGCCCGGTGTTGATGTCGTCAGCGACTACCCGCAGGGGCTGCACTTCGTCTACTTCGCTCCCGGGGGGGGTCCGGTGGGGACGGGTCGGTTCGATGACGGGAGGGCGAAGTGGGACGGGACGTCGTTTGCGGCACCGTACGCCGCCGCCGAGATCGCCCGCTACGCCGCCGACCATGGGTTGACGCCTCGCCAGGCGTGGGCCACGATCCGCGGCGGCCGACCGTTCGTCGTGTTTGGAGGCTGAACCGGCCGGCGTAGGACACAGGCAAGGTTCCTCGTATCAGCACGGGTGCTCGACGCTCTCGTCGACCGGGAACAGAGGGGGGCCCGCGGCAGCGGGCACGCTGCGACGATGCGGACCGGGTTCGATGGGGGAGTCCGCAAACGTCCCGGAGGGGGAGCACCGGCGCAGGGTGCTCCCCCTCCTGCGCCCTGGCTCTCCTGCGCCCTGGCCCTCCTGCGCTCCGGCTCTTCTGCGCTTCGTCAGAAGGCGCCGTCGCTCATCTCCATGAGGTGGCCGTCCTCCAGGTCGGCTGAGTGCCGGCGCCCCGCCACCTTTGGCATGATGTGGCGGACAAAGAACCGGGCGGACTCGATCTTCCCCGCATAGAACTCGCGGTCGGCGGCGTCCGCCTCGGGGAGCGCCTCGTGGGCGACCTGGGCGTGGCGAAGCAACAGCCAGGCCATCACCACCTCGGACAGGCTCTCCAGCAGGGCGTTGGCGTGCAGCCCGGTCTTGTAGATCTCGGTCGGCTCGTGGATGAACCCCATGGCGTGCCCGACGAGGGTTCCGACCATCGCCTGGACCTCGTCGAGCGCCTTGCCGAGCAGCTCTCGCTCCGGGGCGAACACTTCGGGGCCGCCCTTGACCAGCTCGAGGATCTCACCGGCGAGCCGGCTCAGCGTGGCGCCCTGATCACGGGCGATCTTGCGGAAGAACAAGTCGAGCGACTGGATGCCGGTGGTGCCCTCGTACAGCGTGTCGATCTTGACGTCCCTGATGTACTGCTCCATCGGATAGTCCCGTAGGTAGCCCGATCCGCCGAAGACCTGGAGCGACTGCCCAAGCAGCTCGTACGCCTTCTCGGACGAGAAGCCCTTGAGCATGGGGAGCAGCAGGTCGGAGAGCCTGGCCCAGTAGTGCTCCTCCGGATCGATGCGCTCCATGTCGAGCGCCCACGCCGTGTAGTACATCAGCGCCCGCATGCCCTCGGCGTGCGACTTCTGCAGCATGAGAAGACGGCGGACGTCTGGGTGACGGATGATGGGGACCCTGCCAGCGTCCTTGTCGGTCATCTGGGTCATGTCCGCGGACTGGATGCGCTCCTTGGCGTACTCGAGGGCGTTGAGGTAGGCCGTCGAGAGCGTCGACATCGACTTTGTCCCAATCAGCATCCTGGCGTCCTCGATGACATGGAACATCTGCTGGATGCCGTGGTGGCTGCCGCCGACCAGGTAGCCCACCGCCGGGGTTGTGGCCCCGAAGGTGAGCTCGCACGTGGTCGACGACTTGAGCCCCATCTTGTCCTCGACCTTGGTGACAGCGATTCCATTGCGCTCGCCGAGCGTGCCGTCCTCGTCGACCAGGTAGTTGGGGACGATGAACATCGACAGCCCCTTGGTGCCGGCGGGGGCGCCGGGGCGGCGGGCCAGGACGAGATGCACGATGTTCTCGTGATAGTCGCTCGCCCCCGAGGTGATGAACCGCTTCACCCCTTGGATGTGATAGACCCCGCGCTCCTCGTCCACTGGGAGCGCCTTGGTGACACCGGCGCCCACGTCGCTGCCGGCGTCCGGCTCGGTCAGCACCATGGTGCCGCCCCAGCGCCGTTCCAGCATGCGCTTCGCCCAAAGCTCGACCTGCTCTGGCGTCCCGACCCGGCCGATGACGATCGCCATCAGTGCGCCGATGATGAAGAAGAAAGCGCTTGGGTTGGCCCCGACCAGCATCTCCTGGCCGGCCCATCGCACCATGTGCGGTGCTCCGAGACCCCCGAGGTCCTTGGGCACCCCGAGCATGTCCCAGCCGCCGTCGTAGAAGGCGTCGAGCGAGCGCTTCAAGCTGGCGGGCAACTCCACCTCGCCATCGACGAGCCTTGGCGGGTTGCGGTCGGCGTCGACAAAGCTCGCCGCCATCTCCCCGGTCGCCAGCCGCTCCAGCTCACGCAGCACGTGGCGGACCGTTTCGGTGTCGAAGTCCTCGAACGGTTGCTTGGCCAGGTGCGCACCGAGCCGAAGCACCTCGAACAGGTTGAACTCGATGTCTCGCAGATTCGCCTTGTAGTGGCCCATCCCCATCTCCCGTCACGCAGCCATGCCTTGCGGCAACGGCTCTCCCACCCCGTCGACCGGACCAGCGTCGCGGCACCGACACTCATTTTTGAGTATACACTCTAATTTGAGTTCTCACTCAAGTTCGAGGTGGACCCGCTAACCTGCGGACGGGAGGTCCACCCGCATGGCGCGCTACCGAGCCGGCATCCGCACCGAGGCACGGATCATCGACGCAACCCGAGAGCTGCTCGGCGAGGTCGGTCTCGAGGGCACCACCCTCAAGGCCATCTGCGAGCGGGCCGGGGTACGCGCCGGGAGCTTCTACAACATCTTCGACTCGAAGGAAGAGGCGATCATGCGGGTGGTCGCCGAGGCGATCGCCTCGGTCGATCCCGACCCGCTCGGCGCCGGCACCGACACCGTTGGCGATCTCATCACGGCGTACGCCAGGTTCATCACCGGCCAGGCGGCCGTCGCCAGGATCTACCTGCAGACGGTGGTGAGCGGCGGGCTCACCGACAACGATCTCGCCAAGCGCTTCCTGCGCCACCACCAGCGACGGGTGGCCCGCTTCGCCGACGCCATGCGGCGCGGTGATCCCGAGATGGGGATGGGCGAGGCGGGGGAGGTCGCCGAGCTGCTGTTGGCGGCGCTCAACGGGCTCGCCTTCCACTGGATGCTCCAGCCAAGCTTCGACTTCACCGGCCACATCCGCCGCATCGTCGACGCCCACGAGTGGCTTCGCGGCCGGCGCCACACCACCGCAGGGTCCGGTTCGGTCTGAGGCATGCCGGCGGGGTGACCGGGCGGTCGACGGGGCCGTGCGACGCACACCCCCTCGGGCGCAACGATCGGGAACGCTGGGCGGGACTCAGCGTCGCGGACGGCGGCGGTCCGACGAGCGCACCAACAGCCACACCCCGACCACCCCGACGAGAAGCGCACCGGTGACGACCCCGAGGTTGGAGCGCACGATGCTGTCGTCGCCGGCGGCGACACCCCAGGCGATGCCGCCGATACCGAGCACGAGCAACGTCGCCGCCACGATGACGAGCACGTTTGGCTGGGGTCTGCGGGTCTTGGGCGGCGCCACGGCGGCTCCTCTCTCGCCGGGTTACGGTAGCGGTGGGGCGATCCCGAGCTGGTGCAACGCCGCGTGGTAGTCGTCGATGGTGTCGACATCGACCGGCGCCGCTCTGGCGAACACCACCTCGACCACGGGCTGCGGCGGCGCCTCCACCAGCAGCGACCACAGCAGCTTCGAGCCTTGCCTCGCCACCATCGCCTCCACCGCCTCTGCCGACAGCAGGAACGGGTGGTTGGGAACCCCGTCGTCGTAGACGGCGACGGCCGCCCACGGGTGCGTCGTCCGCCATACGTCGACGAAGCGGTCGATGATGTCGGGGGTCACGGCTGGCATGTCGCCAAGCAGCAGCAAGACCGCCCCGGGGTCTCCGGCCGCCGCCACGCCGCACAGCAGCGAGGTGACGTTTCCGTCCGCATAGCCGGGGTTGTGCACGATGATCGCATGGTGCGGCTCGAGGGTCGGCCCCACCTCGGCTGCCGCTGACCCGGTCACGGCGACGACGCGGTCGAGCTGGGACGCCTCGGCGTTGGCGACCGCCAGCCCGGCCATCGTCCTGTCGCCGAAGCGGAGGAGCTGCTTGGGGAGTGCTGTCCCCATCCGCTCCGATGCGCCGGCAACCAGCACCACGCCGACGATGTCCCCTGTGGTCATCCGGCGAGCAGCTGCGCCGCCAGCCGGTTGTGGCGCTCGACAAGTGGCGGGAGATCGAGCGTCACCAACCGCCCGCCCTCGACAACGGTGCGGCCGTGGACGACCGTGCGATCGACCCCGACCGGGGCGCAAAGAACGGCGGCCGCCACCGGGTCGTGCAGGGCGCCTGCGTAGTCGAGCCGGTCGAGCGCGATGGCGACGAAGTCGGCGCATCGCCCCGGCTGCAACGCCCCGATGTCGCTGCGACCGAGCACGGCGGCGCCGCCACGCGTCGCCAGTTCGAGGGCGGTGCGGGTACCCATCAGCTCGCCGCCCTCGAGCGACGGTGCGGCGGCGAGACGGCTGAGGAGGAGCGCCTGGCGGGCCTCGGCCAGCATGTGGCTGGCGTCGTTGCTCGCCGACCCGTCGACGCCGAGCCCGACCGGCACCCCCGCCGCCAGGTAGCGGCGGACCGGGGCGATCCCAGAGGCGAGGCGCATGTTGGATGAGGGGCAGTGGGCCAGCCCGGTGCCGGTCTCAGCCATGCGGGCGATCTCGTCGTCTGCGATGAACACACCATGGGCGTACCACACGTCGGCGCCGAGCCACTCGACGTGCTCCATCAGCCCGACCGGGCGGCGGCCGTGGGTGGCGACGCAGAACTGCTCCTCGTCGAGGGTCTCGGCGAGGTGGGTGTGCAGCCGCACCCCCCTGTCCCTGGCAAGCCTTGCCGACTCTCGCATCAGGTCGAGCGTCACCGAGAACGGGGAGCACGGGGCGATCACCACCTGCGTCATCGCTCCAGGCGCCGGGTCGTGGTAGGCGTCGATCACCCTGGCGCAGTCGGCGAGGATCGCATCCTCGGTCTCAACGACCGAGTCGGGGGGGAGACCACCCTGGCTCTCGCCGAGGCTCATCGACCCCCGCGACGCCACCAGCCGGATCCCCACCGCGGCCCCGGCCTCGACCTCGTCGCCGAAGCGGCTGTCGTTTGGGTACAGGTAGAGGTGATCGAAGGCCGTTGTGCACCCGGAGAGCGCCAGCTCGGCGAGGCCGATCTGGGTCGATACCCTGATGTGCTCGGCGGTCATGCCGGCCCAGATCGGGTACAGCGCCCGCAGCCAGTCGAAGAGCCCGACGTCCTGGGCGCCGGGGACGGCCCTGGTGAGGGTCTGGTAGAGGTGGTGGTGGGTGTTGACGAGACCGGGGAGCACGACGTGGCCGGTGAGGTCGATGACCTCGTCGGCGGTGGCCGGCAGCTCGTCGCCGGCGCCGACGGCGGTGAGGAACCCGTTCTCGGCGAACAACCCGCCGTCGCGGATCTCCCTGCGCTCGTCGTCCATCGTGACGAGCACGGTTGCATTGCGGGCGAGCAGCGTGGCCATCGGCTGGCTACGCCCCCAGGGCGTCGGCGAGGGCGCCGAGGTCGGGGACGGTCAGGTCGGGTTGGGGCTGGTGCGAGCCCCACACCACGTTGGGGCGAGCGGCGAAGGCCCCGGCGATCCCGACGCTGCGGGCGCCGAGGATGTCCCAGTCGTGGGAGGACACCATGACCATGTCGTCGAGGTCGACATCGAGCTTGGCGGCCGCCAGCAGGTACACCTCGGGAGCGGGCTTGAAGCGGCGCACCTCGTCGACCGAGAGCGCCTGCTCGATGTAGCCGTCGATGCCCGAGCCGGCCAGTTGCGCCGCCGCCACCTCGTATGAGCCGTTGGTGAGCGTGACCAACCGGTAACCGGCGGTGCGCAGCCGCCCGAGCGCCGGGAGGACGTCGGGGTGGGGCGGCAGCGACCGCATCCCGGCAACGACGCCGGCGGCTTGGGCGTCGTCGACAGCCACCCCGCGCCGCGTGGCGAGGGTGGTGAGCGCCTCGGCGCCGATGTCGTCGAAGGAGCGGTATGCCCCGAGGTGGTTGCTGACGAGCGATCCGTGGAGCATGCGGGCAAACCACTCGCTCATGGGTTCTGCGCTCCCGAGGACGGCGGCGAACGCCGGTCGCAGTGCGGCGAGGTCGAGCATCGTCTCGTTGACGTCGAAGAGAAGGACGTGTGGGGGCGCCGTCACTTCGGGCCCATGCGGATGCCGCCGTCCATGCGGATCGTCTCGCCGTTCATGTAGCCGTGGGTGAGGAGGAAGAGGGCGAGCTCGGCGTACTCGTCCGGGCGGCCGAGCCGCCTCGGATACAGCACCTGCTGCCCGAGCGACTCCCTCGCCGCCTCCGGCAGACCCGCCAGGAGCGGGGTGTCGATGAGCCCGGGGGCGATGGTGTTGACCCGGATGTGGAGGGCGGCGAGGTCGCGGGCCACCGGCAGTGTCATCCCGACGACGCCGCCCTTCGACGCCGCATAAGCGGCCTGCCCGATCTGCCCGTCGAAGGCCGCCACCGAGGCTGTGTTGACGATGGCGCCGCGGTCGCCGTCCTCGCCCAGGTCGACGTGGGACATCGCCGCTGCGGCGAGCCTGATGCAGTTGAAGGTACCGATCAGGTTGATGTTGACGACCGTCTTGAAGTGGGCGTAGTCGTGCGGGTTGCCCTCCCGATCGACGGTCCGCAACGGGGGCCCGATGCCTGCGCAGTTGACCAGGGCACGCAGCGGCCCCATCTCCATGGCGGCATCCACCGCCGCCTGCACCTGGGCGGCGTCTGTGACGTCGGCGTGGACAAAGCCGCCCCCGATCTCGGCGGCGAGGGCCTCGCCCGGCTCGTCCTGGAGGTCGACCACCAGGACGTGGGCGCCTGCGGCGGCGAGACGGCGAGCGGTGGCGGCGCCGAGCCCGGACGCCCCACCGGTGACGAGTGCGGAGACACCTGCAAGCTTCATGGGACCGAGGCTACCGTCCCCGGCTCGACGCTCGCCGCCACGACGGCGAAGGCGCCGTCGGGATCACGCCCCGCCGCCGGCGAGCCCGGTCTGGCCGTGGCGGACTCGAGCCCGCAACGGGTCCGGCCCGGGCGGCGACGCGGCGCCGGTTCACCTACGGCACCGGGGCGACGTCGTCGCCGCCCTCATCATTCTCGCCGGCACGGGCGACCGCTTCCCACTTCCCCGTCTCCAGGTACTGGTCGATCGCCGCCGCAGCCCTCCGCCCGGCGCCCATCGCCAGGATGACGGTGGCGCCGCCGGTGACGATGTCGCCCCCGGCGAAGACCCCACGCTTGGTGGTGCGGCCCGTGGCCTCGTCGGCTACGAGGGTGCCGCGGCGGGTCTGCTCGAGGGTGGCGTCTGTACGAGGAAGCAGCGGGTTGGGGCTGTTGCCAACGGCGACGATGGCGACATCGAGGTCGATCGCATACTCGCTCCCGGCAATCGGCTCGGGTCGGCGTCGCCCGCTGTCATCTGACTCACCGAGCTGCATGCGCTGGATCACCGCCCCGGTGAGCCGGCCGTCTCCGTCGCCGAGCAGCTCGACGGGGGCGGCGAGGGTGACGAGGTCCACCCCCTCCTCCTCGGCGTGGGCGATCTCCTCACCGCGGGCCGGCATCTCCTCCTCGGACCTGCGGTAGATGAGCGACGCCGGAGCGGCGCCGAGACGGATGGCGACACGCACCGCATCCAGCGCCGTGTTGCCCCCACCAAACACGGCGACGCGGCGGCCGTGCACGTCGAGCACGGGGGTGTCCGCCTCGGGGAGGTAGGCCTTCATCAGGTTGACCCTGGTGAGGAACTCGTTCGCCGAGTACACCCCGACCAGGTTCTCGCCGGGGATGTCCATGAAGCGGGGCAACCCGGCGCCGACACCGATGAAGACGGCGTCGAACTCCTCGAGCAGCTCGTCGAGGGTCTGCACCATCCCGATGACGGCGTTGGTCTCGAAGCGGACACCGAGCCGGGCGAGCTGGTCGATCTCGGCTCGCACGATCTCCTTGGGGAGGCGGAACTCGGGGATGCCGTACACCAGGACCCCGCCGAGCTCGTGCAGCGCCTCGAACACGGTCACGTCGTGGCCCGTCTTGGCGAGATCGGTGGCGCACGCCAGACCCGCCGGGCCGCTTCCGACGACGGCCACCCGTTTCCCGGTGCGCACCGCCGCGGGTTCGGCCCGCACCAGACCGTGCTCCCTCTCGTAGTCGGCGACGAAGCGCTCCAGCGCCCCGATGGCGACAGGCTCGTGGTTGCGCCCCATCACGCATGCGCCCTCGCACTGGTACTCCTGGGGACACACCCGTCCGCAGATCGCCGGCAGCGAGTTGTCGATCTTGACCACCTTGGCCGCCTCGTCGAACCGGCCATCGGCCACCAGGGCGACGAACTCGTCGATGCGGACCCCGACAGGGCACCCCTCGATGCACTTTGGTCTGGGGCACAGCAGGCACCGCTCCGCCTCGAGGATGGCGAGCCCGGAGGTGAAGCCTAGGTTGACCTCGCCAAAGCCGCGGGTGCGCACCGCTGCCGGCTGAGCCGGCATCGCTTGCCGGGGCCGGGCGAGACGTTCCCTGCGGGTGAGCTCGGCCATGTCACGACCCCGCCGCCACCGGCGCCACCACGCATCCCGTGTCGTACGCCGCGTTGCGCCGCTGTTCGAACTCGAGGTAGGTGCGGTTGCGCATGGCGAGCAGGTCGAAGTCGACGAGATGGGCGTCGAACTCGGGGCCGTCGACGCAGGCGAACTTCGTCTCGCCGCCGACGCTCACCCGGCACCCCCCGCACATCCCTGTCCCGTCGACCATGATCGAGTTCAGCGAGACGACCGTGGCAATGCCGTGCGGGCGGGTCACTTCGGCCACCGCCCGCATCATCGGGATGGGCCCGGTGGCGACAACGAGGTCGGGGGTGCGCCCGGCGTCGAGCAGCGCCTGGAGTCGCTGGGTGACGAAACCGTGGAAGCCGTACGACCCGTCGTCGGTGGTTGGGTACACCTCGTGGCACGCCGCCCGCAGCTCGGCCTCGAAGAGCACGAGCTCCTTGGTGCGGCCGCCGATGATGGCGATGACGTGGTTCCCCGCCTCGGCCATGGCCACCGCCGTCGGGTAGGCGATGGCGGTGCCGACCCCGCCGCCGATGACGACGACCGTGCCATAGCGGCGGATCTCCGACGGACGGCCGAGCGGCCCGGCCACGTCGGCGATGGTGTCGCCGGTCTCGAGGTTGTTGAGCATCCGGGTGGTCTTGCCGACGCCCTGGACGACGAGGGCGATCCACCCGGCGTCGGCGTCAGCCGCGGCCACGGAGAGCGGGATCCGCTCCCCTGTGTCTGTCACCCGCAGGATGACGAACTGCCCGGCCCGGTGCTTGCCGGCGATGCGGGGAGCATCGATGCGAAACCGCTTCACGTCCGGGCCGATAAAGGCGGCGTCCAGTATGCGGAACAATGGCACCTCCAGGCCACCAGTGTCGGTACCAACCGGTGGGGGCGCCAAGGTGCAGAAGCCCCGAGCCATCGGGAAGGGTGGTCGGCCCGGGACGGCGGGAACCGGGACCGCAGACGGCGCCGTCGAAACCCCCATGACGACGACCGCGGACGTGCGCCGCCGCTACGAGAAGCTGCTCGCCGAGGGGCACGAAGTGACCTATCGGTTCATGGATGCGAGCGAGGCCGGCTTTTCGATCAGGTTCATGGCGTCTCGGTTGGGGGCGTCGACGTCGGGGTTTTACGAGTGGCGACACCGCCAGGCTCACCCGTGACGGCGTCGGCACGCGGATGTGGTGCTCAGCGCGACGATCACGGAGATCTGGCGGCAGTCCCGGGGTACCCAGGCAGCATTCGGGTATGGGCCGAGCTTCGTCTCGGCCGCAACATCCGGGTGGGTCGCAAGCGGGTGGAGCGGTTGATGCGCCACGTCGGCATCTGTGGGGTCTACCTGCGCCGCAGCGCAGCGAACGTGGACCGCTCATGCGCGGCGCACCCGTTGGAAGCCGATCCGGCATCATCCTGGCCACCATGCTCCTACCACGGATCCGAGGATACCGATGCAGCGTCGACGGCGCCCCGACGATGGTCGGGTACCGTCCCACAGGATCGGCTCGGGAGGTTGGACGACATGCTCACAGAAGACGACGTCATCGATGCCGTGAGAGACTTTCTCGTCCGCGAAGGCTGGGCGATCACGGCGCGGGCCACCGTGCGTCAGCGCGGGACGGATCTCGTGGCTGAACGTAACGGCGACATACTCGAGATCGAAGCGAAGGGTGCGGGCAGCTCAAGAGTGGGCTCGGCCCGCTACGGCGAGGAGTTCAACTCGGGTCAGGTTTTCGATCATGTGGCCAAGGCGATCCTGAAGGCGCTGCGGGTACTCCACCAGGGTGGGGCCCGGGCGGCGATAGCGCTCCCCGACAACGCCCATCACCGCTCCCAGATCAACCAAGTGGCCCAGCCCCTCGCCGACCTGAGTCTTGCGGTCTACTGGGTCGACGAATCCAAGGCGGTGCGGGTCGAGAACGAGCCTGAGTAGCCAGCTTCAAGGACCGACCGGAGAGGGCTGGCGTCGAGACCAGATGTCCGGTACCGGTGCCGGTCACGAGATTCTCGACGGCGGCCAATTGACGACGGCGACCCAACGCCTCCGGCAGGTGTCCCGAGCTGGCATGAATGTCATCGTGAGCATTGCACTCGCCGGCTCCCAGGCCAGACGTTCCCCGGGCCCTCCAGTGCATGAATGTAAAGACTATCTTTACATTCGTGTCCAGGGTATTGGATCGGTTGTATCAGCTCGCGGAGCCACAGGTCGGCTATTTCACCACGACGCAGGCGGCCGAGGCAGGAGTGTCGCGCCAGGAGCTGCACTACTTGCGTAGGCGCGGGGATGTGATCCGGGTTGCGCACGGGATCCAGCGGTTGACGAACTTCCCGGCGAGTCGGCACGAGGACATCGTGGTGGCATCGCTGTGGGTCGGCGCCGATGCAGTGGCGAGTCACGAGACGGCGCTGGTGGTGTACGGCATTGGGGAAGCCATGCCGGCCACGATCCACGTCACCGTGCCCCATCCTTTCCGCGGCCGCCGCAAGGGTGTGACGGTGTACATCGCACCGCTGGAGGCCGACGAGACCCTACGCCGTGACGGGGTGCCGGTGACAACGCCATCCCGCACCATTGCCGACGTCGCTGACCGTGACCCGTCAGCGGCCCGGGTGGCGCTCGAAGACGCGTTGGAGGGTGGGATCATGCGCCGCACCCAAGTCCGTGACGCGGCGCAGCGATACCCCCGTGCGGCGGCCGTGTTCGGCGGGATGTGAAGACGGTCGGTCGGTACCAGGACGCCGATGCGTTTCGCGCCGCCTTGGAGCAGCGTATCCGGACAGCCTCAGACACGACGGGTGTGCCGCATGATCGGCTCCGCAAGGACGTGGCGTTCCAGCGGCTCGTGGCCCGGTTCGTGGCCGTCGGTGATGACCGCTGGGTCATCAAGGGTGGGGTCGGGCTGCTGTGGCGAGTCGGCCATGAAGTGCGGGCAACCCGCGACATCGACGCCAACTGGCAAGGCAACGAAGCCGATCTGGAGGCCTTCCTCGATGCCGCGGTCACCCAGGAGGCAGACGATGGGTTCGAGTTCGAGATCGGGGCACCGCGGCCGCTGGAAGGAGAGACCGAAGGTGCGCTGCGCTTTGCGGTGACTGCCCGGCTCGCCGGAAGGGAGTTCACAGCCTTTCGTCTCGACGTCAACTTCACCGCCCACGCTCGCCGAATCGATACCGTCACCGTTCATGTGCCGTTGCTCGAGTTCGTCGGTCTGGCCGACCTGCAGGTGCCGATGATCTCCGTGGCGCAACAGCTCGCCGAGAAGCTCCACGCCGTCGCCCGCACCTACGCCAGCGGCGACTCATCACGCATCAAGGACGTGTACGACTCAGTGCTCCTCACCCAGACCGTTAGCGTCCCCACTGCGAACGAGCTCACTCAGGCCGTGGAGGCGACGTTCACGCTACGCGCCACGCCGCTGCTAGAGGCTCCTGGCGACCTGCCCGAGAGCTGGGATGAGCCGCTGACCGCATTCCTCGACGGCTTTGCCATTCCCGGCGTAACCGACCTCGCCGAGCTCAGGCAGACCTGGCGCAACCTCTGGCAAGCGATCCTCGACCGGACCGCCACCGGCGACGCTCGCTGGAATCCGTCAACACGATCATGGACCTGACTGACCCGGCTCGTCGGGCGTGAGTGGGTGCCAGCGGCGACCACTGGTTCAAGGGTGGAGATGCCACAACGGTGGAGCTCACAGCACCACTCGGATGCAGGCGCTGATCGGTGGCATCGACTTCGTCGAAGGCGAGCAGTACCTGATCACGGCTTCCGAAGGGAACGTCAACTACTGCGGGTTCAGCGGGCCGGCCACACCCGAGTACCGGTCCGCCTTCGAGGAGGTCTTCTCAGGCTGATCGCCCTGCCCAAACGGTCCCGTACGACGCGGGCCGTGCCACCACTCGACGAGCTGACCAACCGGCTGCGCTCGCTCGCCGACCCCGCCAAGAAGATGTGGTGGGAGCGATACCTGAAGGGCGAGATCGAATTCCTCGGTGTTCCGATGGCCGACATCAGAACGGCGATCCACGCCTGGGTCGACTCTGCGGGGATGGATGCCGATGAGGCACGGGAGGCGGCGCTCGCCCTCCTGCGCCGACCCCTCGCCGAGGAGAAGCTGGCCGGGATCCTGCTGCTGCAGGAGCGGGTGGCGCCGGCGGGAGCGCTGCTACCCACTCGCGACCTACCCGTCATCGCACGCCTGTTCGACGACGGCCACATTTGGGAGTGGAGCACCACCGACTGGTTGTGTGTCAGGGTCATCGGCCCGATGGTCGCCGCAGGCGGTCGGCCCGTCGCCGCCATGGTCGCAGGATGGGTCGCCGCGCCAGGTCTGTGGCGGCGGCGGGCAGCCGTTGTGGCGTTTGTTCCGGTCGCCGGGGGCGGCGAGACGACGGCGCCATGGCTGGTCGACACCGTACTCGAGGTGTGCGCCGCCACGGTGTCCGACCGGGCGCGCTTCGCACAGACGGCGATCGGGTGGGTGCTGCGCGAGCTGTCCGGGCCCGCTCCCGATCGCACCCACGGGTTTGTGCTGGCGCACCGAGCCAGCATGAGCCGGGAAGCGACTCGCATGGCGGCCCGGCTCGACGACGAGCTGAGGGCGTCGCTCGGCGTCACCGGGTAGCGATCTCGCCGCTGACCGGCCGCTGGTGGTGGGGCACGTCACCGACGCTGCGGGCCTATCGTGCGCACCCGGTTGCGGCCGTGGAGACGGTCAGGGAGGTGGCAGGTGAGCGAGTGGCCCGGTGACGAGGCGTTCTGCTACCTGACCACTACCGGTCGGGTCAGCGGCCGACCCCACATCATCGAGATCTGGTTCGCTCACCGCAACGCAACGCTCTACTTCCTCGCCGACAGCGGCTCGCAGGCTGACTGGGTGCGCAACCTGATCGCCAACCCTGCGGTGATGGTGCGGGTCGGGGAGCGACAGGTCTCCGGTGTCGGCAGGGTCGTCGACGACGGAGCCGAGGGGCGGCTCGCCCGCGATCTCGTCTTCGCCAAATACCAGCCGGGCTACGGCGGCGACCTCGGCGGGTGGCGGGAGTCGGCGCTCCCGGTCGCCGTCGACGTGGCGGCGAGCTGACCCACCCGACAACATCATGGCCGGGCTCTCACCCGTTGCCCCTGTGCGCAGCCGCCCTGACGACGGCGGCGAGCATGCTGCGGAAGATCATGCGGTGAAACGGCAGCATGGCGTACCAGTAGAGACGCCCCAGCAGACCGCGCGGCCGGAAGTAGGCGGTCTGGGTCACCGTGCGACGTTCGCCGTCGTCGGCGATACGCCACTCGAGCCAGGCGTCGCCCGGGAGCTTCATCTCGGCGGCGAGCTGCAGCATGCGGCCCGGCTCGACCGCCGCCACCCGCCAGAAGTCGACGGTGTCGTGGAGCCGAACCTCCTCGGGGTGGCGGCGACCTCGTCGCAGACCGACGCCGCCGACCAGCCGGTCGACCAGACCCCGCAGCTGCCACGCCCAGTCGTGGACGTAGTAGCCGACGCTTCCCCCGATGCGGGCGAAGGCCCAGTAGAGGTCGGCGCGGCCCGCCGGCGTGGGCAACGTCTGCCGGTCAACGAACAGCGTGCCCCCGGCCCAGCTCGGGTCGCCGGCGAAGGGCTGGGCGGGGCTGGTGCTCGCATCCGACCATCGGGTCTCCACCTCGAGCGCATTGCTGCGGGCAAGGGCGAGTTGCACCGCCTGACGGAAGGGGATCGGGTCGATGCCATACCGGGCCCCGGCACCGGGCCGGCGCACCACCACCTCGTTGCGCAGCGAGTCGACAAGCGGTTTGGCGACGCCGCTGGGGAGCGGGGTGACGAGACCGATCCAGTGGGACGACAGCCGCGGGGTGAGCACGGGAACCGGGATGAGGAGCCGCCGGGGCAGCCCCGCCACCTCGGCGTACGCCTGCATCATCTCTCGGTACGAGAGCACGTCAGGACCACCGATCTCGTCGACCCGGTCGGCCGGGTCGTCATCGGCGAGTGCGGCGACGAGGTAGCTGAGGACGTCGCGGATGGCGATCGGCTGGCAGCGGGTCCCCACCCACTTCGGCGTAACCATCACCGGGAGAACCTCGGTCAGGTAGCGCAGCATCTCGAACGACACCGAGCCGGAGCCGATGATCACGGCGGCGCGCAGCTCGGTCACCGGTGTCTGTCCCGCCGCCAGCACCGCCCCGGTCTCGTGGCGGCTGGCGAGGTGGGCCGACAGCGCATCCCCCGCCTCCCCGAGACCACCGAGGTAGACGATGCGCCTGAGCCGGTTCGCGGTTGCGGCGGTGGCGAACCCCTCGGCGGCGGCCCGGTCGGCGTCGGCGAAGTCGGTGGCGCTGCCCATCGAGTGGACGAGGTAGTAGGCAACCTCGCATCCGGCAAGCGCCGCCTCAATCGAGGCCGGGTCGGCAACGTCCCCGTAGCGGACCTCGACATGCGGGCGCCACGGCCGGTTGTCGAGCTTCGCCGGGTTCCTGGCGAGACAGACGACCTCGTGCCCCTCGCCGAGGAGACGAGGGACGAGCCTGCCCCCGATGTAACCGGTGGCGCCGGCGACTGCGACCTTCACACCCCCACGCTATGTGTCCCGGTGTGGCTACGCCGCGCCGCCCATCACTCGCCGGAGGTTGCCGTGCGGTAGCGGTCGGCCGCCTCGACAAGAGCGGCGAAGCCGTCAAGCTCGCCCGCCGACGGTTCATGTGTCCACACGTCGATGCCGGCCAACGCTTCATGGTGTCGGGCGTAGACCTCGGGGCTGGCGATGACGCGTATGGGCACGTTGGTGTCGATCATCTCGACGTACCGACGCAGGATACGGCGATGGGTCTCCTGGTCGAGGTCGAACTCGAAGACGACACCATGTGCCGCATCGATCAGCGGACAGCGCCCCTCCACCTCGAGGATGGGGCACACGGTGTCGTCCCCCGGTCCGTGACACACGGTGGCGGGGTGGCCGAGCCGCCTCATCAGGGCGGCGTGGGCCTCGGCGTCTCCGTGCGGCACGTCGAAGTGAATGCGCGTCGGTGAGTCGTCCATCTCCACCTCCTGGCACCGATGGTATGGACCGCAACCTCACCGGCCAACGGGACCAAGGTCCCCCATGCCGCGCCGGATGCCGGGCTGGATCGATCCACTGTGCCGATGCGCCGAACACACCAACCGACGTGTGACATCTCGGTGTCACCACCAATGATGGTGCCGACGATGCAGGCCCTATGGCCATGCACCACGTCGGGTGGCGGCGTAGCTTGGTGGCAGTGCCGGCGGCACAGGGGGTCGTCGATGAAATCCGCCACGCTGGTTCTCGGTGCCCTCGCCGCAGTCGTCGCCGGCGCCGCAACCGCCCTGCTTCTTGGTGACGTTCCAGGGTATGTGGTGGCCGGGGCGCTTCTCGTCATGGGCATCACAGGGTTGTTCGCCTCGCCGCGGGTGCGCAAGACGCTGCTCACGGTCATCGCCGTCGCCCTGGTCGGCGGGCTCGCCATCGCAGGTTGGGGTGCGTTGACGGTCACGTCTGCGCTCGGCTCGACCGCAGGCCCGGTTACCCAGCCCGACGCGGCGGTGCTCACCGCAGCCGACGACAAGATCGACGCCGCCAACACCGCCGCCTTCCGTCTCGAGCTGACCGAGGACGAGATGCGGGCCTTCACGCTCGATGCGTTGCGCACCGAGACCGACAACCCGATTGCCGACATCACCTTCGACGTCATCCCCGGCGCTGCCGGCGATGGCGGCCAACTCCGCTTCTCGGCGGACCTGAAGAGCGGTGGCAGCAGGGCCAACGGTGCAGTTGCGGCGCGGCTTGTCAGCGGCGGCGTCAGCGTCGAGGTCATCGATGTGGGGCTTGGCCCCTTCCAGGTGCCAGGGCTGGCCAAAGGTGCGATCGAGGACCTCGTCGCCAGGGTTGCCGACTTCGATGCGCTGCTCGCCGAGCGGCGCGCCGATGTCCAGGCGATCACCTTCACGGAAGACACGATCGTTATCACCGGCACCCAGGCAAGGACCGGGGTGCTCACCTCCGAGTCGTTCCTCACCGCCTTCGCCAAGCAGGCCGCGTCGACCGTCGAGGTGGTCGCTCCCCCGCCCGAGCGCATCGGCGCCGGTGTCGTCAACACCACGACCGAGGGTGGTGCACCGTTCTACGTGGCGCTCGGCGACTCGCTCGCCGCCAACGTCGGTGTCGACCAGCCCCGCGACGGGTACGTCTCACGGTTCCACAAGGCGATCCAGGAGCGCAACGGCGCCATCTACGGGCTGCGCAACTTCGGCATCTCCGGCGAGTCGACCGGTTCCATGATCCGGGGGGGCCAGCTCGACGAGGCCGTCGCCTTCATGGAGGTCAATGAGGTGGCGTTCGTAACCATCGACATCGGGGCCAACAACCTGCTCGGCCACTTGGCGAGCGACGACTGCAGCCAGTCGCTCGAGGATGCGGCGTGTGCCCAGCGTATCGCCGACAGCTTCGCCGCCTACACCGCCGACCTGGAACGCATCCTCGGCGCCGTCGCCGCTACCGCCCCGGACGCCACGATCGTCTTCCTCACGATGTACAACCCGTTCAACCTCGGTCTCGGGACCGAGCTCGAGACGGCGATGGACGAGACGACCGAGGAGCTCAACGCCATCGCTTCCGGGGTCGCCTCCGGGCTCGGGGTCCTCGTCGCCGATGGCTTCAGCCCGATGCGGGGGACGGCGCAGCTCACCACCCACATGGTCGACGCAACACCTGACATCCATCCGCTGCCTATCGGGTTCGACATCCTGGCGTCTGCGCTACTCGACGCCCTCGACTGACGGGCAATGGCCGTTGGTGCTCAGCGGCCCGTGGGTGGGGCGTGAGCCGGGTCATCGGGCCAGGCGTGCTTGGGGTAACGACCGGCGAGGTCGCGACGGACCGCCGCCCACGAACCCTTCCAGAACCCGGCGAGGTCCTGTGTCACCTGCACCGGGCGTCCCGCCGGGGAGAGCAGGTGGAGACGGACCGGCTCGCCGGCGATGGCCGGGGTCACGGTCGACCCGAACATCTCCTGGACCCGTACCGCCAGCACCGGCACGTCGCCGCTGTAGTCGACAGCGACGGCACGCCCGCTCGGGACGGTGAGCCTTGCTGGCGCCAGCCGGTCGAGATCGTCGGCGATCCGAGGGTCGAGGCTGCGTAGCAGGATGCGGCGGAGGTTCAGACCGGCGAGGTCGTCGAGACCGGTCGGGGAGCCGGCGTGCGGGACCAGCCAGGTCTCCAACGTTGCGAGCAGCGTCGCCGGCGACCAGTCGGGCCATGGTGGGCCAAGCCGGCGGTTGAGGTAGCCCACCCGGCGGGTGAGGTCCTCCACCGCATCGTCCCACGGCAAGACGGCGATCCCCCGCTGGCGGACACGCACCATCACGGCAGCCGTCACCTCGGGGCTCGGACCTGGACGTCGGTCGCGCCGATCGAGGGCGAACCCGCTGAGCCGGCGCTCGATGCGCTCGACCAGTCGCTCCCCCTCCCACTCGAGACGGCGCCGCTCTTCCACCTCGGCGGCGAACCGGGCGGCCACCTCGTCTGGGGAGAGCGCAGCCGCCATTCGGATTCTGGCGTCCTTGCGCTTGCCGTCGAGGTCGCACACGACGAGGAACGGCGCAACGGCGAGCGCATCGCCGGCGGCGCACCACGCCGTCGTCCCCGTCCTCAGCTGGAACCTTCCGGGGCTGCCCCGCCGGATGGCGATGCGGTCCGGGTAGGCGCCGGCAGCGACCCGGCCGCTGTGAGCGGGTTCCACCTCGCCCCAGCGCACCCCGCTGCGCTCCGCCAGGTCGCGGGCGGTGCGGCGCACCCGCTCCACCGCCGCCGGGTCGGCCCGCAGCCGGGTGCGCTGACCCGCCACCGCCGCAACCCTTACCGCGAGATCCACGGGGAGCTCGTCTGCGGAGCCTCGCAGGATGTCGCGGTCGTCGACGATGGCAGCCACGATGCAGGCGAGCGTGGCATCGTCATCGGTTGCGGTCACCACCATGTGCGCCAGCCGCGGGTGCAGCGGCAGGTTGGCCATCGCCCGGCCGAGCGCCGTGATCTCCCCGCCCGAGCCGAGGGCGCCCAGCGTCGTGAGCAGGGTGTGTGCCTCGCCAAAGGTGCGAGCGGGTGGCGGGTCGAGGAAGCGCAGATGCGCCGGACTCGCCACCCCTCGATCCGCCAGCTCGAGAGCGAACCCGCCGAGGTCGACCTGGGTGATCTCGGGAACGATGTGGGGGACCCTGGCGCCGTGCTCGAGCTTCGACCACAGCCGGTAGGCGACACCGGGCTCGGTGCGTCCCGCTCTACCGGCCCGCTGCTCGGCGGACGCCTTGGCGATCGCCACGGTGCGCAGCCTTGTCATCCCGGTGCGGGCGTCGAAGCGTGGCGCCCTGGCCAGACCGGAGTCGACGACGATGCGGACCCCCTCGACGGTGAGCGACGTCTCTGCGATGTCTGTGGCGAGGACGACTCTGCGGCGCCCGGGTGGTGAAGGAGCGAGGGCGGCATCCTGCTCGGCGACCGGGAGGCTGCCGTGGAGGAGATGGACGTTGGCGCCAATGCCGTCCTCGACCAGTGCGGAGGCCACCCGCCGCATCTCGGCCATCCCGGGGAGGAACACGAGGACATCGCCGTCTTCGGTGGCGAGCACGGACCGGACAACGGCGGCGGCGTGGGTCTCGATGCGCACCTGGCGTGGCAGCGGCGCCCATCGCACCTCGACGGGGTGGCTGGGCGCAGTGGCCGCCACCACGGGGGCCGGTTCGCCGCCGCCGATCAGCCCGGCGATGCGGTGGCCGTCGATGGTGGCCGACATGACGAGGATGCGAAGGTCGGGACGGAGCACCACCCTGGCATCAAGCGCAAGCGCAAGACCGAGATCGGTCTGGAGGTTGCGCTCGTGGAACTCGTCGAAGACAACCAGGCTGGTGTCGGCGATCCCGGGATCCCGTTGCAGCCGACGGGTGAGCACGCCCTCGGTGACGACCTCGACCGGCACGTCGGGTCGGGTGTTGCGGTCGGTGCGGGTGACATAACCGACGGTCGCGCCAACCTCCTCACCGAGCAGGTGAGCCATCCGCCGCGCCGCCGCCCTTGTCGCCAGCCGGCGCGGCTCGAGCACGACGATCTTGCGGCCACCGACCCATGGCTCGTCGAGCAGCCGCAGCGGCACCACCGTCGTCTTGCCCGACCCGGGCGGGGCGACGAGCACGGCATGGCCGTGCTCCGCCAGGGCGTGGCGCACCGCGGCGACGGCGCTCTCCACGGGGAGCCCGGTGTCGGGAAGCGATGAGTCTCGCATATGGGCCGAGGGTAGGCGCCGCGCCGAGCGCACTCGGCTGGGGGCTTCCCCGCCCGCTGTCCACTCAGCCGTTGCGCAGCCCCGATGGCTACGCTCGATCTCAGTGTCATGCTTCTATCGGTTCGACGGGTTCGCTCATACGCTCGCTGCCTCTCCTCGGATGGCTGGCATGAGTTTTGCGGCCCGTCGGACGCGCCGGACCGGCCGGCG
>Ga0114938_1000390_pt1 | contig 33837 bp, 30 predicted proteins | sample AshMeaBigSpring_FD_88675 | JGI IMG/M metagenome (GOLD analysis project Ga0114938, IMG submission 88675) | Groundwater microbial communities from Big Spring, Nevada to study Microbial Dark Matter (Phase II) - Ash Meadows Big Spring | ecosystem: Environmental > Aquatic > Deep subsurface >... | reverse complement strand
TACCGGCATTTCGGCACTTCTCTTTGGAAACGAGGGAAAACGGGGGAATATTAAACATAAAAGGTTGTAGATCCATGATGGAAATACAACCTTAACGCTAATTAATTGATAATTAATAAGTGACCCCGGTGCGATTCAAACGCACGACCTTCAGAACCGGAATCTGACGCTCTATTCACTAAGCTACGGAGCCAATTGAGATGACAAAAGTATAAAAAATCTTTTCATCTTCCTAATAATTCATTTGTTTTTGTTGATATTAGCCACCGCACCGATGCATTATGATATTTTGAAAGCAATATAATCACAATAAAGATCATTTTGATATTATTTTAAACATTCTACGATACAGATAACAATCTTTTTTATATCTTTGCCGACAATAATTAAAACAAAATCCGATGAGTTACCTGATAAAACCACAAAATTACATGCCATTACTCGACCTCAAGCAGACTGAGTTGGGCATTAAACAAATCAAAGAGTTCTTTCAAATGAATCTCTCCTCCGAGTTACGTCTTCGTCGAGTGACAGCCCCTTTATTCGTTCTTAAAGGTATGGGCATTAACGACGATTTAAACGGCGTTGAACGGGCAGTCTCATTTCCAATCAAAGATTTGGGAGATGCAAAAGCGGAGGTTGTTCATTCATTAGCCAAATGGAAAAGATTGACTTTAGCCGATTACAACATAGAACCGGGATATGGTATTTATACAGATATGAATGCCATCCGTTCGGATGAGGAACTGGGAAACCTCCACTCTCTTTATGTGGATCAGTGGGATTGGGAAAGAGTGATTACCGAAGCAGATAGAAATATCGACTTCCTGAAAGAAATAGTGGGTAGAATTTATGCCGCTATGATTCGTACTGAATATATGGTTTACGAGATGTATCCTCAAATCAAACCCTGCCTACCTTCGAATCTACATTTCATTCATGCCGAGGAGTTACGCCAGCTTTATCCTGATCTGGAACCCAAAAACCGTGAGAACGCTATCTGTGAAAAATACGGAGCCGTATTTGTGATTGGCATCGGTTGCAAGTTGGGCGATGGAAAGAAACATGACGGAAGAGCACCCGATTACGACGATTATACTTCGACGGGCTTGAATGACTTACCCGGTTTGAATGGAGATCTACTGCTATGGGACGATGTACTTCAACGCTCTATCGAACTTTCATCCATGGGTATTCGTGTGGATAAAGCGGCTTTATTGCGCCAGCTGAAAGAGGAGAACGAGGAACAACGACTCGACCTTTATTTCCATAAACGACTGATGAACGATACCCTCCCTCTCTCTATCGGTGGAGGAATCGGGCAATCACGACTCTGTATGTTTTATCTACGTAAAGCCCATATTGGAGAAATACAAGCCAGCATCTGGCCAAATGAGATGCGCAAAGAGTGTGCTGAAATAGGCATGCATCTTATATAATTCGACACTGCTTTTTCCTTAAATACTATGTGCCGTCTGTCAAGCAAGTGATTGTTACGACAGACGGTTTTTTATCGCCTTATCGCATATATGCCGGCACTGTACAACTATAAAAAACAATAAAATGATGGCTGCAAACAATATAATTGTGTAACTTTGCTTGAACGATTATAACAATATTCATCCTAAGCTACTCAAACCTATGAACGTACAGATAGAAGAAAGTTGGAAAAAACATCTGCAAGCTGAATTCGATAAAGATTATTTCAGCTCACTGATCCACTTTGTAAAAAACGAATACACCCAATATCAGATATTTCCTCCTGGAAAACTTATATTCAATGCCTTCAACCTTTGTCCTTTCGATCAGGTAAAGGTTGTTATCATCGGACAAGACCCTTATCACGGACCGGGACAGGCCCACGGACTTTGTTTCTCTGTGAACGACGGAGTACCCTTTCCACCTTCACTAGTGAACATATTCAAAGAGATAAAAGCTGATATCGGAACAGAAGCACCTCCAACCGGTAATCTGACTCGGTGGGCGGAACAAGGCGTGTTATTGCTGAACGCAACCTTGACCGTACGAGCACATCAAGCTGGGTCGCACCAACGAAAAGGCTGGGAAGAGTTTACAGATGCTGCTATCCGAGCACTCGCAGAAGAACGCGAACAGTTGGTTTTTATTTTATGGGGAGCATATGCACAGAAAAAAGGCGCATTCATTGATAGGAGCAAGCACTTAGTTCTTAGTTCGGCTCACCCTTCGCCCCTATCTGCTTATAATGGTTTCTTCGGGAATCGGCACTTTAGTAAAACAAACGAATACCTAAAGGCCCACAATCGGGAAGCAATTAAGTGGTAAAACGTTTCAGTCCGAACACAATCATATAAACCTTGAGCCTGCCCGCTTATCAAGTAAGAATAGCGGCAGGAAGGTTTGTATAGGATGATCGATCAGAAAAAGCTTTCCGACTAATACCACTGGATATTACTTTGCGTCTGACTTCTCTGTTCCCACTTCAAATCTTGTAAGATACTTGCGCTTGCCCGAATAGTGAAGTTATAATATTTCCAGCGACCAAACGGAGAGAGACTTGCCGACAAATTAAAGCAGTGCAAATCACGTGAAATAGTACAAGAGGTTTGGGTAATCTCTTTCATCTGGAAGTCGTATCCGGTATTAAATGAAACAGACCAATTATTGGAAAGTTTTACATTTCCATTGGCATTAATATTATGGGTATAAACAAACGGATAACGCATTGAATTTCTATCGATAGGCTTCGTGCGGTCTTCTCGAATATTGAAAGAATAGTTCACACTAAGCGACCAAGGCATTTTAAAGACTTGATAACCATCGGCATCGGCTTTAGCTTTCTCTACTTTTTTCTCCTTGATACCATCTTCGCCTTCTACTCCTTCAGCATCCTCTTCACCCTCTTTGCCTTTCTTATCCGTTTCTTCTTTCTTGTCCTTACCAAACCACTTCTTCCAAGTATCGTTATTGAAAGTATAATTGAATGATGAACCATATCCTTGGAAACGTCCGAAACGTCCATACGACCATTCTGTACGATTACCCACAATTACATTACCACTCTTATCGAATTCGTAAGCATAGGTTGCAAAAGAAGCGTTCATATTGAAAGTGTAACTTTTAGTCAGTTTCAAACGCAGAGTAAGATTTAAGTCACTCCATGGCTTTTCTTTGGCAGCCATATTGTAAGACATACTACCACCTAATTCGTCGATTATACTCTTTTTTTTGATAGAGTCATTTTTATCCGTATACTTCATTTCGATATTATTCGACAATGAGAAGTTGACTGTCCCCGATCCCTCTCTAGAAGGCACCCCAAAAGGTTGTCCGGAGAAAGGTGAATAGTATTGAGTATATCCATTATTATCCGTATATTCTTCCCAATATTTACTAAAGCCCGGAGCACCACTCAAGCTTACCTGAGGAGTAATGACGTGGCGGATCGTAATATCTTTTTCTTTCATAAAAAGAGGCTTATAAAAGCCATATAGCTTCGTATTCAAACTCAAACTAGCAGAATAATTAGAAACCCGATAGAAGCCATTGATCGTATCGCCAGGTAAAGTTTCTAGTCGCCTATCTTCTTTATTGTACGTTTGATCAACCTTACGAGTATACCAACGTTCGGTGTAATTCACCGAAGGAGATAACTGGAAATATTTAAATAAAGAAAAAGTCGCACTCACAGGGATGTTATGATTCATCGCATTCTCCCAAGCGCCAAAACCAGACTTAAATAAAAGATTGTCTTTCGTTTTAATGCTGTTTGTCATACGACCCGAATAACTAAACGATATTTTCTCATACCAACGCTCTTCACCCGCAGCCTTTTTACGTTTGAAAGGGAACACACGACTCAGTGAGATATTCAAATCAGGTAGAGTCATCGAGATAGACGAGTCACGCATGGTCTGAGCAATATTCGCAGTCCCCGACAAAGTCAGTCCGATATCCGGAAAAGAACGTGAATAGCTGATACTAGACGTCTTCGTATTCTGAGTCAGCAAGTTGGAATTGTACAAGTTGTTGATATTCGAACGTTCGTAACTGCTGGTAGAAAAGTTAACGCTTGCAGAGAAAGTACTATTGGGACTAGCCTTTGGATCTTGGCGATGGTTCCAAACAATCTTAAAGTCTTTCGCTACATTATAGTCATCGGTACCTTTATCTCCGGTTTTAGTCAACTGGTAATCCGCCTGCAAAGTTCCGGAATATTTGTACCGACGATTGTAATTTGTCAGAGCCGAAAGTCTCCACGAACCTTTAGTAAAAATATCCCCTGTCAGTTTAAGATCCATCCGGTCACTAATAGCAAAATAATAACCACCGTCCACTAGTCCGAATCCGCGATTTGAGTCATCCATATAGGTAGGAAGTAAAAACCCGGAAGAATAACTGCTGGTAAAAGGGAAAAAGAAAAATGGAACAGCAATCGGCAATGGAACATCTTCCACCACTAGATAAGCCGGACCGGCCACAGCGTTCTTTTTAGGACGTACCTTAGCCTTTGTCAACTGAAAATAGAAGTGTGGGTGATCGTGATGATCGCAGGTAGTATATCTACCGTTTTGCAAGAAGATCTCATCTTCGGCTCCTTTTTTAGCCTGATTACCCGTCACGTATCCTTCCCCCTGTTGGGTGACAATATCGGTGATACCGGCTTTCTTGCTTTTAAAATTATATCGGATAGATTTGGTCTCGTATGGAGTATCACCGTCCTTAAAAACCGGTTTTCCCTTGATATTGCCTAAAGTATCTTCAACGCCATGAGCATATACAGTGCTACTGTCCAGATTCATCGTAATGATCTGAGCACCTAACTCTATCTTTTGATAATTAACCTTTCCGTCTCCATAAAGATGAGCGTATCCCCCCTGAGTAAAAACAATGGAGTCATTAGCCTCGTAAGTAACAGGAGCCTCCAAAGGCTGCTTTTTCTTCTTAACAGGCTTCAAAGAGTCTACAGGGATGGTGTCGTTAGTCAACGAATCGCGTTTATGCGAAGCATTAGTTTGTGCTTTATTGGCAACAACCATTTCCCTTCTTCGACGTTGAGATGTGGCCTCATCAGGAAATACAAGTAAGACCAACAGTAATATGAATGATATATATGTTCTTGCTTTCAATGGCGTCATTAACTTATTGTTTCCGCTTGAAGGGGCAAAAGTACACAATCTTCACCAAATATGGAGCGATTTCTTCTATTTAATTATTTTTTAATGTTACAAGAACACCCCACACCATTGATCGAAACGACTTAAGCCGTCTTCACCAAATTTCAACAAAGTTTTTCGAGCCTGTTCTACACTCTTCTCTACATCCAGGTGTGTTTTAGAGAAAAACTTATCAGCGAAACAGATTACTTGCTCCTCCAAACTGACAGGTAGCATGTCGCGATGAGGAATGGGAAGTTGTTGTTCGATGATATCTTTCAAAGATACTCCGGCACCGGTATGTCGTTCGCAAACAAGTGCATGAAGGGGATAGCCTTCGCTACGCAGAAGGTCAGAACCCAGATAACCATGACAGATATAAGGATGAGTTCCCTGACAATAGATCCCGGGAGCATGAGTCAGATAGATACCGATATCATGCAACCAAGCAGCTTCTTCTACGAATGTTCGGTTCAGATTCAGTTCAGGGTGATGATCAACAATCTCCAAGGCTTTGTTAGCCACACTGCAACTATGAACTAACAAAATGTTTTTCAACTCATTATCCTCAGGATAATATTTGTTTATAATATCAATCGGCTTCATATTTACTTTCATTTAAATTTGCCAAGACAAAGGCAAATGAATATTTTTGTGCAATAATACTAAAAAAAGACCAATATGAACTTCAAATCAACGTTACTTCTCTTTGCTTTTTTTCTTTCAACCGCTTGTTGGGCTTCAAACGGAGAGAAAATAACTACTGGAGCCGAATGCATGGATCAATACCTCCCTTTGATTAAAGGCAAAAGAATAGGAATGGTTGTGAATCATACTTCTACCATCGGGAGTAACCAGATTCACTTGGTGGATGTTCTCCTCGAGCAACATATGAACATAAAAAAAGTATTCGCTCCGGAGCATGGATTTCGTGGAAACGCAGATGCCGGTGAAAAGATCAATGATGCTAAAGATTCAAGAACGGGGCTGCCAATAATATCTCTTTATGGAAAGAATAAGAAGCCTTCAGCTGAACAACTGCGAGACATTGATATTATTATCTTCGACATTCAGGATGTAGGTGCCCGCTTTTACACTTACATCAGCACGATGTTTTATGTGATGGAAGCTTGTGCCGAAAATCAGAAGACACTGATCGTATTCGATCGTCCCAATCCGTGCGACTATATTGACGGACCGATACTGAACCCTGCTTTTCAAAGTTTTGTAGGAATACTGCCTATCCCATTATTGCATGGCTGTACAGTCGGCGAATTGGCTCAAATGATCAATGGCGAAAAGTGGCTGAGCAATACTCAATCGAAGTGCGATCTGAAGGTAATCCCAATGAAAGGATGGAAACACAAACAACCCTATTCACTACCAATCAAACCTTCACCAAATCTGCCCAACGATCAATCTATTAAGCTTTACCCCTCTTTGTGTCTGTTCGAGGCAACTAATATCAGCATTGGACGTGGTACGACTTTCCCTTTCCAAGTGATCGGTGCACCCGACAAGAGATACGGAACTTTCACTTTCACCCCTACCAGTTTACCTGGATTTGATAAAAACCCAATGCATAAAGATCAGTTATGTTACGGAGAAGATTTACGAAAAACAAACGACATCCATGGGTTCACGCTCAGCTATTTTCTCGACTTTTACAAACGATCGGGCTGTAATGCTTCATTTTTTGCCCGTGCACGTTGGTTCGACCTTCTAATGGGGACAGATTTTACACGAAAAGCTATTCTAAACGGGAAGACAGAAAAGGAGATTAGACAGACTTGGCAAGCAGATCTGCAAACTTATAAAGAGATGAGAAAGAAATATCTATTGTACGCCGATAATTAAATTCTTTAATCAAGATTTGCTTTCTCTCTTTCTCTTTTTCCAAAGTTGCCAGGAGTTGATAATGTTTTGCCACAAAACATATTACAAAACGCATAAGCGACTATTAATCAACAATTAAACAAGAAATAAAAAACACACAAGTGACAAAAAAGAGACAAAAAGTAATTAATTAGTTTATTTCAGTTTTTTTATTTGGTAAATATACACTTTAATACTAATAAGTAAATAGACTAGCTTTATAAACTTACTCTTTTGTTTATTGAAGCAACAAAAAGTAAGTAGAGAGGAAAACTATTTTAGCTACCACTTTACTTACTTCCCTTACCCCTAAAAGTTATTTACTACACATTGATTGATCTACGGATTCAGATTGTTCATTATTGTGTATTTGATCACACTTGGTACTTTTCTGTTCAAGCAGTATATCGTTAAGTTTCACTCTATCTCTTTGCATCTTCAATACTAAATGTTTCTGATATGATAATATACCTTGTATATGGCCTTCTTTAAACCCAGCCTTATAAGCTTCCATTTCAGCAATATTAGAATATTTATTTTCCATTTTTCACCTCTTTACGTATGTTATGATAAATAAGTTCGAAAACAATGTTTGATGGCTCTGATATTAGATCACGCAGACAAACATTATAATCTTTTTCAAGGCATAAATCTAACTCTATACCCTGGCTTCTTATGCGTTTACATAAATCTGCATAAGTTTTCTTAGTATCTATCAATGTTACCAAGAGGTTATGAAGTTCTTCATCCACTATAAAAGGCTTTTTATTATCTATCATTTAATACCTCCTTTTCTAAATCAAATATATATTTACTGACTGCAAGATGTGTCATACTATTAATGCAATCTTCCATATCTTTATAAAGATCACCTTCATCAGACCGGCACACATTCACGCCTTGATATGCATACGTGGCAAACAATATTCCGCACTCATCTTTGGTTTGCTTTAATGTAAGCAATACATCATAGAGTTTCTTATCTATGACTCTTTCTGGAGCAATAAGTTTATTAGCCATGACAAATCTCCTTTTTGATAAAGGTTATTAACATGATAGAGGAAAGATACCAACCTAAAGAAGCTAGGAGAGGAAGGGAACTTTCGGAAGAGCCCGACACAATTAAGGCTATAAAAGCCATGCACACATTAATAAGACATAAAATAAACTTTCGATTTAATGTTTTCATCATAATATCTATATAAATTGTTATACTTTTTTCTCTCTACGTTCTTCGTTAAATACCTGTTCTGTAATGTCATTACCAAGGATATCAACTAAGTCGATTATTATTCTGTTAACCTTGCCAGACATATCCATTAATGTGTTCACAGGAAACTCATCGACTTTACATTCTTTACAATTGATATACTCATTTACTTGACTGTATAAATCAGCTGCCGATCTTATCATATCCGCAATCTGTTGGTTAATCTCTAATGGTAAATACATAGCTTTATGTTTTAGTGATGGGGGTATTTTAAGTTCCCCTATCGGTTTAATTATCAATCTGCGCAATAACAGCCACAACCGTAGCCCATCGCAGTACTTATTCTGTTCTGATACTCACTATAAGAAATACCGGATTTACGAGCAGCGATCTCTTCTTTTTTAAGTTGCGCTTTTGCCTTTGCAGTTTCTTTTATACTCTGAGCTTTTAAATCTGCAACGAAAATGATAGAACTAATTTGGTCTATTTCTAAATCAGCTATTCTCTTGGCTTCTATTGCTTTATTTTCTTCTTCCAACACCTTTGTTTGTTCAGCTATTGAAAAATTGAATTTAGCCATCTTCCAACTTCTTTTAAGAGCATCTGAGAAAGCCGGGTACTTTACACGTGCATGCTTATATAAGTTATGCGCTGTTCTCATTATTTTGCTTAAATCGTAGCGTTTCATGTTTTTTATTATGTAATTCATTATTTTAACGATGCAAATATAATACAATTGATTATAAACTCAAAATTCATCAAGCGAAAATATTATATAAAATGTAATATTTAACAGTTATTTATAATAGAATATGTTATAAATACATATATTTGTACCATAATCTAAAAAACAACAACATGATTCTAAGAATTAAAGAAGTATTGAAAGAAAAAAAAATAACGGTAGTTTCTCTTGCAGCTAGTGTCGGTATAGCACAACCATCAATGAGTAATATAGTAAATGGGAAAGCAACCCCTAGTCTTGAAACACTCGAAAGAATAGCTACTGTATTAAGTATCCCTTTGACAGATCTTTTCGAGCAGCCAAAGAGTGACACCACTTCTATCACCTGTCCTCATTGTGGCAAAAGTATCAACATTAAAGCAGAATAAATACGTGCGTTAATACAAGCAGAATAGATAACTAAGAGCTTTATCAAACGTTTTGCCAACTGAATCTTACTATTATGAAGCTTAATAATAAAACTATTTACTATTTTCATAATTACAATAAAGCATAGCTATTATGTAGAAAAAAATATGCAAGTATATAAAACTATAAAAATATGTTTATACATTTGTGTATTGTTTAACTTTATAAATGTACAATTATGAAATATTATTTGCTGCTATTAACGCTATTTATCTCACTAACCGGATTTACGCAAAACAAATTATCGAAATTAGAGAAAGCAAAACAAATCATCAAAAAGGAACTCAAAGAAACAATGAATGACTATGCAAGTTACTCGCCTGTTTCTTATGGTAAAGTTGATAGCTTGTTCACATCGGTAGCTGACGATGAAAGTTGTATGAACTCATATTTACGTGCCATGAAAGATAAAGAGAATGCAGGGTTAGATAAAATAGACGGGCTTCCAGACGTATCAGAAAAAATAAAGGAGATGAAGAAAAATGAACATTTATATAAAGATGGTGCTATTCTAAACTGGGAAATATATCAATCTAGTAGGGAGATATTCTATTTATTTCTTAAAAATTTTCATCCAACATTTATCGGTTGGAAACTTATTCATAAATATAGAACTAAAAATACATATAACGCAACTATCTTAATAGAACAAGAGTTTCGCTTTAATAAGGAAATGACTGCTTTGACTGAAATTAAAGATATAAATAAATAAAAAGGTCTTTAATATTACTCATTTCTGTATCGTAACAAATATTTAATATTCTAAATAGTTAAACGTAATTTATGCTGATCGAGAAAACATTATAAGTTTGTGCTTTCATGGATCAGCATAAATTATACAGTATATATTATACAATTCAGCGTATACTAATTCAATATGGCTGTAATAAAACAAAACATATTTAAATTATCATGTCAAATAGAATTCTGTATAATATTTTAAAGCAAAAGCCTCATCAAAAAGAATTGCTATTGGATATGCTAAGCCTCAAAATGCTATATAAACGCATTGTAAGGGTGCCCTAAAACGAGGTATCTTAAGTCGTTTTATGCCCTAATAATTTCTTGAACAAGCACTTCACACATAGGAAGGATAAAATTAATCTTGCCCCAATCTTATCCTATTAGCGGACATTATCTTAATCTGTTTAGATATGAAACCATGATTAACGAGGTTATAACTCCTCTTCTGCTTTTTTAATGGCGTCCGAAAAGTCCGATTTTGTTTTTTATCCTTTTTAAAGAAGTCGGAAAACTCGGATTTTGATTCAATAATAATATCGTTATATTAGGCATAACTACTCCGTTGTCGCGTGTTAAGACTTTGTCATAATATTATCCTTGCTTCTCTTCTAACATAGCCGTAATATTGCCGTTCTTCAACAATTGATTGTTAGGTAGATCATGGCCCGGTACAGCAAAAGCTTCATTCTTGAAAATTTTAATATCATTCATGTCAATTTTAAATTATAAAAAAAATAGGCAAAGGAGACTCTGTATTTGGTAGCGGTTTACAGAAGTGCACCCAATGCCTTAAATTTCTTATTGACTCTACATATTATTAGTATTATTTTTAATCTCTTTTATATCTTCTTTTATTGAATGTAGGCAAGAAGTGTCTTTCTTAATTTTTCCGAGCAGATCAATTATATCAAGCATCATATCGCACATTTCTGTTTGATGCTCGTAAGAAAAGTTAGATATAAATTCAAGCTTCTCAATAATGGCCAGTTGAGCCGATGTTTGCTGCTCATTTTGAGCTCGGATGTTTTCTCCGGATATTTGTAGCGCTGTAAATCTTCCGTTAAGCTCATTACCTGTATCCTGGCTCATAGATTGGAAACCGCCGCTTTTTGCAGAATCGCTTGAGTCTGTAGAGTTGAAATCAAAAACTTTAACAAGTTCTTCACGTTCTTTTAACATCTTATCTGTAATTTCTTGCTGCTTTTTTTTGAGCGCATCCACTTCTGATTCAGTGAGCTTACCATCGCTTTGTGCATCTTTTGAGAACTTTTCATATAGCCTCTCAAGATCACCCTTATATTTATCAACTATCATAGAGTTAATGATAGCTTTCTTCAAATACTCCTCAAAATTCTTCGCAAAGTCTTGAGAGGAAGTATTCATATCAAGTAATGCGTCAGCCCAATCATCTTTAAAGCTATCGAAAGATACACCGGTAAATCTCTCGTTAGTCGCATCGATGATCTCTTGTTTTTTCTCGCCCGTTTCTATGATTTTTTCAAGATAACCTTTAACTTCTTCATCTAATTTACCCCAAAACGCAGGTGCTTCTCTCTGTAACTTTTCAATCTGCTCAATAGAGAGATCAAACAAACCTTGCATTCTATTACCTTTAAGATTGTGAGCATCGAATTCAGCGCCCAAAGCGTTTTTAGCATCAGCCCAATCTTGGCTATTCATTCTCTTTATAATACGATTACCAATAGAATTTGAGCCCCATGAAGATCCAGAATTTAATCTTTCCCTACCAATACGCTTGGATGCTTCTTTTTGCTTCTCAATCAGTTCTAAAGCATTTTCAGATGCTTTGATGGCTGCTTCACCGGTCATAGTTTCAATGAGCTCCTTCTGCTTATCGATAACAACATCAAGTACCTTAACATAGCTTTCGTAATTCTCCTTTGCCTTATTGTAGTCTGAATAATCAGCGGCAAAGAAACTAGCCACCTTTGTAGCTAACTGTATGGCTGCTGAAATGATGGCAAGGATAACAGATGCCTTCTCTACTGTACTCACTGCTGTTGCTGACGTGTCAGCAGCGGTTTTAACTTTTTCAACAGCAGTCATAGCGAATGTGCCTATATCGCCAATCATCCCGATAATAGCACCAGCTTCACCGCCGATAGCGTCACCAACCTCTTTGACTGCACCACCTAGCTTTTTAATCTGCTCAGTGGTTACTTTTTCGGCTTCCTTTACCTTAGCCGACTTCTTAGCAGTATCATCTTTTGCAGCACTATATTCTTGGGTGGCAGCCGTTACTCTTTCTGCTGCTTGAGCCTCTGTCAGATATGTTTTAGAAATATCAATCTTACCTGTTTTCGAGTTATAGGATGATTTGCTTCCATTCTCGATTTGAGCACCATTTTTAACCGCTTCCGCATCCGCATTCGCTTTATCAAGATTCGCTTTTGCGGAAGCAAGCGCTTCTTCTGACGCTGCAAGCTCTTCTTTATGCTTTGCCAACATACCAAAAGGGTTACGCTGCTCCAGCTCATCCATGATAGATTGAATCGAAGTTGTGTATTCTCTTAGTTGGTCCGGTGAAAGAACCTTAGCTGCTGTCGATTTCGCGCTCTCCAACTGATCCAATAGAGAGTTAAGAGTTTCGGACGATGTGTATTTGAGATTTTCAAACGCACGAATGTAATCCGGACTCTCTTTTAACTTCTCATAGTCGAGAGTCATTAAGTCTTTACCTTTATTCTTCGTTGCTTCCGCTTTAGCTCGATCAATCCTAGCAACTTCTTCACTATTTCCACCTGCGGAAGCCTTTCTTCTTGCTTCGTCAAGAACGGCAATATCATTATCGTATTTCTTCTCGATAGCTAAACGTTTATCTGTGTAATCTTGATACTGATCAATAAGCCCATCGAATGCACTTTTTTGCTTTAGATTAGCGGATGATTTAAGATTATCAAAGTATTTGTTTTCTTCATCAGATAACTTGATTTTAGAGCCATCGAAAGAACCTTTCTTACTTCCCGGTTTCGCATTGAAAATATCCCTAGCATCATCTATTTTTTTGCGAAGCATATCTTCTTTTTGCCGATCGATAGCTTGCATTTCTTTTTTGTGATTCAGTTCCATTTGCTTAATCACTTTCGCGGGGCTATCTTTAAGAGCGTTAATGGCCGCTTCATCAACTTGCATTTGCGTATCTTCTGCAGCGCGTATTTTGTCAAGCTTTTGCTTTGAAATTAGCACCTTATACTGTTCGGTTTGCTCACGAAGCTCCTGCCCTTTTTTGCTTTCATCTGATATGTTTGGATAAGCTTTTAATTCGCTATTGGCTTCCAGCAATAATCTTTTTTGCTCTTTATAGCTTTTTACAACATTTGAATCGACCTGATTAAACTTACCAGAATTTAGCAGCTTTCTTTGTTTTGAGTCAATTGCGTCTAAGGCTTTTTCTGCATTCTCCTTCTGTTTTTCCCAATATGCTTTATCTTTAGATACACCTTTTTTGCTATTCTTTTCACGTTCTACCTCTACATCTTTTTGAATATTATTAATATCATCAACTACCTTCTGAGCAGCATCAACCTCTAATTTTGCTTGTTGTAACTGATATTCGTATTGTCCCGAGTAAGTACCACGATTAGAATCTTCTTTGATAAGATTGTTTACTGAATCATACTTGTTGTGAGCCATAACAAGTCTTGTTTTTGCCCCTATTCTCTCCCTTCTTTGCATTTCATCTGATATCATGCTGTTCAAAGAAAGAATATCCATCAACTTTATTTTCTCAATATCCAAATTTTTGAATATTCCAGGCATAACATCTTTAAGTTGCTTGTACGCTTTTATTTTCTCATATTGTGTAGAAGCTTCATTTCTTATAACTGATAGTAAATCATTTGTTTTATTTTTTAAATCAGTCAATTCTTCCGATTGTTGCCTGCAAATTTCATTATATCTCTTTTGTACCTTTTCAGCAGCAGTCGTAGCAGTTGCTACCCGATAAATAGCATAACCTAGCGTTGCAAAAGCAGCAGCAGCTAATACATAAGGATTTGTTAGCATTGCCGCAACATTCTTCAGTTGAGCAACCGTTTGAGCTTGAATTGCTCGAATTAAAAGAGTTCTGGAAGAAGTGTTCATTGCAATGGCTGCAGCCTCCTCAAAATATAAACCACCATTAACTTCTAATTGAATAGCCTCAGCAGCTCTCTGTTTAAATATTATTCCATCAATAGCGGTGTGAATCTGCTTGGCTACTGTTACAGCCAAAATACTTCCTTTATATCCAACAAGAGCCGCTGTCACAGTCGTGATAAGTGCGCCTATATCTTTAAGTGCATCTTGAGCGGACCCATCCTTAAATGCATCATTGATAGATTCAGCAGCCTTAGAGATTTCAGCGAGCATGCCTTGTCCAAGTGGACGGAGATAGGCAAATATGTTGTTAACAAGTAGCTTGGTTTGATTCTCGGCACTCCCACGCATCTGTTGGAAAGCTCTCTCGGATGCGCCGGCAGCATTACCCATCTCAGCGAGATCAGCGGCAGCGCCTTTGGCATTTTTGCCAGTTACCATAAGAGCAGCTTGCAAAGCTTCATCAGTGCCAAGTAAGTCTTTTAGTTTAGAAGTACTTCCATCGGCTTGCTCGTATATGAGTTGCAAAGCTTCTTGGAATGTGCGCCCTTCAAAAGCAGCATCACCCAATACGTTAGAGGCACCCATGATGGCAGCACGTATCTTTGTCATAGCCTCAGCAGTAGGTACACCTTGTTTCGTGATTGACACCACTGCGGCCAATACTTCGTCGATGCTAATACCGTATGATGCTGCAATAGGTGCCGCTTGGGCAATGCTCTTGCCAAGTTCGCCCATCGTTGTTTTACCGCCCTTAGCCGTAGTGAAAAGTAGATCAGACACTCTCTCGGCCTCCGATGCTCCCATCTTGTAACCGTTAAGTATAGTAGTGATCGCATCGGCAGCCGTAGCTGTTTCTGTCACACCTCCGACAGCAGCTTTAGCAGATACTTCAAGTACCTTCATTCCGTCAGCACCGTCGTGACCGGCAGACACGATCTGATAAAGCGCTTTAGCTGATTCATTAGCAAGTACAGGTACTTCACGTGTCATATCGATCACACTATTCATGTATTCTGTAAGACTACCTTTTATCCCTGACGATAAAGTAGCGACTTCGTACATTGATTGCTGAAACTGCTTCTCGAAGTTATAAGATTCTTTCGCCGCTTGAGCAAAAGCAACCCCGGCACTAATACCGATACCTCCGAATATATCAAAACTTGTAATTTCTCCGGCCATTGCCTTGAGTATGCCCATAGCCTCACGCTTTCCATCATATAATCCGGTATTATCTATACCGGTTGCAAAATACAAGGCACCTTCTTTGTTTACTATTCCCATGATTATATTTTTAAATTATTAATTCTTTATTAGAAATAAAAAACGGTATTATTCAATTGGGGATATTTCCATTATAGAATATTCCCGATCATTTATAACATCCAATACTTCAACCTTTAATAAGTTATTGTCAAAATCCAGATTTTCTATAAATTCAATGTTTTTTATATGTTTTAGTAGCCTCTTATCTATATGTTCCATAAATTGACGTGAAGCCTTAATTGAGTGCTTTTTTATAGCTTTAGTAATACCTTTATATTGCTTAGATTTAGGTTTAAATAATATACCTAAATCTAAATTTGATAAAACATACCGAATAAGAAAGCAGGTCTCATTATAGGTCTGATAAAGCATTTTACAACCACTTATTTGAGGCCATTCCTTATAATTCCATTCGCTAAAAGGTCTATCTTCAAAAAAACGATATTTAAAAACAGCACGATTTAAATTTGGCATCTCTAAATGATCAAAGACAAAACGTACTATTTGCATTTTCAAAAACAAAATAGCCGAATTATCTACAACATTGGTGGATTTATCTTCGATCTCCAACCTAGAGCAATCAGTGTCGTTATCGACTGGCATACAAGGTTTGTACTTATTTCGGTATGGCGACGTGTCGGATGTTGCGTTGAGCTTTATCATCCTCAATACAAAGAAGTCAAGCTCTGTATAGCCGTTTTTCTTCGCTTGTAGGAGCTTTTCAAGCTTAGCATTATCCTTCTGCAGCAAATCGCATAGGACCTCATTAAGAACATCCGACGCCTCATCCGGCATACCTGCGAGTTCGCAATGATAATTTGAGTAATCAAGCCATCGCTCGTATCTTTTAGTTATATAATTTTCTATCAAAGTGCTTGCCATAGAACTATAAAGTTAATTTTAAAACGGGTTATCATCTGACTGTTGATTAGTTAATGGCAAAACAGGTCTTTCGTTTAACTCATAGAAATGAGTAGTAGCGGCATCAAAACCAGCAATGAACTTGAATATCCCTACGTTACGCCCTTTTGCTACATCAATTAAAGCTGTTCCTTTAGGGTCCGTTGATTGATAAGGTTCGGGATAACGTTTGTGATAAACCTCCGGGCGATATAGAAGTATTGTCATATCGGAAGCTTCGTTTATTTGTCCTGATCCTCTTAACCTGTTTACGTTTGGTATAGGGTTGGAAGTATCACGTGCAAGTTGGGATAAAGCTAATACCCAAATATTAAGCTCTTTTGCAATATTCTTTAAACGTCTAGCAACTTCCGCTAAAAACTCCTCTACGTTTGCCGTTTTCTTGTTGAGGCTCAATATTTGCAAATAGTCTATCACGACACCTTGAATTTGATGTTTGATAACCATAGACCGGATAGATGCAAGAATTGTCTCAATATTAGAAGTACTGCGATCGTCGAAAAATATCCCTAACTTAGAAAGAGATACCACTGATGCATCGAAATCTCTTAGTTGCTGACCGGTTAGTTTATCGTTTGTCAAGACTGAAACCGGAATACGTGATTCTATAGCAGCGAGGCGAGTCATTAGTTGTGATCCGCTCATTTCCATTGAATAAAAAGCTATTTTTGCACCGGATTTTGTTGCTGATAATGTCACTGCATTTGCGAAAGCGGTTTTTCCTTGACTAGATTCAGCAGCGCAAATAATCAAATTAGTAGGTTGTAAACCTCCTTTTTCGTCTATCGATTTAAAACCAGTTGGCGTCCCTGGTAAAGTCACACCGTTTAGATTATCATTAACACGCTGATAAACCTCCGATACGTAATCTGATGCCGTTTTAACATGATTCTCTAACCCACCGAATATACATGATAGTTTATCATTAGCAGCTTGAACAACATCTCCAATATCCTCAGATTCATTGCTACCATTTGTAACAAGATATTGCCCCATCTCATATAGACTTCTGCGCTTTTCCAATTCATTAAGTCGACAGGCATACTGAACTAGATCGAATGTTTGATTTTGAGCAATTGAAGCGATATCATAAGGGGTGAAATTTACACCACGCTTCTTTAGCTCAGGCATAATACTGATCATATCAGCTCGATCACCACGGTCTGTCATAGCAAGAATAGCGGAATAAATCTCACTATGAAGGTTTATATAGAAGCTTTTAGGGGTTAACAACTCCCTTACTTGATGAATAGCATTGCGCTCAATTAAGATTGTGCCAAGTACGCATAACTCACACTCTTTGTCATGCAGGTAGTGATTAACGTTTTCCATTGCTCCTCCTTTCCCATGTTCTTAATCGTCCGGAAATGTTCCATGTCTTCTCAAGCTCATATCTCATTTTAGTTTGAGTCTTATTGGGTTCACTCCAATAATCGAAGAAAGCGAAAATCATATCCTTGCCATACTTATCTACGTAAAAAGTTAGTTCTTCCTTGAACTTGGTAGTTCGATCGGAAAGAGAAAGACTTTTCTCTTTTACTATTTTCTCTTTATTTAATTCTATATCCTTATCTACATCCTTATCCTTATCCTTATCCTTATTAGCTTGTACTTTGGTTGTACTTTGGTTGTACTTTGGTTGTAGTTCGGTTGTAGTTTTAGAGTAACGATTATTCTTATTGCCTTTAGGAGCGCCACCTTTGCAGCCACTTTGCCAACGTTTGATATTAGCGTCAAGAATGGGACGAATAAGAGAAAACAAGGCTTTTGGGAAACCTTCTAATTGCGGCTCTTTTAGATCAAGGCTATAATCTGAAATAGCTTCATACATTATTAGTTTATCGGCATCCGAAAGATCACTCATACTCTCTTTGAAGCTACGGTAAAAGATGAACGTATCTCTTTGAGTATTGTTGTCCATGGTTTAACTTCCTTTCTTCATCCGACCGTTAACAACATAGTTTGTAGCCAACTGGTCAACTTCTTGAACTGTAGCTATTCGGTTCTGTTTCATCCAAGCTTCTACTTCCGCCCGATCGAAGTATATTTGCTTTCCATTGGGTTTATAGTGTGGTATTAGATGCCCACATGTCAGTTTATAAAGATGGCTTTTGCTTAATCCAGTAAGTGCAACCACATCATTAAAAGAAAGTACATTTTTAGCTGACAATAGAGTTAATAGTTCTATTCTATTTAACTGAATTTTAATCTCCTCATACATAATATCTATCATTTGAGGTTAAATAATAGATATAACCGGTTATACCATCAATCGATTTTCAATTGACACAGCAAAGGAAAGAATAAAGCAAATAAAAGAAGAAATAAAAGTAATGATGCTAGGTGTACATTTACAATTCATCCTTATTTTACTAAAAAGCAAGTAAAATAAGGATGAATTGTAAAATTTAAAGCATTAAAACATATATATAGCAATCATTTATAAAGCTTTATAGCGTTTTTAATCTCACTCAAAATGTAGTAATCTCTATGACCTATTTCTTTTCTATTTATAGTGGATTCAATAACAAACCAACAATGATAACGTTTAATGATTTCATTATCAATCCATTTGGTTAAACTCGGGCGAGAGACTTTTAAAATAGTCGCCAAATCAGTAATAGTGAATACTAAATCAGACTCATCAATAGAGGCAGAGGTTTGGAAATAACCATTTCTAGGTCCATCTTGTGGATATATAGTTAGCATTTCATTGTCCTTAAATGTTTTGTTTTCTATTTTCAATCTAGCAAAACTTTTTATTTTTTTTCCTTTAATTTTATTTTTATATTTAGTTATATTACTAATAATATCTCTAGCAGAATAGATGCTTTTTCTGCTAGAGATATTATCATATTTGCTCTGTTTAAGTTTACATATAGAACTCATAAATAAAGACTTATTAATATAACCATCTTTAGTCTGCATGGCATCTAATAACAACAGAATATCCGCTTTATTGATGTATTCATTATTCATAAGACATTAATATTAATCGGTTAAATTTGGTATAAGATTTATCGCTTCTTCTTTCTTTTTATCAACAATTTTAGCATAAATTTGAGTTGTTGATATATTAGAATGGCCTAGTAGCTTTGAAACAGTATAAAGATCAGCACCTAATGTTAGCATCATGGTAGCATGTGTATGTCTTGCAACATGAAAAGAGATATGTTTTGTTATACCTGCCGACTTTACCCATTTTTGAAGAACTGTATTTATTGTCCCCTGGTGTGTCAATGTAAATATTAGCTCAGAAGGTTTAGCATTACCACGCTCTGGCAATTGCTTTAAAGCCTCATCGGACAATGGCAAATATATCGGTTCCTTAGTCTTTTGCATTTTTATTTCTAAGTTGGTCCTATCACCATTTTTAAGTAAGTTAGCCCAAGTTAAGCGTTTAATATCACTAATTCTTAATCCACATAAGCAAGAAAACAAGAACGCACGTTTAATCATATCATTTTTACATGGGGTGCATATTAGGACTTTTAATTCATTAATAGTTAAATACTCTCTTTGACTTGCTTCTGCTTTTATTTGATCACTCAAATTAAAATCACTGCTTGGATTGGTCGATATAACAGCCTCTTTATAAGCCTTTCCTAATGCTGTTCTAAGAACACTATAATACGCTACAATTGCATTTTTACTCAAGACCTCACCGCTTCTAACATCACCATATTTTGAATGTTTCTTTGTTTTACTCAAGAAATCTACAAATCCTTTAAGAAATGTTTTATCAACATCCTTAAATGCAATATAATCCCCTCTATACAGTTTAAGTAATCTGATCACATTTCCCATTGTGGCACAATAGTTGAGGCTAGAACGATTTTTTGCAGCTTCACTCATGCCTTCAATATAATCAATAACGTTTGCCTTTGATTTATTGCTATTCTTGAATCCATGAGCATCATTTTGTAATTCAACGATACGCTTACTTTGAATGGCTTTTGCAAGAGCTAATGTTGCATCATTCTTTAGCCTATCTTCCTTTGTCGACTCAGGTATAATATATAGTTTAAGGAACTCTCTTTTATGTCTTCCTCCTACACCTGATTCACTTCTGATCACATCACCGGTATAACAATCCAAATAAATAGATTTATTCCCATTTACTAACTGTTTAAACCTAATTTTTACCGGTTCCTTTGGCTTAAAGTCCATTTTTCTTTTTGTCATTGCTTTAATATCTAATCCTCACTGCAAATATAAGATATTAATTAATACAGGTGACAAACGAGTGACAAATAAAACAGAAAAAAAAGATAAGAATAAGAAAACAAATAGTATTTAGAGTAAAAGAAATAACATATTTAAAACACCTATAAAAGAGCTATTTATTAGTCTTTTATTATCTCTTTTTTTCTCTTTTTCCACAACTGCCAGCTGTTGATAATGTTTTGCCACAATACATACGAACCGGGTGCAACAGAGGAGAGAGGGTTCAAATAAGTTTGGGCCATCCAGATAGCTAAAATTGTATTTTTCTGCCCTAAAGCCTGCCCGCCGCTAATTCGGTCATTGTAAACACTCCCCAACGTTTTTCCCAAAAAAAACTGAAGACAGCAAACAATCAAAGCTCCTACTGCAATCATGATTTTGGTTGATCCGGCAGCTGAATCGTTTATTAATGAAGAAAAAGTTTGGGCTGTAACAATAGCCAAAGAGATTGTCCATAAATAGAATGCAATCTCGTTATATTGTAATAATTTATCATGCACTTTAGGAAGAAACAATTGCAAGAACCAAGCAACTATAAAAGGAGAGATAAGCAGTGGGAAGACTTTAGCCAAGATCAGACAAAAAGAGCTCCAAAAGCTTACGTCAGGATGATTTTCAATTAAAGGAAATAAAATAGGAACAGCAATTGCCGCACCTATATTTGCTAATAAAGTATAGGTAGTAAGACTAGAGGCACTGCCTCCCAATTTGGAAGTAATGACAGCTGCTGCAGTGGCTGTAGGACATATCACACATACCATCACCCCCTCAGCTACTATTTTATCAAAACGAAAAAGAAGCAAATATACCACCAAGGCACCTAATAGTTGAATGAGCAACAACCACAAATGCAAAGCTTTAGGCTTCAACTCATTCGGAGAGACCTTCGAGAATGTAAGCAGTAGCATTGAAAAGATAAGATAAGGTGTCAAGAAAGAGAGTTTAAGAAACAATGGATAACCAAGAACGCCTACCAGCATTGCGATAGGTAATGTCCAATTTTTTAAAACCTTAAGCATGGGTGATTTATTATATTTTAAATACAAAGGAACAAAGTTTTTTCGAATATGAACTCATAAAAAACACAAAACTTAATTTTAAATAATAAGTTTTCAGCAAAATTCTGCTACATTTGCACATTATATTATTATGAAACTAGATAGATCTCACATATTCATTCTACTGATAAGCTTTGTGCTTATTTTTACACCGCTATGCATCCATTCTGCATGGGCAAAAGACTTTGTTCTTGTTATCGACGCCGGTCATGGTGGACACGATCCAGGTGCGATCGGACGTTTCTCGAAAGAAAAAAATATTAATCTGAATGTTGCTTTAAAGTTGGGTAGTCTAATTCAGGAGAATTGCAACGACGTCAAAGTGGTCTACACCAGAAATAAAGATATTTTTATACCACTTGATCGAAGAGCTGAAATAGCCAATGACTCCAAAGCCGATTTATTTATCTCCATACATACCAATGCTTTAGCAAACAATCGTACGACAAAAGGAGCATCCACCTGGACACTTGGTTTGGCCAAATCGGATGCAAACTTGGAAGTGGCCAAACGAGAAAACTCAGTAATCTTATACGAGAATGACTATAAAACTCGTTATGCCGGCTTCAACCCCAATTCGGCAGAATCGTATATTATCTTTGAGTTTATGCAAGATCAGTATATGGAGCAAAGTGTACACTTAGCCTCATTGGTACAAAGAGAATTCAGAAGCACCTGCAATCGGATAGACCGAGGCGTACATCAAGCAGGTTTCTTAGTTTTAAAAGCCAGTGCGATGCCCAGCATCTTGGTAGAACTAGGTTTCATATCTACACCAGAAGAAGAACAATATCTAAACACAGATATTGGTTCGAGCAATCTTGCAAAAGGCATCTTCCGGGCTTTCCTTAACTATAAAAGAGAACAAGAGATGCGACTTACCGGGAAAAGTCGGACAGTGATTCCATCTATTGATCTGATTGCACCCGAAAAAGAGATCGCCAAAGCGCAACAAGATACAGAAATGATAGCCAACCAATCACCTATCACATCAGACAGTTCAAATCTGAAAGGTAAAAATACAAACAACTTGAAAGAAACAGTCAATGAGCTTCCTATCACTGTGGAAAGTGCAACAATTGACGAAGGTCCAACGTTTAAGATACAGATACTTACCTCTTCGCGTCCTTTATCTAAAAATGACAAACAATTGAAAGGATTGAAAGGGGTGGAATATTATAAAGAAGGCGGAGTATACAAATATACATACGAAGAATCCTTCGACTACAACAAAATATTACGCAGTAAACGAGATATTACCTCCCTATTTAAAGATGCATTTATCATTGCATTTAAGAATGGAGAGAAAATGAATATAAACGAAGCAATTTCAGAATTCAAACGAAAAAAGAAATAAATCAAAATGATGAAGAAATACATTACAAAAGAGGTAAAAATTGGAATAGCAGGTATAGTTGCGTTATGTATACTTTTTTATGGCTTGAATTATTTAAAAGGTATCAACATGTTCCAACCCTCCCATCATATCTATGCAAAATTTGAAAATGTGAACGGCCTTACCAAGTCGAGCCCTGTTTTTGCTGATGGTGTTCGAGTAGGTATCATACGGGATATATTCTATGACTACAATGTTTCGAAAAACGTAATTGTAGAAGTGGAACTCCACAATGAATTAAGAGTACCTAAAGGTAGTAATGCCGAACTGGTATCCGAACTGATGGGAGGAGTGCGTATGAATATATTATTAGCAAACAATCCGAGAGAAAAATATAATATGGGAGACACCATACCGGGAATCGTAAATACCGGCATGATGGAAACAGCAGCCAAGATGCTTCCTCAAATTGAGCAAATGCTTCCCAAATTAGATTCTATCTTAAGTTCGTTGAATGCAATTTTAAGCGATAAGAATATTCCTAAAACTTTGAATTCAATTCAACAGACAACAGCCAATCTTGCTGTTGTAAGTTCACAGGTGAAAGGTCTGATGTCGAATGATATTCCTCAGTTCACTCAAAAACTAAATACTATTGGTGATAACTTTATCGTGATTAGCAATAATTTAAAAGGAATCGATTATGCGAAAACTATGCATAAGGTTGATTCAACTTTAGTAAATGTTAAGTTGCTGACTGATAAATTAAATAGTAAAAATAATACCATAGGATTATTACTTAATGACCCACAATTATACAACAATTTAAATACTACATCAGCTAATGCAGCAAGTTTGCTTGAAGATTTGAAATTACATCCAAAAAGATATGTTCATTTCTCAATTTTTGGCAAAAAAGAAAAAGTAAAAAAATAAACCTATATAGAATCAATCTAAATAACAACTCATATAATAAAAGATTGTGTACCATATCAAAAGGTCTATTTAGAACCTATAATAACTTTCTTAAACAAATAATTTTAAAGAGTAAAACAAAAACCAAAATAATTGCAAAATACTATTATTCAGATCTTTAAACCCAATACTTGTCCATCTTTTTCACAGTACAGACAATCCCCGTCTAATTCATTGATTATAAATAAGTTAATGAGTGTTTAAGAAAAACAAGAAAAACCCGATTTGTTTTTTTGAAATAAGATTCCCAAATTTGCAAGTGTAGAAGTTTTGCTTAATTAATAAATGATTAAAATCGCTATGATTGAATCTAATCATGTCGAGTTGTGGAATCGTTGTCTTTCCATTATAAGAGACAATGTTCCTGAGACGACGTTCAAAACATGGTTTGCCCCCATTATCCCATTAAAATATGAGGACAAGACATTGTATATCAGAGTACCTAGTCAATTTTTTTACGAATACTTGGAAGAAAAGTTCGTAGATTTGATGCGTATGACCTTGGATAAGGTGATAGGCAAAGATACTCTTTTAATATATAATGTAATGGTGGATGCTTCACAACCAAAGAAGAATCCCGAAATTCCTTCGCAAAAACATTCTGCGTATAAACAACAACCTCAGGACCCAAGGAAGGCGCCAACTATTCTAGATGCGCCTGCTCCCCAAGATTTAGATCCACATCTAAATCCAAACTACAACTTCGACAACTTCATTGAAGGATATAGCAATAAGCTATCCAGAAGTGTTGCTGAAGCAGTTGCCGAACATCCTGCTGGTACTGCATTTAACCCCTTGTTTCTACATGGAGCTTCAGGAGTTGGAAAGACTCACTTAACCAATGCAATCGGAACGAGAATCAAAGAACTGTACCCTGAAAAGAGAGTATTGTACGTCTCTGCACATTTATTCCAGGTACAATACACCGACTCGGTACGTAATAATACAACAAACGATTTTATCAACTTCTACCAATCAATCGATGTATTAATTATTGATGATATCCAAGAATTTGCGGGTGTTACCAAAACTCAGAACACCTTCTTCCATATATTCAATCATCTGCATCAGAACGGCAAACAGTTGATTCTGACATCCGACCGTGCTCCCGTCCTTCTTCAAGGTATGGAAGAACGATTATTGACCCGTTTTAAATGGGGAATGGTAGCAGAATTGGAAAAACCTACCGTAGAACTTCGAAAGAACATACTTAGAAATAAAATTCACAGAGACGGTTTACAATTTCCACCGGAGGTGATTGATTATATTGCAGAAAACGTGAACGAGAGTGTCCGTGATTTGGAAGGAATCGTCATTGCAATCATGGCTCGATCGACTATCTTTAACAAAGAGATCGACTTAGATCTTGCACAGCACATCGTCAAAGGAGTTGTACGCAACGAATCCAAGCCAGTTACCATTGATACAATTATCAATACAGTTTGCAAACATTATGGCTTAGAGAATTCGGCTATACACACCAAATCGAGAAAAAGAGAGGTAGTACAAGCTCGTCAAGTAGCCATGTATCTAGCCAAGAACCACACTGATCTTTCCACTTCGAAGATTGGAAAATTCATTGGAAACAAAGATCATGCAACAGTTCTACATGCATGTAAAACAGTGAAAGGCCAATTAGAAGTAGATAAAAGCTTCAATTCAGACCTCAAAGAAATTGAGTCATTGTTGAAGAAAACTAATTAATATAAAAATCAGGCCTTAAGAAAAAACAAATCTTAAGGCCTATTTTTTAGAATAAACCTTGCTTCTTTAAAACTTCTAGCAGGTTGGCAGACATAAACTCATTATCTTTTTGGGTGTAGCGTACATCTGTAAATACCTGAGCTAAGGTCTCCTTATTATTTTCCATCACGAATTGCTTACTTTCGGGTAAGGATTCTTTTTCAGCATAATAGCGATCAATATCTGCCGGAGCATAGTCACGGTACTTTTCCTGATGAATGATCGCTTCTGCAGGAAGTCGATCCACTTGTTCCGGAATCACTTCAGGATAACCTACGGTAATCGTTGTAACCGGGAAGACCAGTTCGGGCAATTGGAGCGTATCAATAATCATCTGAGGGTTGTAAGTAGTCGTACCTAAATAACAAATACCCAATCCGGCTTCTTCAGCCAGCGTACAAAAAGTCTGCGCCACCAAAAGAGTATCCATCGCAGAATTGAAAAAAGACATCAGATTATTGTATCCGGGAGTTGCCTTTCTTTGTTCACACCATTTCGAAAAACGTCGTAAATCGGCACAAAAAGTCAGCACAATAGGAGCCGTTTTAACCATCGGCTGATTAAAATGTGCAGGGGACAATTGCTCTTTCATTTCTTTATCCTTAGTCAGAATCACACTATAGAGTTGCATTCCCCCTATAGTAGATGCACGAAAAGAAGTATTAAGCAAATCATTTAACAATTCCGGTTCAATATCCATTTGTTGATATTTTCGGATAGTTCTTCTACTCTTTACTGTCTCAAACATAACTTTTTTCAGGCAAAGATATAAAAAGATTAATTACTTCATCACACTTTAAGTATATAATAATTTTCTTTTTTGGAAACTTTTTGAATGAACAAAAAGAAAGATTCATTTGTTTATCAATGACTTAACAATAACAAATGGAAAACTTGCAAGCTGTTAATAACTTATTTGATTTTTATTTTGATAAATCAGAAAACATTCTTAGTTTTGCAGTCCCGTTTATTAATAGCTAAGTAAACTTCTACAAATTACTTAATATATTATGAATCTAAGGCAGATAAAACGTGGAAAAACAGACTTATTCTTATGAAGAAGCTTTTGAAGAATCTTTACGATATTTTCAAGGCGACGAATTAGCTGCAAGAGTTTGGGTAAACAAATATGCAGTAAAAGACTCTTTCGGAAACATCTATGAGAGATCACCGGAAGACATGCATTGGAGAATTGCAAATGAAATAGCCAGAGTCGAATCAAAGTATCCGAACGGATTAAGCGCTCAGGACCTATTCAATTTGCTTGACCATTTTAAGTACATCGTCCCTCAAGGAAGTCCGATGACCGGTATTGGTAACAATTACCAAGTAGCTTCCTTATCCAACTGCTTCGTGATTGGAGTTGACGGTGCTGCCGATTCATATGGTGCAATCATCAAAATAGATGAAGAGCAGGTACAACTAATGAAAAGACGTGGAGGAGTTGGGCATGACTTGTCGCATATTCGTCCGAAGGGCTCTCCCGTTAAAAACTCAGCATTGACTTCTACTGGTCTCGTTCCCTTTATGGAACGATATTCCAACTCCACCCGTGAAGTTGCACAAGACGGTCGTCGGGGTGCTTTAATGCTAAGTGTATCAATCAAACATCCCGATTCGGAAGCATTTATCGATGCAAAGATGACTGAGGGAAAAGTAACAGGAGCCAATGTCTCAGTGAAATTAGACGATGATTTCATGGAAGCGGCTGTTAGTGGCAAACCCTACACTCAGCAATACCCGATCTATTCGGCTGAGCCAACCTTTAAAAAGGAGATCAATGCGTCAGAACTTTGGAAGAAGATCGTTCACAATGCTTGGAAATCAGCCGAGCCGGGTGTTCTGTTCTGGGATACCATTATCCGTGAATCAGTACCCGACTGTTATGCTGACTTAGGATATCGTACTGTATCTACTAACCCTTGTGGTGAGATTCCTCTATGTCCTTACGATTCTTGTCGTCTGTTGGCTATCAATCTGTACTCATATGTAGTAAATCCTTTCCAGGCAGATGCATACTTTGACTTCGATTTATTCGAAAAGCATGTGAAGCTAGCTCAGCGCATCATGGACGACATCATCGACTTGGAATTGGAAAAGATCGAGTGCATCTTAGGAAAGATCGAACAAGATCCTGAGAACCAAGAAGTGAAACGTACAGAACATGCACTTTGGGAAAAGATCTACAAGAAAAGTGGACAAGGACGACGCACAGGTGTGGGTATTACTGCCGAAGGCGATATGCTTGCAGCTCTTGGTTTACGCTACGGCACAGAAGAAGCAACCGAGTTTTCGGAAAACGTACACAAGATTGTTGCACTCAATGCATACCGTTCATCGGTAGAGATGGCTAAAGAACGTGGTGCCTTCGATATTTACGATGCAAAACGTGAAAAGAACAATCCATTTATTCAGCGATTGGCAGAAGCGGATCCAGAGCTATACAAGGACATGCAGAAGTACGGACGTCGTAATATTGCCTGTCTCACGATTGCCCCGACCGGTACAACCAGTCTGATGACTCAAACCACTTCTGGAATTGAGCCGGTATTCTTACCCGTATACAAACGCAGAAGAAAAGTCAATCCCAATGATACCAACGTAAGAGTTGATTTTGTGGATGAAACAGGAGATGCTTTCGAGGAATATATTGTTTTCCACCATAAGTTTGTTACTTGGATGGAAGCTAACGGATATAACCCATCTAAGCGTTATACTCAAGAAGAAATTGATGCATTGGTTGCCAAGTCTCCTTATTACAAAGCAACCTCCAACGATGTCGATTGGTTGATGAAAGTCAAGATGCAAGGAAGAATTCAAAAGTGGGTTGACCACTCCATTAGTGTAACCATCAATCTTCCGAACGATGTAGACGAAGATTTGGTCAACCGTTTGTATGTTGAAGCTTGGAGATCGGGCTGTAAAGGATGTACGGTTTACCGTGACGGCTCACGTTCCGGTGTTTTAGTCGCAGCCAAATCAGAGAAAAACAAGAAAGATGAATTACCACCCTGCAAGCCACCTACAGTCGTTGAAACACGACCTAAAGTTTTGGAAGCCGACATTGTACGTTTCCAGAACAATAAAGACAAATGGGTAGCATTCATCGGACTATTAGACGGACATCCTTACGAGATCTTTACCGGTCTACAAGATGATGACGAAGGTATCTTATTACCCAAAAGTGTTACATCGGGACGAATCATCAAAAACGTTGACGAAGAAGGCAATAAACGATACGACTTCCAGTTTGAGAACAAAAGAGGTTATAAGACAACCATTGAAGGTCTGTCGGAGAAATTCAACAAAGAGTACTGGAACTACGCCAAACTGATTTCCGGTGTGCTCCGCTACAGAATGCCTATTGAACAAGTGATTAAATTGGTAGGTTCTCTGCAACTGAATAGCGAAAACATCAATACTTGGAAAAACGGTGTGGAACGCGCCTTGAAGAAATATATTCAAGACGGAACAGAAGCTAAAGGCAAGAGATGCCCGAACTGCGGAAACGAAACATTGGTGTATCAAGAAGGATGCTTAATCTGTACCACTTGTGGTACCTCCAGATGCGGATAATACATAGCGAGTTTAAACTTATATAGAAACAAAAGGGGCTATTCGTAGTCCCTTTTGCTTTATATGCCAGTCCCATATCTATTTTACATCTTATCCTATATATCTATATTCTTTCAGTTCGATATCTACATTATTTCCATTCCATTTACATCGAAGATCAGCTTCGAATCATTTTGCGCAAAGTAGCACAAACGTTTGCATCGAATTTTAAATCACTTCACTGAGCCCTTATGTGCCATATATAAAAAGAATAGCTTATACTTGCAGTATCATTACAGATAATCAAAAATCTAATAACATGATTATAGTATTTAATATCGAATATCGTACCAATTGGGGAGAAGAAGTGAAGGTAGTTGGCACTCTCCCTGAATTAGGAAATGGAGAAAGCGAAAAAGCTCTTCCCATGCATACCATTGACGGCATACATTGGACGGTAGAACTTAAAACGGAACTTCCCGCAAGCGGAGTTCTCCAATATTATTACATCATTTGCAAAAACGGAACAATGATCCGTAAAGAATGGAACAGCCTTCACCGTTCCCTCTATTTATCAGAAGATTCTAAAAAGACCTATCAGATTAATGATAGTTGGAAAAACACTCCTGAACAATTGTACCTTTACAGTTCAGCTTTCACAGAATCTTTACTTGCACGCAATGAGAAAGACAGCAAAATAAAAAGCTATAAGAAAGGGCTTCAAATCAAAGCCTACGCTCCCAATATAGAGAAGAATTATTGCCTTGCCATTTGTGGCAACCAAGAAGAAATAGGGAACTGGGATCCTGACAAGGCTCTACTCATGAATGATATCAGTTTTCCAGAGTGGCAAATAGAACTTAATGCCAGCAAACTGAAGTTCCCTTTAGAATATAAGTTTGTACTTTTCAACAAAGTCAGCAAAAAAGCTGAACAATGGGAAAACAACCCTAATCGCTATTTGGCAGACCCAGAGATCAAATCCAATGAAACGTTGGTTATTGCCGACCGCTACGTATACTTCGATACTCCCGAATGGAAAGGCGCAGGTGTAGCTGTTCCGGTATTCTCACTCAAATCGGAGAAAAGTTTCGGAGTGGGCGACTTTGGCGATCTCAAACGAATGATCGACTGGGCAGTGAAGACTCATCAGAAAGTGATCCAGATCTTACCGGTGAACGATACAACGATCACTCATACCTGGACAGATTCTTATCCGTACAACAGTATTTCGATCTACGCTTTTCATCCGATGTATGCCGATCTGAAACAGTTCGGCACTCTGAAGAATAAAGAAAAGGCGGCAGAACTTAAGAAAAAACAGCAAGAGCTCAATTCACTTTCGGAAATTGATTACGAAGCTGTGAATCGGGTGAAATGGGATTTCTTCCACCAAATTTTCAAACAGGAAGGGAAAAAAGTACTCAGTTCGAAAGCTTTCGCAGAGTTTTTCGAAGCGAATAAAGAGTGGTTGCAGCCTTATGCCGTGTTTAGTTACTTACGCGATGCTTACAAGACTGCTAACTTCAGAGAATGGCCTAAGTATAGCAAGTTCGAGGCCAAAGATATCGAAAAGATGTGTCAGCCAACATCGGCCGACTATCCACATGTAGCAATCTATTTCTATATACAGTTCAATCTACACCTCCAACTTCTAGAGGCTGCACGGTATGCCCGACAAAACGGAGTGGTTCTGAAAGGAGATATTCCTATCGGCATCAGCAGAAACAGTGTGGAAGCCTGGGTTGAACCTTATTATTTCAATCTGAATGGACAAGCCGGTGCGCCTCCCGATGATTTCTCAGTGAATGGACAGAACTGGGGATTCCCCACCTACAACTGGGATGTGATGGAAAAGGATGGTTACCAATGGTGGATGCGACGATTCAAAAAGATGTCGGAGTATTTCGACGCTTATCGCATCGATCACATCTTAGGCTTTTTCAGAATATGGGAAATCCCGATGCATGCCGTTCACGGTTTGCTGGGACAGTTTGTTCCTTCGCTTCCGATGAGTCGCGAAGAGATAGAAAGTTACGGTTTGCCTTTCCGAGATGAATATCTGACTCCTTATATACACGAGTATTTCTTGAATCAAATGTTTGGTCCTCACACTGAATATGTGAAAGCGACCTTCATTGAGCCGACAAACATGTACGAAAGATACCGGATGCGTGAAGAGTTTGATACTCAGCGCAAAGTAGAAACTTATTTTGCCGGTAAAACAGATGAAGACAGTAAATGGATCAGAGACGGACTCTACTCGCTCATCAGCGATGTGCTCTTTGTGCCCGATCATAAAGATCCGACCCAATATCATCCGCGCATTGGTGTGCAGCACGACTTTATCTATCGTTCGTTGAACGATGCGGAGAAAGCTGCATTCAACCATTTATACGATCAATATTATTACCATCGTCACAATCAGTACTGGCAACAACAAGCCATGAACAAACTACCTCAGTTGACGCAATCGACCCGTATGTTAGTCTGTGGCGAAGATTTGGGAATGATCCCCGACTGTGTATCTTGGGTTATGAACGATCTACGGATATTAAGTCTGGAGATTCAGAGAATGCCGAAAGATCCTTCGCACGAGTTCGGACATCTCAACGAGTATCCTTATCGCTCAGTTTGTACCATCTCCACCCACGACATGTCGACTTTACGAGGATGGTGGGAAGAGGACTACCAACAAACACAGCGTTATTACAATACAATGCTTGGTCATTACGGAACATCACCCATCACAGCCACACCGGAATTATGTGAAGAGGTCGTTCGTAACCATCTATACAGCCGTTCTATATTCTGTATCCTTTCGCTACAAGACTGGCTCTCGATAGACGAAAAATGGAGAAGACCGAACGCACAGGAAGAACGGATCAACCTTCCCTCCAACCCCAAACACTATTGGAGATACAGGATGCATCTGACCATTGAACAATTAATGAAAGCTGACAGCCTTAACTATAAAATAAAAGATCTGATCGGACAAACAAAAAGAGACATATAGAGAGAAAGTAAAGTAGGTTTTATTAGGTGTGGTAGGAGAACGTCGTAACTGAGTTCTCCTACTTTTTTTCATCTCCAACTTCATTTCCTTATCTTCATCATTTCAAATCAACCTTCCCTCCTCTAATTGTTTTTTGATTTTTGCTGCAACATCTGCAAAAAATAGTCGTAGTCTATTATCATTCAAACGATTAATCCTATTAAAGATTTGGTGGCAGATAAGTGGCAGATCGATTATCTGCAACACCCTTAAAACAAAAAAACATATTGCATCAATCAGATATTTACACAACAGAAGCACTAATAATCAATCTTTATTACTCTTCAAATTCAATGAGTATTTTTGCTTCTAATAAGACAAATAAACTGACAAGCATACAACATTTAAAGAGAATTTTACGTATATCCCCAATTATAAAGAGCGACATTTATAAAAGAGTGACTTCAGCGAATAAACAATCAAGGCCATTCTAAGTGTATTAATAGTAGGTTGGTCAACCCAACTTAGTAAAGATACAGATAAGGATCCACCCAATTCAGATTTAAGAATCAAATGTGGAATTCTGATTTAGGAACAATAAAAGCACAGGAAAAAGTCAGAGCACCCTTATATTTATATAGCTTGGAAAACCCAACAACAACTACTGGTGACGGTTTATGCCATCAGCGAAGCAAGAGCGAGAGGTACATCTAGTTCCTCTGATCCTTACCCAACAATAAACCCGGCTCTGGATTGTCCATACTTTCAGAGATTGAAATCTAATTATGTAAACAAAATCAGTGTAACAGAAAAGGAACTGTCTAGCTTTTCAGATGCTAAAGATTAAAACTGTAAATGAAATCAGGCAAAGAAAAACAAAACAGTCTACCTTTTAAGTTTGAAAGAATATAAACGAACTTCGCAATTCAGTAAGAATCACGACTCAATTCAGTAAAAGTCATTTTGATAATGGAAACGAACAGTTCCGATAGTGGGAACAAGCAGTTTCCATAATGGAAACGAACAGTTCCGATAGTGGAAACGAGTTGTTTCCATAGTGAGAACAAGCTGTTCCTAAGGTCGGGACTTATATTCTCCCTATTTCTTTCGCTTCAACGACCGTAGCAAATTAATGCGTGCACCGTAGCTATTTCATCCAACCATAGCTATTTAATTTGCGAATTGTAGGCTTAGATGCGACAGTCATTGAGTCACAATTTGACAGTCGTAGATTTTATAGCCTTATATCAACGACAAAGATTAATGTAATTAAAATAGAAATTTTGTTTGCTTGTCTTCTTTGAACAATCCTATAAAATGGCCAAAACATAGTTTAGCAGGAAAAAGGAAAATCACTAGAAATACATTTAATCAATAGCCGATTTTAAAGTGATAAGGTTAGAAAAATCTTACTCCTCCTGTAAAACCAATCCATGCGTTTAAACGTATATCCTTGCTATTATTTTTCCACATCGACCAAGGAGATATTGAGCTACCTAATTTTCCAGTTTCTGGATCTGTATAATCTGATATCGTCATATTAACC
>Ga0114938_1000388_pt1 | contig 34010 bp, 30 predicted proteins | sample AshMeaBigSpring_FD_88675 | JGI IMG/M metagenome (GOLD analysis project Ga0114938, IMG submission 88675) | Groundwater microbial communities from Big Spring, Nevada to study Microbial Dark Matter (Phase II) - Ash Meadows Big Spring | ecosystem: Environmental > Aquatic > Deep subsurface >... | reverse complement strand
GTTGACGATCTCGAGCGCCGGCCGCTGGAGCAGGGCCTCGTCGAGGTCGGCCTCCAGCCCCTTGCCCAGGCCGTCGACGATGCGCCGCTCGAGCCGGGCGAGCACGTCCAGACCCGCCAGCTCCTGCTCGGGGTCGGCTGTGGCCAGTCGTCCCGCCTCGCCGGCGAAGGCGTCGAGGAAGGCCGCCAATGGGTCGTAGCCCTCGCGCCGCCGGTCGTGCACCAGGTCCAGAGCCAGCTGCACGTGCTCGTCGGGGATGCGAGAGAGCGGGACGATGCGGGCCGGGTTGACGATGGCGGCGTCCAGCCCGGCAGCGACGCACTCGTGCAGGAACACCGAGTTGAGCACCTGGCGCGCGGCGGGCGCCAGCCCGAACGACACGTTCGACAGGCCGAGCAGCGTCTGCACCCGCGGGTGGCGCCGCTTGATCTCGCGCAGCGCTGCGATCGTCTCCAGGCCGTCGCGCCGGGTCTCCTCCTGGCCGGTGGCGATCGGGAAGGTGAGCGGGTCGATGAGGATGTCCTCAGGGCGCAGCCCCCACTGGCCGGTGAGCTGCCCGATGAGGCGGTCCGCGACCGCCACCTTCCACTGCGCGGTGCGGGCCTGGCCCTCCTCGTCGATCGTGAGGCCCACGACGGCGGCCCCGTGCTCGACCACCAGCGGCATCATCCGGGCGAACCGCGAGTCCGGGCCGTCGCCGTCCTCGTAGTTGACCGAGTTGACCACGGCCCGCCCGCCCAGGCACTCCAGCCCTGCCTGCACGACGGCCGGCTCGGTGGAGTCGAGCATGATCGGCAGCGTGCTGGCCGTGGCCAGCCGGGAGGCGACCTGATGCATGTCGGCCACGCCGTCACGGCCCACGTAGTCCACGCACAGGTCGACCAGGTGGGCCCCGTCGCGGGTCATGTCCCGGGCGATCTCGACGCAGTCGTCCCAGCGCTGCTCCAGCAGCGCTTCGCGGAACGCCTTCGAGCCGTTGGCGTTGGTCCTCTCCCCCACGGCCAGGTACGAGACGTCCTGGTCGAACGGGACCGCGGCGTACAGGCTGGCGACCCCGGGCTCGACGACGGGCTCGCGCACCGGTGCGGGGGTGCCTCCGACCCGCTGCACCACCTGGCGCAGGTGCTCGGGCGTCGTGCCGCAGCACCCGCCCACCAGCGAGAGGCCGTAGTCGCGGACGAAACGCTGGTGGTGGTCGGCGAGCTCCTCCGGCGTCAACGGGTAGTGCGCCCCGCCGGCGCCGAGCACGGGCAGTCCCGCGTTCGGCATGCACGACAGGCCCACCCGGGCGTGGCGGGCCAGGTGCCGCAGGTGCTCGCTCATCTCGGCCGGGCCGGTGGCGCAGTTGAGCCCGATCAGGTCGATGCCGAGCGGCTCGAGGCTGGTCAGCGCAGCACCGATCTCGGACCCGAGCAGCATGGTCCCGGTGGTCTCCACCGTCACCTGCGCGGCCAGCACCACGTCTCGGCCGCTGCGCGCGATGGCCCGCCGCGCGCCCACCACCGCGGCCTTGGCCTGCAGCAGGTCCTGGGCCGTCTCGACGAGCACCCCGTCGACACCGCCGTCCACCATCGCCGCGACCTGCTCGGTGTAGGCCTCGCGCAGGTCGGCGTAGCGGACGTGGCCGAGCGAGGGCAGCTTGGTGCCCGGCCCGACCGAGCCGAGGACGAACCGGGGGTGGTCGCGGGTGGACGCGGCGTCCGCCGCCTGCCGGGCCAGCACGGCCGCCGCGTGGGCGAGCTCGCCGATCCGGTCGGCGATGCCGTACTCCCCCAGGTTGGCGAGGTTCGCACCGAAGGTGTTCGTCTCGATGCAGTCCACGCCCACGGCCAGGTACTCCTCGTGCACCCGGCGCACCAGGTCGCCCCGGGTGACGTTGAGCACCTCGTTGCACCCGTCGTGGCCGTCGAAGTCGGCCAACGTGGGGTCCCCCGCCTGGAGCATCGTGCCCATCGCCCCGTCCGCGACCAGAACGCGGCGGGCGAGGGCGGCACGCAGGGAGCTCACCGCACCAGGGTAGGTCGTGGCTGCTGGGTCCCCGGCCGACCCGCGCCGCTGCGTAGGCTCCTCCCGTGGAGATCAGGTTGACCCGGCCGCTGCACCGGCCCGTGGTCGTCGCGGCGTTCGAGGGCTGGAACGACGCCGGTGAGGCGGCCAGCTCCGCCGTCGCCCACCTGGCCACGCTGACCGACGCCCGGCCCGTCGGTGAGATCGACCCCGAGGAGTACTACGACTTCCAGGTCAACCGGCCGACGGTCACCCTCGACGAGGGTGGGGTGCGCCGGCTCGACTGGCCCACGACTCGAGTGCTGGCGGGGGTGGCGCCCACCACCGGGTCGGACCTGGTGCTGGTGCGGGGCATCGAGCCGAGCATCCGGTGGCGGAGCTTCACCCGCGAGGTGGTGCAGCTGTGCGAGGCGGTGCAGGCCGGCATGGTGGTGCTGCTCGGTGCGCTGCTCGCCGACAGCCCCCACAACCGCACCGTGCCGATCACCGGTGTCGGCGGCAGCGAGGACCTGACGCAGCGGCTGGGGCTCGAGCCCGCGTCCTACACCGGCCCCACCGGCATCGTCGGCGTCCTCGGTGACGCCCTGACCCGCCACGGCCTGCCGGTGGTGTCCTACTGGGCCTCGGTGCCGTACTACGTGGCCCAGCCGCCGAGCCCGAAGGCCACCCTGGCGCTGCTGCGCCGCGTGGAGGACGTGCTGGACACCACGCTCGACCTCGGCGACCTGCCCGAGGAGGCCGCTGCCTGGGAGTCGGCCGTCGACGACATGGTGGCCGAGGACGAGGAGCTGTCCGGGCTCGTGGCCCAGCTGGAGGAGCACGTCGACAGCGAGGGCCTCGAGCACACCTCGGGGGACGCTATTGCCGCGGAGTTCGAGCGCTACCTGCGCCGCCGGCGTCCGGAGCACTGAGCCCCACCCCGAGCAGGCCGGTCACGAGCCGGCCGACCAGGCTCGGGGCCTCGGCGTCACGTCCGTCCCCGCGGCGGGCCCGTCCGGACCAGGCGTCGACGAGGCCGAGGGCACGTGGCGCGTCCAGGTCGTCGGCCAGCGCCGCGCGCACCTCGGCCAGCAGCGCCTGAGCCGGCGGCCCCGACGGTGCAGCCACGGCCTCACGCCAGGCGAGCCAGCGCTGCTGTGCTCTCACCAGGTCGTCCGGCGTCCACTCCCAGTCCCCGCGGTAGTGGTGGGCCAGCAGCGCCAGCCGGATGACGCCGGGGGGCACGCCCTGCTCGCGCAGCGCGGAGACGAACACCAGGTTCCCCCGGGACTTGCTCATCTTCTCGCCGTCCAGACCGACCAGGCCGACGTGCACGTACCGACGGGCGAACGGCCAGTCGTCGGTGGCCACCTGGCCGATCGACGCGCACATCTCGTGGTGGGGAAAGGTGAGGTCGCGGCCGCCGCCCTGCACGTCGAAGCCCATCCCGAGCAGGTCCAGCGCGATGGCGGTGCACTCGACGTGCCAGCCGGGGCGACCGTGGCCCAGCGAGGTGTCCCAGGCCGGCTCCTCGGGCCGGGCCGCCTGCCAGAGCAGCGGGTCGAGCGGGTGGCGCTTGCCCGGCCGGGCGGGGTCACCGCCTCGCTGGGCAGCCAGGGCGGTCATCGCCGCCTCGTCGAGGGCGGCCACCCCACCGAACCGCGGGTCCGCGGCCACCGAGAAGTACAGATCGTCCTCCACCCGGTACACCGCGCCGCGCTCGGTCAGGCGCGCCACCGTGGCGACGACCAGGTCCATCGACTCCACCGCCCCGACGTAGTGCTGCGGAGGCAGCACCTGCAGGGCGGCCATGTCCTGCGCGAACAGCGCCGTCTCCCGGGCGGCCAGCTCCCGCCAGTCCTGCCCGGTGGCGACCGCGCGTTCGAGCAGCGGGTCGTCGATATCGGTGACGTTCTGCACGTACCTGACGGTGTGGCCGCCGTCCAGCCAGGCTCGGTGCAGCAGGTCGAAGGTGGTGTAGGTGAAGGCATGGCCGAGGTGGGTGGCGTCGTAGGGGGTGATGCCACACACGTACATCCGCGCCTGCGGTCCCGGGCTCAGCGCCTGACGGCGTCCGGTGGCGGTGTCGTGCACGCGTACCGGCACGCCGAGGCCCGGCAGGGCGGGGGGCGGGGCGGTGGTCCAGGACTGCACGAGCGGCGAGCCTAGAAGGCCGGCCACGGCAGCGACGGCCACCCCTGGCCGGGCAGGGGCAGCGTGCCGTCGGCGAGCAGCCCCCGCACTCGGGCGAGTCCGGCCTGCACCTCCCGGGGAGTCAGCCAGTCGTGCAGACCGAGCGTGGGCCACGCCACGGCGAGCCCGGTGAGCACCTCCCGCTCCTGCGCCGTCAGCGGCTCACCCCGCCAGCCCCACAGCACCGTGCGCAGCTTCGGCTCGGCATGGAAGCACAGGCCGTGGTCCACCCCGACGATCGAGCCGTCGTCGCGACGCAGCACGTGCCCGCCCTTGCGGTCGGCGTTGTTGAGCACGGCGTCGAGCACCGCCATGGCGCGCAGAGCCGGTTCGTCGCGGTGTGCCAGCACGACCTCGCGGCCGCGCCCGTCCTCGCCCGTCACCACCTCGACCCATCCGGGTCCGGCGGCCGTGCCCGGGTGCAAGGCCACTGGAGGTTCGGTGTCGCTCGTGGCCACCCACTGCTGGCACATCCCAGGGCCGAGCGGCCCATCGCGCAGCACCGTGGGCGGGACGAGGTCCCAGCCGCCGGCCCGGGAGACCGCATAGGCGGCTGCCTCGCGTCCGGCCAGCGTCCCGTCGGGGAAGTCCCACAGCGGCCGCTCCCCCGACACCGGCTTGTAGACGCAGGGCATGGTCCCCGCTTCCCCCTCGACCCGGGCGTACAGGGTGAGGTTCGAGGCGGTGAGCACGCGGCCCTCGACCGTGAGCTCACCGGTGGCCAGCAGCGCCAGCGCCTCGGCCTGCCCGTCGGCGGGCACCTCCCGGGGCCTGCTCACGGGCGGCGGCGGTAGCCGTTCTGGCGAGGGCAGACGTGGCCGGAGGGGTCCAGCGGCTGGGCACACAGCGGGCACGGGGCACGCCCAGCGGCGACCACGGCCCGCGTGCGCCGCACGAAGGCCCGGGCCTGCTCGCGGGACAGGCGCACCACGAGCATGTCGCCCCCAGGCTCGCCGTCAGCATCGGCCCGGCCCGCCGGGCCCTCGGCGGACTCGTCCGCGCCCTCCTGCTCGTCCTCGTCCGAGGCGACGATCTCCACCTCGCCGGTGGCCGGCTCCCAGGCCAGCGCGAGCGACACGGCCCGGAACTCCTCCTCCAGCGGGACGTCGAGCGGGGCGAGGTCGTCGACCTCGGCGACAGGCGCCTGGCCCGCCGGCGCGGGCCGCCGACGGTCCAGGTCGTCCAGCAGCGACTCGAGCCGGTCCGCGAGCGCGGCGACCTGGACCTTCTCGACCACCACGCTGGTGACCCGGGGGCCGCTGCGGGCCTGCAGGAAGAACGTCCGCTGACCCGGTTCGCCGACCGTGCCCACGACGCACCGGTCCGGGCGGTCGTGACGGAAGACCTGGTGGGGCATGGCGGCAGCCTACGAGCCCGCGCCGCCGCCGACCTCGCCGTCACCGCGCCGCGCCCGGCGCCGACGCGGGCGGTTCATGCCGTCCCAGCGCCCGCCCACGTCGTTGGTGCGCAGCACGAAGGGGCGACCGTCGGTGTAGCGCACCGCCGAGACCGAGCCCGGGTCGACCACCAGCCGTTGGAACAGGTCGAGGTGCAGCCCCAGCGCGTCGGCCAGCAGGGCCTTGACCACGTCGCCGTGCGAGACCGCGACCCAGACGGCGTCCGGCCCACGCTGCGCGGTCACCGTCCGGTCGTGCTCCCGGACGGCGGCCACCGCCCGTGCCTGCATCGCGGCCAACGCCTCGCCCTCCGGTCCCGGGAACACCACCGACGACGGGTGGTCCTGGACCGTGCGCCACAGCCTCGTGCGGGAGAGCTCGGCGAGCCGTCGACCGGTCCAGTCGCCGTAGCCGGCCTCCCCGAGCCGGTCGTCGAGCAGCACGGGGAGATCGCGACCCCCCCTCAACGCCTGCGCCGTCTGCTGGCACCGCTCCAGCGGGCTCGACACGAGTGCAGCGATCGGGACGTCGGACAGCCGCCGGGCCAACGAGGCGACCTGCTCCTCCCCGACCTCGTCGAGAGCCACCCCCGGAGTCCAGCCGGCGAGCACGCCGGCGGTGTTGGCCACGGTGCGACCGTGCCGCACCAGCAGCGCCACCGCCATGTCAGGCGACCCTACGGCACTGGCGAAAACTGCACATTCCCGGTACAACTGACGAGTCGATCATCTCGGGGAGGACCGCATGGGCGCCGTGGCGGCTCGACGGCTGCTGGCTGCCGTGGCCGCGGCGGCGCTGCTCAGCGGTGCGGTGACCGGTGCCGCGATGCCCGCCTTCGGCACGGTCACCCCCGACTCGACCCCGACACCCACCGCCGAACCCACCCCGACCCCCACCCCCGAGCCGACCCCCACCCCCGAGCCGACCCCCACCCCGCCGCCCACCTCGGCGCCCGCCCCCACCGGCACATCGTCGGACGCCACCGCACCCGGGCTGCCACCGCCACCGTCGCTCGACCTCGGCTCCCCGGTGGTCGCCGCGACGCCCACCGGAACCGGGTCCTCCGACGAGCTGCTGCGCCGCCTGTCCTCCGGCCAGCGGGGAACGGCCCTGCCGGGAGCGGGTGCCGCCGCGGCGGAGGGCCTAGCCGAGGCGGCGGCTGCGGTGCTGGCCGCACAGGCGGCGCTGCAGAGCGCTGAGGCGCAGCTGGCCGCGGCGCAGGCCCGGCTGGTCGAGGCGGAGCAGGCTCGCAGCGCCGCAGAGGCGGTGCGAGACGAGTCCACCCGCAAGGCCGCGGCGGCGAAGGTGGCCGAGGTCCAGTCCCAGCGCGAGCTGCGGGCCAAGGTCACCGACCTGGACCAGCAACGCGACCTGCTCGGTGCGCTGGCTCGCCAGGCCTACCGCACGGGCGGCCCCTTCTCGTCCCTGAGCGTCATCCTCGAGTCGTCCACGCCGCAGGAGTTCGCGTCGAACCTGCGCGCCGTCGAGGCGGTGCTGCGGTCGGAGGACGTGGTGATCGCGGGCCTGGCCGCCGAGCTCGCCGAGCTCGCCGAGGTGGAGGCCCGACGGTCGGCAGCCCGCGAGGAGCGGGAGCGGGCCGAGGCGGTGGCCGAGCGAGCGCTCGACCTGGCCGCCCAGGCCGAGCAGACGGCCGCCCTGGTGGCCAAGGAGACCGAGACCCTGGTCACCGCCCGCGAGCAGGCGCTCAGCGCCGCACAGCAGGCGCAGGCCGAGGACCTCGAGCAGTACCGCAGGCTCATCGCCGCCAGCCAGGCCGTCGGGTACTCGCTGGTGGCCTGGTCGGACGCGCTCGCCCGGTCCGGCACCGTGCAGGGCACCGGGTCGTTCGCCCGGCCCGGCTACGGCAGCCTCAGCTCGCCGTTCGGGCCACGGCTGCACCCGATCCTGGGCTACGTCAAGCTGCACACCGGGGCGGACTACGGCGTCGGGGACGGGGGCATCTACGCCGCCGACACCGGCATGGTCGTGCTGGCCGGCTACAACTCCGCCTACGGCAACATGACGGTGATCAGCCACGGCCGGGTGGGGGACGCCTCGCTGGCCACCCTCTACGCCCACCAGTCCCGCATCATCGTTGCGCCGGGCCAGGCCGTGACGAAGGGCCAGCTGATCGGGTTGGTCGGGTCGACCGGCTACTCCACCGGTCCGCACCTGCACTTCGAGGTCCGCGTGGACGGCACGCCGGTCGACCCCGAGCCGTGGCTGGCGGGGGCACCGACGCCGGAGAAGGCGCTGGCCGCGGCCGGCTGACCGGTGCGCAGCGCGTCGCCGGGCGGCTCAGGCGGGCAGCGCGCCGACCGACAGGCCGACGAGCACAGCAGACCCGAGTGCGATGCGGTAGACCACGAACGGCAGGTAGGAGCGCGTCGACACCCAGCGCAGCAGCAGCGCGATGGTCGCGTACCCCACCCCGAACGCCACCAGGGTGGCCAGCGCGGTCGGACCGGGGCCGTAGGCGTTGTCGCCGCCCGGGATCTGCGGCAGCTGGAACAGCCCGGCCCCGACGACCGCCGGGATGGCGAGCAGGAACGCGTAGCGCGTCGCCGCCTCGCGGGTGTAGCCCAGGAACAGGCCCATGCTGATCGTGGCTCCCGACCGGGACACCCCTGGCACCAGGGCCATCGACTGGGCGATGCCGAACAGCAGCGCGTCACGCCAGCCCAGGTCGGTGACCTGCTTGCGCTTGGCCCCCAGTCGGTCGGCCACGCCCAGCACGATGCCGAACACGATGAGGGTCGTGCCCACCAGGTACAGGTTGCGTGCGGTCGTCTCGATCTGGTCCTTCAGCAGCACCCCCAGCACGACGATCGGCATGCTCCCGACGATGATGAACCAGCCGAGCCGCGCGTCGGGGTGGGAGCGCGCGGTGGCGTCGGTGAGCGAGCGCAGCCAGGCCCGGGCGATGCGCCAGATGTCGCGCCAGAAGTACAGCACGACGGCCACCTCGGTGCCGATCTGCACGACCGCCGTGAACGCCGCACCGGGGTCACCCCAGCCCAGGAACTCCGGGACGATGCGCAGGTGGGCGCTGCTCGAGATGGGGAGGAACTCGGTGAGACCCTGCAGCACCCCCAGCAGGACGGCCTGGAACCAGTCGGCCACTCAGTCGCCCAGGCCGCTGGCGTCGAGCGCTTCGGCCATGGTGCGCAGGGTGGCCAGCCTCTCCTCCAGGCTGGGGGCCAGCATGGCGACGGTGAGCGTCGTCACGCCGGCCTCGGCGTAGGCAGGCAGCCGGGCCGCGATCCGGTCCTTGGGTCCCAGCAGCGAGGTGGAGTCGAGCAGGTCGAGCGGGACGGCCGCGGCGGCGGTCGCGTAGTCCCTGGCCAGATAGGCGTCCTGCACCGCGTCGGCAGCCTCGTCGTAGCCCATCCGTCGCGCCAGCTGGTTGTAGAAGTTCTTCTCGCGGCTGCCCATGCCCCCGATGTAGAGCGCGGCGTAGCCGCGGACGGGATCGGCCGCGCGGGCCCAGTCCTCCCCCACCACGACCGGGACGGTCGGCACCACGTCGAACGACGCCGGGTCCTTGCCCGCCGAGGCCAGGCCGGCGCGCAACGGCGTCATCGACACCTCGGCGTGCTCGGGGGCGAAGAACACCGCCAGCCAGCCGTCGGCGATCTCGCCGGCCAGCTCCAGGTTCTTGGGGCCGACAGCGGCGAGGTAGACCGGGATGTGCTCACGCACCGGGTGCACGGTGAGGGTGAGCGGCTTGCCCGGGCCGTCCGGCAGTGGCAGCGTCCAGTGCTCGCCGGAGTGGACCAGCCGCTGCCTGGCCAGCGCCGTGCGCACGATCTGCACGTACTCCCGGGTGCGGCCCAACGGCTTGTCGAAGCGCACGCCGTGCCAGCCCTCGCTCACCTGCGGGCCGGAGACCCCCAGCCCCAACCGGAACCGGCCGCCCGACAGCGTGTCCAGCGTCGCGGCGGTCATCGCGGTCATGGCCGGGGTCCGCGCCGGGATCTGCATGATGGCGCTGCCGACGTCGATGCGCTCGGTCTGCGCCGCCACCCAGGCGAGCACCGTCGGGGCGTCGGACCCGTAGGCCTCCGCGGCCCACACGACGCTGTACCCGAGGGCGTCGGCCTCCTTCGCGAGGACGAGGTTGTCGGCGTCGTTGCCGGCGCCCCAGTAACCGAGGTTGAGTCCGAGCCGCATGACGGGCGAGCCTAACGAGCCGCCGGTGGCCGGTGGCGCGTAGCCTCCCGGTCTCGTGGAGACGCGACGCCTGGGGCACAGCGGGCTGTCGGTGTCCCGGTTGGGCCTGGGCACCCTCACCTGGGGCCGCGACACCGACGAGCACGAGGCTGCCGAGCAGCTGGAGCTCTTCGTCGGCGCCGGGGGGACGCTCGTGGACACCGCGCCCGAGTACGCCGACGGCCAGGCCGAGCGGGTGCTCGGGGACCTGCTCGATCGGGTGGTGCGCCGCGAGGCGCTGGTCCTGTCCGGCCGGGCTGGGCTGGGGTGGCGGGGTGAGGTGCTCGAGCACGACACCAGCCGCCGAGCCCTGCTGGACCAGCTCGACACGACGCTGCGCCGGCTCGGCACCGACCACCTCGACCTGTGGACCCTGCACAGCTGCTCCCCCGGCGTCCCGCTCGAGGAGGCTCTCGGCGCCCTGGACTCCGCGCTGTCGAGCGGTCGTACCCGCTACGTCGGCCTGGCCGACGACCGTGCCTGGCGGGTCGGCTGGACGGTGGCCCACCAGCGAGGCTGGCCCGGACGGGCGGTGCCAGTGGCGCTGCAGGCCGAGTACTCGCTGCTGCGCCGGGACGCCGAGGACGAGCTCGTGCCCGCCGCCGACGCCCTCGGGCTGGGGCTGCTGGCGGTGTCACCGCTGGGCCGCGGCGTGCTCACCGGCAAGTACCGCTCCGGTGTGCCCGCCGACTCCCGCGGGGCCTCGCCCCACCTCGGGCCCTTCGTGCGTCCCTACCTCGACGAGCGGGCGGTGGGCATCGTCGATGCCGTCGCGACCGCGGCCGACGGGCTCGGCATCTCCCCGCTCGAGACCGCCCTTGCCTGGGTCAGGGACCGGCCGGGGGTGGGTGCCTGCCTGGTGGGGGCTCGGACCGCGGCGCAGCTGCGGGGCGTCCTGGCCACCGAGGAGGTCCGCCTGCCGGTCGAGATCGCCCTCGCGCTCGACGACGTCAGCGCGCGCTGAGCAGCCCGGTCAGGCGAGGTCGAGGAACCGGTCCAGGGTGCGGGCACCGAACCGCAGCGCGTCGAGCGGCACCCGCTCGTCGACCCCGTGGAACAGGGCGGGGAAGTCCAGGTCGGCCGGCAGCCGCAGTGGTGAGAACCCGTACCCGCGGATGCCGAGTCGGCTGAAGGCCTTCGCGTCGGTGCCGCCGAAGAGCATGTAGGGGGCGACCCGGCAGCCGGGGTCGGCCTCGGTCAGTGCCGTGGTCATCGCGTCGACGAGAGGTCCGGAGAACGGCGCCTCCAGCGCCACGTCGAGGTGGGTGTCGACCCGTCGCACCCTCGTCCCGAGCAACCGGTCGACGGTGGCCAGGAAGGAGTCCCGCTCCCCCGGCAGGAACCGTCCGTCCACCTGCGCCTGGGCGCTCGCCGGGACCTGGTTCGTCTTCGCCCCCGCCCGCAGCACGGTGGGGTTGGCGGTGTTGCGGGTGGTGGCGCGCACGATCCGACCCACCGAGCCGAGCAGCCGAGCCAGCTGGTCGGGGTCGTCCGGGTCGGGACGGGTGCCCGTGGCGGCGGCGACGTCGTCGAGCAGAGCCGTCACGGTCGGCGTCTCGGTCGTCTCCCAGCGGTGCTCGGTCAGCCGGGCGAGCCCGGCGGCGAGCGCCGCCACGGCGTTGTCGTCGTGCGGCAGCGACCCGTGCCCCTCCGTCCCGTCGGCCTGGACCGTCATCCACGCGATGCCCTTCTCGGCGGCCTGAACCAAGTAGGTGCGCCCCCCGGTGGGCAAGGTGACCGAGAAGCCGCCGACCTCGCCGACCGCCTCCGTGCACCCTTCGAAGACCTCAGGGTGGTGCTCGGTGAGCCAGTGCGAGCCCAGCAGGCCGCCGGCCTCCTCGTCGGCGGTGAAGCAGACCACCAGCGGACGTGCCGGCAGCCGCCCCGACAGCACCCGCTCGCGCACCACCGCGAGGATCATCGCGTCCATGTCCTTCATGTCGACCGCGCCGCGACCCCAGACGCAGCCGTCGGCCACCTCGGCCGCCCAGGGGTCGTACCGCCAGGCCTTCGGGTCGGCGGGCACGACGTCGAGGTGCCCGTGCAGCAGCAGCGCGTCGGTGCGGTCCGGATCGGCGCCGGGCAGGCGCACCACCACACTCGTACGCCGCGGCGCCGACTCCAGCAGCACGGGCTGCAGGCCCACCTCTGCGAGCCGACCGGCGACGTACTCGGCGGCCTCCCGCTCCCCCGGCCCGCCGCCGTCGCCGTCGTTGGTCGAGTCGATCCGGATGAGGTCCCGGCACAGGTCCACGACCTCGCTCGCCGCGTCGATGACCGGGGGCATCGGTGTACCCTAGGGGCTCGCTCGTCCGGGTGGCGGAATAGGCAGACGCGCTAGCTTGAGGTGCTAGTGCCCGTAAAGGGCGTGGGGGTTCAAGTCCCCCCTCGGACACCAGCGCCCGCCCGCGGTCCACTGCTCGACCGGGCCGTCGCCTGGCGGGGACGTGCTCGTGGTCACTGCGGTCGGGGGAAGGCCAGGGATGCCAGCTGTCCCGCGGTGGCCGAGCGCAGGGCCCGCGCGGTGGCCTGGTAGGCGTCCGGCTGCAGCCTGCCGGCGAGGTCGCGGGCGTGGGCGAGCGCGCGCTGCGTCACCTTCTCGGCTGGGACGACCTCGTCGAGGAAGCCGACCTCCACCGCCTGCTCCGGGGTCCACAGCCGGGCCAGCAGCACCGCCTCGGTGACGTACCTGCTGGCGAGCCGTTCGCGGGCGAGGGCGACCAGGCTCGCAGGCACCCCGATGCCGATCGCCACCTCGTTGAGCCCGATGCTCGCCTCGCCCGCCGCGCCGACCCTCAGGTCGGCGGCCATCAGCAGCACCGCGCCGAGCGCGACGGCGTGCCCCGTGCAGGCCGCGACGACGGGGACCGGGCTGGAGTAGAGCCGGGCGACCAACCGGCCGCCACGCTCGACCAGGGCCTCGGCACGTGGCCCCCCGGGCCCCACCACGCCGAGGTCGAACCCTCCGCTGAACACGCCCGGCCGGCCGGCGAGCACGATCGCCCGCGACTGCGCCTGAGCCTGCTCGAGAGCCGGCTCCAGCTCGTCGAGCAGGTCGTGGTTGACGGCGTTGACCTTGCCGTCGTCCACGCCCAGCACGCTCACCCCGGCCTGCGTCGTCACCGTCACCCTCGGCTGCGCCATGCCCCGACCGTAGCCCCCGGCCGGCGAGAGGCTTGCCGCCGGCCACGCAGGTCCACCATGCTCGCGCCCGTGCTCACCGAGGCCGCTGCCGGCAACACGGTCGCCACGTCCGACTTCAAGGCAGCGCTGCCCGACCTGCGACTGCGACTGCTCAACGCCCAGTTCGACCTGTCGACGGCGGGCTTCCCCGTGGTGGTGTTCCTCGCCGGGGACGACCGAGTGGGCGCCAACGCTCTGGTCAACCGCCTCAACGAGTGGCTGGACAGCCGTTTCCTGGACACCGAGGTGTTCCTGCAGACCACCGAGGAGGCAGCCCTGCGGCCGCGGCTGTGGCGGCTGTGGCACGCCCTGCCGCCGAAAGGGCGCATCGGTCTGTGGGTGGGGGGGCTGTTCCGCCATGTGCTGGCGCACCTGGACGGCGAGCTGAGCGAGACGGAGCTGGAACGCTGGTGCGCGCACCTGCGCGTGATGCAGCAGGAGTGGGTCGCCGACGGCGCTCTCGTGCTCAAGTTCTACCTGCACACTCCGGCTGCCGAGCAGCGCCGGCGGCTCAAGCGCTCCACGAAGGGGGAGGAGGAGGCCTGGCGGTACGACAAGCGGGACTGGAGCATCGCCAAGAGCCTGCCCGAGGCGATCCCCGTCGTCGAGCGGGTGCTGCGCGAGACGTCGGTCCCTGGCGCCCGCTGGACCGTGGTGGAGGGCACCGACCCGCGCTACCGCGACCTCACCGTGGCCCGGGCGGTGCTGGCCTCCCTCGAGCAGCGGCTGGCAGCCGAGCCGGAGCGGCAGGATCAGCCGGACGCGGCCCCTCTCGAAGCGCCTCCGCCCGCCACTGTGCTCGACCACGTCGACCTGTCGGTCAGCCTGGCCAAGGCCGCCTACCGCAAGCGGCTGGCCAAGCAGCAGGCCCGGCTGCACACGCTGGCCGGGGAGGCTCGCCGGCGCGGGGTGTCGACGGTGCTGGCATTCGAGGGCTGGGACGCGGGCGGCAAGGGCGGGGCGATCCGCCGGGTCACCTGGGCGCTGGAGGCCGCCGACTACCGGGTGCACGCCGTCGCGGCCCCGACCGAGCAGGAGCGGTCGTTCCACTACTTGTGGCGGTTCTGGCGCGAGGTCCCCCGGGACGGCCAGATGTCGATCTTCGACCGCACCTGGTACGGCCGGGTGCTGGTGGAGCGGGTCGAAGGGTTCGCGTCCACCGGGCAGTGGCAACGCGCCTACGACGAGATCCTGGACTTCGAGCAGCAGCTGGTCGAGCACGGCAGCGTGGTGCGCAAGTTCTGGATCCACATCTCCCCCGAGGAGCAGCTGGCCCGCTTCGAGGCGCGGGCCGAGACGCCCTACAAGAAGTACAAGATCACCGACGAGGACCTGCGCAACCGCGAGAAGTGGGCCGACTACGTGGTCGCGGTCGACGAGATGGTGGTGCGCACCTCGACCCCCGAGGCGCCATGGCACGTGGTCGCCGGCAACGACAAGCGCCACGCCCGGGTCGAGGTCGTCCGGCTGGTCGCCGACGCCCTGGAGCAGCGGCTCGGCTGAGCCGGGCTCACCGCGCGGCAGGCAGGCCGCGCAGGGCCAGGACCGTCACCACAGCCGCCTGGGCCGCCTCGTGGCCCTTGTCCTCGCTCGAACCGGGCAGCCCGGCCCGGTCGCGGGCCTGCGCCTCGTCGTCGCAGGTGAGCACCCCGAAGCCGACCGGCACACCGGTCGCGAGCGCGACCTGGGTCAGACCAGTGGTGGCCGCCTGGCAGACGTAGTCGAAGTGAGGGGTCCCACCGCGGATCACCACCCCGAGGGCCACCACCGCGTCCGCGCCGGCTCGCGCGGCGGCCAGGGCAGCGACCGGCAGCTCGAACGCCCCGGGGACCCGCACCTCGCTCACCGCGTCGACCTCGGCCTCGGCCAGGGCCCGCCGCGAGCCCGCGAGCAGCCCGTCCATCACCTCGGCGTGCCACGACGCGGCGACCACGACCACCCGTAACCCCCGCCCTCCACCGACCGCGAGCGTCGGCGCACCGCTGCCGCTCACGACGCGTCCTCCTCCGGCAGCTCGTGCCCCATCCGTTCCCGTTTCGTGCGCAGGTAGCGGGCGTTCTCCGGCGTCGCGGGCACGGCCAGCGGGACTCGTTGCACGATCGAGAGGCCGTAGCCGGACAGGCCTGCCCGCTTGGCCGGGTTGTTGGTGAGCAGGCGCATGCTGCGCACCCCCAGGTCGGCCAGGATCTGAGCGCCGGTGCCGTAGTCGCGGGCGTCGGCGGGCAGCCCGAGGGCCAGGTTGGCGTCCACCGTGTCCGCCCCGGCGTCCTGCAGCTGGTAGGCCTGCAGCTTGTGCACGAGCCCGATGCCCCGGCCCTCGTGCCCGCGCATGTACAGCACGACGCCTCGCCCCTCCGCCGCCACCGCAGCCAGGGCCGCCTGCAGCTGTGGCCCGCAGTCGCAGCGCAGCGAGCCGAACGTGTCGCCGGTCAGGCACTCCGAGTGCACCCGGACGAGCACGTCGTGCCCGTCCCCGAGCTGGCCCATGACGAGGGCGACGTGCTCGATGTCGTCCACCTGGTCGCGGTAGCCGATCGCGGTGAAGGCGCCGTGCTCGGTGGGCAGCCGGGTAGCCGCCACCCTGGCCACCTGGCTCTCGGTGCGCCGACGGAACCGGATGAGGTCCCCGATCGAGATCAGCCGCAGGCCGTGCTCATCGGCGAAGGCCCGCAGCCGTTCGCCGCGGGCCATCGTCCCGTCGTCGTTGACGATCTCGCAGATGACCCCGGCAGGGGTCTGCCCGGCCAGCCGGGCCAGGTCGACGGCGGCCTCGGTGTGCCCGGGGCGCACCAGCACACCCCCCTCGCGGTAGCGCAGCGGGAAGACGTGGCCGGGTTGGACGACCTCGTAGGGCTCGGTCGCCGAGTCGACCAGCACCCGGATGGTTCGGGCCCGGTCGGCCGCCGAGATCCCCGTGGTGACCCCGTCGCGGGCGTCCACGCTGACGGTGTAGGCGGTGCGCATCCGTTCCCGGTTGTGCGGGGTCATCAACGGGATGTGCAGCCGGTCGAGCATCGCGCCCTCCATGGGCACGCAGACGACCCCACTGGTGTAGCGGATCATGAACGCGACCAGGGCGGGGGTCGCCCTCGAGGCGGCGAAGACCAGGTCGCCCTCGTTCTCACGGTCGGGGTCGTCCACCACCACGACCGCCCTGCCGGCAGCGATGTCGGCCACGGCGTCCTCGACCCGGTCCAGCCGGATGCCCTCACTCATGCCGACCCTCCCGCAGCAGCCGCTCGGTGTACTTGGCCAGCACATCCACCTCGAGGTTGACCGGGTCGCCCACTCCGACCGAGCCCAGGGTGGTGTGCGCGAGCGTGGTCGGGACGAGGCTCACCTCGAACCACCCCTCGCCCAGCGCGCAGACCGTGAGTGACACCCCGTCGACCGCGATGGAGCCCTTCACCACCACGTACCGGGCGAGGTCTGCGGGCAGCGCGACGCGCACGACGTGCCAGTGCTCGGCCGGCCGCCGGGCGAGCACCTCGCCCACGCCGTCGACGTGCCCCTGAACCAGGTGCCCGCCGAGCCGGTCGGCCAGCCGCACCGGCCGCTCCAGGTTCACCGGGCGGCCAGGTTCGCTGGCACGCAGCGAGGTGCGGGCCAGGGTCTCGGCCATCACGTCGGCGGTGAACGTCTGCCCGTCGGTGTCGACGACGGTCAGGCAGGTGCCGTTGACGGCGATCGAGTCACCCGGACGTGCATCGGCGAGCACGAGCGGCCCACGCACCGACAGGCGCACCGCGTCGCCCGCCGACCCCAGGTGCTCGACGGCGACGACCTCGCCGAGCTCCTCCACCAGTCCCGTGAACACTCAGTGCTCCCCTTCTGCCGACACACGTTCGGCCACCACCCGCACGTCGGGTCCGACCAGGCCCGCCTCGACGACGGCGAACCGCGGCGCCGCGGCCAGGCTCGGCACCCCGGCCGCTCCCAGTGCGGCCATCCCCTGTCCCAGCAGCAGCGGCGCGTAGTAGGCCACCACCCGGTCGACGAGGTCGGCTGCCACGAAGGCCCCGGCAAGGGTGGGCCCGCCCTCCAGCCACACGTGGTGGACGCCGTCGGCGGCCAGGGCGGCCAGCACCTCGACCGGGTCCCGGGTGGCCAGCAGCCGGGTGGGTGCCGAGGAGTCCAGCACCCGGGCCCGCTCCGGAAGGCGCCGCAGCCCCACGACGACCCGGGTGGGCTGGTGCTCGGCGGGCAGCGCGACGTCGTGGGCGTCGCGCACGGTCAGCCGCGGGTCGTCGGCCAGCACGGTGCCGGTTCCCACCACGACGGCGTCGCAGCGCGAGCGCCAGTCGTGCACCTCGGCCCGGGCCGCAGCGGAGGTGATCCAGCGGTTGGTGCCGTCGGCGGCGGCGACCCGCCCGTCCAGCGACGCCGCGACCTTCCACGTCACCCAGGGACGGGCGCGGCGCTGGGCGAACGTCCACTCGGGGTTGAGCGCCGCTGCCTGCTCGGACAGCACCTCACCCTCGACGTCCACCCCCGCTGCCGCCAGCGTGCGTGCCCCACCGCCGGCGCGGGGGCTGGTGTCGGTCTGGCCGTACACGACCCGCACGACGCCGGCGGCCAGCAGCGCCTGGGTGCAGGGCCCGGTGCGGCCGGTGTGGTCGCAGGGTTCGAGGGTGACGACGGCAGTCGAGCCCTGGGCTCGGTCCCCGGCCGCGCGCAGTGCCTCGACCTCGGCGTGGTCGCGGCCGGCCCCGTGGTGGAAGCCCTCCCCCACCACCGTGCCGTCGGGGGCCAGCAGCACGCAGCCGACCCGCGGGTTGGGGCCACGCAGCGCGATCGGGTCGGCGGCCAGGGCCAGCGCGCGGCGCATGGCCGCCACCTCGACGCTGCCGGCCACCGCTGACCCCTTCCGCTGCTCGGGCCGGGGATGGGCGGACAGGCGCGCGCGACCTTGCGCGCGACGCCGCGTGGTCCTCCCATCCGGACTGTCACCGTCGGCCCAGGAGTTCCACCTGGTCCACCGACACCTGGCTGGCGTCGGGTCGCGGGCTGTCACCGCCGGTTCGGGCTTGCACCGATCCCCGGAGCACGCGTGTGCTGAGATCAGTCTCGCACAACCCGGTCAGGACGAGCAGGCGGTGGCGAGGGCGCGGAGCCGGTCGACCTCGGCCGCCGCGTCCGCCGCGGCGTACACCGCCGACCCGGCGACGAACACGTTCGCCCCCGCCTCGGCGCAGCGCTCGATCGTGCTCGCCGACACCCCCCCGTCCACCTGCAGCCAGACGTCCAGGCCGCAGGCGTCGACCAGGGCGCGGGCCCGGCGCAGCTTGGGTAGGCACACGTCGAGGAAGGCCTGGCCGCCGAACCCCGGCTCCACGGTCATGACGAGCAGCATGTCGATCTCGGGCAGCAGGTCGACGACCGGCTCGACGGGGGTGGCCGGGCGCAGGGCCAGGCCGGCTCGCACCCCCTGCGCGCGGATCGCCCGCGCCAGCCGCACCGGCGCGGTGGCCGCCTCGGCGTGGAAGGTGACCGACCCGCAGCCTGCCTCGGCGTAGGCCGGCGCCCAGCGGTCGGGGTCGGTGATCATGAGGTGCGCGTCCACCGGCAGCGGGCTGCGGCGCAGCAGCGCCTCCACCACCGGCAGGCCCAGGGTGAGGTTGGGCACGAAGTGGTTGTCCATCACGTCGACGTGCACCCAGTCGGCGTTGCGCACCCGGTCGATCTCGTCCCCGAGCGCGGCCAGGTCGGCGGTGAGGATGCTCGGACTGATCTGCACGCCCACGCCCGGCACCTTAGGCGGCGGCGGGGGGCGTGCGACGCAGCAGTGCCAGGAACATGGCGTCGGTGCCGTGCCGGTCCGGCCACAGCTGCAGGTGCGGCCCTCGGGCGGCGTCGGGGACCGCGGGCAGCAGCGCCGCAGCGTCGAGCACCTGCACATCGTCGCGCTGGGCCAGCACCGCGTCGAGCACCTCGACGGTCTCGGCCGGGTGCGGCGAGCAGGTGGCGTACCCGACCAGGCCGCCGGGGCGCACCGAGTCCAGGGCGCAGGCCAGCAGCCGCCGCTGCAGCGGGACGAGGGTGTCCAGGTCGGACGGCTGGCGCCGCCACCGGGCTTCCGGCCGGCGGCGCAGCGCCCCCAGACCGGTGCAGGGGGCGTCGACCAGCACCCGGGCGAACGTCGCCGGCTCCCACGGGGGGACGGTCCCGTCCGCCCGCACCACCACTGCCTCCTGCTGCAGGCCGGCCAGCCTCAGCGCGTTGCGCACCAGCCGGGCGCGGTGCGGCCGCGGCTCCCCCGCCACGAGCACCGTCCCGCACTGCCGGGCGAGCGCGGCGAGCAGCGTGGCCTTGCCGCCGGGCCCGGCACACGCGTCGAGCCAGGGCCCCGGAGGACCGGTCGCCTCGGCCAGCGCGAGGGCCACCAGCTGGCTGCCCTCGTCCTGCACGCGGGCCCGCCCCTGGGCCACCGCGGGGACCTGACCGGGGTCACCTCCGCCGAGCACCGCCGCCGTCGGTGCCCAGCGTCCGGGCACCGCCCCCCACGCTCGGAGCTCGGCCACCTCGCATCGACCGGGCAGGGCGGCCAGCGCCACCCGGGGCGCCTCGTTGTCCGCCGCCAGCACGGCCGGCAGCCGCTCGTCGTCGGCCAGCGCCGCGGCCAGTACGGCCACGACCCAGCGGGGGTGGCGGTGCACGAAGGCCAGCCGGCCGAACCGGTCGACGCTCGGGTCGGGGGCGAGCCGGCGGGCCCACTCGTCGAGGTCGGCACCGGCGAGATGGCGCAGGACGGCGTTGGCGAACCGGCCGGCACCGGCCCCGGAGCGGCGCCGGACCAGGTCGACCGTGGTCGACACCGCCGCGTGCGGCGGGACGCCCCCGACGAGCAGCTGGTGGGCGCCCAGCCGCAGTGCGTCGACCACCTCGGGGTCGGCCTCGGCCAGCGGCCGGGTCGTGCACGCGTCGAGCACCTGGTCGTAGGTGCCCAGGCCGCGCAGCGTGCCGTAGGTCAGATCGGTGGCCCGGGCGGCCTGTCTCCCGGTGAGTCCTCGGCTGCCAAGCAGCTCGGGCAGCACCAGGTTGGCGTACGCGTCGGTCTCCCGCACCGTGCGCAGCGCCGCCAGCGCGGCCTCACGGGCCCGGTCCGCGGGCACCTCAGCGCAGGCTCTCGCCCGGCTCGGGCCGCACTCCGCGGGCCCAGTCGGCGGCCGCCATCGGCGTGCGCCCCGCCGGCTGCACCCGCCCGAGCCGTACCGGCACCGTCGCGGTCCCGACCCGCACGCCCTGTCGGTCGACCTCGACCGTGCCGGGTGCCACCACACTGCCGGCGGCTCCGGGCGCCGCCGACGAGTCCAGTCGCACCGGGCCCAGCTTGAGCCGCTCGCCGCGGAACACCGTCCATGCACCCGGTGCGGGCGTGCAGGCCCGGACCAGCCGGTCGACCCGCAGCGCCGGCGCGGACCAGTCGACGCGGGCGTCGTCCACGCTGAGCTTGGGCGCGTAGGACACCCCGTCGGTGGGCTGCGGCTGCGGCTGGAGGCGGCCCGCCGAAAGGCCGTCGACGGTGGCCAGCAGCAGCTGCGCACCCGCCGCCGCGAGCCGGTTGAGCAGGTCACCGCTGGTGTCGTCGGGGCGCACCGCCTCGGCGACAGTCCCGTACACCGGGCCGGTGTCCAGCCCCTCCTCGAGCAGGAAGGTGCTGGCGCCGGTCACGTCGTCGCCGTGCAGGACGGCGTGCTGGACGGGCGCGGCCCCGCGCCAGGCCGGCAGCAGCGAGAAGTGCAGGTTCACCCAGCCGAGCCGCGGGACCGCCAGCGCGGCGGGCGGGATAAGCCCGCCATAGGCGACGATCGGGCAGCAGTCCGGCGCCAGCTCCGCCAGCCGGTGCAGCAGGCCCGGGTCGCTGGGTCGCGCCGGCGTCAGCGTCTCGATCCCTGCCTCGCGCGCGAGCGCCGCGACCGGGGACGGGGCCGGCGAGCGCCCCCGGCCGGCGCGGGCGTCCGGCCGGGTGAGCACGGCCACCACCTCGTGCCCGGAGGCGAGCAAGGCCTTCAGCGAGGGTACGGCCACCTCGGGGGTGCCGGCGAACAGCAGCCGCACGTCCCGGCCCTACAGGGCGCGGCCGAAGGTCGGGTGCGGCGACACCTTGACGGCCGGGGCCGAGCCGTCGGACCAGTCGGCCTCACGGATGGCCTTCATCGCCGCCTTGCGGGTGGCCACGTCGAGCCGGTCGACGAACAGCACCCCGTCCAGGTGGTCCACCTCGTGCTGGATGCAGCGCGCCAGCAGGTCGCTGCCCTCGATCAGCACGGGCTCGCCGTACATGTCCATGCCGCGCGCGACCACCCCCAGCGCGCGCAGGCAGTCGAACTCCAGGCCGGGGATGGACAGGCATCCCTCCGGCCCGAGCTGCTCCTCGGCCGACAGCTCGAGCTGCGGGTTCACCAGATGGCCGACGACGTCGCCGACCGCGTAGGTGAACACCCGCACGGAGACACCCAGCTGGGGGGCCGCCAGGCCGACCCCGGGAGCGTCCAGCATGGTGTCGGTCAGGTCGCGCACCAGCCGGCGCAGCTCGGCGTCGAACGAGGTCACCGGGGCCGCCTTCTCGCGCAGCACCGGGTCGCCGAACAGCCGGATCGGTCGGATCGCCACGTCGCCTCCTCCCCACCAGTCTAGGCGTCAGCCCAGGTCCACCGGGTCGACGCGGACCCGAACCGGGCCGCTGCGTGCGCGCAGCGAGCGCAGCCCCGCGGCCGTACGCAGCGCGCGGGTCAGCACCAGTCCGTCCGCGAGCGGGCAGCGGACGAGCGCTCGCGCGGTGGCGCCGTCCACGACCGGACCGAGCACCTCGGCCGACGGCGGCAGCGCGGCCGAGGAGAGCAGCTCGGCCACGTCGGCCGGCGCCCCGGTCACCTCGGCGAGCCGGGTGGCGGGCGGGAGCCGGGCGGACTCACGCTCGGCGAGCTCGCCGGCGGCGAACCAGCCCGGGTCGAAGCGCACCAGCGCCTGCACCGCCCGGTGACCGGCCGGGGCGACGACCACGACGACGCCGCTGGGTGCGGGCCGTACCAGGCAGGCCGCACCCAGCCACCGGCGCAGGGTCTCCTCCCCCGCCCGCAGGTCCGGCCGGTGCAGCAGCACGACCCCGTCGAGCAGCAGCCCTGCCGCGTAGCCCGCCTCGGCCGGGGGCTCGGCCCCGGGGGTGGCGACGACGAGGGCGGGGGTGTCGGCGACCTCGTCCAGCACCTGGCCGAGCCCCGACCGGCGCACCGGCACCCCGGGGAAGGCACGACCGAGCTCCTCGGCGGTTCGTTCGCTACCGACCAGGCTCGCCCGCATCGTGGACCCGCCGCAGCGTGGGCACGACCAGGTCGTCGCGGCCGTGCCGCACCAGCGGCAGGCCGGCGGCCCACCCCCGCCTGGGCCCTGGCCGAGTGGACCCGCGCAGGCTGCGCAGCGGGCCGGTGCACGGCACCGGCGGCAAGCCAGGGCGGGCCAGTAGCCGCGCCGGGGCACCTGCACCAGCACCGGGCCGGTCTCCAGCGCATCGCGCACCACCCGGAACGCCACCCTCGGCAGGCGTCCCTCGACCGGGTCGTAGCCACCGGTGCGCACCAGCGGAGCGGCCCGGCGTACCTCCTCCCGAGCGGCTGTGACCGGGCGGGCCCAGCCCGCCCGGGTCACGCGTTCGGCCTCGGCTGTGCGCCCCCAGCCCGCGAGCAGCAGCCCGCAGCCCTCCAGGTGGGCCCGCAGCAGGGCGACGTCGCGCGCGTGCGGGTACGGCGCGCGCGGCTCGGCGAGCAGGTCGTCGCCGTCGTCCCAGACGATGACCGCTCCCAGGTCGGGCGTCGGGGCGAACACCGCTGAGCGGGTCCCGACGACGACCCGTCGGCTGCCGCGCAGCGCCGCCAGGTAGGCCCGGTTGCGGCGGGCCGGGCCGAGCTCGCCGTGCAGCACGATGTGGCCGTCCGGGCCGGCCAGCGTCCTCAGGGCCGCGTCGAGGCGGGTGAGGTCGCGCCGGTCGGGGACGACGACGACGGCGGACCGGCCGCCGGATGCGGTCGCCAGCGCCGCCCGGGCGAGCAACGTCGCCCAGTCGTGGCCGGGCAGGGCCGTCACCACCGCCCGCGGCCGGCCCCCGGCGGCCAGGGCGTGCAGCAGCGCCGGGCCGTCCGGGTAGGCCGACCAGGCCCCCGGCTCGGGCACGTCGGGCCGCGGCGTGGGGGTCAGGGGGGGCTCGGCCTCGGTCCGCGCGTGCCGGGGCGGGACGGCCAGCCGCACCACGTCGGCCATCGTCCCCGCGTAGTGGTCGGCGACCGCCCGGCAGATGGCGGCGAGTCGCGGGGGCAGCACGGGCTCGCTCGAGACGACCCGATCGAGCCCGGCGAGTGGACCGGGGTGCTGGCTGGTCGCGGCTCGTTCCAGCAGGTAGCCCCCGACGAGCCGGCCGGCGAAGCGCACCCGCACGCGCACCCCGGGCACGGCGGTCGCGTCCTGCTCGGCGTCGACGCGGTAGTCGAAGGGCCGGTCCAGGTGCGGCTGCGGCCGGTCCACCAGGACGCGGGCGACCGGGAGCGCTACCGGACCCCCGGCCGCCGGCCCGGGCGGGGCGTCAGGCGCCGACCGCGGCACGCAACGCGTCGACCCGGTTCGTGGCCTCCCAGGTGAACTCGACCCGCTCGCGCCCGAAGTGCCCGTAGGCAGCGGTGCCCCGGTAGATGGGGCGCAGCAGGTCGAGCGCGGCGATGATCGCCGCCGGGCGCAGGTCGAACACCTCTTCGATGGCCTGGGCGATGCGGTGCACCGGCAGGGCCTCGGTGCCGAAGGTCTCGACGAACACCCCCACCGGGTGCGCCTTGCCGATCGCGTAGGCGACCTGCACCTCGCAGCGGCGGGCGAGCCCGGCGGCGACGACGTTCTTGGCGACCCAGCGCATCGCGTAGGCGGCGGACCGGTCGACCTTGCTCGGGTCCTTGCCCGAGAACGCGCCCCCGCCGTGCCGGGCCATGCCACCGTAGGTGTCGATGATGATCTTGCGACCGGTGAGGCCGGCGTCGCCCATCGGGCCGCCGATCTCGAACCGGCCGGTCGGGTTCACCAGCAGCCGCATCCCGCCGGCGTCAAGGTCGACCTCGGCCAGCACCGGCTCCACCACGTGCTTGCGCACGTCCGGGGCCAGCAGCGTGTCCAGGTTGACGTCGCGGGCGTGCTGGGCCGACACCACCACGGTGTCGACCCGCACCGGCCTGTCCCCGTCGTACTCGAGCGTGACCTGGGTCTTGCCGTCGGGCCGCAGGTACGGCAGGACCCCGTCGCGGCGCACCTGCGACAGCCGCTCGGCGAGCCGGTGGGCGAGCTGGATCGGCAGTGGCATGAGCTCGGGGGTCTCGTCGGTGGCGTAGCCGAACATCAGCCCCTGGTCGCCGGCACCCTGCCGGTCCAGCGGGTCGTGCGAGCCCTCCCGCCGCTCCTCGTAGGCATCGTCGACACCCATCGCGATGTCGCTGGACTGGCTGCCGATCGACACCGACACCCCGCACGAGGCCCCGTCGAAGCCCTTGGCCGACGAGTCGTAGCCGATGTCGAGCACCACCTCGCGCACGATGCCCGGGATGTCGGCGTACCCCGAGGTGGTCACCTCGCCGGCGACGTGCACGAGCCCGGTGGTGACCATGGTCTCGACCGCGACGCGCGAGTGCGGGTCCTCGGCGAGCAGCGCGTCCAGCACCGCGTCGCTGATCTGGTCGCAGATCTTGTCGGGGTGCCCCTCGGTCACCGACTCCGAGGTGAACAGGCGCTGCGACACAGGGATCTCCTTGCAGGTTGGCTGGCCGGGGAGGAGAGCCTCAGCCCTCGGCTCCTGGCGTCGAGGAGGCAAGGATACCCGGCAGCCGATGGGCGACCAGATCCCACACCACCCCGGCCAGGTGCTCCTTGCTGCCGAGCGGCACCTCGGTCACCGACCCGTCCCGGCCCAGCACGACGGCCTCGTTGTCGGGGGTGCCGAACCCCCGGCCGGGACCGACCTGGTTGACGACGAGCAGGTCCACGCCCTTGACCGCGAGCTTGGCCCGGCCGTGGTCGAGCACGCTCGCCGAGGCGTCGCCCGTCTCGGCCGCGAAGCCCACCAGCACCCGGCCCCGGCCGTGGTCGGCGGCGAGCCCGGCCAGGATGTCGGGGTTGCGGACCAGGGTGAGGGTGTGCTCGTGCTCGCCTTCGACCTTCTTCAGCTTGTGCTCGGCCACCTCGGCCGGCCGGTGGTCGGCCACCGCGGCGGCCATCACCACCGCGTCCACACCTTCCAGCCGGTCGAGCACGGCCTGCTGGAGGTCCCGGGCGCTGCCGACGCGCACCGTGCTGACGCCGGAGGGGTCGGCGAGCTCGCTGTGGCCCGCGACCAGCACGACCTCGGCGCCGCGCAACGCAGCGACTCTGGCCAGCGCCCAGCCCTGTCGACCGCTGGAGCGGTTGGTGAGCAGCCGCACCGGGTCCAGCGGTTCCTGGGTGCTGCCGGCCGTGACGAGCACCCGGCGGCCGGCGAGGTCGCGGCGGGTGCCGGGCCGGTCGAGCACGGCCCGGGCGGCCGCGAGCAGGTCGTCGGGCTCGGGCAGCCGGCCGGGCCCGCTGTCGGGGCCGGTGAGTCGCCCGGTGGCGGGCTCGAGCACGAGCACCCCCCGCGAACGCAGGGTGGCGACGTTGGCCCGGGTGGCCGGGTGCTCCCACATCTCGGTGTGCATCGCCGGGGCCATCAGCACCGGGCAGCGGGCGGTCAGCAGCGTACAGGTGAGCAGGTCGTCGGCCAGGCCGTGGGCGGCCCGGGCGAGCAGGTCGGCGGTGGCCGGGGCGACGAGCACGAGGTCGGCCTGCTGACCGAGCCGGACGTGGGTCACCTGCGGCACGTCCTCGAACACGTCGGTGGGGGCCGGGTGGCCGGACAGCGCCTCCCAGGTGGGGGCGCCGACGAAGCGCAGCGCCGCTGCCGTCGGGACGACGTGCACGTCGTGGTCGGCCTCACGCAGGCCGCGCACGACCGAGCAGACCTTGTAGGCCGCGATCCCACCCGCGACCCCGACGACGACCCGCGGCAGCGTCTACTCCTCGACGCGCTCGGTGGACAGCAGCCCCTGGTCGACCTCGCGCAGCGCGATGGACAGCGGCTTCTCCTGCGGGTGGGTCGCCACCAGCGGCCCCACGTACTCCAGCAGACCCTCGCCGAGCTCGGAGTAGTAGGCGTTGATCTGCCGCGCCCGCTTGGCGGCGATGATCACCAGCGAGTACTTGGAGTCGGCCGCCGCGAGCAGGTTGTCGATCGGCGGCGAGGTGATGCCTTCGGCCACGCCGTGGGTTCCGGACACGTGTCGTCCTCGTCTCCTGGTGCGAGCATGCAGGTCAGACGCAGCGAGCTACTGCGCAGCCAAGGCTACCAGCCGCTCGACCACCCGGCCGACCTCGTCGTTGACGACCACCTCGTCGAACTCCTCGGCGGCGGCGAGCTCGCGCTCGGCGCGGGCGAGTCGGGCGGCCACCACCTCGGCCTGCTCGGTCCCACGGCCGGTCAGCCGGGCCACCAGCTCGTCCCGTGACGGCGGTGCGAGGAACACCAGCACCGCCTCGGGGACGCGCCGGCGAACCTGCCGGGCCCCCTCGACCTCGATCTCGAGCAGGGTAGGCACCCCGGCTGCCCGCGAGGCCTCCACCGGCGCCCGCGGCGTGCCGTAGCGGTTCCCGCCGTACTCGGCCCACTCCAGCAGGTCGTCGTCGGCGACCAGGCGATCGAACTGCTCGTCGGAGACGAACAGGTAGTGCATGCCGTCGACCTCCCCCGGCCGGGGGAAGCGGGTGGTCGCCGAGACCGAGACCCAGACGTCAGGAGCCCGTCTACGCAGCTCGCGCAGGACGGTGGTCTTGCCGACCCCGGACGGGCCGGACAGGACGAGCAGCCGGCCGGGCTGCGTCAGCTCTCGCCGCCGAAGCGGGCCTCCAGGGCCGCGACCTGGTTGGAGCCGAGGCCCCGCACCCGACGCGTCTCGGAGATGCCGAGCTCCTCCATGATCTGAGCGGCCTTCACCTTGCCGACCTTGGGCAGCGACTCCAGCACCGCCGACACCTTCATCTTGCCGATGATCTCGTCGGTCTGGCCGTCCTTGAGCACCTGCGCGAGCGTCGCGCCACCGTGCTTGAGCTTGTTCTTCAGCTCGGCACGGGCCTTGCGGGCCTCGGCAGCCTTCTCCAGGGCGGCGGCACGCTGCTCCGGGGTGAGGGACGGAAGCGCCACGGGTACTCCTCAGCTAGGGGTCGGGTCTGTGCGGGGGTGAACCTATCGACTGCACGAGCGGCAGGGCAATCGCCACGCCGATCGTGAGCGGGAGGATCGGCCCAGGTCAGCCGTGCCGGTCAGCGGTCACCCGAGGACGGCCCGACACTGGGAGGAGAGCTCGTCCACCGCCGAGCGCAGCGCCCGCACCTCCGGCCCCTGGCGCAGCACCCCGCGGGCCGAAACGGGGAAGACGTGCCCGAGCACGTCCGGGAAGACCCGGGCCAGGTCGGCGACGCTGGCTCCCTGCGCACCGAGCCCCGGCGCCAGCAGCGGGCCTCCCACGTCGCAGCCCGGCACCGGGGCGGCTGCGGTGGCGCCCACCACGGCACCGACCGAGCCCCACGGCGCCTGCTCGAGGTTCTCCGCGCGGACGGCGTCGAGCAGCGCCTGGGTCACGGTCCGACCGTCCGGCCCGGTCGCCTGCTGCACGAAGGCGCCCTCCGGGTTGGAGGTCCGGGCCAGCACGAAGACGCCGGCGTGATGGCGGGCGGCGAGGTCGAGAGCCGGCCGCAACGCCTCGTAGCCGAGGAAGGGAGAGACCGTGACGGCGTCGGCACAGATCGGTGAGCGGGGGTCGAGGTAGGCCTCCGCGTAGGCCTGCATGGTGGAGCCGATGTCGCCGCGCTTGGCGTCCAGCAGCACCAGGGCGCCGGCGTCCCGCGCCTCGATCACCACCTGCTCGAGCACGGCCAGGCCGCGGCTGCCGTGCCGCTCGAAGAACGCCAGCTGCGGCTTGAGCAGGCTGACCCGGTCGGCCAGCGCGTCGGTGACGATACGGGCGAACATCTCCAGCCCGGCCACGTCGTCACGCAGCCCCCACTCGGCCAGCAGCGCCGGGTGGGGGTCGATGCCCACGCACAGCGGGCCGCGGGCGGCCCGAGCGGCTCGCAGCCGGGAGCCGAAGGGCTGCCCCGACGGCCGCCGGGGGGTGCGCTGCGGACTCATCGTCGCTCCTGTCCCGGCAGCCCCCGGTGGGCCGCCCCCACGGCGTCGGACACGCAGGCCAGCCCGAGGTCGTCGAGGGCATGGCCGATCTGGTCGGCGACCCGGGCGGGGGCGGAGGGGTCGTGGAAGATCACCGTGCCCACCTGCACCGCGCTCGCGCCCGCGGCGAGGAACTCGACCGCGTCCCACCCGGTGCGGATCCCCCCGATGCCCACCAGCGGGACGCCCGGGAAGGCCGCCGCCACCTGGTAGACGCAGCGCAGCGCCAACGGGCGGATTGCCGGTCCCGACAGCCCGCCGGTCACCCCACCCAGGGTGGGCCGCAGCGTGGTGTGGTCGATGGCCATCCCCAGCGTTGTGTTGACCAGGCTCAGCGCGTCGGCGCCGGCATCGAGCGCGGCGGCCGCGATGGCCACGATGTCGGTCACGTCGGGCGAGAGCTTGGCCCAGGCCGGCAGCTCGGGCGGCAGTGCCTCGCGCACCGCCCGCACCACCTCGGCCGACGAGTGCGGGTCGCAGGCGAACACCAGGCCCCTGTTCGCCACGTTGGGGCAGGAGATGTTCACCTCGACGGCGGCCGGCCGCAGCCCGTCGTCCCACGCCCGGGCCAGCCGTCGCGCCAGCCGGACGAACTCGGCGGTGCTGCCACCGGCGAGTGACACGACGGCTCGGGCGCCCTGATCGAGCAGCCAGGGCAGGTCTTCGGCCAGGAAGACCTCGACCCCAGGGCCCTGCAGGCCGATCGAGTTGAGCATCCCGCTCGGTGTCTCCACCATCCGCGGGGTCGGCCGTCCGGACCGAGGCTCGGCCATGATCGACTTGGTCACCACCCCACCGATGGTGGCCAGGTCGACGAACGGTGCCAGCTCGCGGCCCGCAGCGGCGCAGCCCGAGGCGGTGAGCACCGGCGTCGGCAGGGCGAGCGAGCCCACCGTGGTGTGCAGGTCGGCCATCAGTGCCCTGCCCCGGCCGCGGCGGGGGCACCCACGGTGTCGGGCGGCACCGTGCCCACGTCGGCCCAGCGCACCGCGGAGCCGTCGAAGGTGGGGCCGGCCACGCAGGAGCGCAGCATCCGGGTGCGGCCGTCGTCCCCCACCACCGGCAGCACGCAGGTCATGCAGACGCCGATGCCGCAGGCCATCGACTCCTCCACCGAGCACCAGCAGGGCACGCCGGCTGTCGCGGCGAGGCCCGCCGTGGCCGCCAGCATCGGCATCGGCCCGCAGGCGTACACCGCTGCGGCCTCGGCCACCGCGGCGGCGCCGGTCGATCCGGCGAGCAGGGTCGTGACCAGGCCCCGGGTGCCGGCGCTGCCGTCGTCGGTGCTCACCAGCACCTCGGCTCCCAGACCCTCCAGGTCGGCGGCGCCGAACAGCCGCTCGGCCGTGGCCGCGCCGAGCACCGCGGTCACCGTGCGGCCCTGGGCGCGCAGCCGGGCGGTCAGACCCACCAGGGCGGCCGTACCGTACCCGCCTCCGACGACCACCGCCGAGCCCGGCCGGTCGGGGTCGGGGAACGGGCGGCCGAGCGGGCCGACCACGTCGAGCTCGTCACCCTCGTGCCGCCCGGTCAGCCAGTGCGTGCCCGGTCCGTGCGCAGACACCACGACCTCGACGCCGTGGGCGTCGGCTCGGTAGATCGCCACCGCTCGGCGCAGCAGCAGGCTCGTGGTGGGGCCACCCACGGCGAAGGCGACGAACTGACCCGGCCGGGCGAGTGCGCCGATCTCGGGGGCGGCCAGCCGCAGCCGGGTGTAGGCCGCCACCCGGCCGACGCGCACCACCGTGCAGCGCCGCTGGACCGGGCCGGTGGGCGCGGTGCCGGGCGGGGTGCCGGGGCCGGTCACGGGTGCTGCCCGCCGGCGACGTTCCAGTCCTGCAGCGAACGCACCCGCAGGTCGCCCGCTCGCAGTGCCTCGATGCCCTGCACCGCCGCGGCCAGGCCCTGCACGGTCGTGATGCAGGGGACGTTGGCGGCCACGGCCGCGGTGCGGATCTCGTACCCGTCGACGCGAGGGCTCCCCCCCGGGGTGGTGCCGGACGGCGTGTTGATGACGAGGTCGACCTCGCCGGCGAGGATGCGACCGACGATCGTCGGCTCCCCGTCTGGCCCCGGCCCGGACGAGTGCTTGCGCACGACGGTGGCGGCCACGCCGTGGCGGCGCAGGATCTGGGCCGTGCCGGCGGTGGCCAGGATGGCGAAGCCCAGCTCGGCCAGCCGCTTGACCGGGAAGACCATGTGCCGCTTGTCCCTGTTGGCCAGCGACACGAACACCGCGCCCCGGTCGGGCAGCGCACCGTAGGTGGCCAGCTGCGACTTGGCGAACGCCGTCCCGAACTCGTCGTCGATGCCCATCACCTCACCGGTGGACCGCATCTCCGGGCCGAGCAGGGTGTCGACCCAGGTGCCGTCGGGAGCGCGGAACCGATTGAACGGCATCACCGCCTCCTTCACCGCCACCGGCCCGTCGGGCGACATCGTGCGGCTGTCCCCCTCGGCGGGCAGCAGGCCCTCCACCCGCAGCTCGGCGATGCTCGCCCCCAGCATCACCCGAGCGGCCGCCTTGGCCAGCGGCACGGCCGTGGCCTTGGACACGAACGGCACCGTCCGGGAGGCGCGCGGGTTGGCCTCGAGCACGTACAGCACGTCGCCGGACAGCGCGTACTGCACGTTGAGCAGCCCGCGCACCCCCACGCCCTCGGCGATGGCCCGGGTGGTGGTGAAGACGCGCTCGATCTCCTCGCTGCCCAGCGTGCTCGGCGGCAGCGCGCAGGCGGAGTCGCCGGAGTGGATGCCCGCCTCCTCGATGTGTTCCATCACCCCGGCCAGGTAGAGCTCCTCCCCGTCGTAGAGCGCGTCCACGTCGATCTCGACCGCGTCGTCGAGGAACTGGTCGACCAGGACCGGGTGCTCGGGGCTGGCCTCGGTGGCCCGGGCGATGTAGGAGCGCAACGACTCCTCGTCGTAGACGATCTCCATGCCCCGGCCGCCGAGGACGTAGGAGGGTCGCACCAGCACCGGGTAGCCGATCCGCGAGGCGATCTCCTGGGCCTCGGTGAAGGAGGACGCGGTGCCGTGCCGCGGCGCGGGAAGCTCGGCGGCGTGCAGCACCCGGCCGAAGGAGCCCCTGTCCTCGGCCAGGTGGATGGCCCCCGGGGAGGTCCCCACGATGGGCACCCCCGCAGCCTCCAACGCGTGAGCGAGCCCCAGCGGCGTCTGCCCGCCCAGCTGCACGACCACTCCCGCCACGGGCCCCGCCTGCTGCTCGGCGTGCACCACCTCGAGCACGTCCTCGAGCGTCAGCGGCTCGAAGTAGAGCCGGTCGGAGGTGTCGTAGTCGGTGGAGACGGTCTCGGGGTTGCAGTTGACCATCACCGTCTCGTAGCCCGCGTCGTGCAGCGCCATCGCCGCGTGCACGCAGGAGTAGTCGAACTCGATGCCCTGACCGATGCGGTTGGGCCCCGACCCGAGGATGAGCACGGCCGGGCGCTGCCTCGGCGCCACCTCGGTCTCCTCGTCGTAGGACGAGTAGTGGTAGGGGGTACGCGCGGCGAACTCGGCGGCGCAGGTGTCGACGGTCTTGTACACCGGCCGTACGTCCAGGGCGTGCCGCAGACCGCGCACGACGTCCTCGCTCAGGCCGCGCAGCCCGGCCAGCTGCCGGTCGGAGAAGCCGTGCCGCTTGGCCCGGCGCAGCGTCGCCGGGTCGAGCCGAGGTGCCTCCTGCACCTCGCGGGCCACCTCGCCCAGCAGGGCCAGCTGGTCGAGGAACCACGGGTCGATGCCGGTGGCGCGGTGCAGGGCGGCCGGGTCGACGCCGCCGTGCAGGGCGGCGGCCACGTCGAGCACCCGGCCGTCGTAGGGACGGCTCACGCGCACCAGCAGCTCCTGCGACTCGTCCGCGGTGAGCGGGGTGGAGTCGAAGCGCAGCTCGCTGCCCCGCTTCTCCGACGAGCGCAGCGCCTTCTGCAGCGCCTCGCCGAACGAGCGGCCGATGGCCATCGCCTCGCCGACGGACTTCATGTGGGTCGTCAGCGTGTCGTCGGCGCCGGGGAACTTCTCGAAGGCGAACCGCGGCACCTTGACCACCACGTAGTCCAGCGTCGGTTCGAACGACGCGGGGGTCTGCGCGGTGATGTCGTTGGGGATCTCGTCGAGGGTGTAGCCCAGCGCCACCTTGGCCGCGATCTTGGCGATGGGGAAGCCGGTGGCCTTGCTCGCCAGCGCGCTGGAGCGCGACACGCGGGGGTTCATCTCGATCACGATCATCCGCCCGGTGCGCGGGTCGACCGCGAACTGGATGTTGCAGCCACCGGTGTCGACACCGACGGACCGGATGATGCCGATGGCCACGTCCCGCATCCGCTGGTACTCGCGGTCGGTGAGGGTCATCGCCGGCGCCACCGTGATCGAGTCGCCGGTGTGCACGCCCATCGGGTCGACGTTCTCGATCGAGCACACGATCACCACGTTGTCGGCCCGGTCGCGCATGACCTCGAGCTCGTACTCCTTCCAGCCGAGGATCGACTCCTCCAGCAGCACCTCGGTGGTGGGGCTCAGGGCGAGCCCCACCCCGGCGATGCGCCGCAGCTCGGCCTCGTCGCGAGCGATGCCCGACCCGGCCCCGCCCATCGTGAAGGAGGGCCGGACGACCACTGGGTAGGCCAGCTCGTCGGCCGCGTCCACACACTCGTCCATGCTGTGGCAGATGCGCGAGCGGGCCACCTCGGCCCCGAGGCCGAGCACGATCTGCTTGAACTGCTGACGGTTCTCCCCTCGCTGGATGGCCTCGACCGAGGCGCCGATGAGCTCGACCCCGTACCGCGCCAGCACTCCCCGCTCGTGCAGCGCGACGGCGGCGTTCAGCGCGGTCTGCCCACCAAGGGTGGCCAGCAGGGCATCGGGCCGCTCGCGCGCGATCACCCGCTCCACGAACTCCGGCGTGATCGGCTCGACGTAGGTGGCGTCGGCGAACTCCGGGTCGGTCATGATCGTGGCCGGGTTGCTGTTGACCAGCACGACCCGCAGGCCCTCGGCCCGCAGCACCCGGCAGGCCTGGGTGCCGGAGTAGTCGAACTCGCAGGCCTGGCCGATGACGATGGGGCCGGACCCGATGACCAGCACCGAGGAGATGTCGTCGCGGCGCGGCATCAGCGGCTCCCCATCATCGCGGCGAACCGGTCGAACAGGTAGTCGGCATCGTGGGGCCCGGCGGCCGCCTCGGGGTGGTACTGCACCGAGAACCCGCGCAGCCGGCTGTCGGGCGTGGCCCCCTCCCGCAGCTCGAGGCCCTCGACGACGTCGTCGTTGAGGCACAGGTGCGACACCCGGGCCGTGCCGTACCCGGTGGTCACCGGCTCGTCCCGGGGGGCGTCCACGGCGAAGCCGTGGTTGTGCGCGGTGATCTCCACCTTGCCGGTGGCCAGGTCCTGCACCGGCTGGTTGAGCCCGCGGTGGCCGAAGCGCAGCTTGTAGGTGCCGAACCCGAGGGCGCGCCCGAACAGCTGGTTGCCGAAGCAGATCCCGAAGAAGGGGACGTCGGCGTCGAGCACCTCGCGCAGCAGGCCGACCGCGCGGTCGGCGGTGGCGGGGTCGCCGGGCCCGTTGGAGAAGAAGACCCCGTCCGGCTCGAGCGCGAGCACGTCGGCCAGGGTGGACCGGGCCGGCAGCACGTGCACCTGCATGCCGCGCTCGGCCATCCGCACCGGGGTCATCGTCTTGATGCCCAGGTCGAGGGCGACCACGGTGAAGCGCCGCTGCCCCACAGCCGGCACGACGTACGGCTCGCGGGTGCTCACCTCGTCGGTGAGGTCGGC
>Ga0114938_1000387_pt1 | contig 34084 bp, 24 predicted proteins | sample AshMeaBigSpring_FD_88675 | JGI IMG/M metagenome (GOLD analysis project Ga0114938, IMG submission 88675) | Groundwater microbial communities from Big Spring, Nevada to study Microbial Dark Matter (Phase II) - Ash Meadows Big Spring | ecosystem: Environmental > Aquatic > Deep subsurface >... | reverse complement strand
CCCATAAACCAATAAATCTGTGGAATTAAATAATCTACCCAACCTTGTTGAATCCACAATCTGCTATTAGCGTATAAATCTCTATGGTGTTGTCTTGCTCCACTCGATGTATTTGAACCATTTGCATCGTTTGCTATGCTCATCCAAATTCCTGTTGGTGAAATACCAAATTTTACCCAAGGTTTTATAGAACGAACACTATCAGAAACCCTTTTAATTAAAGAATCTACATTCGATCTTCTCCAATTTGCCCTTCCTGTTGTTGTATTCGGAAAACCTCTTGGATTGGCATTGTATTCTGCATCATCATTGTACGTATTAGTTGGATCTGGATAGAAATAATCATCAAAATGAATTCCATCTACATCATATCGTTTTGTAATATCAATCACCACATTATTTACATAATCCCAAACGGCCGGAACGCCAGGATTTAAAACCCTTAAATTTCCTGCAGTCATAATCCAACTTGGTTGTGTATTGATAATATGATTAGGCGATAATGCGTTCAATGCACTTGTAGTAGCATTACTTAAAGCTCTATATGGATTCAACCATGCATGAACTTCCATACCTCTTTTTCTACATTCAGTAATTGCAAATTCTAATGGATCATAAAAAGGATTTGGTGCTAATCCTTGAGTACCTGTTAAATCAGCACTCCATGGTTCAATAGTGCTTGCATACATGGCATCGCACTGACTTCTAACTTGTAAAAAAATAGCATTAATACCTGCTGATTTCAACATATCTAACCTAGTTACCAATTCATCTCTTTCTTGTTGTGGTGTTGAAGTTCTGCTCAACGGCCAATCAATATTTACAAAAGTGGCTATCCAAGCAGCTCTAAACTCTCTTTTAGGACTCGTTTGAGCAATACTAAAAATGGCACACAGCAATAACGGTAAAAAGAATAAACATTTTTTCATACTCCATTATAAATATTACGGCTGTAAATTAGCAAAAATCCGCACAAAAACATACTATTTTAAGCCTTATTGATAAAATAAATAAAAAATCCTGCACAAAATTGCAGGATTTGAAAAACATTTTTTTGATTTTTTGGTAGTCATCTTTTCATCTCTATTCAACTGCAGTGGCGTCGCACACTTGTACAGTTGATTCTTTATTCAACAAAAAACATTCTACCATTAAGTATTTACCAATAATTGTTGCATACACTTTTGCAAACTTTCTTTCCAATCAACAATCGATACACCAAAATCTTTTTGAATAGACGATTTGTCTAAAACTGAATAATTGGGTCTTTTTGCAGGTGTAGGATAAGCACTTGAAGGAATAGCCGAAACCTCACAATTTAATTGAGCCATTTCTTTAATAGCAACTGCAAATTCATACCAAGAAATACAAGCATCATTACTATAATGATAAATTCCAAAATACCGATTTCCATTTTCTAGTTGATAAATCATTTGCATAATGGCTGCTGCCAAATCTGCTGCATAAGTTGGAGCACCAACTTGATCGCCAACAACATTTAAACTTGGTCTTTCTTTCATCAAACGCAACATGGTTTTTACAAAATTGTTACCATGTGTGCTATACACCCAAGAAGTACGAATTACAATTGTTTTTTTATTATTTATTCTTGCAAACTCCTCTCCTTTTTGCTTACTAAATCCATAATAATTAATGGGTTCTGTAGCTTGATTTGGTAAGTAAGGAGCAGTTCCTAATCCATTAAAAACATAATCTGTAGAAATAGTAATTAATGTGCAATTAATAGCTGCACAAGCTTTTGCAATTTCTCCAACACTTTCTGCATTTACAGCAAATGCAGCTGATTGGTCGGTTTCAGCTTTATCTACTTGTGTATAAGCAGCACAATTAATAAAATATTGTGGTTGATATTTTTCAAAAAAAGGTGCAACAGATGCAGGATTATTTAAATCTAAATCTTCTCTTCCTGTAAACAAAAATTGATACAAATGCTGATAATGAGCTTGTATTTGTTGAAATTCCCAACCAAGCTGTCCATTTTTACCTGTTATAACAATCAGTGGTTTTTGCATATAAAATGGTATAAATTAAAAATAGGGCTACGAAAGTAAATCGCTTAGCCCTATTCATTCGTCAATAATATTAAAAACGAAAATTTTGATTATTTATTGCTTACAAATTCTTTGGGTTGTTTACGCCACTCTTCTTCTGGTAAAGATTTAAAGTATTCGTAAGTTTTCTTCAAGCCTTCTGCTCTACCTACTTTAGGCTCCCAATTCAAAATTTCTTTTGCTTTTGTAATATCTGGTCTACGTTGTTTTGGATCGTCTTTTGGTAAATCTTTAAATGCAATTTTTACGGAAGAACCAGTTAATTTTAAAACTTCTTCTGCAAATTCTAATAACGTAATTTCATTCGGATTTCCAATGTTTACAGGTAAAGTATAATCGCTTAATAACAAACGATAAATACCTTCGATTAAATCATCAACATAGCAAAAACTACGTGTTTGACTTCCATCACCAAAAACGGTTAAATCTTCCCCTCTTAAAGCTTGACCAATAAATGCAGGCAAAGCTCTACCATCGTTTAAACGCATTTTAGGACCATAAGTATTAAATATGCGTACAATTCTGGTTTCAACACCATGAAAAGTATGATAAGCCATTGTAATTGCTTCTTGAAAACGCTTCGCTTCATCATAAACGCCTCTTGGACCAATAGGATTTACATTACCCCAATATTCTTCTGTTTGAGGATGAACTATTGGATCTCCATAAATTTCACTGGTAGACGCTACTAAAATTCTAGCTTTTTTTGCTTTTGCCAATCCTAAGCAATTGTGTGTACCTAAAGACCCTACTTTTAAAGTTTGAATAGGAATTTTAAGATAATCAATTGGGCTAGCTGGAGAAGCAAAATGTAAAATATAGTCTAAATCTCCAGGAATATGAATGTATTTAGAAACATCATGATGATAAAATTCAAATTGTTCTAAAGGAAAAAGATGTTCTATATTTTTTAAATCACCAGTAATTAAATTATCCATACCAATTACGTGGTAACCTTCTTTTATAAAACGATCACATAAGTGAGAACCTAAAAAACCTGCAGCACCTGTTACTAAAACTCTTTTTAAACTCATAATATTATTAATTGTGTATTGATGTAAATGATTAGAAATTATGGACGACCAATACTTTCGTAATGATACCCTTGTTCTCTAATTTGTTTTGAATCGAATAAATTTCTACCATCGAAAATAACTTTAGCATTTAATCTAGCTTCCATCATTTCAAAATCTGGTGTTCTAAATTCTGCCCATTCTGTAGCAATAATTAAAGCATCTGCTTTTTGCAAAGCTTCATATTGTGTATCTACATAAGTTATTTTATCACCAATTACACCTTTAACATTTGGCATTGCTTCAGGGTCAAAAGCAGTAACAGTAGCACCTGCAGCGGTTAAAGCATCTATTAAATATAATGCTGGTGCTTCTCTAATATCATCTGTATTCGGTTTAAATGCAAGCCCCCACAAAGCAAAATGTTTTCCTTGAATATCGTTATTAAAGTAAGCTTTAATTTTAGGAATCAAGTGCAACTTTTGAGCTTCGTTAACTTCTTCAACTGATTTTAGAATTTGAAAATCGTATCCAACTTCTTCAGCCGATTTTATTAATGCTTGCACATCTTTGGGAAAGCAACTTCCACCATATCCAATTCCTGGAAATAAGAAACGTTTACCAATTCTATCATCGCTACCAATTCCTCTACGAACCATATCTACATCAGCACCCAAACGTTCACACAATTGTGCAATTTCGTTCATGAAAGAAATTTTGGTTGCTAAGAATGAATTTGCAGCATATTTGGTTAATTCTGCACTTTTTTCATCCATAAAAATCACCGGATTTCCTTGACGCACATATGGTGCATACAATTCTCCCATAATTTTTTTAGCTCTTTCAGAAGTTGTTCCAATAACAACTCTATCTGGCTTCATAAAATCGTCTACAGCAACGCCTTCACGTAAAAATTCAGGATTACTAACAACGTCAAATTCACCTTTATAATTAGCAGCAATTGCAGCATGCACTTTTTCTGCCGTTCCAACAGGAACTGTACTTTTATCTACAATTACTTTATAATCGGTCATTATTTTACCCAAGTCACTAGCTACACCTAACACATATTTTAAGTCTGCACTACCATCTGCACCTGGAGGTGTTGGCAATGCTAAAAATATAATTGCAGCATCTTTAATTCCTTCTGCTAAGTTGGTTGTAAATTTCAAACGACCCTCATTCAGATTTCTTAGAAAAATTTTCTCCAAACCAGGTTCGTAAATAGTAATTTCTCCGCTGGAAAGTTTAGTAACTTTTTTTTGGTCAATGTCAATACAAGTTACTTTGTTACCTGTTTCTGCAAAACAAGTTCCTGAAACTAAACCTACGTAACCTGTACCTACTACTGCAATTTTCATGTGTTAGTTGTTTATGATGTTTAAGATGTTGGATGTAATAAATTCAAGCTGTTCTGTTTCCAATTCCGTATGCATGGGCAACGAAATAACTCTTTCTGTTAACCAATCAGTAGTTGGCAAATCGGTTTCACTTAAACCGAATGATGCAAACATTTTTTGTTTATGACCTGGAACAGGATAATAAATCATTGATGGAATTTTTAAAGCCGCTAATTGTGTATTTAAAGCGTCTCTATTTACTCCATTTAAGATTAAAGTATATTGATGAAAAACGTGATTGGAATAACTAGCTATTTGTGGTATTTGAATAGCAGGATGATTTTGAAAAGCTGCATTGTAAAATGATGCTGCATTATTTCTTGCATCTATATAACTATCTAAATGTTTAATTTTTATATCTAAAACAGCAGCTTGAATAGCATCGAGTCTTGAATTACAACCTACAACATCATGATAATAACGAACGCTTTGTCCATGATTAGCAATTTTTTTCATTTTCTCAGCCAATACATCATCATTGGTAAAAATGGCTCCACCATCACCAAATGCTCCTAAATTTTTACTCGGATAAAAAGATGTACAGCCAATATGCCCAATACTTCCGGTCTTCTTTACAGTACCATTACTAAATGTATAGTCGCAACCAATTGCTTGTGCATTGTCTTCAATTACATATAAATTATGTTCATGAGCAATTTGCATGATTGCTTCCATATTTGCAGCATGACCATACAAATGAACAGGAACAATTGCCTTTGTTTTTGGAGTAATTGCTTTTTTTATAGCCTCTACATCAATACAAAATGTATCTTTATCTACTTCTACAAAAACAGGTTTTAATCTCAATAAAGCTACTACTTCTGTTGTAGCAATATATGTAAAAGAAGGAGTAATAACCTCATCACCTGGTTGCAAATCTAAAGCCATCATGGCTATTTGTAAAGCATCAGTACCATTGGCACAAGTAATCGTATGTTTTGTACCTATGTAGTTATTAAGCGATTGAGTAAAAGATTGAACAAATTTACCTCCAATATAAGCTGCACTATCTAAAACATCTGCAATAGCAGCATCTACTTCGGTTTTTATTTTAAGATACTGGTTTTTCGTATCTACCATTTGAATTGGCCTCATATATAAAATTGAATCGTTGCAAATTTAGAGGAAAAGGCAATACATGAGGGTGAGAATGCATGTTTATTTTGAAATAAATTTGATAATATAGGCTATTTTAATGCAAAAATTACATACTACAAAAACTTAATAAATTTTTACTATAAGTATTTACCTGTATGACTTTCTCTTACTTTTTTTAAATCTGACGGAATGCCTGCAAACACTAAATTTCCACCAGCATCACCGGCTTCTGGACCAAGATCAATTACCCAATCGGCACTTTTAATTACATCTGTATTGTGTTCAATCACTATTAAAGAATGACCTTGTTCTATTAATGCGTTAAATGAAGCCAATAGTTTTTTGATATCATGAAAATGCAAACCCGTTGTAGGCTCATCAAAAATAAATAGCATATTGCCTGCACCTTTTCCTTTTCCTAAAAAACTAGCTAACTTAACCCTTTGTGCTTCACCACCACTGAGTGTGTTAGATGATTGTCCCAATTTTACATATCCTAAACCAACATCTTGCAATGGCTGAATGGCTTTACATAAGTTTTTTTCTTCTCTAAAAAATTCCAAAGACTCATCTACGCTCATTTCTAGAACATCGTAAATACTTTTGTTTTTATAAGTAACTTCTATCACTTCTTCTTTAAATCTTTTTCCGCCACAAACTTCACAAGTAAGGTGAACATCGGCTAAAAACTGCATTTCTACAATTTGTTCGCCTTCACCTTTACAAGCATCGCATCTTCCTCCATCTACATTAAAAGAAAAATGTTTGGGCATAAAGCCACGAATTTTAGATAAAGGTTGTTTTGCATATAGATCTCTTATTTCATCATAAGCCTTTACATAAGTTATGGGATTGCTTCTAGAAGATTTTCCTATTGGATTTTGATCTACCAATTCTATTTGTGATAAATATTCAATATCTCCAGTTAATGCTCTATGAAGACCAACTTTTTCAGCCATTTCACCCTTTATTTTTTGTAATGCAGGGTACAAAATTTGCTTTACAAGTGTTGTTTTTCCGCTACCACTTACACCTGTAACTACACATAAAACGTTTAATGGAAATTGAACTTGAATATCTTTTAAATTGTTTTGCATTGCACCTTCAACAGTAATACTACGTGTCCATTTTCTACTATTTTTTGGAGCTTCAATTGATAGTGTTCCACTTAAATATTTACCTGTTAAACTATTCGGATTGGCAATCAATTCTTTATAATTTCCAGCAGCCACAACTTCCCCACCTAAATGAGAAGCCAAAGGCCCCATATCTATAATATAATCAGCTTCATGCATCATCATTTCATCATGCTCTACAACAACAACAGTATTTCCTAAAGCCTTTAAAGATTTAAGTACACCAATTAATTTTTCAGTATCTCTGCTATGTAAACCAATTGAAGGCTCATCAAGAATGTATAAAGAATTGGTTAGGTTGCTTCCTAAACTTCTTGTTAGTTGTATTCGCTGACTTTCGCCACCACTTAAAGTATTGGCTAATCGATTTAAAGAAAGATAACCTAAACCCACATCAATTAAGGTTTGAATACGTTGATGCAGTTCTATTAAAATTCTTTTGGCTACTTGAGCATCATGTTCTGATATTTCTATCGCATTAAACCAAGCTTTTAAATCTTTCACTTGCATTTCACACAATTCGCCTATATTTTTTTGATGCACTTGAACGTATAAGGCTTCTTTTCTTAAACGATATCCTTCACATTCAGGACATTTTGTTCTACCTCTATATCTACTCAGTAAAACTCGATATTGAACTTTATATAAATTGGCTTCTACTTCTTTAAAAAAATCGTTTAAACCTTGAACATATTGATTACCTGTCCATAATAACTTGTATTGTTCTTTGGTTAAGTCTACAATAGGTTTATGAATGGGGAATTTAAAACTAGCTGCTGCTGCAATAAATTGATCTTTCCACCACACCATTTTATCGCCTTTCCAAGGTGCAACAGCACCATCGTATACACTTAGTCGTTTGTTTGGTATTACTAAATCTTCATCAATACCCAAAACTTGACCAAAACCTTCACAAGTTGGACAAGCACCATAAGGATTGTTGAATGAAAAAAGATTTGGTACAGGTTCTTCAAATTGAATTCCATCTAATTCAAACTTGTTACTAAAATGATAGCGTTCATTACCATTAACCTCTAATAACATTTCCCCTTCGCCTTCATAAAAAGCAGTAGAAACCGAATCTGTAAGTCGATGTAAATCGTCTTCGTCAAAAGCTTTAACAACAATTCTATCTACCAATAAAAAAGCATTAGATATTTGTTTTGAACCAAATTTTTCTTTCAATTCTTTATCTGATAATTCTAATAATTCTTCTAAACGATAGGGCTTTAAGGCTTTGTTTTCGGCACTTTCTGCAATTGCTAAGCGACTAAATCCTTTTGCAATTAAAATATTTAACTCTTCTCGTATTTCTCTTTTTATGTGTAATCGAAATGGAACAATTATTTGAACTTTAGTACCAACATCAAAATGTTGAATCGATTTTACAACATCTTCCACATCATCTTTCTGAACAATTTTACCGCTAATTGGAGAAATTGTTTTACCAATTCGAGCATATAGCAATCGTAAATAATCGTAAATCTCAGTCATACTTCCTACTGTACTTCTAGGAGTACGAGTAATTACTTTTTGCTCTATGGCAATTGCAGGGCAAAGTCCTTTTATAAAATCAACATCTGGTTTTACCATTCTAGCCATAAATTGTCTTGCATATGCACTTAAACTTTCTGCATATCTACGTTGGCCTTCGGCAAATAAAGTGTCAATAGTTAAAGACGATTTACCACTTCCACTTACACCCGTTACAACAATAAATTGATTGCGAGGAAACGTTACAGTTACGTTTTTTAAATTGTGGGTTTTAGCACCTGTAATTACAATACCATCTTGTAATTCAGCAGATGATATAGTTTTTTTTGGGGTAGAATTTGCCATAATCATTGGCAATATAAACACATTAGTAGTACTTAAGTTTAAGAAATAAATAAATGAAAATAAAATTAGGATAATGCCCTACTTACAAAATAAAAACAGAACCATATTCGTTATTAATATGCCGCTCTGAAAGTCGCATTTTTTGTGAACAACTCCGCACCTTAAATAGTAGTTTTCAACAACTGCCATTTTTTTTATTATACACAAAATAACCTTCCTAATATTACGTTAAATAAAATAGTGTTTGCATATACTGCAGCTATTATCATCCAATATCCTACAGATTTTTTTACCCATTATCAAAAACCTATTGGCTATGAAAACGTTTGCTCAAGCAACCGACACGCAACTTATTGATGTTTTTCAAAAAGGAGATACTTCTGGTTTAGAAGTGCTTGTACATCGTTATAAAGATAAAATTTATTCTTCGATTCTTTTTTTGGTAAAAGACAAATACCTAGCAGAAGACTTATTTCAAGAAGTGTTTATTAAAATAATAGATACATTAAGATCGAATCGATACAATGAAGAAGGTAAATTTTTACCTTGGGCATTAAGAATTGCTCACAACTTATGTGTTGACTATTTTAGAAAAGTAAACAAGACTCATTTTGTAGCCAGCGATGATAAAGATGTTTTTGAATTTATTGGTGATGTAGGAGACACTGCAGATACAAGAATTACAACTCAACAAACACATGACAAAGTAAGAAGGATGTTAGACTTTTTACCAGAAGAGCAGAGAGAAGTAATTGTATTACGCCACTTTGCAGGTATGAGTTTTAAAGAAATTGCAGACATTACCAATAGTAGTATTAATACTTGTTTGGGTAGAATGAGATATGGATTAATCAACCTAAGAAAAGTAATGGTAGAGAAACAAATTATTTTGTAATATCAATTATTACAGAAAAAGAAATTATTTAATAGTCACATTTAATAGAATAAATTTGTATTTACATAAAATTCATATCCCTATTTTGGGATATTTTTATGATTTTATTGTACATTTGTTGTAATACCACTATTATGATGAAAAACATTTCTACCATTCTTTCGTATTTTTTTTGTATTTTAATCGGATTTAGTCTACATGTTTCTCCGGTTAATGCACAAAGAGTTAGGTTAAACACGGGTTTAGGGTTGAGTGCATATTTAGGTGACTTAGTTCAGGGTTCTCCTGTTTTTCAGCAAACTTCGCCTGCCATTAGTGTGGGTATTAGTTATGAGGTTTTAGAAAAGCTAAGGGCAAGAATTAATTTTACTAATTTAGGCATTCAAGGCAACGATAAATATGCTGCAAGAAAAGATTTAAGAGATAGAAATTTAAGTTTTAAATCAAACATTTTCGAGGTTGCATTTTTAGCAGAGTATGATTTCGTTAACAATGATGAATATTCTATTGTACCTTATGTTTTTGCGGGTCCATCTATCTACAAGTTCAACCCCACCACCATCGATGCCAATGGAGAAAAAGTAAATTTGCATGCCATTGGAACTGAAGGTCAGTATTTACCGAGTGGTTTATATGACGACCGTAGATATAATCTCACTCAAATGAACATTCAATATGGGTTAGGTATCAAGTATAAAATTTCAGAAATCGTTAGCTTAGGTGGTGAGTTTTCTTTCAGAAATACCTTTACTGATTATCTTGATGATGTAAGCACAACTTACATAGCACCTCAAGAATTTATTAATGCTGGACAAACACAAGCATTGTTATTAAATTACAGACAATATGAAATTGACGGAAGACCCGTAAATTTCGGACAACCTAGAGGTGGATCTAAAAGTAAAGATTTTTTTTATACCTTTCAAATAAGAGCTACTTTTAATTTATTGGGTTTAAATTTTGGTAAAGATTTAGATTTTTATTCTTCACCTGGAAGAAGTTACAAGTATAGAAACAAGGTTAGAAATCCTAAAAATATTTTTTAAATTTTGAGTTTATATTAAGTTAAAAAGCAGCACATAATGCTGCTTTTTTTATTCACCCAAGTTTAATAATTGCCTAAACTTAACATACACGCAAAAATACAAAGATTATATTTGATGCAGGAATTACAGAACTGGTATGAACAAAAAGCAATTTATTCAAAGAGATATTAGTTGGTTAAGTTTTAATGCAAGAGTACTACAAGAAGCAAATGACAGCACTGTTCCATTAAAAGAAAGAATTCGTTTTTTAGGTATTTTTTCTAATAATAGTGATGAATTTTTTAGAGTACGTGTGGCTACACTAAAACGCATGTTAGAGTTTTCTGAAAAAAGAAAGCGACTAAACATGCACATGGAAGATGATCCTCAAAGTATATTAGATCAAATTCAAACCATTGTTTTACGTCAACAAAATGAATTTAATAGAATTTGGGAAGGCATTTTAAAAGAATTGAAAAAAGAAAAAATTTCAATTATCACCGAAAAATCGCTTACCAAAACACAAAAAGATTTTGTAAAACATTTCTTCGACGAACAAGTACGGAGCAATGTAATACCTTTAATGATTGAAACACTTCCTCAATTACCTTATTTAAGAGATAAAAGCATTTATTTAGGAATTGTGATGCGTAAAAAAGACAATGCTTACGATCAAAAATATGCGTTGATTGAAATTCCTGCTAAAGCTGTTGGTCGTTTTGTATTACTTCCCTCAAAAGCTGGTGAACAGAATATAATTTTATTGGAAGATGTAATTAGATTTAATTTACCCAATATTTTTTCTTACTTCGATTACGACTACTTTGACGCACATGTTTTTAAAGTAACAAAAGACGCAGAAATTGATATAGACAACGATGTTAGTACCACGTTTGTAGAGAAAATGGAGAAAGGACTAAAGAATAGACGAAAAGGAAAACCTGTTCGTTTTGTATATGATAAAGAAATGGATGCAGGCCTATTAGAGTATCTTATTCGTAGGCTAAATTTATCTAGAAAAAGTAATATTATTCCTGGTGGAAGAATTCATAATTTCAGGCATTTTATGGATTTTCCTGATGTATTTAATACAAAAAGTACTAGAAGAAATTCCATTACACATCCTGCATTGTTAAACTCAGTTAGAGTTACCGATGTCATTATTAAACAAGATATTTTACTCAATTTTCCTTACCATTCCTTTAACAGTGTAATCGATTTATTGAGAGAAGCAGCAATGGACCCTGATGTTTCTTCGATTAAAATTACAGCGTATCGATTAGCCCCAAATTCTAAAGTCATCAACGCACTTATTAATGCTGCAAGAAATGGAAAAGAAGTAGTGGTAATGCTTGAGTTAAAAGCCCGTTTTGATGAAGAAGCAAATTTAGAATGGAAAAAAATTTTAGAAGAAGAAGGCGTTAAAGTTCTATTGGGAGTTCCGAAAATGAAAATACATGCCAAGCTATGCATCATTAAAAAAAGAGTTGGAAGCAGAATTATTCAATATGGCTTTGTAAGTACTGGTAACTTAAACGAAAGAACTGCTAAAGTTTATAGCGATCATTGTTTGCTTACATCGAACAGAAATGTAATGGCAGATATTAATAGAATTTTTAGGTATCTCGAAAATTGGAAGGCTGGTATAGCACAATTAAGACTTTGCAAAACCTTGCTTATTTGTCCACTTTCTATGCGTAAAGAATTTGAATTACAAATTGATAGAGAAATAAAATTGGCAAAATTAGGAAAAGAAGCTTCTGTTATTTTAAAAGTAAACTCAATAAGCGATGCCATTTTAATGGATAAATTGTATCAAGCAGCCATGGCAGGCGTAAAAATTCAACTAATTGTGAGAGGAATTTTTTGTGCAATGATTGAAAACAAAAAGTTTAAACATCCTATTAAAGCAATTAGCATTGTTGATGAATATTTAGAACATGCTAGAGTAATTATTTTTAATAATGGGGGAAAAGAAAAAATATACATTTCTTCTGCCGATTGGATGGTACGTAATCTTGACCATAGAATAGAAGCTGCAATACCTATTACAGATCCAAAAATAAAGCAAGAATTGAAAGATATTATTAACATTCAATTAAGCGATAACGTTAAGGCTCGTATTCTAAACAATGAACTTAGTAATAACTATGTATCTTTCGGCGGTAAAAAGAAAATACGCTCCCAAATAGAAACGTATTTATACCTCCACCAAAAAACGGTAAAAAAAGTTGAGACTAGCAGCAATTGATATTGGTAGTAATGCAGCAAGATTATTGATAACCGATGTTGTAAAGCAAGAATCAGGAGTACCTCAATTCAATAAAATAAATTTAATACGTGTTCCGCTTAGGCTAGGTTTTGACGTTTTTGAAACGGGAGAAATTAGCAAGCCCAAAAGAACTATGATATTAGAAACCATGAAAGCTTATAGTCATTTACTAAAAGCATATGGTGTAGAACATGTAAGGGCTTGTGCTACAAGTGCCATGAGAGATGCCAAAAACAGCATTGATATTATTAAAAAAGTAAAGCTAGAAACAGGAATAGAAATTGAGATAATTAGCGGCGATAAAGAAGCTACTATGATTAATCAAACGCATATTGCTGAAGACTTAGATAGCAATTATTCCTATTTATACATCGACGTTGGTGGTGGTAGTACTGAGTTAACTTTTTTTACCGACAACACAATGAAGTATAGAGAAAGCTTTAACATTGGCACTATTCGATTATTAAAAGGCTTAGTACATGATACGGTTTGGGACGAAATGAGAACGCATTTAAAACAAAATACCAAAACCAACTTACCTATAAAAGCCATTGGAAGTGGCGGCAACATCAACAAAATTTTTTCTCTTAGTAAGAAAAAAGAAGGAAAACCATTATCGCTACAACTTTTAAGAGATTTCCATAAAGAATTGAGTAGCTATTCTGTTGAAGAATTAACTCGTATTTATAAACTTAGAGAAGATAGAGCAGATGTTATTGTACCTGCTTTATTAATTTATATGAATGTGATGAAATGGGCCGATATTGAAGAAATTCATGTTCCAAAAATTGGATTAGCAGATGGGTTAATAAAAAATTTGTACACAGAACTTGGTTCGTTTTAAATCTGATTTTTGCAACAGAAAATTATTCTACAAAAAACAACAACTATGTCTTTACATAAAGAAATAAAAAAAATAACAACCAATACGCTTTTGAAAATGAAGAGTAGCGGAGAAAAAATTTCTATGCTTACAGCATATGATTATTCTTTTGCAAAAATTTTTGATGAGGCTGGTATAGACATTATTTTAGTTGGTGACAGTGCTAGCAATGTAATGGCAGGAAATGAAACTACATTACCCATTACATTAGACCATATGATTTACCATGCACAATGTGTAATGAAAGCTGTTAGTAGAAGTTTTGTAGTTGTAGATATGCCTTTTGGCAGTTATCAATCTAACTCTGAGATTGCATTGGCATCTGCAGTTAGAATTATGAAAGAAACAGGTGCACATGCTGTAAAACTAGAGGGTGGAGAAAATGTAATAGACAGTATTAAAAAAATTGTAAATGCTGGAATTCCTGTAATGGGGCATTTGGGATTAACACCTCAAAGTATTAATCAATTTGGCACATACACTGTAAGAGCAAAAGAAGAAGCAGAAGCTTTAACGCTGAAAAAAGATATCGCTTTACTTGAAGAAGCAGGTTGTTTTGCTGTTGTGTTAGAAAAAATTCCTGCTGTACTTGCAAAAGAAATTTCTACCCAAATTCATATTCCTACCATTGGTATTGGTGCAGGAAAATACTGTGATGGTCAAGTTTTAGTAATGCATGATATGCTTGGCATAAATAATAGTTTTAAACCCCGTTTTTTACGTCAATATTTAAACTTACAACAACAAATTAACAATGCTGTTACTAACTACATTGATGATATAAAAAAAGAAAATTTTCCGAACGAATCAGAATCGTATTAAATTATTCACCGACTTACGCTTTTCATTTACCCATAATATAAGTAGGCAATTGTTTTACAAACCTACATTTGAACAAATGAAATCTCTTGAAGCATAAACTTAAACGTCCACTAACAATTATTATTCATATTGCTGTTTGGACATGTTTTTTATTAATCCCTTTTATTTTTCAGCCACCCGTAAAAAATGGATTTGAAATGAGTTTGCATTTTAAATCGTTTATGCTTTTAAGTGGTACTTTTATTGTTGTATTTTATTATTTAAATACACTTTTGCTCATCCCCTTTTTTTTATTGCAGAAGAAATGGCTGAAATATTGTTTACTAATTGCTGCAAGTTTTATTATTTTCTCAACTGTTCCTAAATTTATTGCAAATGCCATAGAAACACCAAAATTTGGCAACGGCTATTTTAAGCCAAGTATAGAACCCAAATTCGACAAAATAGAAGTTCCATTAGACTCTTCTGTAAAGCCTATTAACAAAACTTCTAAAAAATCAAATTTCAGAAAAGGGAGAAACAGATTTACCTTTTTTCCAGGCTCGTATGTAATATTTTTTCTCGTTTTCGCAATTGGAACTTGCATTACTGTAATTCAACAATGGCTTAAAAGTGAGGCCACTAAAAAAGAAGTAGAAACCGAAAAATTGAACACGGAATTATCATTTTTAAAATCGCAAATAAATCCTCATTTCTTTTTTAATACCCTCAATAATATTTATTCATTAGCAGTAGTAGAAAGTCAGCAAACAGCTCCATCTATATTAAAACTTTCTGCTATTATGAGATATATTTTATCTGATGCACAAAGTAATGTTGTGACATTAGAACAGGAAATTGTGTTTATTCAAAACTATATCGATTTACAAATGGTTCGTTTAACCGAAAAGGTAAAAGTTAACTTTTTGGTTGAAGGAATGGCGAATAATAAAATGATTGCTCCACTTTTATTTATCTCATTTGTTGAAAATGCATTTAAATACGGTGTGAGCACAAAAGAAAACTCATCGATTGATATTCAGTTGAAATGCATAGACAATCAATTAACATTTACTGCCAATAATCATATTGTAACTTCTGAAAACAACATACAAGAAACTACAGGAATTGGAATTAATAATGTGAAAAGAAGATTGGCATTATTGTATCCAAACAAACATGAGTTGAACATAGAAAATCAACAATCAACCTATTCTGTAACCTTACACATTGAACTATAATGATTACCGCAATTGCACTAGACGACGAACCATTGGCTCTACAATTGATTATTAAACATTGTGAAAAAATTCAGTTTGTTGAATTGAAGAAAACATTTACAAACCCAGATGAAGCATTCAACTATTTAAAAAACAACACAATAGATCTTATTTTTTTAGATATACAAATGCCTGATATAAATGGATTACAGTTTTATAAAAGTTTGCCCAACAATAAACCTCAAGTAATATTTACAACAGCTTTTAAAGATTTTGCTGTTGATGGATTTAATGTAGATGCAATCGACTACTTACTAAAACCTTTTGAATTTGAACGATTTTTAAAAGCTACCTACAAGGCTAAAGAATATGTTGAATTTTTATCATCTCAAGAAGTTAACTTAAGCTCCATTTTTGTGAAGGTGAATTATGAAATGATGAAGATTAATTTAAAAGATATTGATTTGGTAGAAGCCTTAGACGATTATATTAAAATTTACATTAAACCAACGCCTGTTTTAACCTTAATGACTCTGAAAAGTATTGCAGAAAAATTACCATCAAAAGAGTTTGTACGTGTACATCGTTCTTATATTATTCCATTATCAAAAATTGAAAAATATAGCAGAACTAAATTACAGGTTTCAGGCAAAGAAATACCAATTGGTAGTAGTTATGCAGATGTGTACGACGTAATTGTACAAAAGCAACGATAATTTGCAACTATTAAGATGTCATTTTCACAATTAATTCTTTCATTAAGTCGGCATGTTCTGTTCCTGCATCGTTAATACCAATACTGCGTAAATTGTATTCATGTAATAAAAGCAATACTCGTTCAATACCTTGTTGACCATATACTTCTGCAGATTGAATATAATCTTTTACAAAAAAGGGCGATAACCCTAAAGTACTTGCAATTATTTTTTCATCGTTGCTTTGAACTCCAAAAACCATATATACTTTGCTAAAATAATTGTACAATGCAGGTAGCGTTAATTGTATAGGCGTTGCCTTTGGATTGGCAGCAAAATATTGATTAATCTTAATTGCTTTTGCCAAGTTTTTTTTACCCAATGCATCTTGTAGCTCAAATACATTGTATTCTTTACTTACACCAATGTACTTTTCAATATCATCTTCTGTTATCGATTTTCTACCGTTTAAGTTTACTGTTAGTTTTTCTATTTCATTTTGTAATCTACTTAAATCGTTACCTACATGTTCTACCAATAATATCAATGCTTTTTGCTGAATAGATAATCCATGTTTTTGAATCATGGTATTTGCCCAATCTGGCAATTGATTATCATACAACTTTTTGGTAGTTAAAAGTTCGCCTTTAGTTTTTAAAACTTTGGCAAGCTTTCCTCTTCCATCAATTTTTTTTTCTTTATGGCTTACAAAAAAAAGTGTAGAAGACAGCGGATTTTCGATATAGCTTTCTAACTTATCTAAATCTTTCATGTGTTGTGCTTCTTTTAACAACACCACCTGATATTCTGCAAACATGGGGTAACGTTTGCAAGCATTTACAACATCTGCCCAGTTAGCATCTCGTCCATAAAAAATAGATAAGTTAAAGCTGGCTTCGCTTTCAGTTAAAATTTTATGCTCTGCATATGTCATTACTTCATCAATAAAGTACGACTCCTCACCTTCTAACCAGTAAATTGGTTTGTAATTTTTTTTCTGTAAATCTGAAATAATTTTTTCTGCAGACATAGCTGCAAAAGTAATATTTACAATGCTTTAATCTTCAATAAACACTAGTCGTTTTTTAAACGAAGCACCCACATTTTTTTAGCAGGAATGGTAAATGATTTTCCATATTTTTTGCCACTAACCACATCTTCTGCCACTGTAAAACCATTTGTTCTTTCGGTATATTTATTAAAATCAACTGTTTGTTCATTTTCTGCTGTATTCATTACACACATTACCGTTTCTGAATTGGTGTATCTAAAATAAACATACAAACCGTTTTCAGGCAAATACTGCATCATTTTTCCAGACTTTAAAGCAGCACTGTTTTTTCTAAACATACCTAGCTTTTTGGTAAGATCTAAAACATCTTTTTCAGCTGTTGTTAGTCCTTCACCAGTAAATGCATTTTTTTTATCGCCATTCCAACCACCTGCAAAATCTAATCGAACCCAACCATCAGGATTACTTTCACCTTTCATTAAAATTTCTGTACCATAATATAGTTGCGGAATTCCTCTACAAGTCAACAACCATGTAATTCCCATTTTTTGTTTTTCTACATCTTCTCTTACATAACTAAAAAAACGAGTCATATCATGGTTATCGAGAAAAATAACATTACGCATCGGATTTTTGTACACAAAATCTTGGGCTAATGTGGTGTATAGTTTATTTACACCATCATTCCAAGCAAATTTTTCGTTCATGGCAGGTTGAATACCACTAAATAAAGTTTGAAAATCAGTTGCTCCTTGTAAATTACTTTTGAAAGGAATTTGAATAGTATTTTCTACAAAATAGCTTTGATTAATAACACCGTTTACCCAAGTTTCACCAAACATAGTTAAAGAAGGATATTCTTTTAACAAAGCAGCATTGCACTTGTTCATGAAAGGCAAATCATTGTAGATGTATGTATCAATTCTCCAACCATCTAGTGCAAATTCTTCTACACACCAAATAGCATGTTGAATTAAATAATTTACAACATAAGGATTGTTTTGATTTAGGTCTGGCATTTGTGGTGTAAACCAACCATCAACTGTTATTTTACTATCTTTTTTAGAGCCATATGGGTCAAAAATGGGCTGATCTTTAAAACTTGTACCAGTATATTTTGGCCATTGATGATACCAATCTTTGGTTGGCTGTTCCGTAAAAGTAAAATGATAGCTACCAACATGGTTGTACACAGCATCTTGAATTAGCTTCATGCCTCTTTTATGAAGTTCATCACTTAGTTTTTTGTAAGCAGACGATCCACCAAATCTTGGCTCAATAGAATAATGATCGGTAAATGCATAGCCATGTTCTGTTCTATTGGGCATATCGTTTTCTAAAACAGGAGTAAGCCATAATGCTGTTGCACCAAGGCTTTGAATATAGTCTAAATGATTAATAATTCCTTGCAAATCGCCACCATGACGGTGATAAATAGAATCTCTATTCAATGTTTGATCTCTCATGCCTGCAATTCTATCGTTGGTAACATCTCCATTACTAAATCTGTCAGGCATTAAAAAATATATAAAGTCTTCAGAAGTAACACCTTTTGCAAAACTACTTCCGTTGCCTTTTCTTCTAGCTTGTAATTGCCACTTTACTTTATTGGTTTTTCCTTTTTCTGTAAATTCAAAATACACATCACCGGGTTTTGTGGAAGCAGCAATAGAAACATCAACAGCCATATATTTTCCATTATCTAAACGATGAACTTTTTCTATTTTAACACCAGCATAATTTAAACGAACCGTTTGCTGATTAAAAGAGTCTGCATCGCCTTTTATTAAAAGTTGTACTTTATTCCATTTCATTCCAACCCACCAATTTGTCGGTTGAATTTTAACAGATTGAGCATGTAGAAAAGTAACAACAAAACAAAGTACTAACAACGAAATATTTTTCATAAGAAAAGAATAAATGATAAATCTGAATTGAAAATTATTTTTTTAAACGTATGTCGGCAACATCGTATACAAAAAGGCAACTAATGGCTGCACAAATCATAAAAAAGCCTGCAAGCACAACTGCATAAATGGGTTGACCATTGTATAAATGCTTTACAATCCAACCACCTAACAATCCATTTATAATTTGAGGAAGTGTAATAAAGAAGTTGAAAATACCCATATAAATTCCCAGTTTACCAGGAGGAATTGAGCCAGATAATATTACATACGGCATGGCTAAAATACTTGCCCAAGCAAGCCCTACACCTACCATAGAAAACTTTAACATCTCAGGATCTTTGATAAAATAGATAGAGATTAAGCCAATACCACCAGCTATTAAAGAAAAGGCATGTGTAGCTCTTCTACCAATAGATCTTGCAATTGCAGGAAGCAATAAAGCATATAACATAGCCACAAAATTGTATACGCCAAATGCTGTACCTACTTTATTGCCAGCTTCATTGTAAGCTACAGATTTACTGTATTCACCCGATAAGCCATACACATGTGTTGCAACAGCATCTGTTGTAAAAACCCACATACTAAACAGAGCAAACCAAGAAAAAAACTGCACCAATCCCAATTGACGCATGGTTTTTGGCATTTTAAAAAAGTCAGTTATAATTTCACTTAAACCTGCTTTTTCGGCTGCTTCGTTTTTACCATGATATTGCTCGTATTCTTTTGGTGGATATTCTTTTGAGAAAAAAATGGTAACCAAAATGGCCAACATAAACACAGCAGCACCAATGTAAAAAGCATATTTAATATTGTCTGCAACACCATTTTTTCCAGCATCTAAACTAAATCCGTAATTCTGTAATATTTCTGGTAAAGCCGACCCAACAACTGCACCTAAACCAATTAAAAAAGTTTGTATAGAAAAGCCCATTGTTCGTTGGCTATCGGGTAAATTATCTGCTACTAAAGCCCTAAAAGGCTCCATTGCCACATTAAAAGACGCATCCATAATCATTACCATTCCTGCACCAATCCATAAGGCTGGAACAATACCTGCTAAAGAACCTGAATTGGGTAAAAACACCAATGCAATAGACGATAAAAGTGCACCTGTAAGAAAATATGGTTTTCTACGACCTAATTTGTTCCAAGTTTTATCGCTATAATGACCAATTAATGGTTGAACAATCATACCAACTAAAGGAGCAACAATCCAAAACATAGGTAGTTGTTCAACATCGGCTCCATAAGACCTTAAGATTCTACTCGTATTTCCGTTTTGTAGAGCAAAGCCAAACTGAATTCCTAAAAAGCCAAAACTCATGGTAAAAATTTGTGCAACAGAAAGTTTTGGTTTTGCGGTTGCAGCTTGTGATGTAAAACTAGATGATGGGGCAGCCATAGCAATCGTTTATGTTTAAATGTGTAAATTGTACACGTTACAAAAATAGTAGAAAAAAACATCCTAATAAGTAGGATGTTAGAAAATGTTTTTTAGATAACAAAACCGTCTGGCAAAATGGCTCCTTTTTTTACAACCACAATTCCTTCTTTAATTGTGTATAATGGATGATCTGTATTTTCTAAATGTTTACCGCCATTAATACGTACATCATTTCCTATACGACAATTTTTATCAATAATGGCATCTTTAATATAACAACGTTCTCCAATTCCAATTTTAGGAATTCCTTTCTGCACATTTTCATGCATTACCTCTAAGGTTTCGTAATAATCGTTACCCATAATGTAACTACTTACTACGGTTGTACCATATCCTATTCTAGAACGAATGCCCACAACACAATAATCTAATCGACTAGCATTAATAATTGAACCTTCTGCAATTAACGTTTTTTCAAGAGTTGTGCCACTAATTTTTGCAGGTGGCAACATTCTTGCCCTTGTGTAAACCACATTGCTATTATCAAATAAATTAAACAATGGTATTTCTTGGGTTAATGCAAGATTTGCTTCGTAAAAAGATGCAATATTTCCAATATCAGTCCAATATCCATCGTATTGAAAACTAGCTACTTTATAATTTTTGATAGCATCTGGAATAATTTCTTTACCAAAATCTGTAGCATTTGGATGATGGTCTTTCAACAAAGCATTTAATACAGATTTATTAAAAATATAAATACCCATTGATGCTAAATAATGACGATTTTGTTGTTGCATTTCAGCACCGGTATCGCTTACCCATTCTCCTAATATATCTAGCTTTGGTTTTTCAATAAATGAAGAAATATAATCTTCTTCATCTTTCTTTAAAATACCAAACTCTGTTGCATCATTTGCATGTACAGGAATGGTAGCAATAGAAATATCAGCACCTTTTTGTTTGTGAGCCCCAATCATTTCTAAAAAATCCATCTGATACAATTGGTCGCCACTTAAAATCAAAATGTATTCAAAATCTAAGTTTGAAATATGTCTTAAAGATTGTCTTACAGCGTCTGCTGTTCCTTGAAACCATCCTGGATTATCAGGCGTTTGTTCTGCAGCCAAAATATCTACAAAACCTGTACTGAATGCACTAAAATGGTATGTGTTTTTAATGTGCTTGTTTAGCGATGCAGAATTGAATTGTGTTAACACAAACATTCTATTAATTCCACTGTTCATACAATTGCTAATGGGAATATCAACCAAGCGATATTTACCAGCAACAGGAACAGCAGGTTTTGAACGTGAAGCAGTAAGTGGATATAATCTACTACCAGCTCCACCACCTAAAATAACTGCAATAACAGATTTACCAAGAGGTACCATATAATTAGAAAGTTATAAAATTGAGGCTAAAATTAGCAAGCTTTATTATAAAAGTGTAAGTTAAGAGTAAACATAATATTACCATAATTTTTTTTCGAAATTTTATATTTCAAAACAATTGTGTATCATTTTAAACTCATATAAACCTCTTTGTATTGTTGAATAACACTTTCCCAGCTATGGTCTATTTGCATCATAAACTTACGCATCCACTCTAAATGCTTTTTATCGTCAAAAACAGATATGGCTCTATAAATAGCATGAGCAATGTCTTCAACAGTGGCATTGTTAAATCGAATTCCAAAACCTTCCCAATCTCCCATATCTACAACAGTATCTTGTAAACCACCTGTGCTTCTAACCATTGGAATAGTACCATAACGTAACGCATACAATTGATTTAATCCACATGGTTCTACCCTACTTGGCATTAATAAAAAATCTGCTGCTGCATATAAACGATGGCTCAATGCTTCGTTATATCCAATAACCGAATGATAATCTCCATTCGGATACATTTGTTTAATAGCCAACAATTCGTTTTCAATTTGTTTTTCACCGCTTCCTAACACAAAGTAGCAAGCTTTATCTGCTTGATGATACAATACATTTTTAAATACATTAGGTAAAATATCGGCTGCTTTTTCTCCTACCAATCTTCCAATAAATACAAATAATGGCTTTTTAGGATCTAAGCCAAACTCTTCACAAATAGATTGTTTGTTTTTCTTTTTTCCCGCAGTAACACCTTTTACACTGTATTTATTGGGTAAAAAAGGATCTGTTTGTGGATTCCAAACTTCGTTATCAATTCCATTCAATATTCCCAAACACTTACCTTTTTCATATTCAAACAAAGGTTCTAATCCATTGCTGTTATACCTCAATTCGTTCATATAGCTTTGGCTTACGGTAGTAACTTTCCAAGCACATTTAATAGCACTTGCCAATGGATTGATGTTATTTTTCCAATCTAAATCTCCCCATTTATACAAATCCCAAGAAGGAAAGTAGTTGCTTTTATTCCAGCCCATCCAACCTTGGTATTGAGCATTATGAATAGTTAGCACTGTAGGTATGAATGCAATATGCCGATAAGCATAGCAATTTTTTAGCATAAAAGGAATAAATCCTGCATGGTAATCGTGGCAATGAATTATATCGGGTTGATGTTGCCATTTGCTAATCCATTCTACCACAGCTATTTGAAAAGCAATAAAACGCTCAGCGTCGTCGTTGTAGCCATATATTTTTTCTCTATCTAACAATCCATTAATATCTACCAAATACAAATCGTAGCCAAGTTTGTTATTCTTTTCTTTAATAATGGTGTATGTAAATATTTGGCTTCCTAAAAAAGCGTTTCCTTTAAAGTCTACAGTAAACTCGTTTTCTTGCAAAAACTTAGTTTTATACATAGGCATTACCACTTTGGCATAATCACCAGCTTTGCATTGGTATTTGGGTAGTGCACCAACAACATCACCTAATCCTCCTGCTTTTGCAACAGGATAACACTCAGCACTTACATGAATTATTTCCATACGATTTTGTGGTTTTAAAGGCGGTACAAATTAGTGGTTAATTCTATTTATAGCAAATTCTTTGTAAAAAAAGAATTTTACAATAAATCCGCTTACTTTGGTGTTTTCAACAAACACAAAAAGCATTGCTTTATGAATCAAAAAACAAATTGGGCACAATTTATTCCCTTAGCTTCTGTTTTTTTCTTTTGGGGTTTTGTTGCAGCTAGCAACGACATATTAATACCTGTATTTAAGGAGGCATTTAATTTAACGCAAGGTCAGAGCCAATTGGTGTCTGTAGCGTTTTACGTTGCTTACACTGTTGGTTCATTAATTTATATGGGTATTTCTTTGATAATAAAAGAAGACTTAGTAAATAAAATTGGATATAAAAATGGTTTAGTTAGTGGATTAATTTTATCTGCAATTGGAACATTATTATTTATTCCTGCTGCAAACACTAGCTCGTTTCCATTAATGTTAGCTGGATTGTTTACCGTTGCTTTGGGTTTTTCTTTACAGCAAACAGTTGCCAATCCATTAGCAATTGCTTTGGGTTCGGTAACAACTGGCTCACAAAGATTAACTATGGCTGGTGGTATTAATAATTTTGGTACAACTATTGGTCCTTTAATAGTAAGCTTTGCCATTTTTGGAAGTTCAACATCTACAAATACAACAATGAGCATTGAAAGCGTAAAAATTCCATACCTAATTTTAGGTGCCGCTTTTTTATTGGTTGCTATTCTACTAAAATTTTCATCATTACCCAATAAACCAGAAATAGTAGTACAAAAAACCGCTGATGCAAACTCTTTAAAACAATCTGCACTTCAATATCCTCAACTTGTTTTAGGGATGATTGGTATTTTTGTTTATGTAGGTGTTGAAGTTGCTACTGCTAGTAACTTACCTGCTTACATGGAGAAGAATTTAGGTTTTGAAACAAAAGATATTGCACCTTACATTTCTTTATACTGGGCAAGTTTAATGATAGGCAGATGGACTGGCTCTGTTGAAGCGTTTACTGATAACATGCGTAAACAACAAATTTTTAGGTTTATTGCCCCATATTTGGCATTTGGAGTCTTCTTATTAGTAAATGCTATTGCAAAGCATAATTTACAACCATTTTATGTGTACGCTTTTGTAATTATTGTACTAATTGCAGCAGATATGGCAAGTAATGGAAACCCTGCTACCATGCTTTTTATTTTTTCTGGATTGGGTATTTTAGGAATATTCATTGGCATTGTTTCAAAAGGGATGATTAGTGTTTATGCCTTTACTTCTGTTGGATTATTTTGTAGTACACTCTGGCCATGTATTTTTACATTGGCGATTAGTGGATTGGGTAAACACACAAGTCAAGGTAGTAGTTTCTTAATTATGATGATTATGGGTGGTGGAATTATCAGTTGGTTACAAGGTGAATTAGCGGATAAAACAAGTATACAATTGAGCTACCTTGTTGGCATAGCTTGTTTTGCTTACTTAGCTTTTTATGCAATTAAGGCAAAAAGTATTTTAAAATCTCAAGGCATTGACTTTGGAAGCACAATAAAAGGTGGTCATTAATTTTTTGATTAGCAGATTATAAACAACAACACAAAATGAACACAACTGAAAACAAGAAATTTGCCATTGGAATTGATATTGGTGGCACAAGTACAAAATTTGGTATTGTAGACCCAGAAGGAAATATAATTGATCAAGATAGAATACCAACTGCAAGCGAAAAGCCCGTTAATATTTTTGTAGATGAACTGTACAAAAAATTATACCCAATGATAGAAAGCGTTGGCGGTAACAGTGCCATTGCTGGAATTGGAATGGGTGCACCAAATGGAAATGTGTACACAGGAAATATTGAATATGCTGCCAATTTACATTGGAAAGGAATTGTGCCAATTGCTCATTTGATATCTGAAAAATTTGATTTAAAAACCACGCTAACCAACGATGCAAATGCTGCTGCTGTTGGAGAAATGATGTATGGTGCTGCAAAAGGAATGAAACATTTTATTACCATTACTTTAGGCACTGGTGTAGGTAGTGGTATTGTGATTGATGGAAAAATGGTAGTTGGTCATGATGGTTTTGCTGGTGAATTAGGGCATACAATTGTAAGATACGATGGAAGACTTCACAAATCAACTGGAAGTAGAGGCTGCTTAGAAGCGTATGCATCTGCTACAGGCGTAAGACAAACGGCTATTGAATTTTTAGCAGAAAAGCCCAACGCTCCTAGTCTTTTACGCAACTTTAAAGAAGAGGAAATAACTAGCCAAACAGTTTACGAATGTGCTGTACAAGGTGATGCAATTGCAAAAGAAATTTTTGATTTTACTGGAGAAATTTTGGGTGAAGCCTTGGCTAATTTTATTATGTTTTCTTCACCACAAGCAATCATTTTATTTGGTGGATTAACCAAAGCAGGAAGCTTTATTATGAACCCAACCAAAGAAGCTATGGAGAAAAACTTATACCAAGTATTTAAAAATAAAGTACAATTGGTCTTTAGTAATTTGAAAGAATCTGACGCTGCCATTTTAGGTGCAAGTGCATTGGTTTGGGAATAAATTATTAATAATAACAGAAAACAAAAACGGCTGAAATAATTATCATTTCAGCCGTTTTTATTTGCATATATAAAATGTATTACCGTAATACAATTCCCCCAAGTGCTGGTAAATGAATATTTAACTCGTAGCATTTACTAGCCTTATCTACCAAAGTAGCTTTTATTTCAGTATTGAAAACATCGCCTGTACCCCAAAATTCTTTTGCATCACTATTAAAAATTTCTTTCCAAGTTTTTTTATTGTGCGTATAAATTTTCCAATCGTGTCTTACTACAGGTGTCATGTTTAAAATAATCAAAACATCATCTTTGGGTTTATTGCCTTTTCTTTTATATACAACTACACCTTCACTTCTATGGTTTAAATCAATCCATTCAAAGCCATCTGTATCAAATTGTTTTTCGTACAAAGCAGGTTCAAATCGATATAGCTCATTTAATTTTTGTACACAATATTTCATACCACCATGACTCACATGTTTTAACAAATCCCACTGCAATTCTGTTTTATAATTCCATTCGTTTGTAGCTGCAAATTCATTTCCCATAAACAAAAGCTTAGCACCAGGATGTGTAAACATATATGTGTACAATAAACGAAGATTTGCAAACTTTTGCCATTCATCTCCTGGCATTTTATAAATCATAGGGCTTTTGCCATGTACAACTTCATCATGACTAAGCGGCAACATAAAGTTTTCATCTTTAAAATACATCATGCTGAATGTAAATTTATCTTGATGAAACTGTCTGAATAAAGGATCTAACTTGTAATAGTCGAGTGTATCATGCATCCAACCCATCATCCATTTCATTCCAAAACCCAAACCATCTTCAAAAGTGGGTTTACTTACACCGGGCCAATCTGTTGCTTCTTCTGCAATTGTTTGAATGTCAGGAAAATCTCGATACAATGTTTCATTCAAATCTTTGATAAATGCAATAGCTTCTATATTTCCATTTCCGCCAAATTCGTTGGGCTCCCATTGTCCTGCATTTCTACTGTAATCTAATCGTAACATACTGCTAACAGCATCTACACGAATGCCATCTATATGAAATTGATCGCACCAAAAACGAGCACTACTAATTAAAAAACTTTTTACTTCTCCTCGTTTATAATTAAAAATATAACTCTTCCAATCGGGATGATAGCCTTTACGCATATCTGCATATTCGTAGGTATGAGATCCATCAAACATAAATAATCCATGTGCATCATATGGAAAATGAGAAGGCACCCAATCTACAATTACCCCAATACCTGCTTGATGAAATGCATTTACTAAAGTGGCAAAATCTTGTGGATTACCAAACCTACTTGTTGGAGCAAAATAACCCGTTCCTTGATAACCCCAACTTCCATCAAAAGGATGCTCCATAATGGGCATTAACTCTACATGTGTAAAACCCATTTCTTGCACATACGGCACTAATAAATCTACCATTTGCAAGTACGAATTATAGCTTTCTTCATTGTGCTTATCTGGTCGCATAAAACTTGCCAAATGCACTTCATAAACCGAATATGGAGCGTTTAAAGCATTGTGTTGCTTTCTATTTTTCATCCAAATGGCATCGCTCCATTCAAAACTGGTTTGCCAAGTAATGGAGGCAGTAAATGGTCTTTTTTCTGAAAAATGAGCAAATGGATCTGCTTTGTCTAATCGAATATCATTGGCTCCATGAATATGGTATTTATACGCTTCTCCTTGTTGCAAATTGGGAATAAATCCTTCCCAAATTCCAGACTTATCTAACCTAACTTTTAATGGATGAGCCGTTTTTTCCCAATTGTTAAAATATCCGGTAACACTTACATAAGTAGCGTTAGGAGCCCATACAGCAAAGTAGGTACCTGTTGTATCTAAAACCGTAATTTGCTTGTTTCCAAAATACTTGTACAAGCTATAATGTGTTCCATTTTGAAAGTTGGTAATATCTTCTTCTGAAAACAAAGAATAATTCCATACTGGTTGAGCAGCATCTACAAAATGTATGTCTTCATATTTTTTTAATATCTTTTTTCCAACCTTTTTAGGCTTTATTGCTCTTGTAGAAGTATCTGAATTGGTTGATACAATTTTATTAGATGGCATTTTATAAAATTATTATTTTTTTTAACATAATTTTATAACTAAAATTTTAGTTATTCTTATGCAATTTATGGATTTTGCAGCCAATCGAATCTAATACTTTTTTAATAAACACTGTTTATGACCAAGCTAACAACCTTATGCATTGTATTTTTTCTGTTTTCTGTACCCATTTTGGCACAGCAAGCCTCTATAAAGGGAAATGTGGTAGACACAAGTAATAAAGAAAATTTAAGAAATGCAGTTGTTTCTATTTTACGAGCTACTGATTCAATTTTAGTAAAATTCACAAGAACCGATGCTAAAGGGTATTTTGAAATCAATAATTTACCTACTGGAAAAATAATGGTGCTAATCAGTTATCCATCGTATGTTGACTATGTAGATGTATTTGAACTAAATGAAAATGAGCAAAAAAATTTAGGCAGTAGACCATTGATTTTAAAAGCAAAATTGTTAGAAGAAGTAATTGTACAACAAAAAGTAGCTGCCATCAGATTGAGAGGCGATACTACGGAATACAAAGCAGATAGTTTTAGAGTGGGGGCAAATGCCAACGTGCAAGATTTATTGAAAAAAATGCCTGGCATTCAAGTAAATAGCAAAGGAGAAATTACCACACAAGGGCAAAAAGTAGAAAAGATTTTGGTAGATGGAGAAGAATTTTTTAGCGATGATCCTGCTGTTGTTTCTCAAACACTAAGAGCAGATGCTGTAGATAAAGTGCAGGTATATGATAAAAAAAGCGATCAAGCGGTGTTTAGTGGGATTGACGATGGTGAAAAAACAAAAACCATTAATCTACAATTAAAAGAAGATAAGAAGAAAGGATATTTTGGTAAAACAGAAGCTGGCACAGACTTTAACCAATATAAAACAGGAAAAGTAATGGCCAATTCTTTTAAAGGAAAAAGAAAATTAGCAGGCTATATTACTTACGATAATACTCGTTTTGAAAGCTTAGATTGGAATGATAGAAACAACTATGGTGGCAATATGAATACAAACACAGAAGTTGGCGACGATGGTGGTATTTACATGTATAATGAAGGCGATGAGTTTAGTTGGGGACAAGGACTACCAAGTGCAATTACTGGTGGATTATTGTTCTCAAAAAAATGGGGTAAGGATAAACACAACTTCAACGGTAATTATCAATTTAACCAACTAGAAGTACAAGGTAAAACCACAAGCATTGATCAAAAAATATTTGAAGACACTGCTTACATAGAAACATCCATCAAAAACTTCGTTAGCAATAAACAAAGAAACAGAATTAGAGGTGTTTACGATTTTGCAATTGATAGTTCAAGTTCTTTAAAAGTTACGCTTAATGCAGGTATTACCAACATTAACAACAAAGGAACAACCACAGGAGCAATTACCAATTTAGATGGAAGTTTTATTAACCAAACACAAAAAACAATTTCTAGTATTTCTGACAATAAAAATCTTACAAGTAATATTTTTTATAGAAAACGATTTAAGAAAAAAGGAAGAACCATTAGCGTTAATGCCGATTTTGGATTTACCGATAACAACAACGAATTTAACTTAGATGCAAGCAACCAATTCTATAACAAATTCGGAACAATTACCACCGTTGAAGTTACCGATCAGTTTAAGCCATCTGTTGAAAAAGGCTCAAACCTTAGTGCTAAAGTTTCGTATACAGAACCATTATGGAAAAATACTTTTTTAGAATTAAACTATAGATATGCCAATAGTAAAAACGATGCTGAGAAAAATACTTTCAACAAAGACGTTAACGGCAATTTTACAAGTTTGGTAGACTCATTAAGTAATCACTTTATTTTTAACACACATAACAATAATGGTGGTTTTACGCTGAGATACAATGCTAAAAAATTCAATTTTTCGATTGGTTCTGGCTTAGGCAGAGTTGTATTTAATCAAACAGATGTAAATGATAACACAAATAGAAAAGTTGGCTTCACCAATTTTTTACCAACAGCAACCATCGGCTTTACACCAACCAAACAAAAACGTTTTACATTAACCTATAATGGCTCTACAAGAAATCCAAGTATTTTACAAATTCAACCCATTATCGACAACATTGATCCATTAAACATCAATGTAGGTAATCCAAATTTAAAACAGGAGTTTAGAAATACATTCAGCCTAAATTTCTCTGACTACAAAATCATCAAAAGCAGAAATATTTGGTTGAGTGCAAACTTTACAACCATCAACAATGCTATTAGTTCTTCTGTTGTTTTTAACGATTCTACTTTAAAAAGAGAAAACAAAACCATCAATGTTGATGGCAATTACAACGGAAACATGTGGAGCCAATTTGGGTTTGATGTTGCCCCTTCTATGAACCTCAGCTTTGGTTTTAACCCTAACATTAGCAGGTTTGTAAACTTTATTAATAATCAAAAAAATACAACAAACAATGTACGTTTAGGCTACAGCATTAACTTGGGCTATTGGCCTGATAAATGGTTGAATTTTTATTTCAACATCAGAGCAAATAGCAATCGTTCTACCTCTTCTATCAACAAGAATATTGTTACTAGATACTGGACTTACAATTCTTATGGAGAAGTAAACATGAAGCTTCCTAAAAAGTGGTATATCACGTTAGAAGAAGAAATAAATGTGTACGAAAAAACGTCCATTTTTGCCAATCAACGAGATATTTTTATCATCAATGCATCGGTAAAAAAGTCGATAGATAAAGACGAAAATTGGCAAGTAAAATTATCTGGCAATGATATTTTAAAACAAAATCAGTCCGTTTCAAGAAACATCAGTAGCAACGTTATTTCAGAAACAACCAATCAAAATATTCAACGGTTTTTCTTACTAACACTTATCTACAATTTTAGTAAAAATGGTAAACCATCTAATTAATTCCTTTAACTATTAAAACTCTATATATGCGTTTCATCATTATCATATGTGTCCTATTTTTTGCAACAACATCTAGTGCACAAACCCAATTTATTAATGCAGCAAAAGTTGAATACGAAAGAAGAGTAAACCAACACAGCCAACTAGATCAAGAAGGCGATAATCAATGGATTCAAGAATATAAAAAGCAAATACCTAAATCGGTTGCAGACATTTATGTATTAAAATTCAATGCTGAAAAAAGTGTTTACAAGCTTGCCAAAGAAAACACCGATGTAAAATATTTGTGGGGTAGCAAACCTTCTGAAAACGATATAATTGTAAAAGATTTTAAAACCAATACCATTTCCTTACAGAGAGATGTATTCGAAAATACGTATTTATTAAAAGACAGTTTAAAACAACTGAACTGGAAAATTACCGACGAAACACGTACCATTGCTGGCTTTGAATGTAAAAAAGCAATTACCAAAATTCACGATAGTGTATATGTAGTAGCTTTTTACACCGATCAAATTATTACAAGTTCTGGTCCTGAAAGTTTTACAGGTTTACCCGGTTTAATTTTAGGAGTAGCCATTCCAAGATTATACACCACTTGGTTTGCTACAAAAGTAGAATTAATAGAACCCACACCAACAGAATTAGCCCCCATACAAAAAGGTAAAAAAGCCACTTGGAAAACCTTAATGGTAGATTTAAACAAAGGCGTAAAAGATTGGGGAAAAGAAGGTGCACGTTTTATATGGCTATTTTCCTTGTAGGCCACACACAGTTCAAGTTATTTATTTTATGTACCCAGCAGTTGTAATTCTATTCAGCTGCATTGGCGTCGCACTCTTGTGCTTTAGCAACTTTATTCAAAAAAATTGCAAAAACCTGTAAAATTTCAATAAAAAATGCGTTACAATGCAATAAAATACAAAATAAATATTTTTTTTGCAACAAAAACCTGCAAAATAGAGTCAATAGAAAAAGTAAAAAAATAGCGATGAAAACAAGTGTATCCATTTTATCAGTTCTACTACTCTTATCAAATACAAGTTGTAAACAGCAATTACAAGAAAAAAGTACAGTTTCAGAAAATGAGATAGAAACACTTATCAATAGCACTTGGAAGTTAACCAATATTGGCTACGATTACAACCAAAACAATAAAATTGATGCCAACGAATCGGTTATCAAATCTTGCGAAGAAGACAATGAATTAGCATTTATAAAAAATGGAACTGGCATTATTACCGAAAATCAACTTTCTTGTTCTGGACATAATTCCACCAACTTTCGTTGGTTTTTTCGCAACAAAATGCTTACCCTCTCTTACACCGACCATACAGAACAACTATTAAGTTTACAAAAAAATCGTTTGGTATTCACCTCAAACAACAATTCAAAAGGAAACTTAATTACAGAGTTTACACAACAAGAAGCATTTGTGGCAGATAAGCAATGTGTATACACAAAAAATCCATTAGCTCAGTTTTAAAAGTAATTGTTCATGTAATGCTAATACTTGAGTAGTTAACAATTGCTGTTCATCGTTTACAATTACGAAATCGCACAAACGCATTTTAATTTCTTGAGAAATTTGTTTACTCATTCTATATAAAACCTCTTGTCTTCCTACATTATCTCTTTTCATTACCCTAGCAATTCGTAAGCTTTCAGGAGCTTTTACGCCAATTATAAAATCTAAATTAGCAGCAGTTCCTGCTTCAAATAGTAGGGCTGCTTCTTTAACTACATAAGCAGATTGTTGTTGAGCCATCCAAATATTTGCAGCATTAATAGCAGCAGGATGTGTAATTGCGTTTAAAACTTCTAATTGTTCTGCATCTTTAAAAACGATATTGGCTATAAATGGTCTATTTAATTTGCCTTCTATTGTGTACGCTTGTTCACCAAATGCAGCAATTATTTTTGATTTTATAGTCGTATCAACTTCCATCATTTTTTTAGTAGCTGCATCTGCATCAAAAACAGGAATACCCATACATTTAAATATGTGTGCCACAGTGCTTTTACCACTACCAATTCCACCAGTTAAACCAATTTTAAGCATGATGATTCTTTTAAAATAAAAAAGCAAAGTCAAGCTAAAATACTGACTTTGCTTTAATATATTTTTTGCAACAAATATTTATCTACCTATTTGATAATACATATCATTCCATCTTAGTTCACTTTTCAAATGATGCAAAGTGGTTTCTTTTCCAATTAATACGTATTCAATATTCGCCATTTCTGCAAAATCTTCTAAATGCTCGGCTGTTAAATTTTGGCTATAACAAGTATGGTGAGCACCACCTGCTAAAATCCATGAAGCACAGCCTGTATGCATGTTTGGATAAGGCTTCCATAAAACCCTAGCAACCGGTAATTTAGGCAACGAGTGCAAAGGTGCAACAGCCAAAACTTCATTTACAAGCAATCTAAAACGATTACCCATATCCACAACAGAAGCATTTAAAGCAGGACCAGGAGCACTATTAAAAACCAAACGAACAGGATCTGCTTTTCCACCAATACCTAAAGGATGAATTTCACAACTAGGTTTTGCATCGGCAATACTTTCGCAAATTTCTAGCATATGAGCACCTAAAACCAAACGATTATCTGGGTTAAAATGATAGGTATAATCTTCCATAAAAGAGTTACCACCTTTTAATCCTGCACCCATTACTTTCATAGCTCTTACCAAAGCTGCCGTTTTCCAATCGCCTTCACCTGCAAATCCATAACCCTTACCCATTAAGCGTTGTGCAGCAATACCTGGCAATTGTGCCATGCCATGTAAATCTTCAAATGTATCGGTAAAGCCTTTAAAATTTCCTGCTTGTAAAAACGCCAATAAACCCAATTCAATTTTAGCAGCTTCTCTTAAACTTTGGTGTTGTTCTCCACCTTTTAATAAGCTAGGCATTAAAGTGTAACTATCTGCAT
>Ga0114938_1000386_pt1 | contig 34219 bp, 26 predicted proteins | sample AshMeaBigSpring_FD_88675 | JGI IMG/M metagenome (GOLD analysis project Ga0114938, IMG submission 88675) | Groundwater microbial communities from Big Spring, Nevada to study Microbial Dark Matter (Phase II) - Ash Meadows Big Spring | ecosystem: Environmental > Aquatic > Deep subsurface >... | reverse complement strand
TTGACAGGTTTCAGAAGACCTAACAAACTCCGTTCAAACAGATCGAAATGTTGGTGCATCGGAATTCTTCTGCTGTTGGCGTCTCGAGAATAACGCCGCGGCCCTCCGATTGCAGCACGCTTGCAGCGATGCGGTCCAGTGCGGTGCCTTGGTAGCTCCGCCAAGACACGAGGAATTCCCGTCGCAACGTTTGCGCCGGATGAAGGTTGTTTTGCATTCGGAGGCGCCCGTAATGGTGCTCGATGAGCCATACCTCGATCCGGCGCGCGGGTCCGCGCGTCGGTAGGATGAAAAGTCATATGTTACAAGGAGGTGACCCGCCACAGTGTGATCAGTAGGAACCAGGTGACTGGTGGCACGATGCTTGCTGGCTGAACGCGGCAACTCGCCTGCTCCGGTCATTGCGAACTCGAGCTGAAACCGAGCCTGGACGCGCAAGCTGTATCTGCTGTCGTAGAAGAGCGGCATTTATCAGTTTCGCGGGCCACATGCTCATTAGAAACTCGATTGGCACATGCCATTTCGAGAATGGAGCTTTGTATGTCTACCTCTGGAAATAGTGGAAGCCACGGTAATTCCGGCAAGGGCGTGAACGTGGACGTCCGTCTCGATCAGGACTTCGACATCGACTACAAGAACGAGCGCGAGACCAAGAACGAGACCGTCAACCGGACCACGACGACCACGACGAACACCAACCGGACCGATACGCACGTTGACGAGCACGTGCACACCAAGGGCCTGAAGCTGGCGTTGGAGTTGGAGAAGGAAGAGACCCATACCACCAACACCAACACCAACACCAATACGAACACCAACACGACGACCTACTCCGACACCTTCAACCTCGACATCAGCAAGTCCGTCGAGGAGAAGATCACGATCGACCACCAGGACATCTCCCGGTGGGAGGTTAACGTCGACGTGAAGGCGAGCAATATCATCCAGGGCTCGCACGTTTACGCCGATCAGGACGTCAATGACCTCAACACGCGCGATCTGATCAACGTCGCACGCGGCGCCGAGCTGACCATGGACGACTTCAACCTCGATCTGACATCGATCGGGGACGCGTTCAACGGCGCCGGCAACGACAGCTTCGTCAGCGTCAATCAGAGCAACGACCTGACCGACAACGACGAGGTCAAGGACACCAGCGTCACCTACGAGAACAAGCAGGCTCCGAACGTTCACGCCGAGCTCGATGCCTCGCAGAGGACGCACGTCGAGGCCGGCGGCGGCGGCAAGGCGCGCTGGGAGTGGGAGAAGGACTACGGCAGCAAGGGCTGGCCGTGGTCGAGGGGCCCCGAGGAGAGCGCGAGCGGCTCCTCGGCCTACTGGTGGAGTGCAGCGGCGACGTCGGCCGCTACGCTTGCCGCCGAACTCACCCTTTCGGCGCCAACCGAGGCATTCCAGACGGTGACAGGTGAGGGCGGTACGTCCGTGGCCGGCGACGGCATCAAGGACGCCGACCTGACCAACACCACGAGCGACAACGAGGGCGACGGTGTCGTCAGCGGTGACGCTCTGGCAAGCGCCGACGGTTCTGCCTCCGCGCTGGCGTTCTCGTCCGAGATCCTGGCTGGCGGCAATCAGCAGGCCAACTTTGCGACGCTGAACTCGATCGGCGGCAACAGCCTCAACGCTGGTGACGTCAAGTCGGGCTACCATCCTGGCTCGGATGACGCCGGCGGCGGTCATGGCGGCCACGGCGGCCGTGACGGTCTCGCCATCAAGGACTCCAAGGTCGAGCTGGACGACGATCTCAACGATCTCGACACCGAGGACCTGATCAATGTCGATGGCCATCTCAAGATGGACGACTTCGATCTCGACATGGACGCGATCGCAAGCTCGTTCAACGGGGCCGGCAACGACATGGCGTTCGACATCAACCAGACCAACGATCTGGTCGATCATGACACCGTGTACGGCACCGAGGTGTCCTACGCCGGCTACGGCTGGAACGGACCGTTCCAGAGCGTGAGCGCCAGCGGCGGCGACGCCACGGCCGGCAACGGCATCGGCAGCATGACCGGCAACAACGTCAGCAACAGCAACGGCGGCTCGGGCTCGATCTCCGGCTCGACGGCTGCCACGGCTGATGCGTTCGCGACCGCGCAGGCGTTCACCTCCAACATCGTCGTCGGGGCGAACCTGCAGGTCAACAACCTCAGCGCCTCGATCGTCGGCGGCGACCAGGCCATCGTCGACGACATCGGCTTCGGCCACTGAGACTGGGCGGCTGCTCCGGCAGCCAATGGCACGGCGGCTTTCCGCCGCCGTGCCTCTTCGAGGGACAAGCCGCGTGAATCCGTCAGTCGAAGGTCCCTCCCATGTCCGTCGACGTCACTGACGAAGTCTCGCGATTTATCGGCTACCTGCACCTGGATCAGCTGCTGAATCTGGAGGCGCTGCACTATTTCGGCTCCCCGACCTATTTACCCCGTGGCTTTGCGGGCGAGCCCGCTGCGAGAGGTTCGGCGTTCGCCGAGCTTTTCCGGCCGACCGGCTCGACACCCGCGCGACTGATCGCAGACAATTCGTCCCCGGATACCGATGCCGCCGTCGCTGCGCGCCTCGCGCTCGCGCCGACGGTTCAGTTTCAACCGCTGGCACCTATCACCCCCGCCCCGTTACAGCGTCAGGCCCCGGCTGATGTGCCCCTGCCGGATATCCGATTCGCATTCGATCCCATCGATCCGACTGTCAGCTACACATTGGGGTCGGAGGCCGGGCAGCTGTTCCTCGCCCAGCAGGAGAATGTTCTCGGCGACGACGACATCGTCGATGACGGTCATGTCTTTGATCGAGGCAAAGGCGACCTTCCATCGCATTCGACGGATGCCGTCGAGGACCTGATCGAGCTGGCGTTCGCCGCCGTTCCCGAGGGCCTCGGGTCGGATTTCGAGGTGTCATCCGGCATCACGCTCCACACCTACTCCGATACCGGCACGCCGCAACTCCAGGTTTCCCTCGACGGGAACGGGGGCATTGAGCCCTATCGCGTCGAAAGCGACGGCACCTACCTCAACGGCCGCTTGACGTCCGTCACCGGCCAGTCCCAGGCGGACCAGGCTGCCGGACTCCGCGCAACTGCTGAAAGCATCCTCGGAGAGGGCGAGATCGGCGAAGCCCGCGCGACGAGCATGGCGCCGGAGGCCCTGCCGGTTCCAGCGGAAGGAGCGAGCTTCGGCCCGACCGGCGGTGCGGCGCAGATCGTATCGGCCGGCGCAAACGAGGCGGCCAATGTCGCCGCGGTCTACGACTTCGGTGATGCGTTCGGCTCGCGGATCGTTCTCGGTGACTATCACGAGAAGAACGTCATCGTGCAGGTCAACGCCTTCGCGAGTGCGCCGCCGAGCGAGGCGGTGCTTATCGAAGGACTGCTGTCGGCGAACAGCGATCTTCGCAACGAGGCTTCGTTCCGCAGCGATCCCGGCGCTCTCTACGCCAGGGGCGCCGTCGGGTATGCGGGCGCAGAGAATTGGCACGTGGACTACATCTACGGTGACTGGATCGACGTAACCTCGATCATCCAGCGCAACGTGCTCGGCGATGGCGACATCGCCCGCACGACGCAATTCCAGTCGCACGCGGTCGCAACCCTGGGTGAGAACGACCAGCTCAACGTCCTCAATCTGATCGAGCTCGGCAAGTCGTATGACCTCATCATCGTTGCCGGTGACTACTTCAAGTACAACGCGATCTTCCAATTCAACGTCGTGCTCGACGAGGATGCGCTGCTGCAGACCGGCAGCAACGGCAGTTGGTCGAGCGGCGGCAATGTGCTGAGCAATGATGCGGCAATCGTCGGCACGGGTGGCAACACGCACGCGCCGCTTACCGCCAATGGCGCTGCAATAGCAGGCGCCATCGCAGATCAGGCCACGATCCTCGATGGCGCCTGGACGATCGGCCTGCCCGGCGACGGCGACGACACCTTCGAGGTGCTCTACGTCACCGGCGATTACTACGTCTACAATCTCATCCTGCAGACGAACCTGATTGCCGACAGCGATCGGGTGGCGCAGTTGGCCGGCGGTCAGGCGGGGATCGAGCAGAGCGCGTCGTCCGGCGCCAACAGCGCCGCGAATGCGGCAATCATTTTCGATCTCGACACGCAGTCCGCTTATCAGATGCTCGGGGGAGACGCATATGAGGACACTTTCCTTGTTCAAGCGAACATCATCGTGGCCGCGGACGATGACAAGGACGAGCTGGCCGCCAGCGACAGCGGTCTGATCGCAGTCCTCGCGGCTATGGTGGATGACGACGCGTCCGCCCCCGCCGACGAGACGACCGACTCAATCAATCCGACGGGCCATGCCGACGTCCTCGGCGCAATGTTGCATTGAACCCAAAAGAGAATCAGGATGTCACAAGTGATTTCAACCGTCGTCCCCGGAGGCGTGGTGGACGCGGCCAGCCCCGACACTGGCCTGGCGGAGCGACCAGCCAAGATCTCGACTTCGGTCAAGCCGGTAGCGCCGCTGCAGCAGCGGCAATTCGACGGGGACTTCCGCGCCGCGTTGTCGCGGGCAATCAAAGCGGCGCGCCCGCCGCTCGTCATGGTCGCGGCGTTCTCGTTCGTCATCAATCTTCTGATCCTTGCCATTCCGGTCTATCTGTTCCAGATCTCGGACCGCGTCCTGACGAGCCGCAGCACCGACACCCTCGTAATGCTGACAGTGGTCGTGGTCGGCGCGCTGGTCGCCTACTCGGGCCTCGATATCGCGCGACGTCTGATCCTGATGCGCGTTGCAACGAGTTTTGAGGTCTCGCTCGGGGGGCCGGTCTTGAGCGCGGCGGCGAGAGCCGCCCAGTTCGGTTCGACGCGCGAATTCCAGTCGCTTCAGGATCTCCAGCAGATCCGCAACTTTCTGACCGGCCCGGTGCCGCTGGCCCTGTTCGACGCGCCGGTTGCGCCGATCTATTTTCTCGCGCTCTACCTCATTCATACCCACCTCGGGATCATCGTCACAATCTCAGCACTGGCGCTGCTGGTGGTGGCACTGATCAACCAGCGGCTCACCGCTGTACCGTTCGCGCGGGCCGGAGTATTCGCACAGCGGGCCAACCTTCAAGCCGAGGCGATGGCGCGAAATGCTCAGGTCGTGAACGCCATGGGCATGATCCGCGAAGGTATTTTCATCTGGGGTCGCGAGGTCGCCGAAAGCCTCAAGGCGCAAGTGGCCGGGCAGGACCGCAATGTCTACATGACCGGCCTTTCGAAGGCTCTGCGGCTCATGAGCCAGGTCGCCCTGCTCGGCTGGGGCGCGTTTCTCGCCCTCAAGGGCGAGCTCACCGGCGGCATGATGATCTCGGCCTCAATCATTGGCAGTCGCGCCATGGCGCCCATCGAAGGCCTGATCGAAGGCTGGCGGAGTGTCGTGCAGGCGCGCAGCGGCTATGGTCGCATCGTGGCCCTGCTGCAGTCTTCGCCGCTCAATCTCGACCGACTGACACTGCCGAGACCTGAAGGTCGTCTTGATGTCGATCGCGTATTGTACGTTCCCCCGCCGACGAAGAAGGTCGTGCTCAACGGTATCAATTTCAGTCTGGAGCCGGGCGAGTCCCTTGCCATCATCGGGCCCTCTGGGACCGGCAAGTCGACCCTCGCGCGCATGCTGGTCGGCTCGATTGTTCCGACTTCGGGCTCTCTGCGTCTCGACCTCATGGACATCCGCAACTGGGATCCGCGCCAGCTCGGCGAGACTGTCGGCTACCTGCCGCAGGAGGTGGAGCTGTTTCCGACCACCATCAAGGCAAACATCGCGCGCCTCAAGGAGGACGTGCCGGATGCCTTGATCTTCGAGGCTGCAGAGCTCGCAGGCGTGCACAACATGATCGCCGAGTTGCCGCAAGGCTACGAGACCATGATCGGCATGGATGGAAGCCCCTTGTCCGGAGGCCAGCGCCAGCGGCTCGGCCTGGCACGCGCCTTCTTCGGTGATCCCCGCCTGGTCGTGCTCGACGAGCCGAACTCCAATCTTGACACGGCGGGCGAGGCGGCGCTCGCTGCCGCACTCGTTCGCGCCAAGGCCAAGCGAATGACCGTTGTCGCCATCACGCAACGCCCCTCTCTGCTCAGGAGCGTCGACAAGATCATGGTGATGGGGGAGGGCAAGGTGCAGGCCCTCGGGCCGCGCGACGAGATCCTCGCCCGGCTCAGATCGACGAGACAAGAAGGCGACGACGCCCAAGCGTGAGACGACGCACCTCACATCATTCCCAGTCCCCGGAGTTGCCCCATGTCATTGCCAGCGAGCACGCCTACTTCGACCGAACGCGCGGACTGCTTCGCCCAGGTTCCGCGCCAAACGCGCGGACCGGTTCTCGGCGGACTGCTCGTCCTGCTGGCGAGCGTTGCAGGCTTCGGCATCTGGGCCGCGACCGCACCCATCGATGGTGCCGTCATTGCGCCCGGCACATTCGTCGCCACGGGACAGAATAAGATCATCCAGCATCTCGAGGGTGGCATCATTCGCGATATTCTGGTCCGCGAAGGCGAGGTCGTGCGAGAAGGTCAGACGCTCGTGCGGCTGGAGGAAACCCAGCCGAAAGCCGACCTGCGGCGTCTGCTGTTGCGCCGGACGCTCCTTCTCGTATCCGCGGCACGCCTGGAAGGGGAGGCCAAGGAGCAGCAGCGATTGACGTTCACGCCTGAGCTCACGGCGGACCCCGATCCCGATGTGCGCATCAGCATCGACAGCCACCAGCTGATTTTCTCGGCCCGGCGGCAGAAGCTCGATACCGAGCTGCTGATCCAGGAGCAGTCGATCGCATCGCTGCGCGAGCGCATTCGGGCCGAGGAGGCGCGATACGCCAGCGCCGAGGCTCAAATGACGCTCGTCAACGAGGAGCTCGCCGGCAAGTCCGACCTGTTCAAGAAGGGCCTGGTCCGCAAGAACGACTACTTCAACCTGCTGCGTAACAGAGAGATCCTCACCGCCGAGATCACCCGCGCGCGCTCCGACATCGCCGACAACGCGGCACGGATTGAAGGCACCCGCCAGCAAATGGAGCGCATCCGCAAGCAGGGCGTTCAGGCTGCCGTCGAGGAGCTGCACCCGATTTATGCGGAACTCAAGGACATCAATGAGCGGATCACGACGGCGAGGAGCGTGCTGACGCGCATCGATGTCAAGGCGCCGGTGCCCGGCATCGTCATCAAGCTCAACTATCACACATCCGGCGGTGTGATCCGGCCAGGCAATGACATCCTCACGCTGCTTCCCCTGGGCGACGACCTGATCATCGAGGCTCGGATCCGGCCGCAGGACATTGACAATCTCAACCGGGGTCAATCCGCGACGGTGCGGCTGACGGCGCTCAATCAGCGGACCACGCCGATGGTGATGGGCCGGGTGATCTATGTCTCCGCCGACGCAATTCAGAACGAGCGCAACCAGAACGGCGACAATGCCTACGTCACGCGCGTGAAGCTCGATGCGGCGTCGGTCGCGGAGGTGCGCAACTTCCTTCCGACACCCGGCATGCCGGCAGAGGTCTACATCAGGACTGGCGAGCGCACGTTCTTTCAGTATCTCGTGCAGCCCATCACGGATGTCATGAGCCGTGCTTTCCGGGAGACCTGACGTTTCATGCGCCGCCGGTTCTCTTCCGCAAGCTTAGGCGATGGTTGTCTGCCGCCTGAGCCGGCTTACCCCTGTGCGCGCAGCGCGGCGGCGGCGGCGAGGGGGGCGAGCACGACACTCGCGAGAGAGATCGCGAGCAGGATCGCGAACGGCGCCGCGAAGCTGCCCGGCGGGGACACGACGGCGCCAATCGCTGAAATGCCGAAGATCAGCGTCGGCACGTAGAACGGCAGCACGAGGAGCGCGATTAGAAGTCCGCCGCGCCGCGCGCCGACGGTCAGCGCCGCGCCGATCGCGCCGATGAGGCTGATGGCGGGCGTGCCAGCAAGCAGCGTCACGAGGAGCGCCGGCGCGACGGCGAGATCGAGGTTCAGAAGCAGTCCTGCGAACGGCGTTGCCAGCGCGAGCGGCAGGCACGTCGCAATCCAGTGCGCCGCGGCCTTGGCGAGCACGACCGCCTCGAGTGGCAGCGGACCGAGCCGAATCACTTCCAGGCTGCCGTCCTCATGGTCGGGCTCGAACATGCGGTCGAGCGAGAGCAGCGCGGCGAGCAGCAACGCGATCCAGAGCACGCCCGGCGCAATGCGTCCGAGCAGCTTGAGGTCCGGCCCGAGCCCGAGCGGCATCGTCGTAACCACGAGCAGGAAGAAGCCGAGTGCCGTGCCGAGCGCGCCGCCATCGCGCCAGGCCAGTCGCAGATCGCGGCTGAGGAGCGCGAGGAAGCTCGTCATGCCTCGCCTCCAGCCGGTTGCCCGAGCTTCAGCGTCGTCGCCCGTCGCAGGTCGAGCGGCTGATGCGTCGCCGCGATGACGAGGCCTTCAGCCGCCAGATGGGCGTCGATGATCGAGACGAGGCGCGCAGCACTGTCGGTATCGAGCGATGTCGTCGGCTCGTCGAGGAGCCAGACGGGCCGGGGCGCGAGCAGCAATCGGGCAAGGCCGAGCCGCCGCTTCTGCCCTGCCGAGAGATAGGCTGCCGGCACATGCCTCAGGTCGCCGAGCCCGAATGCGTCCAGTGCGCGGGAAATGTCCTGCTCGGACTTGCGGAGTGCGGCATCGGAAAGATGCCGCCACCAGAAGTCGGCGTTCTCGGCGACGGTGAGGGCGGCCTTCACCGCACTCGCATGGCCGACGTAATGGCAGCTCTCGGCGAGAGTGGTGTCCCGATCCGCGCCTTCGAGGCCGATCGAGCCGGAGCTGGGGGCAAGGAAACCCGCGACCGCCCGCAGCAGTGTCGTTTTGCCGGCGCCGTTCGGGCCGGTGAGCACCAGCGCCTCGCCCACCGGCACGCGGAACGACAGGCCGTCGACGATGCGCCGTCCGCCGCGGTCGAGGGTCAGGCTTGCGGCGACGAGGTGCATTGAGGTGGGATCGTGCCCTCAGGGTGAGTTTCGGCATCATACGCGCGATTGGACCCTGCGCCAGCGGCCGCTGTGCGTCGATTCGGTGCATGTTCAAAACTGCGCTCAGAGCCGGGATGCATCCAAGCACTGCGCAGTCGGCCCTTTTCATTGTGCCCCGGGGCCAGTAAACAGAGCGCGCCAGACCGCGCAATCCGGGCTTTCGCCCCTCCGTCCGTCACTACGGCGTCGCGGCCCCTTCGCTTCGATCGCAGAGGAGAGAAACCGTGACCGCGACCACCCCATCACTCGACAGCTTCAAGTGCAAGAGGACGCTCACCGCCGGCGGCAAGACCTATACCTACTTCTCGCTGCCCGATGCCGAGAAGAACGGCCTCGCCGGCATCTCGCGCCTTCCCTACTCCATGAAGGTGCTGCTTGAGAACCTGCTCCGCCACGAGGACGGCCGCACCGTCACCAAGGCCGACATCCAGGCCATGGCCGACTGGCTCGGCGCCAAGGGCAAGTCGGAGAAGGAGATCGGATTCCGGCCTGCCCGCGTGCTGATGCAGGACTTCACCGGGGTGCCGGCGGTCGTCGATCTCGCCGCCATGCGCGACGGCATGACAACCCTCGGCGGCGACCCGCGGAAGATCAATCCGCTGGTGCCCGTCGACCTCGTCATCGACCACTCGGTCATCATCGACGAGTTCGGCACGGCGAAGGCTTTCGCTCGCAACGTCGAGCTCGAGTACGAACGCAACGGCGAGCGCTACAACTTCCTGAAATGGGGCCAGGGCGCGTTCCAGAACTTCCGCGTCGTGCCGCCCGGCACCGGCATCTGCCACCAGGTGAACCTCGAGTACCTGTCGCAGTGCGTGTGGACGGCGCACGCCGGCAAGGACACGCTCGCCTATCCCGACACCGTCGTCGGCACCGACAGCCACACGACCATGGTCAACGGCCTCGGCGTGCTCGGCTGGGGCGTCGGTGGCATCGAGGCGGAGGCGGCCATGCTTGGCCAGCCGCAGTCGATGCTTATCCCGGAGGTGATCGGCTTCCGCCTCACCGGCAAGCCGCAGGAGGGGATGACCGCGACCGACATCGTGCTGACCGTCACGCAGATGCTGCGCAAGAAGGGCGTGGTCAACAAGTTCGTCGAGTTCTTCGGCCCCGGCCTCGACAACATGGCGCTCGCCGACCGCGCGACCATCGGCAACATGGCGCCGGAGTATGGCGCGACGTGTGGCTTCTTCCCGATCGACGGCGAGACGATGAGCTATCTCAGGGTCTCCGGCCGCGCCGACGAGCGCCTGGCGCTGATCGAGGCTTATACGAAGGCGCAAGGCCTTTTCCGTTCCGCCGGCGCGCCCGATCCCGTCTTCACCGACACGCTCGACCTCGACCTCGGCTCCGTGGTCGCCTCGATGGCCGGCCCGAAGCGGCCCGAGGGGCGCATCTCGCTCACCGACATCAAGTCAGGCTTTGCGACGGCGCTCGAGGCCGAGTACAAGAAGAAGGGTGAGCTCGCCAAGCGCGTGAAGGTCGAGGGCCGCGACTTCGACCTCGGCCACGGCGACGTGGCGATCGCCGCGATCACGTCCTGCACCAACACGTCGAACCCCACCGTGCTGATCGCCGCGGGCCTCCTCGCCCGCAATGCGGTCGAGAAGGGGCTGAAGGCCAGGCCGTGGGTGAAAACCTCGCTCGCGCCCGGATCGCAGGTCGTCGCGGCCTATCTCGAGAAGGCCGGCCTGCAGACCTACCTCGACCAGCTCGGATTCAATCTGGTCGCCATCGGCTGCACCACCTGCATCGGCAATTCGGGCCCGCTGCCGGCCGAGATCTCGAAGGCGATCAACGATAACGGCCTCGTCGCGGCGGCGGTGCTCTCCGGCAACCGCAATTTCGAGGGCCGCGTCTCCCCCGACGTGCAGGCGAACTACCTCGCCTCGCCGCCACTGGTCGTCGCCTACGCGCTCGCCGGCACCGTGCAGAAGGACCTGACGAAAGAGCCGATCGGAACGGGCAAGGACGGCAAGCCCGTCCACCTCAAGGACATCTGGCCGTCGAACATGGAGGTCGCCGATTTCGTCCAGCGCAACGTCACGCGCGAGATGTTCAAGGAGAAGTACTCCGACGTCTTCAAGGGCGACCCGAGCTGGCAGAAGATCAAGACCGGCTCCGGCCTCACCTACGGCTGGAGCAGCGGCTCGACCTACGTGCAGAACCCGCCCTACTTCACCGGCATCACCAAGTCGCCGAAACCGGTCGTCGACGTCGTCGGCGCTCGCATCCTCGCCCTCCTCGGCGACAAGATCACGACCGACCACATCTCGCCCGCCGGCTCGATCAAGAAGGAGAGCCCGGCCGGCGCCTACCTGATCGAGCGGCAGGTGCGCCCCGCCGACTTCAACCAGTACGGTACGCGCCGCGGCAATCACGAGGTGATGATGCGCGGTACCTTCGCCAACATCCGCATCAAGAACGCGATGCACAAGGATGCCGGCGGAGCGGTCAAGGAAGGCGGCTACACGACCCACCACCCCTCCGGCCAGGTGATGTCGATTTACGACGCGGCGCAGAAGTACCGGGTCGAGGGCGTGCCGCTCGTCATCTTCGCCGGCATCGAGTACGGTAACGGTTCATCGCGCGACTGGGCGGCCAAGGGCACCAACCTGCTCGGCGTCAAGGCTGTCATCGCGCAATCGTTCGAGCGCATCCACCGCTCTAACCTCGTCGGCATGGGCGTCGTGCCGTTCGTCTTCGAGGAGGGCCTCTCCTGGCAGTCGATCGGCCTCGGGGGCGATGAGAAGGTAACCATCCGCGGCCTGGGCTCGGTGAAGCCCCGCCAGAATATGATCGCCGAGATCACATTCGCGGACGGCGTCACCAGGCCCGTGCCGATCGTGTGCCGGATCGATACCCTCGATGAGATCGAGTACTACCGCCACGGCGGCATCCTGCAATACGTGCTTCGCAACCTCGCGGCGGCCGCCTGACCGCCGTGACCTGCATCGGCGCGCTGCCGCTGGTGCGCGCCGATGCTGCAATGCAATTTCACGCTTTTCACCCACTCGTGACTCGCAAGTGAGCGCACGCCGGCCGATAGATGCGGGAACGGACCGGGGGGCGGAGCTCGCGCGAATGACCACGTCAAGAGAATTTCGGAGCGCGTTCGCGCGCGGGGCCCGCTCAGCCGCGCTGGCATTTGTGCTGGCAACGGCTTGGCTCATCATGCCCGCGGCAGCGCAATCGGATCGGGAGCGAATCTCGGTCATCGAGCTCTTCACGAGCCAGGGTTGCTCGTCGTGCCCGCCAGCCGATGCCCTCCTGAAACGCTATAGTGACCGCAGGGATGTCGTCGCCCTCACAATGGCGGTCGACTACTGGGACTACCTGGGCTGGAAAGACACACTGGCAAGCCCGAAATTCTCGGCGCGCCAGCGAGCCTATGCAAAGGCGCGTCGCGACGGCGCTGTCTACACGCCACAAGCGGTGGTTAACGGCACGATCCATGTCAACGGGAGCGACCGGGCGCAGATCGACGAGGCGATCGAGCGCACGTCGCGCAAGTCTGAGCCCGCGGTGTCGCTGACCTGCCGAACCGAGAACGGCGCCATGGTGGTCGAGGTCGGCAATGCGGCGCCAGGCCAGGCGGTGAAGGACGGCACGCTGTGGCTCGCGGTCGTGCAGCCGCAGGCCGAGATCCCCGTCAAGCACGGCGAGAACCGCGGGCGCACGCTCGCCTACTACAATGTCGTGCGTGAGTTGACGCCGGTCGGCATGTGGTCGGGCAAGGCGACGACGGTGCGGTTGCCGCACGGCGCGTTCGAGACCTCGCCAGGAGCGCGATTCGCCATCCTGCTGCAGCAGGAGAGCGTCGGCCCCATCCTCGCGGCGGCCTGGGCGCCGGCCCGGCGCTGAGGCACTGATGCGCCGACGCCAAAGCCACAAGGCCCGGTGGGGGACCGGGCCTCGGGCCAACTCTCGCGAGCCGCGGTTCGGAGATTTTCGCTGCCAAGATGACCCGGTCCCGGATTCGCCCCCGCGGGGGGCTGGGGGGCTGAGAGACCCGCGACGGCATCCCAGGACCGGGCCAAGAGGCAACGATGCGGAGAGTGCCGTTCCATTGCGGCAGATCGTCGGCGTGCGGACGCCGCCATTGCGGCCGTCCAAGGGTGTTTTGGTGAACGCCTATGGGCCAGGCGCCTTCACTGCGCGCGTCGTCCCGATTGTTGATGCCGGGCGCCTCGGCGACGACTACAAGATTGCGCCGCAACTACTCAATCTGCTTCGAAAGGCCGTTCACCGTGCGAGCTTCATCGACCACGTCCGCCCCGCTGCCGCGTGCCGCCGGCTGGGGCCCGCCGATCGCCGGCGGCACCCGCATCGGCCACGTGCACCTGAAGGTTGCCGACATCGATCGCTCTCTCGCGTTCTACTGCGGTGTGCTCGGCTTCGAGCTGATGCAGCGGTCAGGTGACAGCGTCGCCTTCATCGCCGCCGGTGGCTACCATCACCACATCGGCCTCAACACGTGGCAGAGCCGCGGCGGCACGCCGCCGCCCCGCCATCACACGGGCCTCTTTCACACCGCCATCGTCTACCCGACACGCGCCGCGCTCGGCGATGCGCTGCGCCGCCTCGTTGCGGCAGGCATCCCGCTCGAAGGCGCGAGCGACCACGGCGTCAGCGAAGCGCTGTACCTCAGCGACCCCGACCAGAACGGGGTCGAGCTCTACCGCGACAAGCCCGAGGCCGAGTGGCCGCGGAACCCGGACGGCACGCTCGCCATGGTCACCGAGCGGCTCGATCTCGAGGCCCTGCAGGCGGCGGCGTAGGGGTGACACCACGTGGCTTGACGCCTGCGCCGCTTGTCGGCACATAGCAGTCGCGTGGCCTGATCCGGGGCATAGCTCAGCCTGGTAGAGCGCCTGCTTTGGGAGCAGGAAGTCGCGAGTTCGAATCCCGCTGCCCCGACCACGCGACGCCTTGACGATATCGGACCTGCATATGCCAGCTCGCATCTACAAGCCCGCCAAGACCGCCATGCAGTCCGGCCCCGCGCGCACGCTCGAGTGGGTACTCGGGCTCGAGCCGACCGGCTCGCCGGGCCCCGAGCCGCTGATGGGGTGGACCGCGTCGGGCGATACGTCCGCGCAGGTGCGTCTGACCTTCGCGACGCGCGAGGAGGCGATCGCATACGCCGAGCGCAGCGGGCTCGCTTATACGGTAAGCGAGCCGCAGCCGCGCAAACCGCAGCGCCGCTCCTATGCCGACAATTTCAAATTTGGCCGGGTCGGCGCCTGGACGCATTGACCGGCAGTCTCGTATGCGGACCGGCAGGGTAGCCCTCGCCCGGCGCGACCGCTACGATCGGCCATGATCGATCACACCCGAGCACATCCATGAGCGAGCCAGGCCCCGGGTCCGAGAGCATGCGTGACCAGGCCGGCATCCTGCGGTTCGCGCGCGAGCGGTTGGTTGCGGACGGCAAGGTTGCGCTCGTGACCGTCGTCGACACGTGGGGCTCTGCGCCCGTCCCGGTCGGCGGCCAGATGGCGGTCGCAGCCGACGGCCGCTTCCAGGGCTCGGTTTCGGGCGGCTGCATCGAGGGCGAGGTCATCACCGAGGCTCAGGATATCGTCGCCTCCGGCAAGCCCAAGTCGCTCGAGTTCGGAGTTGCCGACGAGACTGCGTGGAGCGTCGGGCTACCATGTGGCGGCCGGGTCAAGGTTTTCATCGAGCGGCTCGAGGCGGCGTCCGGCGGCCTCGCGTACGTCGACCGCGCCGCCGCGGCACAGGCGAGCCGGCGCGGCCTCATCGTCAGGACGCGGCTCGCCGACGGCCAGCGCGAGCTGATCGAGCCCGGTACCCCCGACCTTGCCGACGACATCGTGCGGCGCTTCAAGTCGGGCCAGAGCAAGGTCGTCGCGACACCCGATGGCGAGGTATTCCTGCAGGCGCTGCTGCCGCCGGCCCGCATCCTGCTGATCGGGGCGACGCACATCGCCCAGCTCGTGACCGAGATGGCGCGGCTGGCGGGCTACGAGGTCATCGTCGTCGACCCGCGCACCGCGTTCGCGACGCCGGAGCGCTTCGCCGGTGTGACGCTGCACGCCGAATGGCCCGACGACGTGCTGCCGAGAATCGGCTTCGACCCCTACACCGCGCTGGTTGTCGTCGCCCACGTCGCCCACATCGACGACCAGGCACTGAAGCTCGCACTTCGCCAGGACTGCCTCTACATCGGCGCACTCGGATCGAAGCGCAACCACGAGAAGCGCACCGGGCGGCTGAAGGAGGCGGGATTCACTGTCGAGGAGATCGCCCGCATCAAGTGCCCGATCGGCATCGACATCGGCGCCCAGTCGCCGGCCGAGATCGCGGTTGCGATCATGGCCGAGGTGATCCTCGCTGTGCGTGGTGCCAAGGTCTTCAAAAAGGCATAGCGACGATGGCAGGTCGTGTGAGCGTTGCCGCCGTGCTGCTCGCCGCCGGATCGTCGCGCCGGTTCGGTGCGGCCAACAAGTTGCTCGCCGATATAGCAGGGGTGCCGCTCGTGCGTTGCGTGGCAAACGTGGTCGCCGCGAGCAACGCCACCGAGATGATCGTCGTCACCGGGCACGACCGCAGCGCCGTCGCTGCGGCGCTGGCGGGTCTCTCCGTGACGATCGTCCACAATTCGCGCCATCTCGACGGCATGGGCACGTCGATCGCAGCCGGTATTTCGGCCTTGGCGACGCATTGCGACGGCGCCCTCGTCGTGCAGGGCGACATGCCGGAGCTGACCGCGGCGCTGATCGACCGGTTGATCGCACGCTTTGCCGGGTCCGGCACCGACCGCATTGTGCATCCGGTCGACGCCGGCGGCCACCAGGGAAATCCGGTGCTCTGGCCGCGCCGCTTGTTCGCAGGCCTCGCCCGGCTCGATGGCGACACCGGCGGCAAGGGGCTGATCGTACAGGAGGCCGGCGTCGTCGAAACGGTGCTGGTGCCGGACAGCCGCGCCTTCGCCGACATCGACACGCCCGCCGATCTCGCCCGCCATATCGACCGCCGCTGAGCCCAGCCGCTCAGATGTCGCCGTTCTTGCGCCAGCTCTTGTTCGCCGCGAAGACGAGCTGCGCGCCGAAGATGACGATCGCGAGACGGACGAGGTGATGCAGCGCGGTGAATGCCGCATCGAGCCCGAGCAGGTAGGCCAGCAGATTGAGCTCAGACTGGCCGCCCGGCGCGTAGGCGAGCAGCACCGTCGTCGAATCGAACCCGGTGATCCGCGACACCACCAGCGTGACGATGGCCGACACGATCAGCAGCACGACCGAGAACGCGATGCCCCATGTCATCGTCGTGCGGAACTCCTCGAAGGTCAGCCCGCGGAACTGGGCACCGAGCATGGCACCGACCGCGACCTGCGCCGCGATCAGGATCTCGACCGGGATTTTCGCTGCCGTCAGCCCGCCCGCGTGCGCGAGGCCCGACAGGATCATCGGCCCGATCAGCGGCGCACCTGCGAGCCGGACGAGCTTGGCGAGCTTGAACCCGATCCAACCGATCGCGACCAGCATGGCCGCATCCACGAGCAGCAGCTGCGAGAGCCATACGCCCTGCGGCACGAGGCCGGCGATCTGATGACTCGAGAAGAGCTGCAGCCAGATCGGCACCAGGAACACGAGCAGGACGATCCGCGTCGCCTGGATCAGCGTGACGGTGCGCGGATTGGCGCCCGCGTCCGCCGCCATCGAGACCATGTCGGTCAGGCCGCCCGGCACCGCGCAGAAGAAGGCGGTCGGCCGGTCGCACCCTGCGAAGCGCTCGAAGAACCAGGTGCCGACGACGATGATGCCGATCATGAACGGCAACAGGAGCATGAGGCTCCAGAACATGGCGCCGGCCTGGGCGAAGAGTGCCGGCGTGAAGGCCGTGCCGACCGCGATGCCGAGCACGGCGCGCATCGGGACCGACAGGAACGCGGGGCGCTCCATTGGCGCGCCGGCGGCACTTGCAACGAGGCAGAACGTGAGCGCGCCGAGGAACCAGGGCAGCGGCAGGCGCAGGTACAGGAAGACGAGCGACCCGGCAACCGCGATCGCGAGGCAGAGCAGCACACGCGGCGCCGAGGCGGGTGTCAGCCCGATGCGCGAGAGCTCATGCGCCAGCCGGCCTTCGGCCGGGCTCGGCGCCTTGTCGCTCGGGTCAGGCCGGTCCTGCATCGCGCCGTCAGGTCCAAACGATCGTGCCGACCACCGCGGCCGACAACAGCGTCGCGAGCGCGCCGACGATCATCGCCTTCGGCGCCATCTCGAGAATGTCGGCACGGCGCTCGGGCACCATGCTCGTCAACCCTCCGATCATGATGCCGAGCGCGCCGAGATTGCCGAAGCCGCAGAGCCCGTAAGTCATGAGAAGCCGTGAGCGCGGTGACAGCTCGGTCGCCGGCAACTTGGCGAGATCGAGGTAGGCGATGAACTCGTTGAGCACCAGTTTTTCGCCGATGAGGCCGCCGGCGGTCAACGCCTCGCCCCAAGGGATGCCGACCAGCCATGCGAGCGGCGCGCAGACGACGCCGAGGATTTGCTGGAGCGTCAGCGTCAACCCGAAAGACGCCGTGAGCTGGCTGAGCGCAGAGTTCACGAGCGAGACGAGCGCGGTCATGACCACCAGCATCGCGACGACGGCAGCGAGGAGCTTCAAGCCATCCGTGGTACCTTGCACGATCGCGTCCATGCTCGAGCGCGGCTCGGTGCCGGTAGCGATCGTCGCTTCCTCCGGACCGCCCTCGAACCCGACCGGCACGGCGAGGCGGGCGAGCATGAGCGAGGCCGGCACGTTCATCAGCGAGGCGGCAAGCACATGGCCGGCCGCGCCCGGCACCGTCGGCTCGAGCAGGATGCCGTAGAGCGCCATGACGGTACCGGCGACCGTCGCCATTCCGACCGTCATCGCCGCGAATAGCGCGCCGCGGCCGAGCCCCGCGAGGTAGGGCCGGACCAGCAGCGGCGCCTCGACCATGCCAATGAATACCTTGGCCGCCGCCACCGTCCCGAGCGGCCCGCCGATGCCGAACGTCCGTTGCAGCACCTTCGACATGCCCCGCACGATCACCTGCAGAATGCCCCAGTGGTAGAGGAGCCGCGCGAGCACGCTCACCAGCATGATCATGGGCAGCGCCTGGAACGCGAGCAGGAAGGAGTGCTCGGGCTTGGCGACCACGAACGGTGTCGGCCCGCCGGAGAGGTAGCCGAACACCATCTGCATTCCGGCCTGGGTCGCCTTCTGTAGAGCGTTGAAAAGACTGTTGATGGCGTCGAAGAAGCCGCGCGTCCACGGCATCATCAGCAGGCCGATCGCGACCGCATACTGGATGGCGAGGCCGCCGAGGATCGTGGTGAGCGTCGTCCGCCAGCCGAGCGTCGCCCGGCTCTCGGAGACGGCCAGGATCAGCAGCGGGATGACCAGCACCCCGGCCAGGCTCTGCAATGCGAGTGTCATCGGCTGACCCCCCGAGCCGTTCCGCCCCTCGGCTCAGGATACCGGGGCCGGGGCGGGCCGGCTACCTTGACGGAAGCAGTTGTGCAGAAACCATTGCGGCGCAGGCGCTGGTGGCTGTTTCGTGACACAATTGCCCGGTACCCGACGGATGCGGGCGAGGGCCCGCCCGCCGCGAATCGACCTGTACCCATGACCGACAACCGTCGTCCCCGCTTCGAGACCTTCCGCCCCTCCGACGAGCGCGCGCCGGGCCACCGGCCGTTGCCCCCGTTGGACCGTCCTCCGGTCGGCCGCGCGATGCGGCGGGAGGAGCCCGTGCGGCGCGGCGGCGTGCTGCGCTGGCTGGCCTGGGGCATTGCTAGTCTCCTGGCGCTCGGCGTCGCCGGCGCTGCAGTGCTTGTTTTCGCCGCTCCCGTCGGCCTCGTCCGCGACGAGCTCGTCCGCCAGGTGAAGGCGAAGACCGGACGCGATCTGCAGATCGCCGGAAAAACCTCGCTCGCGTTCTATCCTCGTGTTTCCGTCACCATGGCAGACGTGGCACTGTCGCCGCCGCCCGGCATGGACGGCGGTCCGACCGTACGCGTCGCGAGCCTCGAGGCGGTCGTACAGGTGTGGCCGCTGCTGCAGCGCCGGATCGAGGTTTCGCGGCTGGTGCTGCGCCAGCCCGCATTCGACCTGCGCGTCGACGCCAAGGGACGCCAGAGCTGGGTCTTTGCCGCCGAGGAGACGGCGCCGCGCATCCGCCTCGCCCAGGCGCAGACAGGTGGCGCCGGCAAGTTCGCCCCGCCCGAGCTCAAGGATTTCATACGCTCGGCGAGCCCGCAAAGCCGCGAAGTGCAGGGGTCGCGCGGGCCGCTCGCCGCACTTGAGGGGTTGAGCCTCGCCGACGTGCGTGTGATTGACGGCAGCGTGCGCTACGCCGATGAGCGCAGCGGTTTCACCGACCAGATCAAGGGGCTGAATGTCGAGCTCGCGATGCCGTCGCTCGCAAGCCCGCTCACCGCCCGAGGCGACCTCGTCTGGAAAGCCGAGAAGTTGGCCTTCAAAACCCACATTGCGACGCTCAAGGGGTTGACCGAGCAGCGGCCCGCCCGTCTCGCGCTCAGCCTCTCGGGCCGGCCCTTCGCACTCAACTACGAGGGTGCGGTGACGCTCGGCGGCATCCCGGACCTCGACGGCAAGCTCAGTGCGAAGGCGGGCTCGCTCCGCCAACTCGCGGGCTGGCTCGGCGGCGCCTTGCCCGAGGCGAGCGGCTTCGGCGCTGCGACGCTCGCGGGCAACCTGAAGACCACGGATCAGGCCTTCACCCTCGCTGATGCGGAGCTGGCGCTCGACGGGGCAACGGCGAGAGGTACCGTCACCTTCGAGCCGCGCGTTGCACGCCCCTACGTGAAGGCCAACCTCCAGATCTCCGAGCTCGACCTCAACAAGTACGCGTTCGGGGCGGCGGCGCGCGGCGCAGCCGCTCCCGCCCGGCCGGCGGCCAGACCCGCGGCCGCGCCTGCCGCACCCGCCACCCCACCGGCGCGTTCGATCGACGACCTCCTCAAGCGATCGGAGGTCGCGCCTGCGCCAGGCGCAAGAGTGCTCGGCTACACCCAGGCCGCCGGCTGGAGCGAGAAGCCGATCGACCTCGGCGGCTTCGCCGTCGCCGATGTCGACGCGAAGCTTTCAGTCGGTAGGCTGCTCTATCAGGACATCAAGGTCGGGGCATCGCAGCTGACGGTCGGCCTCAAGGACAAGGTGCTCAAGGCGAGCTTCGACGAGGTTCAGCTCTACGAGGGCCGCGGCCGCGGGCTGCTGACTGTCGACGCTTCGGCGCGCGGCACAGCGATCGCCGCCAATATGGCCGTCGAGGGCATCTCGGCGCTGCCGCTGCTCAAGGACCTCGCAGGCTTCGACTGGATCGCGGGGCGCGGCAAGCTCACCGTCGCCGCCGCGGGACAGGGCCTGACGCAGCGACAGATCGTCGAGACGACGAACGGCCGGGTCGATGTGCTCTTCAACGACGGCGCGCTGGTCGGCTTCAACGTCGCGCAGATCCTGCGCGGACTGCAGCAGGGCCGACTCTCGGGCTTCGACCGGGTCGCGACCGAGAAGACCGATTTCAGCGAGCTCGCCGCGAGCTTCACCATCGCCAAGGGAATAGCCCAGAACAACGACCTGCGCCTCGCGAGTCCGCTCGTGCGGCTCTCCGGGGCCGGCACCGTCAACCTTCCGCAGCGGACGATCGACTACACGGCGCGACCGAAGCTCGTCGCGAATCTCTCCGGCCAGGGCGGCGGCCTGAACCGCGCAGGGCTCGAGGTGCCGGTGAAGGTCGTCGGGCCCTGGGACAAGCCGCAGATCGCGCCCGACCTCGACGGCGTGCTCAGGAACCCGGATCAGGCGGTGCAGGCGGTGAAGGAGATCGGCCGCCAGCTCAAGGGCCGCAACGCCGAGGAGGTGTTGCGCGGACTACTCGGTGGCGGGCAAGGCGGGGAAGCGAGCCAGCAGGCGAAGCCGAAAGAGCTGCTGAACCAGCTGCTCAAGCGCTGAAGCCGCCTCGCCCCGCCACGCGATCGCCTGCCAGGCCAACCCTGCTCAATGCCATTAAGACCGCGTGAACACGGTCGCCCAATATTTTTGCTCAGCGGGGACTTTTTCTCTTGCGCAGGGGGGGCGATGGCCTCATATGCGGTCCTGCCGTTCGTCCACCTGCCCCTAAGGTCAAGGACACAATCCCCATACCCTCAAGGTAAGGAGCGGGCGGGTCACAATCTGTCTACTGGTTGGGGAGGGTCATATGGCCTATGACGACGCCCTCTTCCAATTGGGGATGGACTTGACTCGTTCAAGCACCGCCCAAAAGGAAGACCCTAGTGTGGTTGCGCGCGTAAAGCGCAGTACGACTCGCGTCGAGGACCCGAAGGTCTTTGGTAGCGATCGTGGGAGGGAGCGAAGTCCCGGCGATCACCTGACGATCGACCTGCACGGCGCTCTTCGCATTGACGACATCGGTTACGTCGAGCACGCACTCCGCAGGAGTCTGGCCGTGGCGGGCGCGCCGTCACTGCATGTGCACCTGCATAAGGTCGCGCCGCAGGGCGGTATTGCCGGTGTCGTGGTCTTCGGCGACAGCCACATCAGCGTGCGCAGCTGGCCGGAGGCCGGTTATCTCGCGCTCGATGTTCTCTGCCGCGGAACGGACCGGCTCGAGCTGTCGGTCGACGCCCTCAAGACCGCATTCAAGGCCCGCGAGGCAGTGGTGAAGATGCTTCGTCGAGGTGAGGTGCGCAAGCCGGCCGGGCTCGGCGTCCGCGAGGTGAAGGGAGCGGCGCGGGTGCGCAGGGCCGCCTGAGGGCGGGCCAGCGATCGCGCCGACCGGAATACGAACGAGCGCATCCGGTGGAGCCGGGTGCGCTCGTCGCGTTCGCGACGGCGTGCTCAGGCGACCAGCTTCAGCGCCGCCACAGTCTCCTCTGCCTCCGGCCGCTGCGTATAGTCGGGGTCGACGGCTGCGTAGCGCACGATGCCCTGCCGGTCGATCACGAACCGGGCCGGCATCGGCATCCGCCAGCTGGCTTCGCCGTTGCGCTTGGGCAGGTCGAGGCCGAGCGTGCCGTAGAGGGCCTTCAGCTCGTCCGCGAACGTGAACGCTATACCGTAGGCGTCGGCCGTCGCGCACCCCTCGTCGCGCACGATCGGAAAGGTCAGCTTGTTCTGCATCGCGAGCGTCTGGCTGTGTGTTGCAAGCTCAGGTGAGAGCACGACCAGCTCGCCGCCGAGGCCTCGGATGTCCCCATAGACTGTCTGCAAAGCATCCAGCTCATGCCGACAGTATGGTCACCACTGGCCGCGGAAGAACGAGAGCACGAGCGGCCCCCGCGCCAGTAGCGCCGGCGAGGCAACCGCCGCGCCATCGTGGTTGGGAAGCGAGAAGGCGGGTGCCGGCTGGCCGATGCAGACCGCACGCCCCATGATTGCAGGATCGCGCAGAGCGTCGGTCGCGCGCTTCATGATCGCGAGTTTCTCCGGCCCGAGCCGGGCCGCAGATGCCGCTCGCTGGGCATCGAGCTTGTCCTTCAAGGCCATTCTGATCCGTCTCCTCATGGTCGGGTCATTGCGAATAGTCGAACGCGAGCTTGATCTGAGACGCAGAGCGCGGCAAGCCGGGAGCGCTGGCCGTTTCATCACGATCGCGTGGGCAAAAGATTGGTCAGCTCCTCGCGCGCTGGTCGGTGATGGCGAGCGCAGGATTGCGCATCTGCTCGGCCTCCTTACTCGCCGCCGCCGCTGCATCGGCGCCTTTGGCAAGGGTGGCATCGTTGAGCAGGCTCAGGAGCGGCGTCAGGCCCTCGGTATCGACCAGCCGGTAGACCTCGACATCGCGCTTCGATTCCGCGCTCCATCCCGCGATGTCGAGCGCGCGCTCTGCCTTCGAGAGCAGTCCGTGGTTGCGAATCGGCGTCACGTCGGGGCTCAGCTCGTTGGTCTTGATATTGTTCTTCTCGCGCCACTGCTTGCGCACGGCGCTGAGGTCGGAATGGCTGGCGCGGCCCTCCTCGTCGAGGACCTTCTTCAGCTCGCCCGCGGTGACCGTGCGTACGAGCTTCACGTCCTCGAGAACACCGGCGAGCTGGTTCAATGCGAGCGCGCGCAGCTCCTCCTTCTTGCTCTCCGGCCCAGCCCTGTTGATCGAGTAGAGGTTGGGCGTCACGAAGAACGAGGCGCCGGCGTGGTGGATGAAGTGCTGGCGCACCCATTCGAGGTTGGCGTCGGGGGCGCGCGCGATCGCCGTCTCGAAGGCGGCGGCGAGCTGCCGGACGACCGACGGGGAGGGCAGGTGCAGGCTGCGCGTCTGGCGCGCCATGCCGTCGCGCGAGATCGGCGCGGCGGCAGGTGGATCGAGCAGCGCCAGCACGAACAGGCCGAGGTCGATGCCGATGGTCGCCAGGAGCGCGATCATGTCGCGGCCGGTGATCGGCTGGCCGCCTGCGACTGCCGCCCCGGTCGACTTGCCGCCCGATGCAACGTAGCTTGCGAGGCTCGTCATGTAGGCGCCGAGGTTGGCCCACAGGTTCTTCACCGCATTGGCTACGCCGGCCGGTCCCTCGCTGAAGGCGACCTCGCGCAGCTGTATCCTAGCCGGCACCGACGCCTGCTCGGCGGACTGGCGCAACCGGGCAGCAAGCGTCGGATCGTGGCATGAGAAGCCCGAGGTGCCCGGCGGAACGGACACGGCTTCCGCCAACGCACGCATCTCCGCGGCCGTCGATGTGCCGAGCTCGTTGCTGCGCGCCGCGATGTTGCGCGCGCTCGAGCGGATCTGCGCCGCCGTCGCCTCGAAGCGCTTCTGGCGGTCCTCGGGCGTCACGCCCTCGATGCCGCTTGCCGAGCGCCTGAGCAGCTCGAGGTCCGCCTGCACCGGCTCGAGCCAGGACTTCTGGATGTTGTCACGCAGCGAGCCGACGCTGTCGCGCACCGTACGCCGGGCGTTGTAGAGCGGCCCCCGGCCGGCACCCGAGGCCACGCCGCAGCTCCCGCCGCTCGCCTCCTCGCGCGCCATCTGGCTCTCCGACCAGCTCGCGACGCTGTCGATCTGGACCTTGACGGCATCGAGCCTTGCGGCGACCGCAGCCCCCGCATCGCGCGCCTCCTCCTGCAGGCCCGAGAGGCCGGTGCGCGTCGCCTCCTCGCCCGCGATCAGGCTCCACCAGAAACCGTAGCCGAAGCCGACCGACCACAGCACGAGGAAGAGGTAGAGCGGCCACGTCACGAGGCGGGCGAGCAGCGTGCGCCCGGGCCCGATCGCCTCGCGCAGCGCGATCCACATCAGGAACGTGAGTGCGACGGTTACCGCCGCAACGAGGTGATGGTGGGAGACCGAGATTCCGGCGCCGAGGTCACGCGACTTGCCGGCCGCGGAGGCGCCGATGATGAAGTCGTTCATGCCGCTCCAGGTCGCGTAGCCGGAGATCAGCAGCAGCATCGCCGACGCCAGGGCGATCAACGCGTTGCGCCCGAACAGGTAGTCGAGCATGCGGCCGAATCCGGGCAGCGTGGTGCTCTGACCGTCGGTCATTTTGTTTCCCCCCTCCCGCTCGTCTTCTTCTTTGGCGGCGAGACTATGGCATCTGCACCCCCCTTGTCGCGCGCTTTTCGAGCCCGTGCGGGCAACGGTGCTGTTCCGCGCTGCGCCTGCGCCGGCACGGCCAATGGCAAGGATCGCGCTTTCCAGCGGACGGCGGGCGTGGCAGGAATTTGCTCGAGACCGCACGGGGACTGACCGCATGCCCGACCATGACCTGAAGAAGGCCGCGCTCGACTATCACGAGGCGGACCCGCCTGGAAAAATCGCGATCCACGCGACGAAGCCCGTCGCCAACCAGCACGACCTTGCGCTCGCCTACTCGCCGGGCGTCGCGCACGCCTGCACCGCGATCGCCGAGAACCCGACGATGGCCGCCCGCCTCACCGCGCGCGCCAACCTCGTCGGCGTCATCACCAATGGCACCGCTGTGCTCGGGCTCGGCGACATCGGCCCGCTCGCGGCCAAGCCGGTGATGGAAGGCAAGGGCGTGCTGTTCAAGAAATTCGCCGGCATCGACGTGTTCGACCTCGAGGTCGCCGAAAAGGACATCGATGCGTTCGTCGAGGCGGTCGCCCGGCTCGAACCGACGTTCGGCGGCATCAACCTCGAGGACATCAAGTCGCCGGAGTGCTTCGAGATCGAGCGCCGGCTCAAGGCGCGCATGAAGATCCCGGTTTTCCACGACGACCAGCACGGCACGGCGATCGTGGTGGCGGCGGGCATCCTCAATGGCCTCAAGGTGGTCGGAAAGCGCATCGAGGACGTGCGGCTCGTCACCTCGGGCGCGGGCGCGGCGGCGCTCGCGTGCCTCAACCTGCTCGTGTCGCTCGGTCTGAAGCGCGAGAACATCACGGTCACCGACATCAAGGGCGTCGTCTACAAGGGCCGCAAGGAGCTGATGGATCCGATCAAGGAGCCCTATGCGCGCGAGACGCGCGCGCGCACGCTCGCAGAGGTCATGCCCGGCGCCGACATCTTCCTCGGGCTCTCGGCCGGGCGCATCGTGTCGAAGGAGATGGTCGCGACCATGGGGTCGCGGCCGCTCATTTTTGCGCTCGCCAACCCGACGCCCGAGATCATGCCGGAGGACGTGAAGGCGGCCCGGAACGATGCGATCTTCGCCTCGGGCCGGACCGACTACCCGAACCAGATCAACAACGTGCTCTGCTTCCCGTTCATCTTCCGCGGCGCACTCGACGTCGGCGCAACGACGATCAACGAGGAGATGAAGAAGGCGGCGGTCGTCGCGCTCGCCTCGATCGCGGAGAGCGAAGCTTCCGACATCGTACTGTCCGCCTACCGGGCGGAGAGTTTCGTGTTCGGGCCCGACTACATCATCCCGAAGCCGTTCGACCCCCGCCTCATCACCGAGCTCGCGACCGCGGTCGCCCGCGCGGCGATGGAGAGCGGCGTTGCCACGCATCCGATCACCGATTTCGCCGCCTACAAGGAGCGCCTGTCGCGGTTCGTCTATCGCTCGGGTTTCGTCATGAAGCCGATGTTCGAGCAGGCCAAGCGCGCGCATGCCGCCAAGCCGTGCCGCCTCGTCTATGCGGAGGGCGAGCACCCCTACGTGCTGCAGGCGGCGCAGCAGGTCGTCTCGGAGGGGCTTGCACGGCCGATCCTGGTCGGCCGGCGCGAGTCGATCCTGCACGCGTTGAAGCACCTTGGTCTCAGGCTCAAGGAGCGTGAGCACATCGAGATCTTCGATCAGGAGAGCGATCCGCGCCTGCCAAAGCTGATGGACGAGTACCAGCGGCTGGTCGAGCGCCGCGGCGTATCGCCTTCGCATGCCCGCCGCGTGGTGAGATCCGGCTCGACCGTGACCGCCGGTCTGCTGCTCAAGCGCGGCGACGCGGACGCGATGATCTGCGGCGCGGTCGGGCGCTATCATACTCACCTGCGTCACGTGACCCAGGTGATCGGCCGGCGCGGCGGCGTGCGCGGGTTTGCGACGCTCTCCGGGCTCATCTTGCCGTCGGGACCGCTTTTCATGGCGGATACCTACGTCTCGCACGATCCGAGCGCGGACCAGCTCGCCGAGATCACGCTGCTCGCCGCCGAGGAGGTGCGCCGATTCGGGATCGCGCCGAAAGTCGCGCTGCTGTCGCATTCGAGCTTCGGCACCGAGGACACGGCTTCCGCCCGCAAGATGCGCGACGTGCTCGCAGCCCTCGCCGACTGGGCGCCGGCACTCGAGGTCGACGGCGAGATGCATGCCGATGCCGCGCTGTCGCCGTTCATCCGCGAGGAGATATTTCCGAACTCGAAACTCGCCGGCCCGGCCAATCTGCTGATCATGCCGGGGCTCGACGCCGCGAATATCGCCTTCAACCTGCTGAAGGTCGCGACCGGCTCGGTTGCGCTCGGCCCGATCCTGCTCGGCGCCGCGCAGCCGGTGCACATCGTGACGCCATCGGTGACGGTTCGCGGGCTCCTCAATATGAGCGCCATCGCCGTCAACGACGGCACGAGGGCAGTGGCGGCGGTCGCCGGATAATCCGCCGGCGCATGCGATGCCGATAATGCGCCCACGGCGTTATCGATTGAATAAGGTATAAGCCCGTTAATAATTGCGCATTCGCTGGATTTATATCAAAGACTATTGCAAATCGCGCCGGCAAAAATAATCAGCCGACGGGTCGGACCGGCGCGCGGCGCTCCCGGGCAGGGACTGCTGCGCTCCGCTACCGGATGCAGCACAGGTTCGGGCAGGTCGGCGTGTGTGACACAAAACAAGAAAAGGCTCTACTGGCGCGGCTTCAGAAGCTCGACCAGCTGGCGCAGCGCGGGCTCGTCGCAGGGGCCGGTGATGTCTGCGGTGTCGTGATCTCCTACGGCGGCCACGTGCGCGGCATCTGGCACTTCGACCGAGGCCGCTTCCTCTATACACCGGCGGGCTACAATGCCTCGACGCATCAGGCCGGCACGGTCGACGATGCTGTGCGCATCACACTCACTCTGACCTGATACGGCGGAAGCCGTATTCGGCGGCGGAAGCGGCCAGCCAGTCGTACAGGCTTTCGGCCAGCGTCGAGCCTGCGATCACGTCGAATGTCGGTGCCGCGTCGATCTGGACGAGCACCGCATGGATGTGCGCGACCGGCGTCACGGCGGCGCGGCCAGGCCCGAAGGCGCGCGGGTGGAGGTCGACGCGGCATCCCTTCGCCAGCATCTCGCGGGCGGCCGAGCCAGCGATGCGCAAGCACGCCTTGCCGTGGCTCTGATCGACGATGGCAGCGAGGCCCGAAAGCGCGCGCTCGAGCCGGCTCGCGAGCGCCCCCTCGGTCGTCTGCGGTTCTGTGATCAGCCAGCCGCCGGGGCGGATCCAGACGGTGGTCACCGCGCCCTGCAGCAGCGCATGCCCCGGCTCCGGCGGTTCGGCGCCGAACGCGTTGCGCGCGGCGGCGGCGAGCGCCGCCTCCTTGCCGCGCCGGACCGATACCTCGGCCAGCGCGAGCCTGCGCTCGACAATGGAAATGCGGGCGCCCGCGGCCGGCTGGTCAGGCTTTGACACGGGCGTTCTCCGGATCGACGTGATGTGGGCTCGTGATCTCGACCTCGACCTCCTCGCCCTCGAGCGGGTAGCTCGCGACGAGCCGCTCGCCGGCGCGCGCGGCGCCGCCGCGCACCATCGCGAGACCGATCCAGCGGTCGAGCTCCACGGAGCGGGTCACGCTCGTCACCCAGCCGAGGCTTTCGGTGGCGCCAGCGCGGGCAACAATATGGGCGCCGCCGCGCAACCGCCGCTCGAAATCGCCGGATAGTGCGCGGATGCCGACCAGCCGCGGCCGATCCGGGTCGTTCAGTCCCGGCCGCTCCGCAAGCACACGGCCGATGTAGTCACCGCGCCTCTTCAGCATCTTCTCGAGCCCGAGGTCGCGCGCCGTCGTCTGCCCGTTGAGCTCGGGACCTGCCACGTGCCCCTTCTCGATGCGCAGGAGCCCAAGCGCTTCCAGACCGTAGGGGACGATCCCGTGTGGCTTTCCGGCCTCCAGGATCGCGGACCATACATCTCCGGCGAAGCGCGCGGGTGTCGCGACCTCGTAGGCGAGCTCGCCCGAGAAGCTGACGCGGTAGAGCCGCACCGGTGCGGTGCCGATCGCTCCCTCGCCGACGGCCATGAATGGAAACGCCGCATTTGCGAGATCGAGGCCGGTGACGCAACCGGCGAGCACCGCGCGAGCCTTGGGACCGGCGACCGACATCTGCGCCCAGTGGTCGGTCACGGAGCAGAATTGCACGTCCAGTTCCGGCCAGACCGTCTGGTGGCATTTTTCCATGTGCTCGAGGACGTCGGCCGCCCTGGCCGTCGTCGTGGTCATCAGGAAGCGCTCGGGACCGATGCGCGACGTGGTGCCGTCGTCGAGCACGATGCCGTCCTCGCGCAACATCAGGCCGTAACGCGCGCGGCCCACGGGGAGCATCGAGAACGTGTTGGTGTAGAGCCGGTCGAGGAATGCCGCCGCATCGGGCCCCTGCACGTCGATCTTGCCGAGCGTCGAGACATCGCAGAGGCCGACCCGCTCGCGCACCGCGCGCGCCTCGCGCAGGATCGGCTCCCAACCGGTCTCGGCGCTTTTCGTGTAGTAGAGCGGGCGCAGCCAAAGCCCCGTCTCGAGGAACACTGCGCCCGCCTGCTCGTGCCAGGGGTGCAACGGCGTGCGACGGACGTGCTTGAAGTGGCGGCCGACCTCCCGCCCGGCGATGGCCCCCCACGTGATCCCGTGCACATACGGGCGGAATGTCGGCAGGCCGACTTTCTCGACCGCCTCGCCGCGCGCCTCTGCCAGCACCGCCGCGCCGACGAGGCCGCCGATCTTGCCCTGGTCGGTCGCCATGGCGTGCGTCGTATACCGCTTGGCGTGCTCGACGTGGGCGTAGCCTTCCCAATGCGCGAGGCGGATGTCGTCGGCGGTCGCATCGTGCTGCAGGTCGACGAACGCCTTGCCTGGTGCACGCACCTGCCAGAGCGGGTGGACACGGGTCTCGGTGCCGGGGCCGGCTTCCGGCACCGCGAACGCTGCGGCTGCCTTGAAGCCCGCGCGCGCTGCCGCCTCCGAGCCGGCGCGCAGGCCATCCGCGGCGGCCGCCGCGATGCCGAAAACGCCGCGTGCCGCGCCAGCCGAGCGCTCGTTCTGCACCGGTATGCCTGGCACGAACGCGGCGAGCGCCTCGTCCCAGGTGGGCCGCGCGCGCGTCATGCTGGCGAGCTGGACCGCCGGGTTGTGGCCACCGGAGACACAGAGCAGGTCGGCGTCGAGCGTGACAGGCTGGGGTGCATCCGCCCGGCGCACGCGGACACCCTCGACGGCGCGCGCACCGGTAACGCCGACCACCTCGGCCCGGGCCAGCACATCGATGCCGGCGCGCCGTGCGGCCTCCGCGGCGGGCGAGGTTGTCCGCGGATCGACCACGCCGGCAATCCCGATGCCCGCCTCGCGCAACGCCGCGAGCGTCGCATAAGCCATGTCGTTGTTGGCGTAGAGCACCGCGCGCGAGCCGGGTCGCACGGCGAATCGGCGCGCATATGTGAGCGCCGCGGAGGCCAGCATCACGCCCGGCTGGTCGTTTTCGGGGAATGCGATCAACCGTTCGTAGGCGCCGGTCGCAAGCACCACCTCGCGCGCGCGGATCACCCAGTAGCGCTGGCGCACGGCGTGCGCGGGCGGCATCGGCAGGTGGTCCGAGACGCGCTCGAGCGCGCCGAGCACGTTGCCCTCGTAGTAACCGAAGACGCTGGTGCGCGGCAGCAGGCGAACCTCGGGCATCGCGGCGAGCGCGCCGAGCATCGCCGCACGCCAGGCTTCGTGGGCGGGCTCCGCGAGGAGCCCGCCGCCCAGCTCGAAATCATGATCGGCCAGGATTGCGCGAGCGCCGCTTGCGCCGGCGGCGCGGGTGGCCGCGAGGCCGGCAGGACCTGAACCCACGACCAGCACGTCGCAATGGGCATGCATGTGCTCGTAGTGGTCGGGGTCGGGTGATGCGGCCGGACGGCCGAGACCGGCCGCGCGACGGATGATCGGCTCGTAGACTTTTTCCCAGAAGGTGGGCGGCCACATGAACGTCTTGTAGTAGAAGCCGGCCGGCAGGAAGCGCGCGACGAGCCCGTTCACCGCGCCGATGTCGAGGCCGAGCGATGGCCACCGGTTCTGGCTGCGCGCATCGAGGCCATCGAAGAGCTCGATCATCGTCGCCGGCACGTTCGGCTCACGCCGCGCGCCGGACCTGAGCTCGACGAGCGCATTCGGCTCCTCGGGCCCCGCAGTGTAGAGCCCCCGCGGGCGGTGATACTTGAACGAGCGGCCAAGCAGCCGCTGTCCGTTCGCCATCAGGGCAGATGCGAGCGTGTCGCCCGGATGGCCGCGGTAGGTGCGGCCATCGAAGGAGAAGCTCACCGTGCGGGAACGGTCGATGCGTCCGCCGGCCGGCGCGCGCCAGGTCTCGCTCATGATCGCGGCGCCTCGAGCGGATCAGTGGCGCGCGCGGTTGCGCCAATCTCGTGCGTCACGGTGTGGCGCGCGACCTTGACCCACTGCCGGCAGCCGCCGGCATGATGCCACCATTCGACGTGCCAGCCCTTGGGGTTCGCGCGCTCGTAGACGTACCGGTAGAACGCTTCTTCGTCGGCATCGGGCGCGGGCCGGGCCACCGTCGCATCACCCCGATAGGCGAACTCGACCTCGTCACGCACGCCGCAGTAGGGACAGCGGATCTGATGCATGCCGGTCTCCTACTGCGCCCACCAGAAAGGCCCTGTGCCCTTCTCATCGAAGAGCTTGCCCTCGCGGAAGCGGTCGAGCGTGAACGCCGCGTTGAGCGCATGCGGCCGGCCGGTCGCGAGCGTGTGGGCGAAGCACCAGCCCGAACCCGGGATTGCCTTGAAGCCGCCGTAGCACCACCCGCCGTTGATGTAGAGCCCCTCGACCGGCGTCGCGGCGATGATGGGAGTGCCATCCGGCGTCATGTCCATGATGCCAGCCCACTGGCGCAGCACCCGCACCCGCGACAGCGCCGGGATCATCGCGATGCCCTCGGTCAGAACCTCCTCCATCAGGGGCAGCGTGCCGCGCTGGCCGTAGGAGTTGTAGCCGTCGAGGTGGCCGCCGAACACGAGGCCGCCCTTGTCCGATTGGGAGATGTAGAAGTGACCGGCGCCGAACGAGACGACGCAGTCGAGCATCGGCTTCACCGCCTCGCTGACCCAGGCCTGCAGGATGTGGCTCTCGATCGGGAGCCGCAGGCCCGCCATCGCCGCGACGTGCGAGGTGTGACCGGCGGTGGCGATGCCGACCTTTTTGGCGCCGATGAAACCGCGCGTCGTCTCGACACCGGTGACACGGTTGCCTTCACGGCGGATGCCGGTCACCTCACAATGTTGGATGATGTCGACACCGCGCCGGTCGGCCGCGCGCGCGAAGCCCCAGGCGACCGCATCGTGCCGTGCGGTGCCGCCGCGCCGCTGCAGGAGCCCGCCGTAGACGGGAAAGCGCGCGTTTTCCATATCGATGATCGGCACCAGCTTCGCAATCTGCTCGCGGTCGAGCAGCTCGGCGTCGATGCCGGAGAGCCGCATCGCGTTGCCGCGCCGTGCCATGACATCGCGCTGGCTGTCGGAGTGGAACAGGTTGATGACTCCGCGCTGGCTCATCATGACGTTGAAGTTCAAATCCTGCTCGAGGCCCTCCCAGAGCTGCAGCGACTTCTCGTAGAAGCGGTGGTTCTCGGGATAGAGGTAGTTCGAGCGCACGATCGTCGTGTTGCGCCCCACGTTGCCGAGCCCGATCGGGCCCTTCTCGACCACCGCGACATTGGAGATCCCGTGCTCCTTGGCGAGGTAGTAGGCGCTCGCGAGTCCATGGCCGCCGCCACCGATGATGACGACGTCGTAAGCAGACTTGGGCGCGGAATCGCGCCACGCGCGCTCCCAGCCGGTGTGGCCGCTGAAGCCCTCGCTCAACAATCGCCAGGCAGAGTAACGCGCCATGTGCCCGTGCCGCCCCGACTGGACCAACCAGCCCATGCAAACCAGGCGCTCAGCTTATCCAACGCTCACCGCGCGAGAAACCCTTTGATCTGAGTCTCCGCCTGCTTCAACGACAGCACGCCGTCGAGGTGGCCGCGGTTGCCGGTGAGCGTGACGTGCTCGACCGCGCCGCCGCCGGCTTTGAGCCCGTCGATCGTCGCCTGGATGCCGCCCGGCGGGAACACGAGATCCTTCGGGCTCGAGATCAACAGAGCCGGAGCCTTGATCCGCTTCAAACCGTCGGCGAGCGTGCCGCCGCCCGCGACGAACAGCTGATTGGCCTTGACCAGATAGAGGAAGTGGTTGGCGTCCGACACCTTGGCGCGGCCGGCGCCGGCGTTGTCGAGCGTCTGCTCGATCAGGAACCGCTTGTCGAAGCCCCTTGCGGGGTCCTCGCCCTCCTTCGCCCACTTGCGCGCGAACGTGGCGTTGGCCCAATCCCAGTGCTGGGCGTGCAGCGTGACGATCTTCAGCGCCTGGCCGAGGCCGGCGAGCGGCGGCTCCTTTCCGTAGTAGTCGCCGCCATTCCACTTCGGATCGAGGCGGATAGGGGACGCCCAGATGTCGAGCCAGGCGACGAGGTTTGCGTCCGCTTCCGCATAGCCGATCACCGGCATGATGCGCGCGACCATGTCGGGATGGCTCGCCGCCCATTCGTAGGTCTGCAGCGCGCCCATGGAGGCGCCGGCGACAAGGGCGAGCCGCTTGATGCCGAGGCTCTCGACCAGCTTCTTCTGCACCTCGACGAAGTCGCGGATGGTGACGATCGGGAAGTTCATGCCGTAGGGCCTGCCGGTGTCGGGATCGATCGTTGCCGGACCGGTCGTCGTCACCCTCGGATCGAGCGCGCCGAGGTTGACCAGCGTATCGGAGGAGAGGACGAAGTGCTTCGTCGTGTCGATCGCCTTGCCAGGGCCGATGATCGCGTCCCAGTAGCCGGGCGCGGCGTCGGCTGCCGCGTACTTGCCGGCTGCGTGCGAGGTGCCGGAGAAGAAGTGGCAGATCAGCACGGCGTTCGATTTCTCGGCATTGAGCGTGCCGTAGCTCTCCCAGCCGACCTTGACGTTCTTGAGCGTGCGCCCGCTCTGCGTCGCAAAGCTCGCCAACTCGAACACCTTCTTTTCGACCATGGGGTCCTGGGCGGGGGCCGGCCCGGCGAGCGCGGCAATGGCGGTGATGGCGAGGGTGAAAGAGGTGAGGCTTCGGGTCATCGGCATGTCTCCGGTCGTCTACTGCAACAACATGTGACTCACGCGGGGCGTGGCCACAGAACGGGAAAGTCCGGTCCCTCGAACGGCGCACCGTCTTCGAACACGAGATGCGGGAACGGCGGCGAGGTGCGACCTTGCCGCTTGGCGAAACGGGCGTCGTCGCCGACCCAACGGAACGACACGGCGCGGCGCCGGTTGGTCGTCGTATTGGCCGGCGCGCCGTGGAGCGTGCGGAAGTTGAACGCGACGGCGTCTCCCGGCTGCATGGCCCAGGCGAGCACCTCGAAGCGGTCGCGGCTCGCCTCGACGTCGGGGACGCGCTCGCTGGCGTCGCCGGCGTAGAGGTTGGTGCCGTCGAACCGCTCGGGGCGGAAGTCCTTGCCCCAGGCGTGCGATCCGGCGACGAACTCCACGGCGATCTCGCGTGGAACGGGATCGAGCGGCACCCACAAGCTCACCGACTGCCGGCCA
>Ga0114938_1000384_pt1 | contig 34334 bp, 42 predicted proteins | sample AshMeaBigSpring_FD_88675 | JGI IMG/M metagenome (GOLD analysis project Ga0114938, IMG submission 88675) | Groundwater microbial communities from Big Spring, Nevada to study Microbial Dark Matter (Phase II) - Ash Meadows Big Spring | ecosystem: Environmental > Aquatic > Deep subsurface >... | reverse complement strand
CATAAACTAGCGGATGAAATAATGAAAAAAAAGTAGTTTTTGTTGATAAGCATGTTGTGTAATGTATTTAAATGCAAATTTATTCAATAAAAACCACGTAAACAACCAATTGTCTGTTAATAAATCGAACCGAAGCTTCATTAATAACATATAAAAATAAACCAAATCATCTCCCAACGATTCGTAGCAATAAAAAGCCCATAGCTTGAACAAAGCTATGGGCTAAACAAGATTGTTTGTATGGATAAAACAAACTAAAGAGTTTATTTTAAGAGTACCATTGAAAAAAAGGCTATTCAGCTATGTTGGCAATTGGATTCCTACGAGTAGGCACTACCGTTTGCTCATCATCACTTAAAAACACCCAAAATTCGAACAAAGCAAATATATCACCGGGCTGCTTTTTTCCGCCATTTTCATTCGACCGCTCATACGACCCAAGCATTTCACCATGGTATTTAATTTCAATTAATTTTTTTTCTAACGACAGGGCTTTAAATGCTTCAATAGTCATATGCTCATTTTTCGGTTTGATTAAAAATATGGTTGCCAAAAATACAAACAAATCATTGTATTCAAACACTAGTTGCTCAAATTGGTGAACAAAATGCAACTAGAAAATTGGTTTCTTCAGCAAGTGGCGCAGCTTTACGCTGTATAGTTTCATACATTTCTACAGCATGCTGTTCTTATTCAATGATTAATCAGCAATTTTGCATTCCGAAAATGTTTAGAAAGCAGCGTGCTAACCAATGCCAACTGTAATGACATTGGTATACAAATAAAAACTTGGAGAAAATGGACAGAATAGAAAAACTAAAAGCCTTTTTAGAAAGCAACCCAAAAGACAATTTTTTGCGCCATGCTTTGGCACTTGAATACATAAAATTAGAAGAACTGTCGTTAGCGCGTTCCTTGTTTGAAAGCATTTTGACAGACAGTCCGGATTATGTAGGTTCCTATTATCATTTGGCCAAATTATTGGAAAAACTGTCTGAAAACGAAGCCGCAATTAAGTGGTACGAAAAGGGAATGCTTGCTGCAAAAGCCGCAAAAGACAACCATGCTTACAACGAATTGTTGGCAGCCTACGAAGACCTCGTATACTAAGCTACAAAATCGGCTATACTATCCTTTACTAGGATAGTCTGTTTTGCAATATTGCATCTATTTTTTTGAATAAATGATAAGGCTTATAGGTGCGCCAATCGGGTAAATCCATTAATTCCAAGAAGTAATTCAGTTTTCTTTTTTTAAAATCGTATTGCGTAGTTTCGGGCATATTAACGATGACTGCCCATCCTTCTTCGTCGCTCATTTGTTCGTACCACTCTTCGTAATAGTCCTTATCGCCACTATGAAAGTTGAGTACATTTTCTGCCACAATCACAAATTTGCTAATTTGTTGGTCCAATAGCCTATCAATGACTTCTCTTTTCAATACCATAATATCATTTTCGATGGCATCGTTCCACTCTCCTATCAATTCAATGATGGCGAAGTGTAAATCGTAATCGGCATAAATGATTTTTAAGTAAAGTGTTTTACTGCCAAAATCGTCCCATTGAGGATGTATGTAGTAATTGTATACTGTTTGCGAAAACTCAAACTCGCTGTAGGTATTGCCAAAAAAAGGTGACCGTTCATCTTCTTCGGCCATATACATGTGCCGCCAATTGTAAAATGGTTCTAAATAATGCATGAATCAAAACTAGCTTATGCTCATCAAAAAAAGTCCGCTCCCTGCCTAAAGCTTAACACCTCCGTGCAATGGTAAATTGAAATTTTTAAAGAAATTGATTTTGTTGTTCTCTTTTTAAAAACCCATATCCTCTACCAAACAGTCGCAGCATAGCTGCACGAAGTATTAGAGCCTGTTTAAAATTATTGATTATGAAATGCCAATAAACCTTGTGTGGGTGTTTTCAATACATTTCCCAAACTCATTTGATAGGCACTACACAAATCGGCAAGTACATCTTTAAAGCCAAACGCAACACTCCCCACAAAATGTACTTGTGTGGTCCATGTTTGGCTATACTTGTGTAAGTGCGTAAAAAAGAAATCGTTTAATCCGTCTTCTATGATGTTTTCAATCATGTAATGCCCCCTATTTTCTGATAAAAACAAGGCAAACGTAGCTAAATACTTATTGGCTTGAGGTACTTTGTACACCTTGTTCAGAATTTCGTCGCGGGTGGTATGAAAGGTTTTATCAAACCGCGCCAACAATTCTTCATCAAAAGTTTGATACAAATAGTATTGCAGTACTTTTTTGCCCAAATAGGCCCCGCTTCCTTCATCGCCCAAAACATAACCCAAACCCGGACTATTTTTTTGTATGGTAGTACCATCAAAGTAGCACGAGTTGGAACCCGTTCCCAAAATACAAGCAATTCCGGGTTCACGGCCACACAGTGCGCGAGCGGCGGCTAACAAATCGTGTTGTACCTCTATTTGTTTTGTTGCAGTAAACACTTGTTGTAATGCCCCTTGTACAATAGCTATGTTTTCTGAATTACTCAGTCCGGCACCATAGAAAAATATGGATTCAATATTTGCCAATGCAGGCAACTGTGGCAACAACTCCGTTTGAAGCAATGCAATAATTTGAGCCTCCGATAAAAAATAAGGACTAATACCTTGGGTATGTAAAGTGGTTACTGTTGCCGCTTCCACCCAACTCCATTCGCTTTTAGAGCCTCCACTGTCGCAAATTAAATAGCCCATATGTTTGATTTAGGGTAATGTAAAAGAGCGGCTATCATTTACCGCCCAAGCGAATGTATTTAAAAACATGCTTATTTTCAAATAAGCTTTGGCAAACGGAAGCACTATTGTAAAAGCCTATTTTCGACTGTCGCATATATAAAAAAAGGTTGTTCACTTTATTGCGAACAACCTTTTTAATTTACACCAAATTGTATACAACAAAGTGGTTATTTCACTTCTTCAAATTGTGCATCTTCTACCGTATCGCTACTAGCAGACTGACCTGCACCGGCATTAGCCGTATTGGCACCTGCGCCTGCACCTTCTGCTTGAGCTTTGTAAATTTCTTCGCTAGCGGCAGTCCAAGCAGTGTTCAATTCTGCCATAGCTGTATCAATAGCTTCGATATTTTGGTTTTTGTGCGCCTCTTTCAATTTTTCCAAAGCAGCCTCAATAGGTGCTTTTTTATCGGCAGGCACTTTATCGCCAAACTCTTTTAATTGCTTATCAGTTTGGAAAATAAGGCTATCGGCTTGGTTGAGTTTTTCAACTCTTTCACGAGCAGCTTTATCGGCAGTTTCGTTGGCTTTGGCTTCATTTTTCATTTTTTCAATTTCCTCTTTGCTCAAACCGCTACCTGCTTCTATTCTAATTTTTTGTTCTTTACCGGTGCCTTTGTCTTTCGCACTTACATGCAACATACCGTTGGCATCAATATCAAAAGTTACTTCAATTTGAGGTACGCCACGTGGAGCCGGTGGAATACCGTCTAAGTTAAACATACCCAAACTTTTGTTTTGATTGGCCATTGGGCGTTCGCCTTGCAATACGTGAATTTGTACACCCGGTTGGTTGTCGGAAGCGGTAGAATATACTTCCGTTTTCTTGGTTGGGATGGTAGTGTTTGCGGGAATCATGGTGGTCATTACGCCGCCCATCGTTTCAATACCAAGGCTAAGTGGTGTAACATCCAACAACAATACGTCTTTTACATCGCCACTCAAAACGGCACCTTGTATACCTGCACCAATAGCCACTACTTCGTCAGGGTTAACGCTTCTGTTGGGTTTTTTACCAAAAAACTTTTCTACAATTTCTTGCACTTTAGGAATACGTGTAGAACCACCTACCAAAATCACTTCATCAATTTCTGAAGGGCTGTAACCGGCATCTTTCAATGCAGCTTCGCAAGGCTTCAAACATCTTGTGAACAAGCTATCGCTCAATGCTTCAAATTTGGCACGAGTTAGTTTTTTCACTAAGTGTTTGGGTACACCGTCTACAGCGGTGATATAGGGTAAGTTAATTTCTGTTTCTGAAGAAGCACTCAATTCAATTTTTGCTTTTTCAGCAGCTTCTTTTAAGCGTTGCAACGCCATCGGGTCTTTGCGCAAATCGATGTTTTCGTCGACTTTAAATTCGTTTGCCAACCAATCCATGATTACTTTATCAAAGTCATCGCCACCAAGGTGGGTATCGCCGTTAGTTGATTTTACTTCAAAAACGCCATCGCCCAATTCTAGTACACTAATATCAAAGGTACCGCCACCAAGATCGAATACGGCAATTTTTTGATCGGTGGATTTTTTATCCAAACCATATGCCAAAGCGGCAGCGGTAGGTTCGTTTACAATACGGCGAACATTTAAGCCTGCAATTTCGCCTGCTTCTTTGGTTGCTTGGCGTTGTGCATCGTTAAAGTAGGCAGGAACGGTAATTACCGCATCAGTTACTTCGGTACCCAAATAGTCTTCAGCAGTTTTTTTCATTTTTTGCAACACCATAGCCGAAATTTCTTGTGGTGTATACAAGCGTCCATCAATATCAACACGAACGGTATTGTTATCGCCTTTAACTACTTTGTAGCTCCAATGGCTGATTTCTTCGGTTACTTCATCAAATCTGCGACCCATAAAACGCTTCACCGAAGCAATAGTGTTTTGTGGATTGGTGATTGCCTGACGTTTAGCGGCATCGCCTACTTTTCTTTCACCGTTCTTTAAAAAACCGATAATAGAAGGGGTAGTACGGCGACCTTCTTCGTTGGCAATTACAACAGGTTCGTTGCCTTCCATTACGCTTACACAGCTATTGGTAGTTCCCAAATCGATACCAATGATCTTTCCCATAATTTTTATTTTAACAATGTGAGTGTATTAACATCTACATTCCTCCTATTCAACCTTTGTGCCACGGACAAAAAGTGTGCAAAATTGTCAGCTATTTACTGTTTAGGTCATAGCAATAAGCCAACTTTTCACCTAAGCACCTAGTTGTGCATGACATTTTTGTAAGCAAGGGTGTTACAAAATGCCATTTATCCTACTCACCTACCGTAGCTACTAAGCTTGTGAAGCTTCAGCCAATATTTCGTAGCACCTACTGCATAACTGCTTCGAGCACGTAGGCAGTTATGCTCACATAATTACTACAGTAACGTCACAATTAATCACTTAAAGTGTGGTGAACTGTGGTGTTACTGTGGTGTTGGTGTGGTGTTAACACGAAAAGGTCTCCTACTTGTCTGCCTACAAAATGGCAACAATTAGGTTTTAATGAAAACCCCAATTCATCAAACAATAGGTATTTGATTATAGCAAAGAAAGCACCCGTTACAAAGCTGTTCTACAGCCAAGTGCGCTGACCCGAGAATGGAACGTTGACACCCTAGCCCCGATAGCAGCGGCTACACCGGTGAGGGTTTTGTGCGCCCGATTGGTGCCGGAGTAATAGCGGATAGCGGGACCGAAGTAGCCATGTGTTAACCCGGATGGGCTCCCGGTCAAAAAAAAGATGCTTAAGAAAATGTGTTTAGGTAGGATTTTGGATAAAGGCATCGAACGATTGAATGCCAAGCATTTTTTCAGTAATAAATCCTTCAGCGTATTGTACGCCAATGCGCTTTCCCAACAACCTTGCACGCCCTATCACGGTTTCGAGAAATTGGGGAGAAGAAATATAAGTTTGTGGTTCGTGGCTATTTTCTGGCGCATTAAATTGAGTGGTGTAACATAGGATAGCTTGTAATTTTTGTTGAAAGTGTGCCGACACATCCACAATGAAGGAAGGGTTTAAATATTTGTCTTGCAGGTAATGAAACACATAAGCAGGGCGAAATGCCGTTTGTTCCTGTTGCTCATACACGGTTGTTATTTTGGGCAAGCCCGATAAAAAAGCAGCCGTTTGCACCAATTGTGCACTGCGGCCATGGTCCGGATGCCGATCATCGGGGGCATTGCACAGCACAATTTGCGGCCTAAAACGCCGTATGGCCTGAATAACTAGCAATTGACTAGCTTGGTTGTTTTCAAAAAAGCCATCGGCAAGTTGTAAATTGATTCGTATAGATACGCCCATCAATGCGGCAGCCCTACTTGCCTCCTCATCGCGGGTTTCGGCAGTACCACGCGTACCTAGTTCGCCACGCGTTAAATCGACAATACCTACTTTTTTCCCTTCGGCTATTGCCGATAACAGCGTGCCGCTGCAACCAAGTTCTACATCGTCGGGATGCACACCGAAAGCCAAAATATCTAATTGCATTGCTGTACTCATTTGCGTGAGTTGCAAATTTGAATGTAAATGAGCAAAACAACTAATAGCGCGCGCAATTTATTTGTATACCTAGGGGGTATTTTTGATTAAAAGTGTCCTATAATCATATGCACTATAGACAATAAACTGCGCTATTGTGCAGAAATAAAAGCCATTTTGCTACTTTCCATTATAACACCAACCACTGCACCCTAAATGTTGCTAACGATAGCTACAAAAAAACTGCCCATGCTTTTGAGGGCATGGGCAGAAAAAAAAACAAAAAAAAAGAATGTGCTATTTCTTACCGTATCTTCTGTTGAACTTATCGATACGACCTGCGGTATCTACCAATACGTTTTTACCGGTATAGAAAGGGTGAGAGGTGTTTGAAATCTCCAATTTAATTACTGGATATTCGTTACCGTCTTCCCATACAATTGTTTCTTTAGAATAAGCAGTTGATTTGCTCAAAAAAGCAGTACCGTTACTCATGTCTTTGAACACTACAAAACGGTAACTTTCGGGATGGATACCTTTTTTCATAAATTTGATTTTTAGGTTTTACGGATTTTGCCGTAAGATTATTATTTTTTGGGAGTGCGAAAGTACGGCTTTTCCCCAAATTTCGCACAATTATTTTAGCAATTATTTCCCTTTTACGATTTCATATTTTCAAATTGCAAAGGCAACCCAAGATTAGCTGTTCTGCATGCCGCTATGACTTGTTGCAAATCGTCTATTTTTTTTCCGGTAACCCGTACTATATTGTCCATAATAGCCGCCTGCACTTTAAAGCCGCCATCTTTAATCAGTTTCACTATTTTTTTGGCATCTTCTTGTTTCAATCCGTTTTTTACCGACACTTCTTTTTTAACAATTTTGCCGCTCGGATATGGTTCTTTGGAAAAGTCGAAAGCAGCGGCATCGATACCCTGCTTCATTGATCTACTAATAATAACATCGGTCATTTGTTCAATTTTCATATCGCTATCGGCCTCAAGTGCTATAGTGTATTCTTTTTTGTTGATTTCAATCACCACGTGCGCATTTTTAAAGTCGAACCGGTTGGTAATTTCCTTTTTTACAGTATTGATAGCATTGTCTAGGGTTTGCAAATCTACTTTGCTTGCAATATCGAACGAGGGCATATGGAAAAAATTTAGGCAGCAAATATAGCAAGTTTTTTGTACGCTGTAGTTGGATTGTACATAGGGGCTTTCGGCAGTAAATAGGGCAGCAACAGCAGTTCGGGCTGTTTTGGGCTCCGCTATCGCTCCGGTACGCACCTTTGCAGGATGCGCACCAAGCCCGCCACATCCCGCAGCCCTTCCCCTTTCGTAACAATACCAATCTTTTTGGTGCTCCGTAACGTCAACTTGGTACTCCCTTTTTTTGCAAAAAATGTATGGACTAGGTTGTAACTGTGCTGATGTAAACAAATGGTCAAAGTGCGTTAAAATGAAAAGGTAACAACCCTACCGATACACGACGCCCATAAAAAAAGGTTTTCAACTTTCATTGAAAACCTTTTTTGTAAGCTGTGCGGAAGAGGAGATTTTAAAATTACTCCTCTCACAATCAATTTTTCATTGATTGTCAATAGTTTTTGTATTGATTTTTTTGCTTACCTTAAGATATAATGTTTGAGTTTTTGCTTGAGTTTAGGATTTATTTTTTCTGCAATATATTTTCATAATCAGATTCAATTTTCAAAGTGATCAACTTTAGCACTTCAATAGCGCTTTTGGCTTCATTGATTGATTTCATAGTTGCTTTACCAGACAAAAGCCATTCCTCCGATATGTCATATTGATTGCAAAGAAGAAAGCAGTTGTCCAATGTTGGATAGCTGCTACCAGAAATTTTCATTCTATAAAAGTTGGGCGGACTAAATCCAAGCGATTTAATGATATCAACCTCACGTTTATTCGGATAATGCTCTTTACTGATGGCTTCAACAGCCTGCACAAAACGATTTTTAATTGCGATACTATGTGATCGGTCAGTTTTGCTCATTTATACTCTTCTTTAAATTAGCATTAATAAAAAAATCTGTTGTTTCTATTCCAGACTAAGTATAGAATCAATTGATTTTTTTGTAACAGCCATTTCTACTTTTAAACTGTCTAATTTTTTATTAATTAAAATTGTATCAATAACAGAAGACTTATTACTATAACTTGACAATTCATTAATTAACGCATCCCCATAATCTTGTTCAGATTTGTATAAATCCTCTAAATTTTTTAATTTATTCATTCTTTTCTCTTTTTCGTTCTGGCATGAAAAAATTAAAAAGCAAATGAAGAATAGCAAATATTTCATTATCTTCTTTTTTATTATTAAATATAATTTTCAACTGTTTTTAAAAGATCATCAGCAAAATTGAAAATGTCATCAAGGGTAGATATTTCCTTTTTCACTTCTTTTTTATTTTCATCAAATAAAGCAATATACTTTTTGGAAGTATTTAAGTACATCCGACAAATAGGTTTACGATTGTTATCTTCAAATAATATTGCAAAATATGACTGAGCATCCCTATGCACAATTTTGCTTACCGGACACACCTTTCTCAATATTGATTTAATGATTTGAAAAGCTTCCAGTTCTTCTTCCGTCGTTTCAATTTTATTATCTGGGGTTATTATGATAGGCTGACTTTCAATTTCGGCCCTCTCAGCGGCTTCTTCGGATTTCAAGGCAGTTTTCAATCTATCTGTAATACTATCGTTTAAATACTGAGAAATGGAGCGTTTTGTCAATTGTGTAAATTGATCCAAAAGTTTTTGAGTGATTACACCAGAATAAAACTGTTTGGTAATCAGTTTTACAAATTCCGGAGATGGATTATTAAACTCATTATGTAAAACTGTTTTGATCTCCCCTAAGTATTTTAATTCACTTGCCGCATTTACAATTGTATTGAAGTCAAAATATGCTTTATGAAATTTCTTAAGTTCTTCAACTTGGACATCTTTAATCTCGGTTATATTAAAAACAAAAAATGGTTTTTCGTCCATTTTATTGGCTTCTATCAAATCCGTATAAAACCTATATTCAAGACCGTTTGTTAACAATCCGAATTTTGCTTTTGATGTATGAAAATAACGGAACAATTGTGAATTGTGTGGATCAAGATTTGCAGACCAATGTTTACACTCTATTAAAATGATTGGCTCGCTATCTTTTAAAATTGCATAGTCCACTTTTTCACCTTGCTTAATACCAATATCAGCAGTATACTCTGGCACTACCTCTAAAGGATTAAAAACGTCATATCCTAACGTTTGAATAAAAGGCATAATAAAAGCATTTTTTGTTGCCTCTTCGGTTTGAACCAAGTCTTTTGACCTTGTAACACGTTCTCCTAATTGTTTGAGTAAGTCTTTGAAATCCATTTATAAAATATTTAAGTGTGAGTAAAAATTATTTTACTAAATTGTTTAGTTATCTATTTTTGCAACGAATCCTTAACGCTATGATACACTCGTCGAAAAAGCTTGTGAAGAAACAATCTAAGAAATTGCTAAAAGCGCATTCAATTCTATCTTGGTATCATCAGCAAGTTGCTTCAAAGCCTGTTCAATTGGAATCTTGTAAACATCAGACAAAACCTTAGCCAACCACCTTTCGTGCACAATTAATGTAGCTTTTTCTGAAAGTTCATCGGGCGATAATTTTTCGATATTTCTTTTTATTTTTTCACCTTTTGTATCTTCAATATCCGAAAAAACTTCAAAAAGCGACATTTCAAACTGCTTCGTTATAGGTTTTCTTCCATTAATCATGTCTGAAAGATAACCAGCCGAAATCCCTAATCTTTTTGCTACAGCAGTTTTGGTTATGCCATTTATCTTTAATTTTCTTAAAAAAACGGCTAAATCATCAGTATTCATTAGAAAATATTTAAAAAAGGATTTTTATTTTTGAATTTTATCTATTTATTCGCATTAATTACGCTTTTTCACCTTTTTAATCTTTTTTCACTTTATCTTTGCTATGTCAATAACAAAATAATGAAAAAAAGTTGAAAAACGTATGATAACGCTAGAACAACAAAAATTAATATGTGCGGAAAAACTCAAAGAGATACATCAAAATATTTCTCCAAAAGATAGAGATGATGCACAAGAGGCATTTGGCAGAACAGAAAGAACCATTATAAGATATTTACAAGGACAAGTTGCGAATGTAGATTTCGGCATTCAATTATATGATTTTTTCAAAAAACGAATAGAACAAAGACAAGAAATGTTAGCCTAATGATTACAGGAGAACAATATTACACAACCCTCTTAAGGCTCCGCAAAGCCATAGACACCCTAATTGGGGAGTATGCCCAAAAAGAATTGGCTACTCCCTCAAAGAGGGCTTCTGGAAAAAAAATGGTTCAAGAATTTAAAGAGGGCTTGGAAATTCAGTTTGCAACTGGCAAAGTAAAAAAGCCTTTGTGTTTAAGAAAAACCAAGGTTCGTAATACAGTGTAGGTTTTGATTGGCGATTATAGTTGAGCTCCTGTGTTTCTACACGGGAGAAAAAAGGGAGCAGAACGAGGAAAGGCGGCACCTGCACTAGTGGCATGACCTCGTTGATTGGGCATAGGGCTGACGGGACATCGCAAGGTGGTACTACGTGTCTGATGCATGCAGGTTCGATTCCTGCTGTTCCCACAACGCAACCCCAAGTAAGAGGAACGAAAGTACAGCTTATGTGAAACCGACAGGAAAGGTGATGTAACCTGTGACATCATGGAAAGGATAGCAATACGACATGACGGAGGCGTATTAATTCACTAAACGGCCAGGGCTTTCTGACAGCCGGAAAGACGGTTGGGCGTTGTTGCCCATGGTTACGACCAAAAATAAAAACACGACAAGAACGGAAAGACGTACGACCCTGGCAGACGGTACAAAGTCTGCCATCTTTTAAACATTATACAATGGAAAATCAATTAGTCGCTTCTGAAAACCCAAATCAATTGGTGGTTGATGTTATGAGTAGAATACTCTACAATGGCCAAGTGAAACAATGGAACAAATTTGAATTAGCAGCCTATTACCACTACATCATAACTAAAATGTCGGAAGGCATTGATGTAGAAACCGCCATTATAGATGTAGAATTTGACCTCTGTATGCAAATCTTACCAGAATGAAGCAGCAATTAATGCAAGAAATTGTAACTCAACTTTTATTGGTTGAACCTGATACCATTTGGGGTGTAACCATCAAAAATTTTGTTGACAACTTCAACGAAAAACAACCGGAAGATGTGCACCGGTTAATCAAAGAAATACAACAATCGATTGCCGATAACGAACCCGTTATGCAGAATATTCTAGGCAAAACATACAACTATTTCAACAATTTAAAACTCTAATTATGAAACAGATCGTCGTTAAAAAGATGACTATCAGCAACTTCAAAGGCATTGAGCGCTTTGAAGCACATTTTAACCAAATCACCAATATTTATGCAGATAATGGTAAGGGTAAAACCTCCCTGTTTGATGCATTCCTTTGGCTATTCTTTGGAAAAGACTCTGAAGGTAAATCGACCTTTGAAATTAAAAGGCTTGATAAACAAGGGCAATTTATACCCAAACTCAACAGCGAAGTGGAGGCCATTATTGTTGTAGATGGGATTGAAATTGCCGCAAAAAAGGTATTGCAGCAAAAATGGACCAAACGCAGAGGCTCCAACCATGAAGAGTATGCTGGTGATGAGAATGTATACTTTTGGAATGATGTACCCTTGAAAGAAAGCGATTTTAAATTAAAGGTATCCCAATACATCACCAACGAACAGTTGTTCATGCTGATTAGCAATCCCTTCTATTTCAACTCACTTAAATGGGAAGATAGACGAAAAATGCTCACGAGCATTGCGCCCGACATTACAAATGCATTTGTTTTGGATAAATTAATAGGCGTTTATGGAGTTGACAGTATTAAACCCCTTTCTGATGCTTTTTCCCAAAACAAAAGCATCGCTGAATATGCGCAACAAATATCGGCTAGTATCAAAAAAACAAAGGACCAACTTACCGATCTACCGGCTAGGATTGAAGAAGCCAAGCGTTCTATCAACCTAAGCATTGATTTTGTGGCATTGAAAAAATCGGCCAATGCCATTACCAATGAAATACAAAGAATTGATGAACTCATAGGAAATGTTACCAAGCAAAATGAAGAGAAAACAAAGGCTTACAACGAGGCTTTTGCCACTTACCAAAAGCTTTATCAAGAACACCAAAACAGCCTTTTCGGCAAAAAAAACAAGCTCCAAAGTTTGTACAATTCCATAGCGAATCAATCCCGCAGTGCAGCAACAGAATTGGAACAACAAATTCAAAGCAAAAATTTTGCTTTTACCAATTTACAAAATACTCTCAAAAACTATCGTGCCGAAATAGAGCGTATATCGGCAGAAGTTACGGGGAAGAATGAGCAAATTTGTCAGCTTAGAAATGAATGGCTTGCCATTAACGCGCAGGAATTTGTATTTGATGAAAATAGTTGCATTTGCCCCACTTGCCAGCAACAATTACCACTTGAAACAATCAATGAAAGCAAAGAAACATTGCTTGGAAACTTTAATCAGGAGAAGCAGAAAAAACTTAGCGAAAATGTAAAAGCCGGTTTAACCTTGAAGGATGAAATCAATGCTTTACAACAAAGAATTGATAAAGGGAAAGTTGAAATTTCGGCAAAGGAAAACGAAATTCAGATCATCACGAATGAGATTGAAAAATTAAACGAACAACTCAACATCGCAAAACAAAACGTTGATGTATTGTTCACTTCCATGTTGCAAAACAATATTGAATATCAAACATTACTATCCGAAATTTCAACACAAGAAGCAGTTGTTATAAATCAGCCACAATCTGAAAATGCAGACAATCAGTCAATGGCTGCATCCATATCTCAAAAACAGCAGCTAAACATTCAATTGCAAGAAATTAATCGCGAACTAGCCAAGGAAAGCTTTAATGAACAGCAACAAAAAAGGGTTAACGAATTGGTTAACATGGAAGAAAAGCTACTTCAGGAGCAAAATCAGTTAGAAGCCATTGATTTCATCATTACCCAATTTAACAAAACCAAAATTGAGGCCATAGAAGAAAGCATCAATGGATTGTTTAAGTACGTGAAATTCAAAATGTTTAAACAACAAGTTAATGGCGGAGAAGCCCCTACTTGCGAAACCATGATCAATAGCAATGGCTCATTGGTAACTTATACCTCTGCCAATAATGCCGGAAGAGTGAACGCAGGCTTGGACATCATCAATGCTTTCAGTATTGCCAATCAAATTTCGGCACCGGTTTTCATTGATAACCGTGAGAGCGTTACAGCAATACAAAATATGACTAGCCAAATTATCAATCTCTACGTATCCCCTACCGATAAGGAATTAAGGGTTCTCTAACTATTTTTTCAACTATTCAATACAATTAACATGTCAGTACAAAATCAAGCACCCCAAATTGCCCAAGAAGGAAAAACGATTGTTGATTTAACACTTACTAAAATTCAACAACTTGAAGCAACCAATAGTATTTTAATTCCTAAAGATTATTCTGCGGCAAATGCTATTCGGGCAGCAGCACTTATTCTTGCCGATCAGAAAAACCGAAGTGATGTTCCTGTATTACAAGCTTGTACCAAAGAAAGTATTTGCAATGCCTTACTAAAAATGGTGGTACAGGGATTGAACCCAGTAAAAAGACAATGTTCCTTTATACCATATGGTAACGTTCTAACACTTCAACGTGAGTACCAAGGTAGTATCGCCATTGCTAAACGCTATGGAATGAAATCAGTGGTAGCAAATGCCATTTTTCAGGGAGATGATTTTGCTTTTGAGGTAGATGTAGAAACCGGTAGAAAGAAAATTTTAAAGCACGTTTCGCCCTTTGAAAGTTATGGAGATGCCATTAAGGGAGCATATGCCATTGTTGAAATGGAAGATGGCACCAAGAATGTGGAAATTATGACGATGCCACAAATTCAATCGGCATGGAATCAAGGTCAAACAAAGGGCACTTCTTCAGCCCACAAAAACTTTCCTGACCAAATGGCTTGTAAAACCGTCATCAACAGAGCCACAAAAACAATCATCAACAGTTCCGATGATGCAGACTTATTTGAGGACGATCCAATCACCATTCAAGAAACACCCACATCTGCTGATGTAAAGACCCATATCAGCCAAAATGCGAATGCAGGTAATCCCATAGGCTTTGATGAGGGCAATTCGCCAAAGGAAATTCATCAGGCAGAAGAGGCAGAAAAAAGCATTCCCGTTCCAACCACTCCTTTTGAAGCTGCACCACCTGCAGAACCAATACCAAGTGCAGAACAAAACCAAGATGGTCAACCCCAAAGTACACTATTCCCATACTAAAGATTATGCAACTAAACATTCTCGGCAGTAGCAGTTCCGGTAACTTCTACTTGCTGAAATCAAATTCCGGCCAAATACTGATGCTCGAATGTGGCGTATTAATCAACGAGATTAAAGTTGGTATAAACTTTAACTTCTATAATGTTGTCGGATGCTTACTGAGCCACGAACATGGCGATCATGCAAAGTCGCATGAAACCCTTATGCGTTATGGTGTTGACTTGTATACATCCGCAGGTACGGCACGAGCTTTGGCAATTTCTGTTGATAACCACCGATTGAAAAAAATTGCGGCCAACGACATTTTAACAATTGGAGAATTTAGAATACTTGCTTTTAAAGTTGAGCATGATTGTGCTGAGCCTTTGGGATTCATCATTAACCATCCGGAAAGCGGAAACATTCTTTTCATAACGGATAGCTTCTATGTGTCAAACACTTTTAAGAACATTCACAACATCATGATAGAAGCCAATTTCAGTGATGCTATTGTAAAGGAAAGAATGGCCAATGGTTACTTACCGGATTACAGAGCCAATCGGCTATTTAAGTCGCACATGAGCTTAGAAACCTGTATTAAAACATTACAGGCAAACGATTTAAGCCAAGTTCAAAAAATAATATTACTGCACTTAAGTGATGGCAATAGCAATGCCGAATACTTCAAAAATGAGGTTATAAAAGCAACGGGCAAACCAGTTACAATAGCAGACAAAGGAGTAAAAATTGAACACTTTAATCAAGAGCCATTTTAAAAATGAGCAAGACAAAAGAGCAGATTAATGCTAAAAGACAATTCATTAAAACTTTGGAGAGTATTGCCTACCGACACTCTATCACCAACGTATTTGATGATTTTATGGAGCTAGCAATATGTGCTTTTGCCATGGGCACAATGGAGGAACGCTATCATGAAATAGCGAAGCGCTACTCGCGCGACGAACTCAATCAGTTTGCTGTTTGCCTCGCCCTTATGATTAATGAATACCAACATGCTGCCACAGATGGTGGATGGAATGACATGCTGGGTATTTACTATGAAGAAATTGGAAGCATAACCGGAAAACAGCAATTAGGTCAATTTTTTACACCCAAAGAAGTGTGCGACTTAATGGCTCGCTTAAACGACAATACAGAAAATGCAGTGCCAGAAGGAACAACGGTTTGCGATCCTGCAGCCGGAAGCTCTAGAAACCTAATTGCGCACAGCCGGTTGCACCCACAAAATCGATGGAACACATTTTACCATGGATATGACCTTGATAGAAGGTGTGTTAATATGAGCGTTTTAAACATGATCATGTATGGAATGAAAGGGGTCGTAATTCATATGAACACTTTATCGCTTGAAGTATACAGCGGATATCGATTGTATTTACCAGAGCTTGGTTGGGGTGTCCGTCGATTGACCAAAGCCGAATGTTGGAATTTCATTACAGTCACAAAAGGTTTAGAAAAAACAACTCACGAAGAAACAACCAATAAAGCCCCAATTGCTGAAAGTAATCAGGTAAAAATACTAGATCAAACATTCAAAAATAAAATTCTTAAACAAGCCTCATTATTTTAAAACCACTTCAAAATGAGTAACAACAAAGCATTAATTCAACAACTACTTGAATATTTATTTGAAAAAGAAGCAACCGAAATCCTATTTCAAGAACCGGCGATTGCAAAATTGAAAGGCCAAGAAATTTACCGTTGCTATGGTGTAAAAGTTGAAAACGACCAACTTTATGTTTTCGGCACGGAGCATTCCTGGGAATTGGTCACGGAAAATGTGGCCAATGTTTCTGTAGTTCTTGAAGCTTTAAAAAATCGATTACATGAACTTCCTTAATCAGGATGTAAAAAGTGTAGCGAATAAAAAATGCACCTATGGCTTAAAAGGAGAAGCTGTAACCATCATTGCTACACATGGCAATGTACTGATAGTGGAAAACACCAAAAAAGAGCGTTTTTCGGTTACTGCAACTTCTGTGAGCCAAATGGAAACTAAGAATGTGGACACCTTAAATGTGGACACTTCAAAAAGAAAACCTGAAACAAACAACAAACCCAAACAAGCAAATTATATACAACCTAAACTATTGTAATCATGGAAAAACAAGTTGAAATTAAAGCCGCAACGCTAAAAGATGATTTTTGCCATTATGCGTATGAAATTAAAGACGGACCTACAGCCGGAGATGAAGTTAAAAGAAAAGGTTCCCTTATAGTCCACAACGATTTAAAGAATGCCTTTTTCAAATTAAATGCCCATCTCGCTGTCATTTGTGAAGAGATAAATCCCTCGGTGATCAATGACATTGAATCAATTGAAAAGTATGATGATAGCATACACACGTTGGATAGTGTAGAACAAATTGTATCACATTTTCATGTCAATTCATTTGCAATTTCTGGCAATGGCGAAAATGAAAGCGTTATTCTTTCGGGTAGCAAGCGCCTTTCAAATGGTGATTTTGTGGAACTAAAATCGCCCAAAACTGCATGGGATAGTAATTACCAATTCATAAATGAATTAAGAGCAGCAATTGACATTGCTACAGAGGAAGTTGTAGAATATATGTATGGAAAATCATCACCAAAATTCGTACAAGCAAAAATGGATTTTGGCAAAGACGACGATGACGGTCAGGGCGATGATAACAATGGCAAAGAGGAAGAAGAGTTTTAAATAAACGCATTCAATAAATCATCATGAGAATAATTGATTTCAATACCCATTTTAACATCACCTGGGAATTCAATCATTGGCACAAGCACTGTTTAAGACATGTAAAAGCACTTGGCAATATTGATACGGATGGCAATTTTAAGCAAGCGTCGCGCTATGTTGTATCGGGCGATAAAAAATTCTGGTATGTACCCAATTCGTGTAGAGATCAAGTGTTAAAATTGGTAGAAACATGTAGAGCTGAATGGATTGACCATGCAAATATTCAACCGGAAATGGTAGGTGAAGTTCCTCCGATGGAAGAATTAATCATCAAAATTCCTTGGAAGGATGGCGTTAAAACTAGGCCATATCAAGACACAGGAATAGCTCAAGCAATGAAATTCAAAAGATGCTTAATTGGTGATGAACAAGGGCTAGGAAAAACACTTCAATCAATCGGCACTGTTATTGGTCTAGATGCTAAGCCGGTGTTGGTGATTTGCCCAGCATCTACAAAATTGAATTGGGCGCGAGAATTTGAAAAATTCAGCCATTACCGTCCACTGGTATTAGATGGAAAAATGAGTGCGGTTAGGCGTAGAAATTGGCACCAATATGTAATTTCTGGATTGATTGATGTGGTTATAATCAATTATGAAAGTTTGAGAACTTTTCTTGTAGAATCATATCCACAAGAAAAAACAAAATCGGGCAAACGCAAGCCTTGGCACTCTAAGGATGTGGTTTTAAAACCCTTCATGGAAATTTTCAAAGCCGGTATTTTAGATGAAAGTCACAGGTGTAAGGACACCTCCACCGATCAAGCTAAGTTTATTATCCGCATATTCAAATCAATGGAATACCGGATTTTATTAAGCGGTACTCCTATTGTAAATAAACCCATAGACCTTTTTTCGCAGCTCGGCATTTTGGGTTTGTTAAATCGATTTGGTGGTCCTGACGGGTTCAAAAAAAGGTATTGCGAAGGTGGAAATGGTGCCAATAATCTTAAAGAATTGAATTACCTGTTACAATTGAATTGCTTTTTCCGTAGAGAAAAAAAAGACGTTGCCAAAGATTTGCCAGATAAGCAGCGACAAACCATTCTTTGCGACATCAGCAATCGGGAAGAATACGACAAAGTAGAAGCAGATTTTAGAAGGTGGTTAGAAAACCAAGGACTTTCCGAAGAGGAAGTTGCCAAAAAAATGGAAGGGGAAGCCATTCTAAAAATGATGCACCTGAAATCTGTAGCAGCTAAAGGAAAAATGAATGAAGTAAAAGAGTTTGTAAATGAAGTATTAGAAGCTGGCGAAAAACTGATACTGTTTTGCAATCTCCATTCAATAGTAGATGAATGTTTGGCATTGTGGCCAAAAGCGGTAACTGTTACAGGTCGGGATGACACACAAAAGAGGCAAAAAAATATTGATGCTTTTCAAAATGACCCTAATTGCCAATTGATAGTGTGTAATCATAAAGCTGCCGGTGTTGGAATTACACTTACCGCATCTTCAAGAGTTGCTTTTATAGAATACCCTTGGACTTACGCAGACTGTGTACAATGCGAGGATAGAGCACACCGTATCGGTCAGAAAAACAATGTGATGTGTACTTACTTCTTAGGTCAAAATACAGTTGACGAAAGAATGTGGGAACTTATTACAACTAAAATGACCATTGGCAATACTGTTACAGGTGCAACTGACAAAATGGATAACATGGAACAGGTTGACAAAACCTTTACCATTTTCAAAGCAACAGTTTAATTAATAAAAGTATAGTATATGAAATTCCATCCCATACTTTTTAGTACCCCAATGGTACAAGCCATCCTTGCAGGCCGTAAAACACAAACAAGGCGAGAGGTTAAAATACCACCGGCACATTTTCATTTAGAAAATGGACAATGGACTGGAGAATCAGGTCGGGTATACACATGCCCATATGGCCAAGTTGGCGATTTGCTTTGGGTTCGCGAGGAACACTACCGCTTTGGACATTGGGAAAAAGATAATAGCAAAAAACGTAAAACAGGCAGACAGGCTTGGAAGTTTGTACCTGATTCAAATGAGGTTTTATACTTTGACAATGCACCTACTGATTATAGAAAGGGACGACATGCCAAAGACCCTTACACTCCTACTTGGCATAAACGACTTGCTAGATTTATGCCAAAAGCACAATGCCGTATTTTCCTCGAAATCAAAAACAATCGTGTTGAGCGGTTGCAGGATATAACACAAAAAGATGCAATTAGGGAGGGCATTGAATTAGGAGAAAAGATTAAAACGGTTGTTGGAGTGATGGTACAAACTTACCGCAATTACTTGTCAGGAGAATTTAAGTGGATGAGACCTGCTTTGTCTTTTAGAACCCTTTGGCAATCAATCAACGGCCAAAAAAGCTGGGACAGCAACCCTTTCATTTGGGTAATCGAATTTAAAAGCATTCAAAAACCAATGGATTTCACCTTTTCACAAAACTAACAAATGCAAGAACCAATTTTTATTATAGTTGATTTGTTTTGCGGCTTTGGAGGTACCACAACCGGCTTTGAACAAGCTATGTTTGTTGGTGCCGATGGCAAACTTCACAAAGCCTGTAAGGTTGTTGCCTGCGTAAACCATGACCCTAAAGCAATTAAAAGCCATTGGTTGAATCATCCAGAAGTAAAACACTTTGAAGAAGACATAAGAACGCTTGATTTAACTGAATTAACAACCATCGTGTGTTATTGGCGAAATATTTACCCAAGCGCTAAATTGATTTTACATGCTTCTTTAGAATGTACCAATTTCAGTAAAGCCAAAGGTGGCCAACCTCGTAATGCCGACAGCAGAACATTGGCAGAATATTTAGATCGATACATAGTGGCACTTAACCCTGAATACATCACCATTGAAAATGTGGTAGAATTTATGTCATGGGGTCCTTTAGATGTAAATGGCAAGCCATTGAGCAAAAAGAATGGACAAGATTGGGTAAAATGGCGCAACGGCATTTGTAATATGGGGTATTACGACCAATGGAAAGAAATGAATAGTGCCGATTATGGCGCATATACAAGCCGAAACCGATTATTTGGGTGTTTCGCAAAAGACGGCTTACCCATTGTTTGGCCAGAACCAACACATGCTAAGAAACCCTCCATCGGATTGTTTGGCAATTTGCAACCTTGGAAACCCGTAAAAGATGTACTTGACTTTACCGACGAAGGAAAAAGCATTTTTGAAAGAAAAACGCCTTTGAGCGATAAAACACTAGAGCGCATTTACGCAGGACTAGTAAAGTATGTTGCCAATGGCGATAAAAGCTATATAGCCAAATACTACAGTGGTAGAGCAGAAGGAAAAATTAGTAGCATTGATTCTCCAGCCGGAACAATTACTACTTCTGATCATCATAGTTTAATTCAAACTCGATTCTTGTTAAAGTACAACTCAGTTAATGGAAAAACAGGAATACATAACCCACCTTCCATTCAAGAGCCTTCGCCCGTTGTAAGTACTCAAGGTCGACTTGGATTGGTAGCACCAAAGTTTATACAGTACTATTATGGTAATGGACATGATTCTTCTATTGAAAGTCCGTGTAAAACTCTTACTACTAAAGACCGAGCTGGACTTGTACAAACCCAATATTTTATTGATCGGGATTTTAAAAGCCCCACACACAGTAGTATTGACGAACCCGCCGGTACAATTACAACGGTACCAAAATTGAATTTAGTTGAAACTTCTGCTTTTATCCTAAATCCTTCTCATGGAGGTCATTGCACCTCAGCAAACAATCCATGTCCGGTAATAATTGCTCGGCAAGACAAAGCCCCATTGTATCTAGTTAAGACAGAAAATGGCACTGTTTCAATTGCGGTATTTGATTGTGATACTGATATCATGATTAAAATAAAGCAATTCATGGCTGCTTATGGCTTGGTAGACATTAAAATGAGAATGCTAAAAGTAACGGAACTACTCAAAATTCAGGGCTTCCCAGAATCATACAAAATGGTGGGCAACCAAACCGATCATAAAAAATTTATCGGGAACGCAGTAGTGCCCCATGTTCCCAAGGCATGGGCGGAAGCTTTAGCAGTAAAACTGATTTCTCTTCAACAACAAAAAGTAGCTTAAAATGACTGAATTACAACAAAAGGAAATTGAGTACATCGATATGATTGCTAGCATGGTATATCAAACAAAATTGAATATAGACTCTTTGGACGGAAAAGTTAAAAAACTAAGCCCATCATCTCTTCGAGATACCACAATCCTATACCTCGAAAATCAAAAAAACTGGCTTGCAAAATTCAATCGGGGATTAAAAAAAGTTGGTTTGGATCAACTGATGGACAAGGATTTAAAGAGTCAGGATATTGCCTATTACCAAATATGCTGCGAATTTTTGAGGCAATCAAGGGATTTATCGGGCATATGTGAAATTATTGAAGCGGCAATGAACGTAGAATCGTTAGACCCCATTTTGCCGAACATCAAAGCCCTACTCTTCAATCATCAAACCAAAAACGAACACTCAAATGAAAAGAAATAGCATATGGGAACAAATAGAATTAGAGCTCCGGAATGATAAAAAGCTGCAACCCAACTGGCCAATTCACATTGTAGCACAAGCTGCAATTGTTGGCGAAAAAGCAGGGGTTTTAATAAATGAGTGCCTTCAACAAAAGTATAACGTTAAGCAATCTGAAAACACCGAAAGCATTAAAAAAGCAGCCATTCAAACAGCGGTAAAAGCCATTCGCTTTTTAGAACAATTTGATACTATCAGCCAACAATGAACTATATAACCCAAATAAAAGAATTCTGGATTGCGCAGGAGGCCAATCAACTCAGTACTAACGAGGTTGCACTCTATTTCTACCTTTTAGAAGTAAACAACAAGCTTAACTGGAATGATACCTTCAAACGCAACAATGCTAAAATCAGTGCCGATTTAAGCATGAGTTTTAAAACGATGCAACAAACGAGAAACAAACTACAACAAGTAGGGTTAATTCAGTTCAAAACACAAAATGGCAATCCAAATGCTACTTATCAAATTGTAGAGCTTGGTAAAAATTCCAATGGTTCGGGCGAAGGTAACGGCAGAGGTTTGGGCGAAGGTTTGGGAGGAGGTATTGGCCGAGGTTTGGGCAGAGATAAAATAAACCAAACTAAACCAAACCAAACAAGTTCTAATTCTCATTCCGGTGCTGCCGCACCGGCTAAGAAAAATGAAATTGAATTTTGGGATTTGTTGGTAAAAGCCTGGTTTGATTTTTATGAACAAAAATTTTCTGCCAAACCAATTTTCAACGCCACACAAGCAAGCTTCCTCAAAAAAATCGTCATTCACTTGAAAAAAGTTTCTTTAGCTGCTGGCAAGGAATGGACCGAAAGCTACGCCAACAAATGCTTAAACGGTTTTTTGATACGTGCTTGGGACAAAGACGAATGGATGCGACAAAATTTTGAACTCAGCAACCTTCTTTCCAAAATCAATTCAATTACGCATTACAATGGAACAACAACTACAGAAAGTAAACAAAATCGTAGAACAAAATCGTCGGGAGCTCTCAAAATTGCCCATGCACTTGCAGCAGAAACAGGCCTCACTCAGTAAAGATGAGCAACAACTATTGGCAGTTAAATACGAAAAACCACCAATAGCCAAAATGACTGACGACGAATTGATTTTGCATACACAAGGCATCATGTTTAAAGTGCATGTAATAACCGGTTGGGAAATTCCGGACGACGAGTTTTATGTGTCGGTTTTAAAAGATCAGTTGTTCAAAAAATTGAAAGAAGATTATGCCCATGTTTCTGTTAGCGAAATTGAATATGCCTTTCGCACATACGGCACGTCCGTTAAAGATTGGGGCAAGAGTATGAATTTAAAACTCTTTGACGAGGTTATGAATATGTATTTAACCGCTAGAAAAGTGATTCATGAATACGAAGAAAGACTTGCTCCTGCATTGCCGCAAGCACCGCCCTCTCCTACTGAAATATTGAACATGAAACGAGAATTGGTTGAAAGTTTATACCAAGGATTTTTAAAGGGCAGAACATCCTTTAAACTGTTTCCGGAGGATGGAATAGACACTTTGATTCAAGATCAATATTGCTCTAGCGATTTGTACCAAGATTTTGTAAATAATGCCCAAGAGACCCTTGCAAAAAGTTATCTGCAACAGATTGAACAAGCCAGATTGGCAATAAGAAAAAATGAAGTTAAGCAACTAGAGGAACGGCTTGCAGCTTTGGCAGACGATGACAACGTAGAGGTGAAAATACTATCCAAAAAAATGGCTTTGATGTATTGCTTTTACAAGTTCAAAAGAGCAGGATATATGTCAATTTATGTGAAAGAAGAACTGAATAATCAAGCTTAGAGATCCATTAATGAAAACGAAAGATTTAAACAAACTATTCAACATAAAACCACAAAAGTTTTCGGTGAAGCTTAGTGGTAATACCCCTCAACAGTTAAGCATTTCAAAAACGGGAGATGCTGCCAAAATTATTAAGTCATGCTTTGACAAATTGAATTGGCGCGAGCAAGTATTGGTTTTTCCAATGAATGCCATGAATCAAGTGTTGGGTGTTTACACTTTATCAGAAGGCAGTATCAATTCTTGCATAGTTGATTGCCGAGTGCTTTTTCAGGTATTGTTACTATCCAATGCCAGCTCGTTCATTCTCGCCCATAACCATCCCTCTCAGAATCCGGAACCGAGCAATGAAGACATTGTAACAACAAGGAGAATTAAAACGGCTTCTAAACTTTTAGGTATTCGGCTACTTGACCATTTGATTATTACTGAAAACTCCATCACCTCTTGTTTATGAACAAATTCACCATTCAAGACATTCAAAAATCACCTGCAGGTCGCTTGAACCCTCAGCTAGAACTACCTCAAAACAAAACACCAAAGGAGAAAAAGAACAAATACCATGCACTAAAAACGACGGTTGACGACATTTCCTTTGATAGTAAAAAAGAAGCCAAACGCTATCGCGAATTAAGATTGCTGTTGAAAGATGGAAAGATTGCATTTTTAGCAAGGCAGGTATATTTCGCCTTTCACATAAAAGGCGAAACTGTCGGTGGTTATGTTGCAGATTTTGTGTATTCCGAAACTGTAACGGGCAAAATGATTGTGGAAGATGTAAAAAGTGATGTAACAAGGAAATTGCCTGTATACCGGCTAAAACGCAGATTGATGTTGGCAATTCATAATTTAAAAATTCAAGAAGTATGAGTTTCATGATAGATAACCAACGTTGGTTTGCCAAAATCAGCATAGGAAAGCATATAGGTGACTTGAAATGTATTTATTACAATGAGGGGTTCACCTATCAACAGTTTTCTAAATGGCGATGGTATTTTGAATATCGGGCGGCACTATTTAAAGTACATAATCCGAAAATGCGTGTTGAATTTATATGGAATAGTTATCCATATGTAGCAAAAGATATAGCTCAAAGGAATGACTTAAAAAACAAGATAAAAGGCAAAAAAGCAACCATTACCAAATATGAAAACTTACTTCAAGCTGCTATAAAAAATTGGAATTCAATTTTTCCAATTGAACAAGACGAAATCTATAAAAAAGCTCTTGAAAAAATAAATAAAAACAAATTTGAACTTAACCAGCTTGAGGCAAAATTTAATTCTTATTAAAGTAAAATCACTCTTTTATGGCACAAAATAGCAAAATAGAATGGACCCATCACACAGCCAATATTTGGTGGGGATGTACCAAAGTACACGAAGGTTGCGATAATTGTTATGCCGAATCTTTAGCAAAACGATGGGGCGATGATGTTTGGGGCAACGAAAAACCTAGGCGATTAATAAAAGGCTTTTTTCAAGATTTGAATAACTACCAAGCTTTTGCCAAAAAAGCCGGTGAAGTACATCGTGTATTTGTTGGTTCAATGATGGATATTTTTGAAAAGCCAATGCCATTAATCAACAGCAATAATGAACCATTAAAAGAAAGCAGCGACTTTCATAGGCAGCATTTTTTTCAAAACATCAGCGATGGCATGTACCCCAATTTGTTGTTTTTACTACTAACAAAGCGCCCAAGCAATATCATCAAATACATTCCTGATCAATGGAAAGAAAGCCCTCCTGTGAATGTGATGTTTGGCACTTCTCCGGTAAATCAGGCAACTGCATATACATTAATCAATCAGCTTTTAAAAGTAAAAGGCAAACGATTTTTATCTGTAGAACCACAACTTGATAGTATCAACCTAGTACATTGGCTTCCAAAAATTGACTGGGTAATTCAAGGTGGAGAAAGTGGCCATCACAAACGAGCGTTTAATCTTGAATGGGCTTATTATTTGAAAGAACAATGCAAAGCTGCTAACGTTCCCTACTTTTTTAAACAGATTGATAAAGTCAAAGAAATACCATCTGATTTGCTAATTAGGGAGTTCCCATAGAAGCAAAAAATAAAAAAATAAGTACCATTTGTTGTAAATTCAAAAATGCTTCATATGTTTGCATTATGAAACAATCTACTGGCATATTTTTTAATGATCTACATTTTAGTTACTTCCGGAGTAACAAGTGGACTTTATTTGTCAGTTAGTCAAATAATAAAGTATATTAAAACCGCTTGTTACTCCTGTAGCAAGCGGTTTTTTTTGTGCAAATAATCTCCGGCTTTATCCTAATCAATTCACCCAAATTCAAATTAGTATCAATCACCGGACATAGGGAGATGTAGCAGAGTTGGTCTATGCGTTGGACTGAAAATCCAAAGAAACAGGTTCGATTCCTGTCATCTCCACACATTTGGAAGCGTAGCAAAGACGGTCTATGCGGAGGACTGAAAATCCTTAGATGTTGGTTCGATACCAATCGCTTCCACAAACCATGGTTTAGTTTTATTTTTTCGTTACACAATTTTAAAAGAATGATTACAGGTACAGAATTAATAGCGATGGGTTATAAACCCCACAAGCGCTTTAAAGAAATCATTGATTATGCCAATAGCCATGATTTAAGTGGAAAAGCTTTGAAAGCTTATGTAGATAGTGTTATGCCCATTCTGATTGAACCTCGCGCTGAGCCTTTAGCTTTTTATCAAAACATCAGGCCAGAAAGCGAAGAAGAACAAGCGAATGTGGAAATGGTATTTCGTGACATGAATTTATTGATGGTTACCCCTACTATTCAAGCCGGTGCAGTTATGCCTGATGCATGTCCTACGGGTTACGGACAAATTCCCGTTGGTGGTGTTATTGTTGCTAAAAATGCAATTCACCCTTCCATGCATAGTGCAGATATTTGTTGCTCCGTTATGATGTCAAACTTTGGAAACGTTTCTCCAAAGACTGTTCTTGATATGGCGCATTCAGTTACTCATTTTGGTGCTGGCGGCAGAACTCGTGACAATGAATATAGATTGCCGGTTGAATTGGCTGCAAAAATCAAAGCACACCCCTATTTGAAAAATTATTTAACAATAGCTATTAGCCAATTGGGAACGCAAGGCGATGGTAACCACTTTTTGTTTGTTGGCCAATCAAAGAATTCCGGTGAAACCATTATGGTAACCCACCACGGTAGTCGTGGTTTAGGTGCTAACCTTTATAAAACAGGAATGAAACTGGCTGAAAGGTTTAGAAAAGATATTAGTCCAAAAACTAACGAAAAAAATGCATGGATTCCTTTTGATACTGAAGAAGGTCAGTTATACTGGGAGGCTTTGCAAATTGTAAGAGAGTGGACAAAAGAAAACCACACCGTTATCCATAATGCCACAGCCGAAAAGCTAGCAATCAATCCAATTGATAGATTTTGGAATGAGCACAATTTTGTTTTTAAAGAGGGGGATTTGTTTTACCATGCCAAAGGGGCTACGCCTTTAAAGGATGCGTTTGTGCCGGATGGTATTGGAGGACTCCGTTTGATTCCGCTCAATATGAGCCAACCGGTATTAATTGTAAAAGGGAATTCTACAGATAATAACTTAGGATTCGCCCCGCACGGTGCCGGAAGGAATATTAGTAGAGGACAACATAAGCGCAATAAAGCCCATAAAACAACTGAGGCGTTATTTGCCGAAGAAACAAAGGGCTTAGACGTTCGTTTTTACTCTAACCATATTGATATTTCTGAATTGCCATCGGCTTACAAAAATGCGGATATGGTAAAGCGACAAATGAAGGAGTTTGACCTTGGAGAAGTGGTAGACGAGGTTATGCCATATGGTTGTATTATGGCCGGAGATTGGGAAATGGATGCTCCTTGGAAAAAGAAACGGAATTTGAGAAAGTAGCATATCTGAAACAAAAAAAGGCATATCATAGAAATGATTACTCATTTCTGATATGCCTTTTTGTATGGTTGGGGGTTACTATTAACCTCTTTGAAAGATGATCGTTTTATTTTTTTCTTCGTCAAAAATTGCTATTTCAATTGGTGCTTTTACCCTATTGTTTACTTCAATAGACAAGAGAAGTTCAATAGCTTGATTCACATCTACAACCCACAAAAAAAGCTTAACCCCTTCTTCACCAGAAATTTCACCACTAAGATTGCCGTTACCCGTCCAGGGTAAGCTAGATTCAAAAATATCAAGAACTTTTTTCCATGAATGATAATCATCTAAAGAAGCAAAAATGATGCAATAAAAATCAGTAAGGTCTTCATTATATCCTATTGATGCAAAGTACTTTTCTTGTTCATCAAATTTAAAAGGGGCGTACTCATCTATATGCAGCTGAATAGTATGTTCACCACAAACTATGCCTTTTTGCTCTACATAAATGCCTTTATATTGAGTAAGATGTACAAAATGAACAATTCCTTCAATAGTTTTACATTTATAAAATTCAAAATCCCACTTGACTTGTCTTAATTGTTCAATTGTAGCGTAATCGCTTAACTCGAAATTGGTATCGGACTTGAAACTTGGATAAGTAACGTTTTCTTCTATTTGAATGTTTGAGTCCCAATCAATATTATCTAGATAATCAATCATGAATTTGCTTCTAGGGTTATCAGCTAGTTCATGAAAGGTTTTGACCGGTTCACCCAATTTTTCGATGATTTCCCTTTCAATTTCTTCAAAAGGCGTATCATCTCTATCTGCGTAACCATCTAATGGATGGGAATTATCAGCCAGGTAAATGACTCTATTGCCTCCGAAAGCTTTGACAACTTGATAAAAATACTTTCTCCATTCATTACGAAAGGCAATTATTTCTTCATCATTCTCAAAAAAATCGTTGTGATTAATCCAATGCCAATATAGAATGGTAGGATTATCAAAATAAATGTAATAAGGTGTGATTGTAATTTTTAAAGAAAAAGGTCCATAAAGGTTTATGTAGTTATCTTCACTAAAAGTAAAAAATTCGGGATTTTCTTCTTGATAGGTCCAAGCATCTTTCGTAAGAATTTCCTTTACTTTCCTGACATTTACTTTAGAACAACTTTCACCAATCAATGCTTGATGCTTCAAATATTTGGCATTAGCGAATTGTATGTTATTTAATGTATTGGTTATTTCATTGGTAAGTTCTTTATAACTTCTGTTGGCAAATTTGATATTGTGATTGGAAATTGTTATTAAATAGGTGCCCATTGGTTAAATTAAAGTAGAGAATTTGTTAAAAAAAGTATTGACGATTTCACAAATCAATAAAACGTTATAAAATCATCAATCGATTTAGCTAGCTGAATTTAAAAAAGGGTTATTGATTTTTCCTTTTATTACTTCTTCAAATCCCCGATTATAAGGATTGTAATGATCGAATTTCCATTTACCACTTTTAAATTTGAAAACATAAACTAAAAAATTTCCATTGAAATTTAATTTCAAATATTTCAGTTCTTTGACTTCAATTGTAAAATGTAATTCCAAAATATCATTGACCTGAATTTGAAATTCCTTATCAAAACAGTTACCTGAATTGAGCTTTTTGAGTAATGTTTTTTTATTTTCACTATCGACAAAGTTGCTAATGTTAGCTGGTAAAATCATTTCACCAACAACCAAAAGTGGTTCCTCTGTCGGTCTTTTTAAAATCCAATAATTTTTAAGTTCCCTTACATCATCTTTGTTACAGGTACAGAGTTTGATTTTATCATTGATGGTGCACACTAAAAAAATCTATTTTAAAAGTAGGATATTATTGTTTTGGTTTGGTAGAGTTCTTTCGATATTGAAGTGAAGTTAAATAAAGTTCACAAGGTTGAAATACGAGTTCCGTCACGCCCCATTAGTGCTAAACCTCGTGTTGCCTGCTGGCTTTCTTTGTCATGCTATAGCTCTTTGAAATAATAGTAAATGTTAATTTGTAATTTTCTTAGGTTTTGGAGTTTTTTTTTCTGCTGCTATAGTGTCTTTTAGTGCAGGAAAGAAATGTTTAGTTAATGGGTACATTGTTCCCCCAAGAATGCCGTCTAAAACACCAAAAACTGCTCTGTCTTCCCAAGTCTTTGCAGTGCAAACAAATATTAAAACAATGAAAAATGCTACAAGAATTGAAATTGTAACAGCAACTTTGAGTCGCATATTATTTATTGCCTGATAGACTTTTATTTTGTCGTCTACATTTTCCATTAACGTAATAATTTATAGTACTCTTCTTTTTTTAGGTTTTCAGTTTTATAAGTATTTTGCTCTGCATCTTCTGCGTCACAGATATGGCAATAAATAGTTTCAGGGATTTGATTAATGTTGTCGAATTCTTCAATAATTCTGTTGCAATTTGGACAAACAACTCCAATCTTCTTTGTAAAAATATGTTCTTGAACAGCCATCTCACACATGAGTCTAGCTGCAAAACGTGGAAGATTATACAAACTTCTTACGTTCTCAACATAGATTTTCCCAGGGTCTATGTTGTCAATTGTTTGTAAGTATTTTTGTAATAACATTTTTTACTTGATTTGGCAATTTAGGAAATTTTGTTATGCTTATTTCACCATTGCTTGGGTCTGCTGTAAAACCTTCGCAAAGATAGTCATCGGTTAGTAAGTACTTCCAAACACTTTTGCTAAGCTGTGTTTGAACTATTTTTAAATATTCGGTTGGATATTTCTGTTTAAAAGTTAAAGTCCCGTCCATTGTTTCTGATGAAGTTGAATGTGGGTTTCGCCATTGTATTTTATAACAATCAATTTCATCTTTATGCCAAAGCTGCTTTATTCCTTTGTTGAAATTGGTAGGTGTAACTGAATAATGCATTCCAAAGAAAGTAAGAATTTTTTTCAAAGTTTCTTCTTCATCGTTTTTTACACTAGCTTTTTTAGCTTCACGAATTTCTGGAAAGTATGTGTGTACATTTTTTTCAAGCTTAGTGAATATTAAGACTAAAGACTTTTTGTGTATGATTATATGTACTGGTTGTAGAAAAAACAAATCTTCTTTTGCAGTTGGATTACTTAGATATACTGAAAATTCTGTTTGTGGAAGACATAATAAAGTGTACTCTTGATTTAATAAAATTTCTTTTTCAATTGCAAGTGGAAATGTGTTATCAATTACATTCCTGTTAAAGTTCTTATCTAAGTCAAACAGATAAATATTTTGTCGTGTAGAATTGTAATTGTTAAAAACAAAGTCTACAATGAAGTTAGAACGATTGTTTCCTGTTATTGCTTCAATTACATCTTCGGAGTTGCCTTTTTCTTTAAAATGCTCTTTTAAAAGTTTTGTAGGAAAAAGGTTAAGCAGTCGTTTTAGTAGGTCTCTTTTACTATTCATTTCAAAGTTTTATTCAATGTAAGAGTTTTGTCAAATAAGCTTCCAGGCAACGAACAAGGCTTAGCGATGTCGGAATATTATGTGTTTATAAATATTAAATATTTGAATAAATAATTGAAACTTTAAATACTATTATCTTAAAGCGTCAATCAACATTGTTTTAATAGAAGTTGCTCCTTTTAAATTTGGATTTTTTCTCAAGGCATCATCAATATCTTTAATTGCAGCAGAAATTCCCTGTTTTTTTGTCCTAGGCTCTTTTTTAAATTCAGTTAATGCATCTACGTAATAGTCGGTTGCTGTATTCTCTTCCTTTTTCAATAAATAACACAAACCCAAATTCGCTTTGACATAAGCAAGCTTATCATCTAATGCTAGTGCTTTTTTGCTGAGTGTTATACATTTTTCAATATCGCCTTCTTCAAAAGCTGTCCAAGCAAGATTACCGAATGTGATTGCTTTATCTCTATTTGTATTTTGAACTTCAACAACTGCAACAACTTCCAAAGTAATATTAACAGCCGTCAAACTAGAAGGATTTCTTAAACCAATATAAAAGGAGTTGCCATAATTATTATCTATAGATTGTACAGCTTGTTTTGCATTGGAAACACTAACATCCTGGTAGTATCGAAAATTGTCTTGCTTATTGAGAAAAGCATCTCTGTATGCATTATGCAATACGAATACATCTACGGTACTTGATCCAGGAGGCACCTTTATAGAAGAAGCAAAGGCAGAACTAAGACCACTAGTAGAAATTGTAGCTGCTACTTGAAGTCCAAGATTAAGAAGGACATTACCATCTTGACCAGCAGAAGTTGTAAAACTATAATACCAACGTTTTGTATTTTTCGGTAAATCAATTTTAATGGTTTCCCTAGATTTACCACCAAATGCTGCTTTTGTACCACCATTCAAATAATAGCTTCTTTGTTGTATGATTACAGTATCCTTAAGATTTTGACCCAAACAAGACAATGAGAATACAGATAAAAAAACAAGTGCAAATAATTTCATTATTGTTTATTTAATAGATTATTCCGAAACACAGAAAATTGAATAAATAAAAATTAACTGTTGACTCTATTTTGTTTAAAACAATGTCAAATAAGTTATCATAATTTATGACGTTAAATTACCTAATTAGCAGTTGCGCCTTTTATCTTTGCAGACCATTGTGCAAAACCCTGTGGTGGGTGACATAATTTTTCAAATTGAAATGATGATTGAGGTCTTGCGTACTTTGTAATGGTAAACTCTTCTTTTGATATAAAAGTTTTTGTCTCTGTAAAATAGCTAACATTGATTACTATATCTTTAAAGGTTGCAATTGTCGCATTATTAATTATATAACCTTTTAATAGATATCCATCTACTGCGTATTCTGAATGATTCCAAAAGCTAGGTGCTCTTGTTAAAACTTTATGTTCTTCAAAGGTTTCATTACCTGTTTGTAAATATTCAATCGGTGATTGCATTTCTTTTGCAATCAATTTTTCTCTTAATCTTTCTGGTGTATTTTCTGCGGCAAGCATTCTTTGCCTTTCCTCGTCCAACCTTTTTTGATCTAATATTACACGTTGATTTTCTTGTTCAGCTTTTTGTAATTCAATTGCTACTTTTTGTTTTTCTTCTTCAGCCCGTCTTAATTTATTTTGTGTTACATTATAGATGATTAAAAATATAATTAGGAATACCAATCCCCCCCCTGCTAAAATGCTTTTTAAAGGGTAACTTTTTTTGGAGGATATAATTTCAGAATTAGACACCACTTCTTTAGGAATAGAAACGTTGTCTTTCTTTTTTGTGTTATCCAAATGTGGTATTGGTACATTACTGGCTAAACTTTCCGTTTTTTTAAATGGAGGAGGAGTTACAATAAATAAATCTTTCAACTCATTTATTTCACCTGCTGTAGTCCAATCAGAAAGTCCCTCAAACCAGATTGGCGTTTCTTTTGAAATTTTTTTAATTTTAAGGTCATTTAATTGAAATGGTCCTTCTTGTTCTGTTCCGTTGTGTATATAATACATCTGTAATTTTTATGGTTTAAAAATTGCTAAACTTGTTTTTAAGCAAATACAAGAATAAAATATGGTTAGAATATTAAGTGGGGTACGTTTCTATACAGCTTCGCCAGCTTAGTCACAGACTAATAAAAGAGGAGGAATGATATACAATTTTAAAGATTAAATTAATTGAAAATAAAATATTGAAAAATTAATTTCAAATTTTTTTCAATTTAATAACTAATCAACTGAAAACTAATAGTTTATATGAAAACGTTAGCACCTCTTACATTGCCTTAACCCCTTCCCTTTTGCAATGGACATTTTCATTTTGCTAACACCATGATTGCACTTATTTAGTGCCTGACAGTAATCAGATGTATGAAAAACAACCGTAGTTCCGTTGTTACAAACATAAACTTCACTCTCTTTTGTAGCTATGTGCTTGTTATCAGTTATACTTCCGGCACTTGCTTGGTGAAATGAAAAGCATAGTAGCGAGAGGGCGATACAGAGTATTTTGGCTAGTCGATGCATGTGGTATTGATTATAGCTAAGCACAAAATAAATGATTTTGTAATAATTGAAGTCAATATCGTACAACTAATTTTTGGGCAAGCTTCTCCCCTTTCAAAAACGTCTTAATTCAAAATAGTTCAGTAATCTTTTTGATACTAAATGTATCTTTTTGATATTTTTGAGCTATGGAAACAAAAAAAGAAATTGGCATTCGTGTAATTAACACTCGATACATCAATTGGCGTGAACTGCAATTCATTCAACAAGACAATTTCAAGGAGATTCCTAAAGAGGTGAAGCATAAGCTAAAGGCATCGTTAGTGGGCAATAGTTTTGTTCAGCCTTTTTATGTTTGGGAAGCACCGGATGGAATTTTGTATTGCCTTGACGGTAAACATAGAACCGAGTTTTTGGAGGAATTGCTCAACGAGGGCTATAATGTTCCGTATCAATTGCCTGCTACTTTTGTTGACTGTGCAAATAAAAAGGAGGCCGCCAAGCTGGTCCTAATATTCAGCTCTGCTTATGCTAAAGTAACTCAAGATGGATTGAGCAATTTCATTAGCCTTAATGATTTAGACTGGGCTGAAGTGAAAGGTGAAATTGATTTGCCGGATTTGAATTTAATTGATTTTGAAGAGAAGTTAAACCCAATTGACAACTTCGACGAAAAGCAAGCGGTCATTACATCACTGCAAGATAGGTTTCTAGTGCCCCCATTTTCAATT
>Ga0114938_1000381_pt1 | contig 34419 bp, 34 predicted proteins | sample AshMeaBigSpring_FD_88675 | JGI IMG/M metagenome (GOLD analysis project Ga0114938, IMG submission 88675) | Groundwater microbial communities from Big Spring, Nevada to study Microbial Dark Matter (Phase II) - Ash Meadows Big Spring | ecosystem: Environmental > Aquatic > Deep subsurface >... | reverse complement strand
GGTGGTGCATGGCTGTCGTCAGCTCGTGTCGTGAGATGTTGGGTTAAGTCCCGCAACGAGCGCAACCCCTGTCCTATGTTGCCAGCGGATCATGCCGGGGACTCATAGGAGACTGCCGGGGACAACTCGGAGGAAGGCGGGGATGACGTCAAGTCATCATGCCCCTTATGTCCAGGGCTGCACGCATGCTACAATGGGCTGTACAACGGGCTGCGATCCCGCGAGGGTGAGCGAATCCCTGAAAACAGTCCCCAGTTCGGATTGGAGTCTGCAACTCGACTCCATGAAGCCGGAGTCGCTAGTAATCGCGGATCAGCAAAGCCGCGGTGAATACGTTCTCGGGGCTTGTACACACCGCCCGTCACATCACGGAAGTCGGTAACACCCGAAGTCAGTGGCCCAACCGCAAGGAGGGAGCTGCCGAAGGTGGGATCGGTGACTGGGATGAAGTCGTAACAAGGTAGCCGTACGGGAACGTGCGGCTGGATCACCTCCTTTCTAAGGAGCGCACCGCGATCACCTCTCGAGGTGGTCGCCAACGCGCCGGCCCTCGGGTCGGCGGCGCACCTAGTGGATATGCTGGCTACTCGGTTCCCTCTCGGCGTCGTTGCGACGAGTCGGTGGCGGCGACATCGTGTCGCCCGCCGCAAGTGGGCTCATCGCCCGGGGTGAGAGAGGGATATCGGACACGCTGTTCAGTCGTGAGGGAGCCCGGAGCCGTCATCGAAGATGATTGCTCTGGCTTCCGTTCTGGCTCTTTGAGAACTGCATAGCGAGCACGAGAAGCCAAAGTATTCAATTCAATCCAAGCTACAAAGGGTTGACGGTGGATGCCTAGGCGCTAGGAGCCGATGAAGGACGTGGCAGGCTGCGATAAGCCTCGGTTAGCTGTCAAGCGAGCGTTGATCCGAGGATGTCCGAATGGGGAAACCTGGCTGGGGTCATGCCCAGTCGCTCTGGTCTGAACACATAGGGCCAGGTGAGGCAACCGGGGGAACTGAAACATCTCAGTACCCCGAGGAGAGGAAAGCAACAGCGACTCCCTGAGTAGCGGCGAGCGAAACGGGAAGAGCCTAAACCTGCATGGTGTGATAGCCCGGTGGCGTTGCCATGTGGGAGTCGTGGGACCTGACGGTCGGTACACCGGTGCCGGCAAAGAGTTACCAAGTTCGGAGATAGACGAAGCCGTCTGGAAAGCGGCGCCATAGAGGGTAACAGCCCCGTAGACGAAATCTCTCGGACCTCTTGTTGGTGTTCCCAAGTAGCACGGGGCCCGTGAAATCCCGTGTGAATCTGCGAGGACCACCTCGTAAGGCTAAGTACTACCTAGCGACCGATAGTGGACCAGTACCGTGAGGGAAAGGTGAAAAGCACCCCGGTGAGGGGAGTGAAATAGTACCTGAAACCGTCAACTTACCAGCAGTAGGAGGGATCTGCGGATCCTGACTGCCTGCCTTTTGAAGAATGAGCCGACGAGTTATCGATACGTGGCAAGGTTAAGCCGTGAGGTGTAGCCGCAGCGAAAGCGAGTCTGAATAGGGCGTCTAGTCGCGTGTCATAGACCCGAAGCCGGGTGATCTATCCATGGGCAGGGTGAAGCGGGGGTAAGACCTCGTGGAGGCCCGAACCCACCTAGGTTGAAAACTGGGGGGATGACCTGTGGATAGGGGTGAAAGGCCAAACAAACCCGGCGATAGCTGGTTCTCCCCGAAATAGCTTTCGGGCTAGCGTCATGCGTTCCGCTCCGGGGGTAGAGCACTGATTGGGTAAGGGGGCCAACAAGCTTACCGACCCCAGTCAAACTCCGAATCCCAGGGCGCCAAGCATGGCAGTCAGACCGTGGGGGATAAGCCTCACGGTCAAAAGGGAAACAGCCCAGATCGCCAGCTAAGGTCCCAAAGTCAGTGCTAAGTGGGGAACGATGTGGAAGTCGCCAAAACAGCCAGGAGGTTGGCTTAGAAGCAGCCACCCTTTAAAGAGTGCGTAACAGCTCACTGGTCGAGTGACTCCGCGCGGATGATGTAACGGGGCTCAAGCACTGCACCGAAGCTGCGGGATTCTGTCTCAACCCAGGCGTGGACTCCCGAGGGACCCGCGTCCAGGGGGCAGGATCGGTAGGGGAGCGTCGAGCGGCCAGGGAAGCGGCGGCGGAAGCCAGCCGTGGAGGCCGCTCGAGTGAGAATGTCGGCATGAGTAGCGAATGAGGAGTGAGAATCTCCTCCGCCGGATGTCCAAGGGTTCCTGGGGAAGGCTCGTCCGCCCAGGGTTAGTCGGGACCTAAGGCGAGGCCGCGAGGCGTAGTCGATGGACAACGGGTTGATATTCCCGTACCACCATGTGCGCGTCCAGACCGAGCCCAGCTTGCTTAGGGAAGCCCCTCGGGGCCTACCGACCCAGCTGGCATTAGGTCAGCGATGGGGCGACGCGGAAGGGTAAGTGGACCCGGGCGTTGGTTGACCCGGGGCAAGCATGTAAGGCGGGGTCCAGGCAAATCCGGACTCCACAGAGCCTGAGGTGCGATACCGAGCCGTTTAAGGCGAAGCCACTGAACGCCCAAGCCGCCGAGAAAAGCCTCTAGCGAGTTCACATGGTGCCCGTACCCCAAACCGACACAGGTGGACAGGTAGAGAATACCAAGGCGAGCGAGAAAACTCTGGTTAAGGAATTCGGCAAAATGGTTCCGTAACTTCGGGAGAAGGAACGCCCCGGTAGGGTCTAGGACGCACGTCCGAAGCCCGAGGGGGCCGCAGAGACCAGGCCCAAGCGACTGTTTACTAAAAACACAGGAGCGTGCGAAGTCGCAAGACGCAGTATACGCTCTGACGCCTGCCCGGTGCTGGAAGGTCAAGAGGAGAGGTTAGCTTCGGCGAAGCTTAGAATCTAAGCCCCAGTAAACGGCGGCGGTAACTATAACCGTCCTAAGGTAGCGAAATTCCTTGTCGGGTAAGTTCCGACCTGCACGAATGGCGCAACGACTTGGGCACTGTCTCAACCAGAGACTCGGCGAAATTGCACTGTGAGTAAAGATGCTCACTTCCCGCGACAGGACGGAAAGACCCCGGGACCTTTACTGCAACTTGACATTGGAGTTCGTTATGGGATGTGTAGGATAGGTGGGAGGCATCGAGACGGGGGCGCTAGCCCCCGTGGAGCCATCCTTGAAATACCACCCTTCGTATAATGGGCTTCTAACTTCGGTCCGTAATCCGGATCAGGGACAGTGTCTGGTGGGCGGTTTCACTGGGGTGGTGGCCTCCAAAAACGTAACGGAGGCGCCCAAAGGTTCCCTCAGCTTGGTCGGCAATCAGGCGTTGAGTGTAAGGACACAAGGGAGCTTGACTGCGACACTTACATGTGAAGCAGGTACGAAAGTAGGGCCTAATGATCCCTTGGCGGCATGTGGATGCGCCAAGGCCAACGGCTAAAAGGTACCCCGGGGATAACAGGCTAATCCCGCCCAAGAGTCCATATCGACGGCGGGGGTTGGCACCTCGATGTCGGCTCGTCTCATCCTGGGGCTGGAGCAGGTCCCAAGGGTCGGGCTGTTCGCCCGTTAACGAGGCACGCGAGCTGGGTTTAGAACGTCGTGAGACAGTTCGGTCCCTATCCGTCGCGGGCGCAGGAGATTTGAGGAGATCTGTCCCTAGTACGAGAGGACCGGGATGGACGGACCTCTGGTGTGTCAGTTGTTCTGCCAAGAGCACCGCTGATTTGCTACGTTCGGAACGGATAAGCGCTGAAAGCATCTAAGCATGAAGCCGTCTCCAAGATGAGATCTCCCACCGGGCCAACCGGGTAAGACCCCTGGTTAGAACACCAGGTTGATAGGCTGGAGGTGGAAGCGCAGCAATGCGTGGAGCCGACCGGTACTAATAGGTCGAGGGCTTGGATTTGAATACCGCAGCTTCCTCGTGCTCGCTATGGAGGGCTCACAGAGCCGTCTGTGGATGAGCCTTCACCGCGTTTCGGTGGTCATAGCGGCAGAGTCACACCCGTTCCCATTCCGAACACGGAAGTTAAGCCTGCCAGCGCCGATGGTACTTGGGCCGAAGGGCCCCGGGAGAGTAGGTCGCCGCCGGACATACTTGGACTGGGGTCGCCCGTGATGGGCGACCCCAGTTGCGTTGTGCTAAGGAGTAAGACCCGTGGCCGACTCACCTCAACCACCTCGCCACCCTGGTCGCCGCGTCGGTGCGTCCGGCGCCGATGATCGCCGTGGGGATGGAGGGCGTCGTGGAGTGAACGGTGGAGCGTCCGGGCACACCCGGGGTCGAAGGGACGGTGGGCGGGTGCCGGATGGAGAGCGGGCGGCGATCCCGGCGCGGCGACGAGATCTCCAGGGAGCGGCCGCCAACCTCCCCAACTGGGTCATTGAGGCGCTGGCCAGGGTCACTCCGGCCCATCGCGTGGGCGCCGCCCTTCAGGCGCTGGGGGAGGCGTCGGAGGCCTTCGTCGAGGGGGCGTACCACAGGGCCGTCCGCAAGGCCGAGCAGGCGAAAGACCTAGCCCCCCGCGACACCACCGTGCGCGAGACCCTCGGTCTTGCCGCCTATCGCACCGGGGACTGGCATACGGCGCTCGCCGAACTGCGTACCTTTCGCCGTCTCGCCGGTGAGACCACGCATGTTCCTGTCGAGATGGATGCGTTGCGGGCGCTCGGCCGCGACCGGGACGTGGCAGCGCTGTGGCAGACGTTGCAGGACTTGGGGGGTAAGCCGGCGGTGCTCAAGGAGGGAGCGGTGGTCTACGCATCCCATCTCATTGACAGGGGCGATCTCGACGGGGCGTGGCAGACCGTAGCTCCCCGGCGCCTAAGGCACGAGCCCTTTCCAGAAGACCTGCGGATGTGGTACGTGGCTGCTCGCATAGCGGCGTTGCGGGGTGACGCCGACACGGCCGGCAAGCTGCGCAACGACATTCTCGCGCACGACCCGGCGTTTCCGGGGATCGACGAGCTGGAAAGGCTAATCGCCGCCCTCTGAGATCGGTCCAGCCCGGTCGACGGGACAACTGCTCCGAATCTGTCATAGGCGGCGGATACTTTGCGATCGTCCCCGCACGCTCCCCGGTCAGGAGAAGCGGACAATGGACATCAACCTCGTGGTGCTTGGCGGCAAGCTCGCCGCTGAGCCCGAGCATCGTGTGTTCGACTCTGGGGCCCACCTCATGCGCCTCCTTGTCACCGTGCGCAGTGACGAGCCACAGCGACGTATCGACGTGGTACCCGTCGTGGTGTGGGACCCTCCCCGAGAGCTCGTCGGCGCCGGGCTTGCTGCAGGCCAACGGGTGTGGGTGACTGCGGCGGTGCAACGCCGGTTCTGGGAGTCGGGTGACGGAAGGCGAAGCCGGCTCGAGATCGTTGCGAACCATGTACAGCCGGTTCCCGCAAAGGCGCCGCCGGCCGAGGCGGTCCAGGCCGCCCGACGCAGCTCCAACTGATCGGTGCCAAGCCGTATTGGCGCCGCTGCGATGCGAGGATGGGACGGCGTTAGATTCCCTCGGATGCGTCGTGTCGTTGTCGCCTCAGGGTCTGCGCTGTCCGCTGAGGCAGGCGCCGCGATCGCCGACGACGGGGGTAACGCCGTCGACGTCGCGGTGGCTGCCACGCTCACGACGATGTGCACCGACCCAGGAGTGATCGCCCCCGGCTCGGCCGGCTTCATCGTCGTGGCCCCTGCGGGGCGTCATCCCGTGGTCATCGACGCATACGCCGAGATGCCGGGCAGGGGCGCCCCGCCCGAGAACACCGGCAGCGGCGAGCGCATCTTCATGACGTACGGTGGAGCCACTCGAACCATCGTCGGCTACGGATCGGTCGCAACGCCCGGCATCTTCGCCGGTCTGGCCCTCGCCTCACAACGATTCGGAACCATGCCTTGGCGGGACCTGATGCGGCCGGCGATCGACGCAGTCGACCAAGGATTCCCGCTGTCTACTGCCTCCGCTGAGTACCTGGCCTACAGCCACGATGTCGTCTTTGGGTGGGACCCCCCGTCGTACTCCGTCCTCCACCACGAGGACGGTACCCATCTGCGCGCCGGCGAGATGGTCCACATCCCCCATCTTGCCGACTCGCTGCGAGCCATCGCCGAGGACGGCGTCGATGTGCTGTATCGGGGCGAGTTGGGAGCAAGGATCGCCGCCGCCGTCGCCGAGCATGGGGGACTGCTGACCCGGGCCGATCTCGAGGCCTATGAGCCGGTTGTCCGGGTGCCCACCCACTTCGATCTTGGCGGCTGGGAGGTCTTCACCAACCCGGCCCCGGCGCTCGGCGGCGTCTCGATGGCCGCCATCGCCATGCTGGCCGCACACCACGGCTTCGCGGAGTGGACGGCAGCGCAGATCCCGATCCTGGTCCGGGCGCAGCGCGCCGTGCTGGAGTATCGGGCAGGGGTTCTTGCCGGGTCGAGTGCGGTCGAGAGGGACGCGATGCGTCTCCTCGATGCCGCACGGATGGGCGACCTGCACAGGTTGAACGGTTCACCATCGACCACGCACACATCCGCCGGCGACACCGACGGGAACGGGTGTGCGATCACCGTCTCCGCCGGTTACTGCTCCGGGGCGATGCCAGCCGGAACAGGGTTCTACCTCAACAACTGTCTCGGTGAGTTGGAGCTTCACCCTGCGGGGTATCACGGTCTTGCTCCCGGAACCCGTCTGACGTCCAACATGGCGCCAACGGTGGCGAGGCGCAACGGCGCCACCTTGGCACTCGGCTCGCCGGGCGCTTCTCGCATCACCACGGCGCTGAGCAGCGTGCTCCTGAACTTCCTCCTCGTTGGGATGTCGTTGAGCGACGCCGTCGATCATCCCAGGGTCCATACCGAGGTGTTCGAGGGTCAGCCCACCATCGCCCACGAGCCGGGCATTCCGGTCGAGGCCATCGACGGTCTCGAGGTGCGCCGCTTCCCCGATTTGTCGATGTACTTCGGAGGGGTGCAGGCGGTGATCACTGACAGAACGACCGGGTTGTTCGCCCACGCCGACCCACGCCGGGTGGGTGGCATCGCTCGCGGCGGCTGAGACCAGGGCCCACTCTGCTGATTCGCCGGCCAGGGAACAGCCGGTCGATCCTGCGGCGGCGGGCGGTGACGAAACGTCGCAGGCGACCGCGATGAACGGGTCCGTTCCGCTCAGTACGCCGGCCAGGGAACAGCCGGTCGATCCACCGGCGGCGGCGGGTGGCGAAGATCGCGCACGAGCGCCGCAACACGGGCCCGAAACGCGTGCGCCTCGGTTGCACCGAGCGATGTCAGCACCCGGTGCGCAAGCTCGTCGGCGCCGTTGGCGAGAAACTCCTCGAGTACCCGCACCAATCGATCGGGGAGCGGTCGTTCGGCGAACACCCAGAGCACAGTGCGCAGCTTGTCCTCGGGATGGAACGTGAGCCCGTGGTCGATGGCCATCAGCGTTCCGTCCCGGCGTCTCAGGATGTGCCCGAGTTTGCGGTCTGCGTTGTTGCACACCACGTCGAGCACGGCCATCGGCCACAACCGGTCATCCCCCCGCCGCACCATCTGGAACGGATCGAACCCCTCGTCCACCTCGACGTAGCGCTGCACCGATCCGGGTCCGTAGACCCCGTCGCCCATGGCCGTCTCAGGGACGAGCCCGAGGGCGAGCGCCTCGGACACCTCGTAGGTGAGCACCTCGCGCCTGGCGAGCGTCGATGGGGCAAAGTCCCACAACGGCTGCTCGCCGGCGACCGGCTTGTACACAACGGACTCCCCGTCAGCCGTCGTCCCCAGCAGTGTCGCATTCGAGGCCGACACAAACCGGCCCTCGATCGAGACGACCGTGGGCTGCCAGGCGCTCATCACGGCCTCAGGGTCGGTGGCCGCGTAGGTCGCCGTTGGTGGTCGGGCAGATGTGGCCCTCCGGGTCCATCGCCAACCCGCAACGCCGGCATGACGGACGACCCGCCTCCACGGCAGTGACGGCGATCCGGGCGGCGGCGTCGAGCTGGGCCGGTGTCACCGCATGCACATCTCCCTCGGCCGGTTTGTTGACAGGGGCGAGTCGGACCAGGACAACACGGTCCGCCTCGACGTACTCGAGCCCGAGCTCGCCGATGCGGAAACCCTCGGTCTCCGGGGTGCGCATCGGGGTGACGTCGAGGTGTGCTCCGGCACCGATGAAGCCGAGCTCGGCGAGCAGAACGAGACTCTCGGCGGCGAAGGCCGCAACCTGGGTCTTCTCGGCCACATACCAGACCGCTCGACCAGGCACCGCCTCGACCTCGAAGTAGAAGGTTCGCTGACCTGGGGTGCCGACGAAGCCGGGGACGAACCGGGCCACCGGGTGGACGGCCGTCATCGACTTGCGATCCCGTCGAAGCTGCGGTTGACCACAGGCACCTGCACCGACCCGGTTTGAGAGAGGTCGATCACGGAAAGGCTGGTGGGGGCGACGTGGAGGCGATGGATGAGGTCGAGCGGTGTACCCAGGTAGTGGCAGAGAAGGGTCCGGATCACGTCGGCGTGACTCACCAGCACCACCTGCTCGTCGCCGTGGGTGTCGGCGAGTTCTTCGAGCGCGGCGACGGCCCGATCTTGCACCTCGGTGAGCGTCTCGCCATCGGGGAAGCGGAACCGCGCCGGCGCAGCCATGAGGTGTTGCCACGCCTTGAGCTTGCCCAGATCCTTCAGTTGGCGTCCTGACCAGTTGCCGTAGTCGGCCTCGACGAGGCGCCGATCGGTGAGTGGTGTCAGCTCGTGTGGTTCGGAGAGGATCCTGGCGGTCTCTCGGCACCGCCGGATCGGCGACGAATACACGGCTGCCACCGACATCTCGGCCAGCCGGCCGGCGACGGCCCGCACCTCGAGCTTGCCCCTGTCCGACAGGGGGACACCTGGGCGGCGGCCGGTGAGCACCTTCCCGGTCTCGGCCGTGACGCCATGACGCACAAGGAGAGCACGCATCGGCGTCAGGTTACCCGGGGGCGTCACGGTCGCCGTCGGTATGATCCGCGCATGGATCCGCGCGAGTTCCTGCGTCTCGCTCTCGACCCACTCCGTCTCAACCTGCTCGGCCGGGCTGCGGAAGGCATGATCGACACGGCGGCGATCGCAGCCGCCCATGGCGTCACGGAACGATCGGTGCGGATCGCCCTTGGCCGGCTGCGTTCTGCCGGCCTGCTCAAGGACGACCTCGGCCCCTACCTGACCCTGTTGCGCCAGCTGGCGGCGACCCTGCCCCAGGTTGCGCCCGCCGATCCCGCTCTCCTCGGTGAAGGGTGGTCGGAGGACGAGGCCGAGGTGCTGAGCCGGTTCTTCTCCGGGACCCGTCTCACCTCGATCCCCGCCGCCCATGGCAAGCGGCTCGTGGTGCTGGAACGCCTCGCCCAGGAGTTCGAGCCTGGAGTGCGGTACGTGGAGGCCGAGGTCAACTTCATGCTGCAGAGGTTCCACGCCGACTATGCAGCGCTCCGTCGCTACCTCGTCGACGAGGGCTTCCTGACTCGGGCCGACGGGGTCTACTGGCGAACCGGCGGTCGGTACGACCCTGCGCTCGCCGAGAGTGAGCCGTAGGGTGTTGCCCCGGCCGCCCCCGGCCGGACCCGCCCGCCGCCTTGCGTTCGCCCGCCGTCCGGTGTGGCTCCTCGGTCACGTGATCGCCGGAACCGCCGTCGTCGGGTTCGTGATCCTCGGTCAATGGCAGCTCGGGCGGCACGAGGAACGGCGCATCCTCGACGCCCGTGTCGCCTCCCGCGTCGTTGCCGCACCCGAGCCGCTCGATGAGCTGATCGGCGATGGCGGCGACCTTGCCGGCGTCGAGTACCGGCAGGCGACGGTGACCGGCACCTACGTCCTGGACGACGAGGTCATCCTCCAGGCTCGCTCGCTCGACGGCAGGTCTGGGCACGAGGTCCTCACTCCGCTGCTTGGCGACGACGGCACCGTGGTGATCGTCGACCGAGGCTGGGTGCCGATCGATGCGACCGACCCCCCGGTTGCCGGCGCCGAACCCCCCACCGGCGGCGTGACCGTCACCGGATTCGTCCGACTCACCCAGGTTCGCCGCGGACTTGGGCCTCAGGACCCGGCAGAGGGGCGTCTGACACGGATCTCTCGGGTCGACATCGACCGGCTGGCGACGCAGATCGATCGGGCTGTGCGTCCGGTGTGGCTGCAGCTGGCGAGCCAGGCCCCGGCGCAGCCCGGCGTGTTCCCGATCGCCCTCGACCCGCCGCAACCGGGGGGAGGGCCTCCCCATCTCAGCTACGCCGTACAGTGGTTCGCCTTCGCCGTGGTGGTTGTGGTCGCCTATCCGCTTCTCCTGGCTCGCAACGCGAGGCGGCGAGGCGGGTCGGGTGAGGCGGGTAGCCTGCCAACAGCCATGTCCGAGGAGCGTCAATGACCAGGCGGATCTACAGCACCGACGCCTATGCCAGGGAGATGGCCGCCAGCGTGATCGACGTCGACCGGGACGATCGGCGCGTGTTGCTCGACCAGACCGTGTTCTATCCGGGTGGCGGAGGGCAACCACACGACACCGGCGCCCTGTGGTGCGGCGACGACCGCCTCGAGGTGGTGGGCGTAACCGCCGACGACGCTGGGGTCTGGCACTGGCTCGATGTGCCGCCCCCGCAAGCGGGGATGCCCCTGACCGGTGCGATCGACTGGGAGCGCCGCTACCGGCTCATGCAGACGCACACCGCCATGCACGCCCTGTGCGGTGTCGTGTGGGAGCGGTATCGCAGTCCGGTCACCGGAGGCAACATGAACCCGGGGGAAGGTCGTCTCGACTTCGAGCTACCCGAGTGGGATCCCGAGGACCGCGACCCGCTCGAGCATGCCCTCAACGAGCAGCTCCAACGGGCGTTGCCGGTGCGGGTGTCCTTTCTCCCGCGGAGCGTGGCCGACGATGACCCGAGCCTGATACGGACCAAGGTGAACCTGCTCCCGGATAGTCTCACCGAGGTGCGGGTCATCGACATCGTCGGACTCGACCGTCAGGCGGATGGCGGTACGCATGTTGCGTCGACCACCGAAGTGGGGCGAGTGCAGATCGCCAAGGTTGAGTCGAAGGGCAAGGGTTTTCGCCGTATCCGGCTCACGATCGGCTGAGGGTCAGCGATCGAGATCGGCGGTGGTGATCTCGACCATCACCTCGGCAAGCGGCTTCCGGGTCAAGTCGGGGACGAGGCATCCGGGGGCCGGGTACCCGACCGGGAACACGATGTAGGGACGCTCGTTCTCCGGGCGCCTCAGCAGCTTGGTGAGGAATGCCATGGGGCTAGGGGTGTGGGTCAGCGTGGCAAGACCGAGACGGTGGAGCGTTGTGATGAACACACCACAGGCGATCCCGACGCTTTCCTTTACGTAGTAGTGCTGGCGGCGGGAACCGTCGGGCGCCGCTCCGTACCGTTGCTCGAAGACGACCACGATCCACGGCACCACCTCGAGGAATGGCTTGTGCCAGTCGGTGCCGAGGGGGGCGATTGCAGAGCGCCATTCGGGCGGCAGCCGGCCGCCCTCGTAGTTCTCACGCTCCTCCTCCTCGGCGGCGATGCGGATGCGGCGCTTCACCTCTCGATCGCCAACCAGCACGAACGTCCATGGTTGGCGATGGGCGCCGGACGGCGCCGTCGATGCGGTGCGGATGGCGTACTCGATGACCGCCCGAGGCACCGGCCGGTCCGAGAAGTCGCGGATGCTGCGCCTCCCCTCCATCTCGGCGTGGATGGCGGTCGCTCTGGCGACGAGCTGGTCGTCGGGAACGGGCGATGGGGCGGCGTAGGGGATGAACGATGCGTCGCTCACGGCCGGTGAGCGTAGCCGCCCGTCGTGGCCGTACCGTGGTGGGGTAGCCTCGCCGCCGATGCTGGACGGCGTGATCTTCGACCTCGACGGAACACTCGGCGACACCCTGCCGGTGTGCTTTGCGGCGTTTCGTGGCGTGTTCGAGGAGTTCCGCCACGTCAGCTACAGCGACGCCGAGATTCGCGACATGTTTGGTCCAACTGAGAAAGGGATACTCGAGGCACGGCTGCCCGAGGATGGGGGAGCGCCCTTCCGGCGTTACCTCGCCCTCTACACCGCCCACCACGATCTCGCCCCTGCACCATTCCCCGGGATCGTCGAGATCCTCGACGATCTCGACGTGGGTCGGGTACCGGTGGCCATCGTCACCGGGAAGGGCGCCGACAGCGCAGCCATCTCGCTCGAGCGCTGGGACCTGGCCCATCGGTTCTCCCCGGTCGAGGCGGGGGCGGCGCACGGCAACGTCAAGGAGCGCAACATGCAGCGGGTGCTCGACGCTTGGGGCCTGCCGGGACGCAACGTGATCTCTGTTGGCGACGCACCGAGCGACGTCCACGCTGCCCGGGCCGTCGGGGTCGTGGCCGTCGCTGCCGCGTGGGCCTCCACAACCGATCGTGCCCGGCTCGAGGCCGAACACCCCGACGAGCTGTTCGACACGGTGGCGCAGCTGGCCGCTTGGCTGCGGGCTCGCTGAGCCCTCCGTGGCTCAGAGTTGAGTCAGATCATGCCCTCTTCTCCCTTGGCAATGAGGTAGCCCCTCGCCCGCTCCGCCAATTGATAGCGGCCCACAACCTCCCAGAAGGCCGCATCGTGGCGAGGCACCACGAGATGGGCGAGCTCGTGAACTATGACGTAGTCGAGCACCCACGCAGGGTATGCCGCCAACCGGTTCGCCACCCGCACCCGCCGGTTGGCGACAGTGCACGACCCCCACAACGTCTTCTGCCGGTGCGACCAGGTAATAGTCTCAGGCTCGGGCAAGCCGAGCCGAAGAGCGAGCCCGTGCGCCCGGGCCGCCAGATCGATGCGGTCGGCATTGCGGCTATCGAGGAAGCGCCTGCGCATGCGCTCGACCCACGCATGCTCCTCGGCGGCGGTGAGGTGACCGGGGACGGCGATCTCGAGCACGTCCCCGACAAGCCGAGCCTGGACGGTCTTTGTGCGGCGGGCGCTGCGGGTGACCTCGATCTTCATGAGACGGCGAGCGTACCGGGCTGGTGCGACACGTTTGCGGCACAGCCACTCGCCGGCACAGCCACTCGCCGGCACAGCCACCAGGCGATGCCAGGCCACGTGTCACAGGCCATGTGTCGGGTGACCGAACCCGGGTGGTGTCGTGACACCGGTCGTTGGGCCGCCGCCCGTTGCGTCATAGGATTACGGCACTGTGACGAAACCGGTTCGAAGATGCCGCTGGTGTGGCAGGGAGCTGGCGACGGGTGGCCGGCCCGGGCGCCCGCCGCTCTACTGCAAGCGGAGCCATCGGCAGCGTCACTATGAGGCTCGGACGCTGGCGGAACGCCATGGTCTTGGTCGCGGCGACGCCCTTATTGACCAGAGAACGCTGGTCCGGCTCAACGACCGTCTCTATGTACTCGAGGCGGCGTGCGACGACGTGCGGCGCGACATCGCAGATGCTCCCGACATCGACGCCTACCGGGCGGCCCTTGTGCATCTCCTCGAAGCGGCGCTCCCGCTGCGCTCCGCCTACCTCGAGCCGAGGGCGATAGGGGACAGCTGACATCGCCGCCTGCCGGCGGTCAAGAGCCGATGCGCTCGACGAAGGCCGCCATCTCTGCGGCGAACGCCTGACCGCGGTGACGGTCGAACTCCTGCCACGTCGTCAGGGTGCGTGAGTCGGTGACTCGGTCGATGTACAGCATCCCGTCGAGGTGGTCGATCTCGTGCTGGAACGTGCCGGCGGTCAGCCCGGCAACCTCGTGGACAACGGTGTCGCCGTAGCGATCCCACGCTGTCACCCGCACCCGGAGCCGACGCTGCAGATCGCCACGCAGCGGGACGCTGAGACATCCCTCGTTGAGGTCGAACATCTCCTCGCCGATGGGCTCGAGCACAGGGTTGACCAGCACGGTCAGCGGGATCGGCGGCTTGTACGGGTAGCGCGGGTTGCGGTCGACCTCGATCGTGCAGATTCGCACCGGCTCGTACACCTGGTTGGCGGCGATCCCGGCGCCGCCGGCGTCCCGCATCGTGTCAACCAGGTCGTCGATGAGACGCTGCACGGCGCCGCCGGCGAGCTCATCGTGCGTCACCGGTCGGGCCGGGGTGCGCAGCACCGGGTGTCCGATCTGGGCGATCTTGCGAATGGCCACGTTGCGCCTCCTGTCACGATTCCCTGTCGAAGCTGAGCACGCCGCCGACCCAGACCGCCGAGCACAAGTCCATCCCCACCCAGTACACGATCTCGGCAGGATGGCTCACGTCCCACACCGCCAGGTCGGCCCGCATTCCCGGTGCGATCGTGCCGCGGTCTCCCAGACCGAGGGCCGTGGCCCCGTTCCGGGTGACGCCCGCCAGAGCCTCCTCGGGGGTCAGCCCGAGCAGGATGGCGCCGAGGTTGCACACCAGGGCGAGGTCGGCGACGGGGGAAGTGCCAGGGTTGAGGTCGCTGGCGAGGGCCATCGGCACACCGTGGCGGCGGAGCGCGGCCACCGGGGGACGCTTTGCCTCCTGGAGCATGTGGGTTGCACCGGGGAGGAGCACCGCCACCGTGCCCGCCGCCGCCATCGCCTCCACCTGGCTCTCGGTGGCGTGCTCGAGATGGTCGGCGGACAGCGCCCGGTGGGTGGTGGCAACCGCCAGCCCGGCGCCTGGGGCGAGCTGGGCGGCGTGGATCTTGACGGGGAGGCCGTGCCGACGGGCCGCGGCGAAGACGTGGTCGGTCTGCTCCGGGGAGAAGGCCAGGTGCTCGCAGAAGACGTCGACGGCGTCGACGAGACCTTGGCGCACCGCCTCGGGAAGGATCGTCTCGATGATGAGCTGCACGTAGCCGTCGGGATCATGCTCGTACTCCGGGGAAACAACGTGGGCGGCGAGCAATGTGGTGCGCACGGTTACCGGCCCATCCGCCGCAAGCCGGCGTGCCACCTGCAGCATCCTGAGCTCGGTGTCGAGATCGAGCCCGTACCCGGACTTGATCTCGACGGTGGTGGCCCCGGTGTGGTGGAGGCGGAGCAGCCGGCGACGGGAGACCTCGTAGAGCTGCTGCTCGCCCGCCGCCCGTGTCGCCTCCACCGTTGTGCGGATCCCGCCACCGGCGGCTGCGATGTCTGCGTAGCTGGCGCCTTCGAGCCGTGCGGCAAACTCACCGGCGCGGTGCCGACCGAAGACGAGGTGGGTGTGGCAGTCGACGAAACCCGGCGTCACCAGGCGACCGCGCAGCGAACGCACCTCGGCGCCGGCGGGAACGGCCACGTCCTCCCTGCGGCCGACCGCCTTGATGACACCGGCGGCCATGACCACAATCGCGTCCGGGATGAGCCCGTACGGGACGGGCCCGTCCACCATGGTGGCCACAGTCGCATCGACGAGTGCGATCCGTTCTGGGGCGGTCACGTCTCCGCCATCAGGGCGCGAATCGTGCCCCCGAGGCGATCCGCCAGGTCGGGGACGGTCTGGTGGACTCCGCCGGCGACGATGTGGCGGCCTCCCACGACGACATGGCGAACGTCGCTCGCCGTCGCCGCAAACGCAACGCCGGCGGCGAGGTCATCGGGGTCGAGCCCGGCGAGACGCATCGAGTCGAGACCGACGGTGACGAGGTCGGCGGGTTGCCCAACGCCGAGCGCACCGCCGCCGAGCCCGAGGCTGCGGGCGCCACCGGCGGTGGCGGCGGTGAGGAGGGTGGCCGGGTCGTGGATCCCTCGGGTGCGCCGGCGGAGCCGGTCGTGCATCTCGACGCCGCGCATCTCGGCAAATAGATCGATTACGGCATGGCTGTCGCTACCGAGGGCGAGACCGGTGCCTGCGGTGACGAGCTCGTGGAACGGGCCGAGCCCGTCGCCGAGATCCTGCTCGGTGGTGGGGCAGGCGACAACGGTGACGCCGGCGGCGCCGAGCGCATCGATGTCGGCGGCGGTTGGGTGAGTGACGTGCACCGCCGACGTGGCCGGTCGGAGAAAGCCGGAGGCGGCGAGGGCGGTGGTGGGGGTGTGGCCGGTGGCGGCGAGACACGCCTCGTTCTCGCCAATCTGCTCACTGAGATGGACGTGGAGGGGGACGTCGAGCTCATCCCCGACCTGAGCGACCACCTTCAGGTCTTCAGCGGATACGGTGCGCACCGAGTGGGCCGCCACCCCGAGCGACACCGTGGGATGGCCGGCGAGCCCAATGGCGAGGGCGTGCACCCGCTCCACCCACGCCGTCACGTCCCGGTCGGCGAAGCGCAGCTGCGCCCCGGCGACCGGCGCATCGAACCCGCCCCTCAGGTAGCAGGTGTCGATGAGGACGAGCCGGATCCCCGCTCGCTCCGCCGCCCTGGTGAGCGCCCAGCCCATCTCGTTCGGGTCACGGTAGGATGCCCCGCCCCGCTCGTGGTGCAGGTAGTGGAACTCGCCGACGGCGGTGACCCCGGCGCAGGCCATCTCGGCGAAGACGGCCGTGGCGAGCTCCTCGTAGCTGGCCGGGCCGAGCCGGTCGGCCAGCTCGTACATCGTCTGCCGCCACGCCCAGAAGTCGCCTGGGGACTGGTGTCGCCCCCGCATGGCGCGATGGAAGACGTGGGAGTGGGCGTTGACCAGTCCCGGCAGGGTCACCCCCTCCAGCCGCACCGCCCCAAGCGTTCGGGGAGCTCCTGCCATGAGCGACGTGATCACCCCGGTGGTCGACACGTCGATGGCGACGTCTGCGGCGAACCCGTCGCCGAGCCAGGCGTGGTCGGCGTGGTAGCGGGTCATGCCCCGCTCATCGGGACGTGCACCCCGCGCTGCGCCGCCACCTCCCGTGCCCGCCCGTACCCTGCGTCGGCGTGGCGCAGTACGCCCATGGCCGGGTCAGTGGTGAGCACCCTTTCCAGCCGACGGTCCGCCAGCTTGGTGCCGTCCGCCACCACCACCATGCCGGCGTGGATGCTCCGGCCGATCCCAACACCGCCTCCGTGGTGGACGCTGACCCATGTGGCGCCGGATGCCGTGTTGGCCAGGGCGTTGAGGATGGGCCAGTCGGCGATGGCGTCGCTCCCGTCCGCCATCCCCTCGGTCTCCCGGTACGGTGAGGCGACGCTCCCTGAGTCGAGATGGTCGCGACCGATCACGATCGGGGCCTTCACCGCCCCTGTACGCACCAGCTCGTTGAAGCGCTTGCCGAGACGGGCCCGCTCCCCGTAGCCGAGCCAGCAGATGCGGGCGGGCAGCCCCTGGTAGGCGACCCGTTCGGCGGCGAGCCGGATCCAGCGACTGAGTGCCTCGTCGTCAGGGAACTCCTCGAGGACGGCCCGATCGGTGGCGGCGATGTCGGCAGGGTCGCCGGAGAGCGCCACCCAGCGGAACGGGCCCTTGCCCTCGCAGAACAGTGGCCGGATGTAGGCGGGAATGAAGCCCGGGTAGGCGAAGGCGTCCTCGAACCCACCCAGCTTGGCCTCGGCCCGCAGGCTGTTGCCATAGTCGAACACCTCGGCTCCCCGGTGGAGGAACTGCACCATCGCCTCGCAGTGACGTGCCATCGATGCCCGGGAGCGCCTCACGAACACCTCGGGGTCCTCGGTGCGCAGCCGGTCCGCCGCCTCGAGCGACATGTCGGCCGGGACGTAAGCGAGCGGGTCGTGGGCCGATGTCTGGTCGGTGACGATATCGGCGGGGAAACCAAGATCGTAGAGACGGGGGATGAGTTCGGCGGCGTTGCCGACAAACCCGACCGAGAGGGAGCGCCGCTCCTTCTTGGCGGTCGTGCAGCGGGCGACGGCGTCGTCGAGATCGGTGGCCACCTCGTCCAGGTAGCGCGTCTGTAACCGGCGCTCGACGCTGTGCGGGTCGACGTCGATGCACAGGGCGACCCCGCCGTTCATGGTCACGGCGAGCGGTTGGGCGCCGCCCATCCCACCGAGTCCTGCGGTGAGGGTGATGGTGCCGGCGAGCGATCCGGAGAAGCGGCGTCTGGCGATCTCGGCGAAGCACTCGTAGGTGCCCTGGAGGATGCCCTGGGTGCCGATGTAGATCCACGAGCCCGCGGTCATCTGCCCGTACATGGTGAGCCCGGCCGCCTCCAGACGGCGAAACTCGTCCCAGATGGCCCAGTCGGGAACGAGCAACGAATTGGCGATGAGGACCCGCGGCGCCCACTCGTCTGTGCGCACCACACCAACGGGCTTGCCCGACTGGACGAGCAGCGTCTCGTCTCCCTCCAGGTTGCGCAGTGCGGCGACGATGGCGTGGTATGCCTCCCAGGTGCGGGCGGCCTTCCCGCTGCCTCCGTACACCACGAGCCGGTCAGGGTGCTCGGCGACCTCGGGATCGAGGTTGTTCATCAACATCCGCATCGCTGCTTCCTGGGGCCACCCCTTGCAGGCGAGCGACGTCCCTCGCGGGGCACGGATGACGGGCACGGGTCACCTCCTGGCGATCACGCCGCCCATGGTACGACCGGGTTATGCCGTGGCGCTCAGACCCTCGACCACGGCTGGCCGCCGGTCACATGCCGAGCTGGGCGAGGCGCACCTCGACCAGGCGGCGCACCAGTGCGGTTGGGAGCGACCTGTCGACCGGGAAGCGCAGAGTCCCCGTGTTCCAGTCATATCCGGCCAACTCGTCGCCCATGACGGGCAGGACCGAGCCCGAGTGGGGGAAGTAGCTGCAGTGGTGCTTGAAGAAGGCGTAGCCGGCGATCGCCTTACCTCCGAGCTTGAAGGCCGGCATGTTGTAGGACATGGTCTCCTCGGCGTCAGGTAGCATCTCACGCAGTGTCGCCCTCAGCCGGCGGAGCGTGCCCTGATGGGGTTCCGGGGCGCCGTCCAGGTATTCGTCAACGGTCACGAGCGGCCGTCCTGGTGCGTCATTGCTCACCTGCCAACCCGTTGCGGGCGATGACGTCACGGTACCAGCCGGCCGAATCCCGCAGGGTTCGACGCAGCGTGGCAAAGTCGACGTGCACCAACCCAAAGCGCTTGCTGTACCCGGATGCCCACTCGAAGTTGTCGAGAAGCGACCACACCAGATAGCCGCGCACGTCGATGCCGCGCCCCATCGCCTCGTGGAGCGCCTCGATGTGGCTGCGCAGGTATGCGATGCGCCGCCCGTCCCGGATCCGCCCGTCGGTGTCGACCGGGTCGTCGTAGGCTGCCCCGTTCTCGCTGACGATCACCGGGGGCAGGTTGGGGTAGGTCTCGGTGAGCCAGACGAGGATGTCGACAAGTCCCTGCGGCGCCACCGGCCACCCCATGTCGGTGACCGGGAGATCGCCGGTGACGTTGCGGACCCGATCACAACCGGGGTACCAGTCAGCGAGGGTCTCGGTGCCGGGGGCGGCTGGCTCGAGGAGCCATGGCCGGTAGAAGTTGAGCCCGAACCAGTCGAGCGGGGCGGCGATGACCCGGTGGTCGCCCGGCTCGACCGGGAAGCGGAGCGGGGCCAGATCGGCGATGACGTCTGCCGGGTAGCGACCGGCCAGGACAGGGTCGCAGAAGCTGCGATCCATCAGCCCCTCGAACCGGCGCACCCCGTCGTGTACCTCGGGCAGGTCGACAAGGGCGGTGGCTCGCTCCAAGTTGAGGATGATGCCGTGACGAGGTCCCGGGTCGATGCCCCGCATCGCCGCCACCGCCAGCCCGTGGCCGAGGAGGAGATGATGATGCGCCGCCAGCGCCGTCTCAAGGTCGGCGATCCCCGGGGCGAAGATCCCGGTGTAGTGGCCCAGGTATGCGGCCACCCACGGCTCGTTGAGCGTCGCCCACCAGCGCACCCGATCGTGGAGCCGCTCGAAGACCACAGCGGCGTAGCGAGCGAAGGCGCTGGCGGTCTCCCGGCGCCGCCAACCGCCCACGTCCTGCAGCGCCTGAGGCAGATCCCAGTGGTAGAGGGTGATCAGCGGCTCGATCCCGGCAGCGAGCAGGGTGTCGACAAGCCGGTCGTAGAAGCCGAGCCCACCAGGGTTGACCGCCCCGTCACCATCAGGGATGACCCGTGGCCACGCCACCGAGAAGCGATACGTCCGCAGCCCGAGCTCGGCCATGAGTGCCACATCGGTCTCGTGGCGATGGAAGTGATCGGTGGAGACGTCGCCGGTGTCGCCGCCGAGGGTCCTTCCCGGCGTGTGGCTGAAGGTGTCCCATATGGAGGGGCCTCGCCCGTCTACGGCGGCCCCGCCCTCGATCTGGTACGCCGAGGTTGCCGCGCCCCACAGAAACCCGTCTGGGAAGGTGATGGCTCTCAGCGGGACCGCTCCTCCAGGTAGCGTCTGAGGAGGGCCGTGGTCGACGTGTCGTGCGCCGTGCTTGCGACCTCACCTGCGGTGATCTCGGCGCCGATCCGGTGCGCCAGCACCTTGCCGAGCTCCACACCCCATTGGTCGAACGAGTTGATCCCCCAGATCACCCCCTGGGTGAACACCTTGTGCTCGTAGAGGGCGACGAGCTGGCCGAGCACCGAAGGGGTCAGCGCGGTGGCGAGCAGCGTCGATGTCGGGCGGTTCCCGGCGAAGCTGCGATGGGCGACGAGGGTGTCTGGCACGCCGGCGGTGCGCACCTCCTCCTCGGTCAACCCGAAGGCAAGCGCCTCGGCCTGGGCGAGCATGTTGGCGACGAGCTGGTCGTGATGCCCACCCGGGTCGGTCACCGGTCGGATGAAGCCGATCAGGTCGGCAGGCACCAGCGGGGTCCCCTGGTGGAGCAGCTGGTAGAACGCATGCTGCCCGTTGGTGCCCGGCTCGCCCCACACGATCGGACCGGTGGCGCTTGTCACAGGCCCGCCGTCGATCCGCACCGACTTGCCGTTGCTCTCCATGTCGAGCTGCTGCAGGTATGCCGGGAACCGGCCGAGCTGCTCGCAGTAGGGGAGAACGGCGTGGCTCTCGGCGCCGAAGAAGTTGCGGTACCACACACCGAGAAGCGCCATGAGCACGGGCACGTTGCGCTCGAATGGGGTGTTGCGGAAGTGCTCGTCGACGAGGTGGTACCCGGCAAGCATCTCGTGGAACGCCTCTGGGCCGATGCCGATCATCAGGCTGAGCCCGACCGCCGAGGGGAGCGAGTACCGGCCACCCACCCAGTCCCACATCGTCCGCATCGTGACCGGGTCGATGCCAAAGGCGGCGACCTCGGCGGCGTTGGCCGACACCGCCACGAAGTGCCGGGCCACCGCCGCCTCGCCGAGGGCCTCGACCACCCAGCGTCTTGCGCTGCGGGCGTTGGTGAGGGTCTCGATGGTGGTGAAGGTCTTTGACACCACGATGAACAGCGTCGACGCCGGGTCGCTCGTCGCCAGCGCCGCCGCCAGGTCGGTGCCGTCGATGTTGGAGACGAAGCGCATGGCGATGTCGGGGTGCACCAGGTGCGCCAGGGCGCCGGTGGCCATCGCCGGGCCCAGATCTGAGCCGCCGATGCCGATATTGACGACGGTGCGGATCCGCTTCCCGGTGGCGCCCGTCCATGCCCCCGAGCGCACCTCGACCGCCAGATCGGTCATCTGCTCGAGCTCGGCGTGCACCGCCGCCACCACGTCCGTGCCATCGACGAGGAGAGGGCCCTGGGGCGCCCGCAGCGCTACGTGGAGCACGGCACGGCCCTCAGTGGTGTTGATGCGCTCGCCGGCGAACATCGCCTCGATGCGCTCCTGCAGCCCGGCGCGCTCGGCGACCGAGATCAGCCGGTGGATCGTGCCGTCGGTGACTCGATGCTTCGAGTAGTCGAAGTACATGTCGCCGACCTCGAGCGCCATCCGCTGGGCGCGACCCGGGTCGGTGGCGAATAGGTCGCGCAGGTGGCGAGGAGCGACATCAGCGTGGTGGGCGTGCAGCTCGTACCACTCCGGCGTCTCGGTGATCGGTGGGGTCACGGCGACAGTCTCCTCCTGCCGGGTCGCAACGCACACTAGGCGGGCTGCCGTCCGGCGGTGCCGTACACTGCCCGCCGGCCGGCTGAAGGGGTGGCGCCGCCATGGTGAGCGAGGTCGAAACCGGCGACGCCGCCTGCCCGGCGTGCGGGCGGGTGGGTCTGCGCGGGTTCTATCGCCAGACAGGGGTGCCGGTCAACAGCTGCCTCCTACTGCACAGCGGCGAGGAGGCAATGGGGTTCCCCACCGGTGTCATCCACCTCGGCCTTTGCGCCACATGCGGCTTTGTCTCCAACACCGCTTTCGACCCGACGCTTGCCGAGTACTCGCCGCGCTACGAGGAGACACAAGGGTTCTCCCGGCGGTTCCTCGAGTTCGCCACCAGCCTCGCCGCCGGGTGGGTCGACCGATACCAGCTCACAGGAAGGACCGTCCTCGAGATCGGGTGCGGGAAGGGCGAGTTCCTCGCCCTCATGGCGGAGGCGGGTATCGGGAGGGGCATCGGCATCGACCCGGCTGTCAAGCCGGAGCGGATCGCCTCGTCGGCCGCCGACCGGTTGACCTGGCTCGCCAGACGCTTCACCGAGGCGGACGCCGCGCTGATCGGCGACGCCGTTGTGTGCCGGCACACGCTCGAGCATGTCGGCCCTGTCCGCGACTTCGTCGCCGGGCTGCGGAGAGCGATCGGAGACCGTTCCCCGGTCGTGCTCTTCGAGCTCCCCGACACGATGCGGGTGCTCGAGGAGGGCGCCTTTTGGGACGTCTACTACGAGCACTGCTCGTACTTCTCGGCGGGTTCGCTTGCCCGTCTCTTCGAGCGGTGCGGCTTCGAGGTGCTCGACCTGCGCACCGAGTACGACGACCAGTACCTCGTACTCGAGGCCCGCCCGGTTCCCGGTGGCGGTGAGCCAACCTCGATCTGGCCGGTCGAGGATGTGGCGGCAGTCGGCGCCGGTGTCGATCACTTTGAGGCGGTCACGTCACGGGTGGTGGGGGAGTGGCGACGCCGCCTGGCCGATCATGCCGCCGCAGGGGAGACGGCTGTCGTGTGGGGAGCGAGCTCGAAGGGTGTCGCCTTTCTTGCGACGGCGGGTGAGCACGTCGCCGCCGCCGTCGACATCAACCCGCACAAGGTGGGCACGTTTGTCGCCGGAACAGGGCACAGGATCGTGTCCCCGGACGAGCTCCGCAGGCTGCGGCCCTCGCTCGTCGTCGCCATGAACCCCATCTACCGCACCGAGATCCAGACCGAGCTCGACCGGTTGGGTGTGTCCGCCACCCTGGATGCGGTATGAGGCGTGGTCCGCGGTCTAGCGGAGTGCGTCGATCGATGCGGTGGTGACGATGCCTTCGACGCTGTGCGCCAGATCGGCGTCAAGGGTGATGAACGCATCCGCCTGCAGCTGGGTGAGGGCAACGTACTCGGCGTTGAAGGTCGAGGCCCACGCCAGCTGATCCGCCACCTCCCAGGCCCGACGTCTGAGCACCCCGTCCCCGAGAAGCCTGATCGGCATCCGCCCGATGCGGGTGAGCCGGTCGCGGGCGACGGCAGCAGGGATCTCGCCCCGCTGGGCGGCCTCGTGCATGGCCGAAAGCGCTTGGGAGCGGAGCAGCGCTGGTGCGAGGAGCCGGTGCTCCGCTGGGACCTCGGCTGCCACGCTGGCGAGGTGGAGGATGGCGCCGGTGTCGAGGACGAAACGAGTCATCAGGTACCTCGGGTCTCGTGGAGGGTGCGACAAAATCTACCGCGGGCTCCCACACCGGTCCGACGCCATCAACGACGACACAGCCGGTCAGGAGCGATCGGATGGGATCAGCGTTCCACGGGTCACACGTGATCGAGTACGCCGTCGAGAGGATGGGGGACACGGTCGAGATCGACGGTCCCGACGAGAAGGCGGGCGTAGCGGAGCTTGCGGCGGGCGCCGCTTCCGAGAAAGCGTCGCATCTGCGCCTCGAGATCCCGTGCTCGCCATTCGGGCTGTTTCTGGAGGGTGCGGAACGAGCCGAGGTCGCCATGGGCGGCGAACAGGCTCTCGACCGTTGCCGGACCAACGGCGCGGATCAGCTCGTCTTCCAGGTCTTCGACGCACACGTGGAAGCCGAGGCGCTCCATGTCGGTCCGGGTGTGGGCCGCTCCCACCCCGGCTGCGAGGAGAGCCCGTCGCAGGTGATCCTCCTCCGCGACGTCGCACAGACCGGCGACACGCAGGTCTGCTTCCTTTGGGCCAAACCGGTGGAGATAGCCGGCGATGGCCTGAGCGCCGCCGACGGGCAGGATGGCCACGCCTTCGCTGGTGAGATTCCGGCCGCGACGGCCGGCCAGGGTCTCGAGGGCGATCTGATCGCTGATCCCCTCCACGAGCACGATCGCACGAGCGCCCGCCACCTTCGCCAGCGCAAGAGTGGTTGCCCGAGCAGGTGCATCGGGCCCGCTGACATAGCCGGACAGCACCTGGCGGGCGAGCTGGCGCCGTGTTGCCGCATCCATCACGGGTGCTCCACCTGCTCGGCGCTGTAAAAGAGGGCCATGGCGTTCAAGACGATCCATCCGCCCACCAAGATGGTCTGGCCGACCAGGAACTGCGGTGCCCCGAAGAGCCGAGCGAAGCTCTCCGCCCGGCGCCCAAAGCCGTCGATGCCGAAGGGGCCGTGATACGGCTGCATCTTCTCGCGGTGGGTCATCTGCGGCTGCGTCATGATGCTCCCTGCTGGGCGGTGCACCGATGCTATCGACCGGGTGCCGACGGGCTACCGGGTCCGTTCACCAAGCGCCGCCGCCACCGCCACCCCCGCCACCGCCGCCACCGCCACCAAACCCGCCGCCGCCACCGCTCGACGAGGGCGGGGCAAAGGCGCCGTGGAGGGCGGTGCCGATACCGGCGATCGCATTCGAGCTGTGACCGCTGGTGTACCCGTGGTTGCCGTACCAGTAGAGCGACGACGACTGTTCCAGCTCAGGGGGTGCGGTGATGCGGGCGGCGGTGAGCACCTCGTCGGCGACACCGAGGGCGATGGCGTATACCAGGTACTCCTCCCACAGGGCGATCGAGAGGGCCGGCGCCTCCTGGAACCGGCCGAAGTCGGTGAGATAGCGGCGGAACGCCCGCCAGCGAGCGTCGAGCAGCGCCCCCTCAGCAGTCCGGCGCACCCACGCCTTGCGAGCCGATCCGAAGCCGATGGCGGCCACCCCACCAATGACGCCAAAGGCGACGATGCCAAAGCGAAGCAGGTCCTCGTTGACTGCGGTGACGGAGGCGAGCAGGGGAGTGACCACCAGCCAGCCAAGCGCGGCGACTCCCACCATGACGCCGAGCACGATCCACGGGTAGCGACGCCCGGCGGGATCGATCAGCTTGTGCGACTCGAGGTGCTGCATCGCCGCCTGCTGGTACGCGGCGTAGCTGGTGTGGTTCGCCGAGGCGTCCTGGCGGATCTTGGTGCGGAACTCGGTGAGGGGGAGCGGGCCGTCGCCGAGGACGCGCCCGACGACGGTCAGCACCGGCCGCTCCCACGCCCGCAGCGCACCCGGGTCCTTCCCAACAGCAATCTCGAGGTCTGAGATGTCCTCGCGGCGCATCCCCAGCCATGTGGACCGCTCGGCCGTGAAGGGCCGAGCCACCAGTACGCCGCGCCTGATCAAGTCGAACATCACCGCGGTAAAGCCTTCCTCGTCCGGGACGCCCTGGCGACGCAGGGCGTTGACGATGGCGGGGGAGTCGTCGCTCGGCGGGGCGTGCTCGTACTCGAGGTCGTAGTCGACGCCCGGCTCTCTGCCAAAACGGGCGTAGCCGGCGGCGAGGGCGGCCGGCACGAGCACCAACAGACCGGCGAGTGCGAAGAGAACGTTTCGGTTCGCCTGTCGTTCCCTGTCGGTGCGGGCGGCGAACGCCGTCTCCTCCTTGCGGATGGCCTGGAGTCCGTCACCGGCGATCACCTGGGCGCCGGTGGTGCTCGCCAGGACGTCACGAGGGGCGACCACCCGCAGCTCGACCCACTGGTGGGGCGGGACGTCCGAGGCCCGAAGCGTCGGGGCGGTGCCGTCGAACACGGGGAACGTCTCCCCGGCGACGACGTCTGGATGGCCGAACACGAGCACGGCTTCGCTCGGTGTGCCCCCGGGGAGACGGAACCTGGCGGTGAGGCTGGCGAGCCCTGTCGCCCATTCCTCGCCCCACACCCGCAGGTTGACGTCGACGACATCGTCGTAGGCGACGGTGAGACCCGTCATTCGGTAGCCGACGGTGAAGGTGCGTTCCTCGTTTGTCGCCCGGTAGTGCCAGACGATCCTGGTGACGTCGCCTCGCTCCTCGATGCCGTAGTGGCCGGGGGTGTCGCTCGACCCGAGCACGGTCGAGCCGCCAGGGGCGTAGGCGACGCCGTCCTCGGACACCACAACGTCGCTCATCGCCTCCCCCCGGTGCAGCGGGATATCGCGATAGGCGCCGGAGAAGTCCCCGTCGAAGGCGAAGGTGATGCGCTCGGTCACGGCCAGCGCCCCGTCTGGGAGCAGCTCGATATCGACGGTCGCCTCGGAGAGCGTGAACGAGGTGGCGTTGGCCGGCGCCGGAATGGCGAGGATGGCGAGGACGGCGACGATCGCCGCCGCCAGCGCGGCGACCCGCCTCAGAACTGCACCTTCGGCACGCTGCGCCCCTCGTCCTCCACCTCGAAGAACTCGGAGCGCGAGAAGCCGGTGAGACGAGCCACCAGGTTCGTCGGGATGGTCTCGACGGCGTTGTTGTAGGTGAGCGTCGTGTCGTTGAAGATCTGGCGGGCCACGGTGATGTCGCCTTCGACGTCCGCCAGTTGGGTCTGCAGCGTGCGGAAGCCTTCGCTCGCCTCGAGATCGGGGTAGGACTCGGCGATGGCGAACAGCTGACGGAGCGCCCCGGTGAGCACATTCTCCGCAGCCGCCTGCCCGCCGACGGTGGATGCGCCCTGGGCGGCATTGCGCGCCTCGACAACGGCGAGGAACGTCGACTGTTCATGGGCGGCATAGCCCTTCACCGTCTCGACCAGGTTGGGCACGAGGTCGTAGCGACGCTTGAGCTGGACATCGACCTGTGACCAGCCGCTCTGCACCCGGTTGCGCAGTCGGACGAGTTTGTTGTAGCCGAGCACCAACCACAAGGCGACGGCAGCGAGGATGGCGACGGCAACGAGGACAGGCATGGGGTCATCGTATCGGCGTCGATGGCAGATGCGCCATCGGACGCAGGTGGCGGCGCTAGGGAGCGGCGGCGGCGGCCATCATCGCATCCCGCACTGCCGGGTCGAAGCCGTCGCCAAACCCGGAGAACGAGGCGAACACCGTGCAGTTCCTCGTGCGGGAGGCAAGCAGCTCGACGGTGAACGGCAGGGAGATGCCACCGAGACCGAGTTCGACGACCACCCGAGCGCCCACGTCGGTCCCGGGCACCACGAGGTCCCCGAGCGTGAAGTCGAAGGTGGTGTCGGGTGGGAGGTCGGCCTCGAGTCGTTGCGCCAGGGCGTCAGCGAGACATTCGCGGCCGGCGGTGGTGCCAAGCGTCTTCTCGAGCACGGCGAACGCATCGGCGGCGACGTCTGCGGATGCGAAGACCCGCGCCTCGAGGTTGGCCTCTGGCGGGGCGGGCAGCTCGTCGCGGGCTGGGCCGGTTGTCTCCACCTCGGCCACTGCGAGCGACACGGCATCGAGTGTGTCCAGGTCGAAGTCGTCTGGGCCGATACAGGCCGACAGAAGGGCAGGCTCCTCACCGAACTGGTTGGTGAGGATCGCCGTGTCCCAACCGGTCGGGATGGCCGCAGCAGCGGCGACGGTCTTGTTGCCGACGACGGCATCGGCCGCCGGGTCGCTCACCCGTGTCGTGGTTGTCGCAGTAGTGGTCGGCGGGGTGCTGCTCGTCGTGGTCGGTGGTGCACTGGTGGTCGGGGCAGGCGGGACCGTCGTTGCCGGAGCTGTCGTTGTGGTTGCCGGGGCATGGACACCGACCGTGGTCACTGGGAGGGCGCCCGTCGTCGAGCTACCCGTGGCGCCGTCGCCACCGCACGCCGATCCGGCAAGCAAGAGGCCGAGCCCGAGCAGGAGTGCGGTGAGCCGTTCCGTGCGGTTCATGTCGGGAAACCTACCGTTACCGGTGTCGTCCCCGTTCGACACGCACGTGCCCGCCAGCGTCCGGCCGAGCCGCCGTGTGCCCGGCGTCGAGTTGGCTGGGTGCGTTCTCAGGCTGCGGGCGAGTCCGTCGTGCGCACTGCCGTGTGCGCCGACGCCGGCCTGGCTCGCTGCGACCGCAACCACGTGACGAAATTGCGATCGGTTTGCGACGCCGCGGGCGGCGTCGGCGGATCGATCATCTCGGTGCGACGAACCTCAGCTGGCGTGTAGCGGTTGTCGCACACCATCTGCGCCATCATCCATGCCAAACCGCCCTTGTCGGCCAACACGTCCTCCTCGGATTGGTGGGGTTGGTGCGACAAACGTATGGAGTCGGCGGCGACGTCGGTAGCGGGCTTCCCCTACGAAAGGTCCGGCGAGACCCTACGGCGCCGCTCCGTCCCCAAGCGGCACCTTGCCCTCGTGGACCATCCTGACGAGGTCGGTCCGGGAGCGGACGTCGAGCTTGCGGTAGATGCGGGTCAAGTGCGCCTCGACGGTGGCGACACTCATGAACAGCTCTGCTCCGACCTCGCGGTTCTTCCGCCCCGCGGCGACAAGCCCCGCGACCCGGCTCTCGGTGGTGGTGAGCCGGGAATCGGCTCTCCCTGGGCTGGCTCGCTCGAGGTCTGCGGCGGCGAGCCCTCCCCATAGACTCGCCCCGATGGCGGCGAACCTTTGGTGCGCCTCATAGAGCGCATCCGCCGCCGCCGTGCGCCGTCCGGCTCTCAGCAGCGCCCGACCCCGGCTCAGCACGGCCCTGGCGGCGTCCGGCAGGAGACCCATCTCATCGAAGCGCGCAGCGGCGGCGGCCAGCGTCTCGGCAGCCGTTTCGCCGTCACCCCGGGCAAGCTCGAGGACACCGCGGGCATGCCATGCGAGCGCCCTTGTGCGGGGACCGTCGAGCCGGTGTGCCTGCTCGTCGAGGACGCGCAGCAGCCCGTCGGCGCGGTCGAGCCCGCCGGACCCGGCAAGGGCGATGATGGCGTCGGGCAAGACGGGTAGGGCTCCGGGGTTGGCGAGGCCAACCCTGTCGATGAGCTCGACGGCCTCGACGAGGACCTGGGTGGCGCCTGCGTTGTCGCCCTTCGACAGAAGGAACAGCCCGTGAGCGCTCCTGGCACGGGCCGCCCCCATCAGCCCGCCGGGACGGCCCGGCCAGGCAAGCAGGCGCGCCACCGTCGACTCCGTTCCGGGGAGACCCAGCCATGCCTCCGTGAGCGCCTGCGGGTAGAGGAGCCAGCCTTCGGCATCGCCGTTCGCCGAGTCTTGCGCCTCGAGGATGCCGACTTCGACGTGGTGGCGCGCGGCCGCCATGTCACCTGCTGCACAGGCAAGAAGGGCGAGGTCGTAGTGGCGGTACGGTTGCTCGAGGGTGTTGCCGGTAGCGGAGTGTGCGCTGCGCACCTCCGAGAACAGGGTGGATGCGCTTGTCAGCTCGCCGTTCCACAGGTGCTGCTTGGCGAGCCACGCCTTTGGTCCGCCACCGAGCCGCGGACCTCCGATCCTGTCGGCGAGTGCGACCGCCCTGCGCATCGCATCCGGCTTTGGGGAACCGGCGAGCGCCTCCATGTGGGCCAAATGGCCGACGGCAAGCACCGTTGTCAGATCGTCGCCGCACCTCTCTGCGATCTCGGCCGCCTCACGAGCGCATGCGATCCCGCCGCGCAGATCGCCCCTGTAGACGCCGCGCAGCCACCCCAGGATGTCGAGCACCTGACCCCGGAGACACTGGTCGCCAGCCGCATCCTCGAGCGCCTGGCACAGGATCGCGTCGCCTTGCTCGACATCGTCGTTCTCGACATAGAACCGTTGTACCAAGGCCTCGGCCCTGGCCGGTCCAGGCGGCAGGGACGCAACGAGCTCATCCACCAAGCGGAGCGCCCGGCTTGCCTCTCCGGCCGCGGCGAGATGCGTGACCTCGGCGAGTGCCCTGCGGTTGGCGGCATCCACGTCACCAGGAGGCGTAAGACGGTGGCTGTGGCGCGCAAACTCGGCGGCAACGTCCGAGGCGCCGCAAAGACGCGCCCTTTCGGCGGCTTGCTCGAGGAGATCGGCCGCCTCTCGGTCGGACTCCGTCATCGAGAGCGCGATGTGACGGGCTTGCATGTCGGGGTCTGTGGTCTTCGTCGCCAGCTCGGCGTGCAGCGCCTGCCGCCGGATCGGGCTGAGACGTCCGTAGACCGCTGATGCCAGAAGGGGGTGGCGGAAGCTGACGCGCAGGTTCTCTTGCATCACGAGCAGATCGAGGTCATCGGCCTCCGTGAGCAGTGCCTCCAGATCGACGCCAGGTAGATAGCGACTGATCTCCTCGAAACCGATCGGGCCGCTGGCCGCCACCGCCTCGAGCAGCGGGAAGAGCGCAGGCTTCACCGTTTCGAGGCGCAGCTCGATGGCGCCCTGGAGCGAGTCGGGGAGCGGCAGGCTGTCCACGACGCCAACGACGCCGGTGGTGGCGGCGAGGGATCGGACCAGCTCGATGGCGTAGAGCGGGTTGCCACCCGAGACCTGATGGACCTTGCGCAGGGTCAGAGGCGAGATCGCCGCAACCATCCGTCCCAGGAGCTGACGCAGCGCCGACTGCGTGAGAGGTCCGAGCGTCAGTGTCTCGCAGCGCCCGGGCGGGAGCGAGGCCGCCAGCTCGAGCCTGTCGGGAGCCGGGCCACGCAGTGTTGCGATCACCGCAACGGGCTCGGTGTCGAGCCGCCGGATCGCATACCGCAGCGCCCGGGCGGAAGCGGCGTCGAGCCATTGCAGCTCGTCGATGGCGAGGACGACGGGGGCCTCGGCGGCCAGACGCCGCAGGATGTCGAGCACGGCTCGCCCCCGAACAAACGGGTCGATCTCAAGATGGAGCGCAGCGGCCTCGACATCGACCCGCTCGAACAGGTCGGTGAGCCCGACGAGGGCGCCCGCCATCTCGTCCTCCGAGGCCCGGGTCAACAGCACATGGTGTCCGGTGTCCCTGGCGTATGCGACGGCATGGCGCCAGAGAGCCGTCTTTCCGATCCCGGCGTCCCCGGCGATGATGAGCGCCCGCGAGCCAACCCGGGTGTCGTCGACAAAGCCCTCCGTCTGGGTTCGCTCGTGCTCCCGGCCGACGATCCCGTTGGAGGAGGTCTCAACGGGGGAATGACTCACGCTGGACGTGATACAAGCAGACCCATCCTGATACCGAAAGACACTCTCCTGGGTGGGTTCGACTCGAGGTGCGGTCTCGAGACGTCAAGGCTCCTCGGGCGGGTGTTGTGGGGAAGGGGTGTTGCGCTGCGGTATCGTTCGCCGGGAACAGGACAGGGAGGCGGCGCCAATGACAGACGAGCCACAGAACGATCTCGAAGCGATGCGCGACCGTCTGCGGCGGGCCGCCGATGCAGGAGACACCTCCGCCGGCGATCTGGCCGGCCACGTCGATGCCTACCTCTCCGGATCCCGCTCGGCGGAGGAGCACGATGCACTTGTCGACCGGCTGCGCGACGCGGTCCGTCGCTTTGAGGCCGGTCATCCGACCCTGTCCCAAGCCGTCCAGGGTGTCGTCGACTCCATCACCGCCTCCGGCATCTGATACCGACGCCCATCTCCACGACATCGGATGCGTCACTGTGACGTTATCCCGGCGCAAGGACCGTTCGGTATTCGGCCTGGCCGCTGTCAGATACCCGACCCTTGGTGACGCCGGCGATACCGGCCCGCCGAACGGATGACCGACATCGGGTCTGACGGTCCAGGTCCCGCGGACGCCGTCGCCGGCGAACGGGCGGGCCATCGTGCTCGACCAGGGCATCGGGGTGCCAGGGCGCGTCACCAGCATGCGCCACCTCACCCCGGCATCCTCGGAGTCCTCTCCACCCACATCACGCGATGTCCCATAATTCCCGTTATGTCAAGTTAGGGATCTGGTGGGCCACACCAGAGCTGTAGCATTTCCCGGGTCGAAGGAGCTCTGATCGATCACACCGCAGTGCAACCAAACCGCTCAAGAGCCAGCCGGGTGGTCAACGTGGTCGCCGTTGCCGCCCTCGTCGTCGTTGCCATCGGCTTCCTGGCGCTTCGGGCGATTCGCGGAGAGCTGCCGTCGGATGTCGAGTTGACCGAGCAGATCGAGCGCCTCGAGGCGATGCTCGTGCCCGTCGTCGAAGGCCTGCAGGTGGAGTACTTCATGGACGAGCCTGGGTGCGCCAACCTCACCTATCCGCGCGGCGACTTCATCGACGGGGCGCCGGACAGCTGCGGTGGCTCGACGAGCTACCCGGTGCCGTTCGACGACATTGCCCGCGCTGATCACGAGCGGATCAGGGCGGCGCTGGAGGCGTCTCAAACTCCCATCGAGCGGGTCGGGGGGAGTTTCTTCAGTGATGGTCGCATCAGAAGCGTCTGGTTCATGTCCAACCACGGCGCGCCCTTCGCGACGTCGTGGTCCCTGGAGTACGACCCGGAGAGCATACGCTCGGCCGGCACCTTCGGAATGATCACGCTCACGCCCTTGGAGGGAGAGGACGACTGGTGGTTCGCCTGCTGCGCCGACTGACTTGACCAAACGGATAGTGAGTCCGCAACGTTTCAGGACCCATCTGATCGCCGCGGGTTTCAGGGCCGGACACTTATCAGCGGCCCAACCCTGCGTCGGCACCCATTGCCCTCGAGTCGCCACCCATGGTCAGGCGGTGGGGACGACTTCGATCTCGCCTCGCATCCCGTAGTCGTAGTGGCCGGGCAGGTGGCAGGCGAACTCGTATATCCCCGGCTCATCGAAGGTGAAAGTGGTGATGGCGGTGCCGTTGGGTTCTACCGACACCTCACCTGGGATCGATGGATGCTCGGCTTCGGTGCCGCTGGCGTGGCGGAGATGCACTTCGGCCCCACCGGTGATGAACTCGTGATGGATCGGATCGCCGTTGACCACCACGAACCGGACGCGGGTGCCGTCGACAACGGTGAGCCTGTCGGGAACGAAATGGGAGTATTCGATGCCGATCTCGACGGTGATGTTGCCGGGGCCGAGAGTGGTCGCCTCCTCGTCTTCCAACCCCGAGGCAACGGCGTATCCCACACCCGACACGACGACAGTCATTGCCAGAGCGGCGACGGCGGTCAGCCAGAGGCGGCGGCGGGTCATGGTAGGCGCGGTCATGCTGGTCGGCCCGTCGACATGTCGAAGCGGCACCGTCGCGCCGACAGGCCCAGTACGAGGGTGACGAGCCCGGCTCCGATCCCGGCCGGCGCCGGCCAGGCCGAGCGTCGGTCGTCGCCCAGGGGAATCGACTCGGGAGCGGGGACGCCGGTGTCGGCGAAGTCGGCTGCTACCCCTTCGGTGGCGGAGATGGCCAGGTCGTAGTCGAGCTCGGCGGCGGGTGAGTCCAGGCTCAGATACGACAACCACATGTCCTCTGGCAGCCACTCCATCGCGACGTCGGAGCGGAGGTCATTGAGGAGAAACTCGCTCGCCGCTTCGCTCCGCTCCAGCGTCATTCCGGTCCCACCGGCGAGCAGGTCGGGTTGGTCCTCGGTGAGGACGAACACGTCGGCCTCGATGCGGGTATCGCCGTCGGCTCCCAGTCCGAGGATCCGGATCGGGACCCAGGGGTCGTCGGTCGGGATAGTGGCCATTATCGGAGTGCTGTCGCCAGCTTCTTGGGCTAGATCGGCGGCACGCTCGGCGTTGAAACGGGCGGCCATGAAGATCGGGCTGCGCTCGGCGTAGAAGTCAAGGATCTCGGGGGCGTCGGGGGTGAGCAGGAAGCCGTGCTCGGCGGCCCATGTCCCGACCTCGTCGCCTCCGCCCCGTAGGACGGTGATGTCGAGGGCGTCGATCTCGACCTCCAGCAGTACTTCGGCTGACTCGTCGACGGCCGTCGCGGCGAGGAGGCGGGAGTCTACGGTGACCGGCGCGACCTCCAGGGCGAGACGCTGCAACGTCCAATCGCCGCCTCGCTCCACCTTGGTCGGAACGTCGGGTAGGGGAATGATCGACCCCACCTCCTCGCCGCTGCCGGTGAACTCGAAGGCGGTAACGTAACGCTCGATGCCATCGCTGTAGGCGGCGAGGGTGGTGGTGCGAACCAGTTGGATGGTGCCGTTCTCACCCACCAGGCCACCGCAGGCCAGCGCCGGTGCCGCACCCAAGGCGACGACGGTGGTGACGGCCACCGTCAGATAGATGATGCGCCGAATCTTCCGTAGCAACCTTCCCGATCGGCCTGTTCCCACAACGTTCTCCTCGACCTCGTGTGGTCGTTGGACGGCGCCGCCGTCTGATTCGGTTCCTGATGGGGATGGCCGCCTAACGGACACCTGGTCACCGGGTGGAGCGAGCTCCCCGGCGGCGGCGTGTTGTTCTCCTCAGACATCGAGTTCCGCTGTCTCGACATCTTCGACCCGGACACCGACATCGCCGAGGTGGTGGAGGCGGTACCCGCCACCCAGGTCAACGTCAACCCGTCGATCAAGGGTCTCACCGGTCTCGACACCTGGCTGTGGTACGACTTCGCCACCCCCACCGCCTCCCAGATCGGACCGT
>Ga0114938_1000380_pt1 | contig 34455 bp, 30 predicted proteins | sample AshMeaBigSpring_FD_88675 | JGI IMG/M metagenome (GOLD analysis project Ga0114938, IMG submission 88675) | Groundwater microbial communities from Big Spring, Nevada to study Microbial Dark Matter (Phase II) - Ash Meadows Big Spring | ecosystem: Environmental > Aquatic > Deep subsurface >... | reverse complement strand
TACCGCATCCTGCCGGCCGTGCAGGACAGTCCTGTTGCCCTCAAGGAGGAATTGCTGCAGGGACTCGATTTCCTGCTCGATGAGATGGGTAAGCGCGACATGACGGCCGTGGTGGTCCTGAATAATTTCTGGCCCTGGTCCGGGGGCATGGCGCAGTATGTGAAATGGAACGGAGCCGACAGTATTCCTTATCCACCACCACATCCCAATGGAACCTGGGACGGTTACCAGCAATTCACGGCCAGCTTTTATACCATCCCCCAAGCCGTGAAGCAAAGCCATGAAGCGATCCGGAAACTGGTGGAAAGGGTCAACAGCATCAACAGGTTACCGTACAGGGAGGATCCCACTATCATGGCCTGGGAACTCTGCAATGAACCCCGTGGCATCAACCAGGTGGAGGCTTTCCATGCGTGGATCGATCAAACGGCTGCTTTCATTAAAAGCCTCGATCCAAAGCACCTGGTGACTACCGGAGCCGAGGGCTATACCCCTTCGCCCGAATCTGCCGGTACTGATTTCAAGCGGATGCATGCCGGTAAGGATATCGATTATACAACGGCCCATATCTGGATCCAGAACTGGGGCTGGTATGATCCCCAGCGGCACGACAGCACCTATGCGGATGCTGAAGCAAAAATGATCGCCTACCTGAATCGCCATGCGGCCGAATCAAAGGAACTCGGCAAACCCTTCGTACTGGAGGAGTTCGGCATCATGAAAGACAATGGCAACTTTGAACCTACCGCCACCAATAAAAACCGCGACCTGTACTACAGCGCCGTCTTTGAAGGGGTGCTGAAACTGGTACAAAAAGGGGAAGCCAGTGGCGTTAATTTCTGGGCCTGGGGCGGTGAAGGCCGCCCGCGCATCCCTGGTACCATGTGGCATAAGGGCGATTCCTTTACGGGTGATCCTCCCCATGAGCCGCAGGGCTGGTATTCGGTATACAATACGGATTCCACGACGCATGCGATCATTGCCGGCTATGCCGCTAAGATCCAGGGCAAATAATTGCCGTTTCGTCTTTCTCTTCACCCCATTTAAAAATTCCGGGCGATATTTTTGGAAAAATGAACAGTGTTCATTTATTTTGTGCTGTAAACCGTTGATCCATGACAGTAGCTACCAGGAAGCAGAGGGAAAGGGAGGAAATGCGCCAGTTGATCCTGGACGCTTCCCGTTCCATATTCCTGGAAAAAGGCTATTACCAGACCAGTATCAGGACCATCGCCGAGAAGATTGAGTACAGTCCGGGTACGATCTATCTCTATTTTAAAGAGAAGGATGAAATTTTTCATGCCCTGCATGAAGAAGGCTTCCGCCGGTTGATTTCCCTGATGGAACCCTTGCGGCATGTGTCGGATCCTTTTGAGCGACTGAAAGCCATGGGTCGCATCTACATGGACTTTGCGAGGAACAATAAGGACTTCTACGACCTGATGTTCATCATGCAGGCACCCATGAATGTGGAGGCGCCGGAATGCTGGGAGATGGGCGATACGGCCCTCGAGCACCTGAAAAATGTACTTCGGGACTGCCAGTCGGCCGGCCGTTTCAAGGGCCAGGACATTGAATTCCTGTCTTTTTATATCTGGTCGTCCATGCATGGCATGTGCGCCCTCTATTGCCGGGACCGCTGTCACGCATATCCCGATATGGACGCCGACCTGTTGATGACCCGTGGTTTTGAGATTTTTGTACAAAACCTGGAAAAATGCTGATTTTTTTTGACCGTATAATGAACAATGTTCATTATTTAAACAATGATTATATAATTATTAATTTTATGGGTAAAGCACAGAGAATCCTCATCGCCGCCCTCGGGGCCTTGGGCTTATCGCAACCCTTGATGGCGCAGCAGGCCCTTGACCGGTATATCCAGCTTGGTCTGGACAATAACCTGGTGATCCAAACCCGCCAGGTTTCCCTGGAAAAAAGTATGCTGGCCTTGCGGGAGGCACGGAGTTATTTCCTGCCCAGTTCATACCTGGATGCGCAGTACACCCTGGCGCAGGGTGGACGGAACATCAGCATCCCGGTAGGTGACCTGCTCAATCCGGTTTACCAGACACTGAACCAGCTTACCGGTACGGAGAAATTCCCCCAGGTTGCCAATGTGGAGGAGCAACTGCTGCCTAACAATTTTTACGATCTGCGGATTCGTACCTCGGTGCCCGTCATCAATCCTTCGTTAAAGGCTAACCGACATATTAAAATGCAGGAAGTGGCGATCCAGGAAAATGAATTACAGGCGTATAAGAGGGAATTGGTGAAGGATATCAAGACGGCCTATTACCAGTACCTGATGGCCGACCGTGCCATCAGGATTTTTGAAAGTGCGATGGGCGTGGTGGAGCAAAACCTGCGACTGAACCAAAGCCTGCTGGCCAATGGCAAGAGCCTGCCGGCGTATGTCTCCCGTGCTGAAGCCGAAGTGGTTTCCGTCCGGAACCAATGGCAAAATGCCAGGAATGAGAAAGAAAAGGCCAGGGCTTATGTGAACCTCCTGTTGAACCGTGAGCTTTCAGACTCCGTGGAGATTGAAGATCCCGGACTGGCATCCTTCATGACGGATGCGATCAACCAGGGCTATGATTCCATCGAAGGACGGGAAGAATTAAAGAGCCTGCAACTGGCCAGGGATATCCGGGGCAGCCAGTACAAATTGAACAAGTCATACCAGGTACCGCGTGTAAACGCCTTCCTGGATCTGGCCGCACAGGACTTTAATTTTAAAGTCAAGAGCAGTTCATTTTTTTATCTCGGAGGCGTGCAAATGACCATGCCCATATTTGCCGGGAACCGCAACCTGTATAAGATCAGGGAATCGGAACTGGATATTCGGCAATCAGAAATCAGTGCCAGGCAGACCCGCAAGGAACTGGAAATGGCCGCCTTCACCGCGCGAAGCAATGCCAAAAACCTGTACGGGAACTACCTCGCGTCCATCAAAGAAGAGGAAGCGTCTACCCGCTACTATACACTCATTGATCGCGGCTACCGGGTAGGCGTAAACAGTTTCATAGAAATCCTGGACGCGCGCAACCAGCTGACCCGATCCCAACTTCAGACCGCCCTGAACAAGTACAGGTTTCTCGCCGCCATCGCCGACTACGAACGGCAAACCACTTCATACGCATTTAACAAGTAAAAAAACCAGACCATGCGAACCATCATTGTATTCGCCGCCATCGCTGTCATGGCGCTTGCCTGCGGCACGCGCGCCGGCGAACCGAAGAAAGAAACGGAAACGGAAAGCATACCGGTACGGGTAGCCGAAATTGGGAAAGATGCCAGGTTGGGACAGATCCAGGCTTCCGGTTCATTATCCACTGAAGATGAGGCCCGCCTTTCATTTAAGGTTGGCGGCATCATCGAACGCATTTACGTGCGTGAAGGAGAGAAAATCCGGAAGGGCCAGTTGCTGGCAACCCTCAAGGCTACGGAGATTTCCGCGCAGGTAAGCCAGGTGCAGCTATCCCTTGAAAAGTCGCAACGCGACTATGAGCGTGTGTTAAGCCTCTACCGGGACAGTGTGGCCACGCTGGAGCAATTGCAGAATGCCAAAACTGGACTGGAAATCGCCCGGCAGGGACTGCGTGCGGCGGGATTCAACCAGCAATACGCAAAAATTTATGCAACAGCCGACGGGTTTGTGGTCAGGCAACTGAAGAATGAAGGCGAGCTGGCGGAACCCGGCAGCCCGCTGCTTCTTACCCGCACGGTTAGCGCCAGCAGCGGCTGGATTCTTTCGGTAGGCCTTACGGACCGCGACTGGGCACAGGTTTCCATCGGCGATGCAGCCACTGTCTATTTCGATGCCTTTCCGGGCAAGACCTTTACCGGTAGGGTGCATCGCAAATCCCTGGCGGCAGACCCGGCCAGTGGTGTTTTCGAAACAGAGTTGCGGGTCGACTTCGGCCAGGAGCAGCCTGCCGTGGGTATTTTCGGCAAGGCCACCATCGAAGCCGGCCGCCCCGTGGAAGGTTTCAGCATTCCCTACGACGCGCTGCTGGAGGCCAATGGCAAAACAGGGTTTGTTTTCGTCACCAATGACGGGAAGACGGTCAAGCGGGTACCGGTGACCATCGCCTCCATCCACCAGCAGGTAGTCACGCTCTCCGGTGGCCTGGAAGGCTATAGGCAGGTAGTCATTGCCGGTAGCCCTTACCTGACAGACCATTCCGCCATCCGCATCATACCCTGAATGCATTCAAACGAATTCAAACACATCTCATGCGATTCACATCCTTCTTTGTAAAGAACTACCAGCTCACCCTGGTCATCTTCCTCATGATCATCGTGGTCAGCGCCACAACACTGATGGTCATGCCCCGCGCAGAGGATCCGGAGATCAATCCGCCTCAGTTCCCGGTGGTGGTTATATATCCCGGCACCAGTCCCCAGGACATGGAGGAACTGGTGGTCAAGCCAATCGAGAAAAAAGTCAGTGAACTGGAAGACATCAAGCAGATCACCACCACCATCGATGACGGTGTGGCCGTACTCGATATTGAATATAAATACGAGAGCGATGTGGAGTCCAAGTACCAGGAGCTGGTGCGGGAGATCAATGCTCTCCGGCCCGAGTTGCCCGAAGATATTTACAGCCTTGAAATCCGGAAAGTAACACCCACGGACGTCAATATCCTGCAGGTAGCGCTGGTGTCCGAGAATGCATCGGATGATAAGATGAAGTCTGCGGCGAAGGACCTGAAGGAGCGCCTGGAGAAAATAAAAAGCCTGAAGAAAGTGGAGTACTGGGGCGTACCGGAGCAGGTGATTCGCGTGGACCTACGACTGGATCTTATCGCCCAGAAAAAGATACCCCTTGACCAGGTGATTGGCAGCATCAGCAGCGAGGCGGCCAATATTCCCGGAGGCAGTGTACGCGCAGGTACGAAGCGCTTCAACATCAAGACCAGCGGTAAGTACCGCAACGTGGAGGAGATCCGAAAGACCGTGGTATACCAGGGCAATGGGCAGGTGGTTTACCTCCAGGACGTGGCGGATGTCAACCTCAGCGATGGAGAACAGAAGCATATCACCCGGCTCAACGGCCATCGGGCTGTACTGGTCACTGCTGCACTCAAGGCAGGGGAAAATATCAGCCAGGCGCAGAAATCCTACCTGCCGGTGTTGAACGCCTTTGAAAAAACCCTGCCTCCGAATATCGACTTTGTCAGGCCCTTCGACCAGGCAGACAATGTCAGCAAAAGGCTGGGTGGTTTGGGAACCGATTTTCTAATCGCCATTGGCCTCGTGCTCATCACCCTGCTCCCCTTGGGCGGTCGCGCATCGCTGGTGGTGATGGTGGCCATTCCCCTTTCGCTGGGACTGGGCATCGTGGCGATGCATATGCTGGGGTTTTCTCTCAACCAGCTCAGTATTGTGGGGTTTGTCGTGGCCCTGGGCCTGTTGGTGGACGACAGCATCGTGGTGGTGGAGAATATAGAGCGATGGCTCCGCGAAGGGCATTCGAAAACACATGCAGCCATTGAAGCAACCAAGCAGATTACACTGGCTGTGATTGGTTGCACCGCCAACCTGATCATCGCATTCCTGCCGCTGGTTTTTCTGCCGGAAGGATCGGGTGAGTTTATCCGTGGCCTGCCGATGGCCGTGATCATGTCGGTCCTGGCATCCATGCTGGTTTCCCTGACCATTGTTCCTTTCCTGGCCAGTAAAGTGTTGAAGACTTCGCACCATCCGGACGGCAATATTTTCCTGCGTGCACTGAAGAAAGGCATCAGCGGCAGCTACAGCAAGTTGCTGGACAAGGCCCTGCAACGTCCGGTAATGACCTTGGTGGTGGCCTTCGCACTCTTCCTGGGCTCCCTGTCGCTGTTTGGAGTGATTGGTTTCAGGCTGTTTCCCACCTCGGAAAAACCCCAGTTCCTGATCAATGTAAACATGCCCCTGCAAAGCAACCTGGAAGCGACGGACGCAGCGGCCCGGCTGGTGGAGCATGAACTAAAACGCGAGGAAAGGATTGCGTATTTCACCACCAATGTAGGCCGTGGCAACCCGAGGATCTACTACAACGAAATTCCTGAGAATGAAAAACCCGATGTGGCGCAGTTCTTCGTGCAGCTGCAGCCTGAGACATCGCCCATACAAAAACGTTCCCTCATCAATGCCCTGCGGGAGCGGTTTTCCGCCGTGCCGGGTATGAAGATCGAAGTAAAGGATTTTGAACAAGGCCCGCCTGTGGAAGCGCCGGTAGCCATCCGGATCCTGGGAGATAACCTGGATACGCTTCGTGCCATCGCCGGCCGCGCGGAAAGGATCCTGCAGGAAACACCGGGCGCGATATACGTGAAGAATGAAGTGGGGGTAATGAAATCAGACATCCGGCTGCAGGTGCATACAGACAAGAGCCGCAGTCTCGGTATTCAGACAGCGGATATCGACAGGACCGTACGGCTGGCTGTGGCTGGGCTGGATGTGGGCAAGTATACCGATGAACAGGGCGATGATTACATGATCCGCGTGTCCGCTCCCCGTGAAAAATTCGCGACTCTGCAGACATTCGACGATGTGTATGTGAACAATGCCATCGGAACGCCGGTACCGTTGAAGCAGGTTACGGAACTTTCATTTGAAACATCGCCTTCGCGCATCAAACACCTCGATAAAAAGAGATTTGTAGTGGTATCTGCGTTTACGGACAAAGGCGTTCTCGCGGAAAGCATCAACAAGACATTTACGGAACGCGCGGCCGAACTGCAGATGCCGGAGGGCTATTCCTGGCAGATGGCCGGGGAAGCGGAGTCTGAGAAGGAAGCTTTTGGCGGCGGGTTTATGACCGTGGTCATTGCTACGGTGTTCCTCTTTATCATGGTACTGTTGCTGGAATTCAAAACCTTCAAGAGCACACTGATTGTATTGTCCGTGATTCCATTGGGCATCATCGGAGGCCTTTTGATGCTGTGGTTCACGGGAAATCCCATGTCTTTTGTGGCGATCATTGGGTTCATTGGCCTGGCGGGGATCGAAGTGAAGAACTCCATCCTGCTGGTGGATTTCACCAACCAGTTGCGGGAACAGGGCATGAGCCTGGATGCTGCCATCCGGGAAGCTGGCGAAGTACGTTTCCTGCCCATCGTGCTCACCAGCCTAACGGCCATTGGCGGACTGATTCCCATTGCAATGAATAGCAACCCCCTGGTTTCACCTTTGGCGCTGGTACTGATTGGCGGGTTAATCTCTTCAACCGTCCTTTCCCGCATCGTAACCCCGGTGGTGTATAAGCTGATGCCACCCAGGGTCTGAACAAATAAAAAAGTGAGAAGCGAAGTGTGTGCTTTTTACCCACACTTCTCACTTCTCACTTCCTACTTACTTACTTTCCCCCGCCTGCCGGTGCCGTGCCGCCCAGGCTGGCGATATCGCGGTCGAAAATATACATGCCTGCCTTATCGTCTCCGATCAATTTGAGCTTGTCCATGATCTGGCGCGCAAGGCTCTCTTCTTCAATTTGTTCGCTCACGTACCACTGCAGGAAATTGTGCGTGGTGTAGTCTTTTTCCTTCAGGCAGCTGTCCACCAGTTTATTGATCTCATTACTGACATGGATTTCATGGTCCAGGACTTCCTGGAATAGTTCGCGAACGCCCTTGTATTTCTGAGGAGGCGCTTTAAGGGTGGGAATGATGCCGTGGCCACCCCTTTCGTTGAGGAATTTGACCAGTTTCAGCATGTGCATCCTTTCCTCATCCGAGTGCTTGTAAAGGAATGCGGCAATACCGCCCAACCCCTCCACTTCGGCCCAGGAGGCCATGGCCAGGTAAATCTGGGAGGATTCGGCTTCCAGCAATACCTGCTGGTTCAGTGCTTTTTCAATTTTGGAGGATATCATACAATTGATTTTTAATGGGGCATTTACGAATTTGGTAAAAATTGATCCTTCGCCCCCCGAATTTAACCCAATCCCGGGGAACCGCAACCAAATCCCCCGCCTAGTTGTTAATTTTGCATACATAAACCCCCGTCTTGGACATGATTAAAACAGGCAACCTGGTCATCAGCATCTACACTGAAATGACCCCCAACCCGGAGACCATGAAGTTTGTGGCCAACAAACTCTTGTACCCCGGGAAAAGCATCGATTTCCCGGATGTGGACAGTGCAGGCCCATCGCCGCTGGCTATGGAACTTTTCAGCTTCCCTTTCGTGAAGAGCGTATTTGTTGCCAGCAATTTCGTGACGCTGACGAAAACCCCGGAAACCGATTGGGATGACGTAAAGCCATCCATCCGGCAGTTCCTCAAAGAATACCTGGAAGAAGGCAAGGTGGTGATCAACGAAGATGAAGTGGCTACCGTACAACAGCCGGGTTCCAATATGGTCCTGTCTGAAGACGGCGATGTGGTGAAGCGCATCAAGGAACTCCTGGAGAACTACGTGAAGCCGGCCGTCGAAATGGACGGAGGTGCCATCCAGTTTAAGAAATTCGAGGACGGTGTGGTGACCCTGATGCTTCAGGGTAGCTGCAGCGGATGTCCTTCATCGATGATCACCCTGAAAGCGGGTATCGAGGGAATGATGAAACGCATGATCCCCGAAGTGGAAGAAGTGGTGGCTGAAGCCGAATAAGTGTATAGAAACCCCGCCATAAAAAAGGTATCCTTAGCATGGATACCTTTTTGTTTTTTCATTCTCTGATCCAGGATATCAATAGAAAAACTGTTCTGATACGATCTTGCCGTCCTTAACCTGGTATACACACACTTCTTCCATTTGCATCCTGCCCATACCTTTCATGGTGACATCCATGCCCATCGCCATGGAGATATAATTACCCCCCACAAGCGGAGCAGATACCCACCCGCCGTGCACTTCTTCAACCATGGCCTGGAATTGGTCTCCTTTTTTGATAATGTTGTCTAACCCTTCCACGGTCTGCAACCCTGGTGAGTGAGCGGGTTCAATGCTTTTCGCATCTGCGGAATAGAGTGTTTTTTGTGCTTGCTCATATTTGCCTTCGTTACAGAGGGCATAGAGCTGATCGGCTACTTCCCTGGTTGTCATGATGTTTTTTTTAGGACCAGAAAATATGACAATTGGACCAATCCCGGGCAGATGAAATGATGAGCGTCATTTAATCCTTAACAATGGTTTCCGCGCTGCCGATGAATTCCCTTTTCTTCCAATGCACGCCCCGCTCGCCAAGGTAATCCGTTACAAAGCGGAAACATTCCGCATGGCTGCCCACCAGTTCCGGGGGGAACACGCCCTTTTCCCGGAACAGCCCCTGCAGGATCAGTTCCGCGCTAGCCGTGCAGGTATAGCCGGTGGTACGGCTCATCGATGAAATCTTTGTTGCAGGATCGTACCGGTCGAGCAGGTTGTACTCGACGCTGCGTACGCGCCCCTGGTCTTCGCCATGCACCACCACTTTCATCACCGTGAGTTCATGTTCTTCATCGCCCAGTTTCCATTCATCAAACAACACCTGCGAGGTGAAGTCGATGGGAACCACGGTTTGTCCCTTAACGGTAACCGGTTCGTGGCTGAAAAACCCACTCTCCCGTAAGGCGATGACCAGGTCCGCATGCCCCGGGTAACACAGGGTCTTTTCTTTCTGGTTCCGGATATGGGTCATGGTAAAGAGCAGGGAACGAAGCCCGTCTGTGTTGAAAGCTTCGAGGGTTCCCAGTCCTTCGAAGTTCATCCATTCCCTTTCACTGAGGGCCTGGCGGGTGACGATATGACCGTTTTCCATTAGCCTGGCCGGGCGTGTATATTCTTCGATGACATCCACGGGTGAGAATGGCGCCTTGTACTCGAAGGGCTTCTTGCGTATTTCCGGAAGTCCGCCCACGTAGATTTCAAAAGCGCTTACAGTCATGGCCTGGTTATACCGGCCGATGATATAATTGCTCATACCCGGCGCCACGCCACAGTCGGTAATGACGGTCACGCCCTTCTCTTTGGCCAGCCCGTCGAGGTCCAATGCGTTTTCCGGGAAAAAGGAGATGTCCGCAACCGACTTACCCGCACGAATAACCGCTTCCAGGGTATGGAAGCCCATGAAGCCCGGCACGGCGGTCACCACCAGGTCAAATGGCCGAAGCATGGTTTCGTAGGAAGCATAGTCCTGGAGGTTGGCATTGTGCGTATGGATGGCCGGGTTCTTTCCCTTCAGTACAGAGAGATTGTGTTCATTGATGTCAAAAGATGTCACCTGGTGTTTTTTCGCCAGGTCAAGGGCCATGGCCCGGCCAACCATGCCGGCGCCGAGGATTGCGATGTTCATGAGGGAATAAATTATGGGCTAAAGGTAGTGGAAAATTGCCGAGGCATTTTTCTATAGAAGCTATGCACCAGGGAGAAAACCCAGCCGGCGCTTGCACCGGTTCTGGCGTCCTACGCTGTTTCGTCAAGTGGCCGTCCGTAATTTTTATTGCATGTATCCCTGAAACGCTTTCATCGAGGAATAAATCCCAAACCATTTCCCGATCAGCGCATCGTACCAGCGCTGGGGCAGGATGCCCTTGAAGAAAGGCATGGCATATACAATCCAGGGCATGCGGCAATAGATGCGATTTTTTTCGATCGCCCTGATAATCTGTTTTGCGGCGCTTTCCGGCCGGACGATCGGCACGATGGGCGATCGGACACCTTTGAACATCTCCGTTCCGATGTAGAATGGCGTTACATTGGTTACATGCAGTCCCGGGTGACGGGCTTCCAGCTCCAGGCGCAGGGTTTCGCCCCAGCCCAGGACGGCCCACTTACTGGCCACGTACACACTCATCTGTGGATTGGCGGCCATCCCGGCAGCGGAGGAAATATTGACGATATGCCCTTGCTGGCGCTGGATCATACCCGGCAAGAACGACAGGGTTATATGCATCAGGGCGTGTGTATTGACCTGCATGGTCCGGTCGATCTCTGCATGGCTATGCTCGGTAAAGAATTTTCCCACCACGATGCCTGCGTTATTGATGAGGATATCCACGGGTCCGTGTTCCAGCAGGATTTCCCGGGCTGTCTTCACCACGAAATCCGTGTTGGCCACATCCACGATATACCCGTACGCGGGAAAACCGGCAGTCCGGAATTCCTGCAGGCTTTCATCCAGCTTTTGCTGGTTGAAATCCCAGATGATCAGTGCACGGGCGCCTTTTTCGAGGCAGATCTTTCCCATTATTTTCCCGATGCCTGAAGCACCACCGGTGATCAAAACTACCGCTCCCTTTATCTGGCTCATACATGCTTTTTGTTTAGGCAATGTAGAAATTAACCCTGATTTTTGACGAAGTCATGCAGGAGATCTGGCAACAGTTTATCGATGGGATGCGGCATACCAGCCTGCTGGAGTATATCGCTGTATTCGCCGGCATTGCCAGCGTTTGGTTTTCCAGGAAAGAACATATCCTGGTATACCCCGTGGGACTGGTAAACACCATCATCTATATCTGGCTGAGCCTTAAAGGCCACCTCCTTGGCGAAGCCAGTGTGAACCTGTATTACACGGTCATGAGCATCTATGGCTGGATCGCCTGGAACCGGAAGGACAGGGAGCATCATCCCATCCTGTACATTCGTTTTTCAACCGGTGGCGAGTGGCTTGGACAATTGCTTTTCTTCGCCCTTTTCTATACCGGCATTTTTCTGGCCCTTCGCTACCTGCAGCAGGATTTCGCGCCGGGGGCCATTCCCTGGGCCGATGCGTTTGCATCCGCCAGCGCGTACACCGGCATGTGGCTTATGACGCGCAAGAAAGTGGAAAGCTGGTACTGGTGGATCATTACCAATATTGCCAGCATACCGCTCTATTTTGTGAAAGGGTATGTTTTCACCAGCGTGTACTATCTTATATTGCTGATCCTGGCCGTAAGCGGACTGATCGCGTGGGGCCGTAAAGCCAGGGTTAATCACAGGCAATGATCAAGGTTGTCATCATAGGACCCGAATCCACCGGGAAGAGCACGCTCTGCGAAGAGCTGGCGCAACATTACGATACGCTGTGGTGCCCGGAGTTTGCAAGGGAATACCTGCTTACCTATGGCATGGATTACCGGTACGAGGACCTCTTGTCCATCGCCCGCGGACAACTGGCCATGGAGGACGAATACCTGGCCATGGCGCAGCATAACTGGGAGGTACAACCGAAAAAAGCAATCAGCCGGCCCTTACTTTTTATTGACACCGATATGTATGTGATGAAGGTCTGGAGTGAGTTTGTATTCGGCAAATGCGATCCCTGGATCCTCCGGCAGATCGTTGAGCGACCTTATCACCTGTACCTGCTCTGTCATACAGACCTCCCGTGGGAGAAGGATGAACTCCGGGAATATCCTGACCTGGAGACCAGGGAGAAGCTGTTTCACATCTACCAGGACATGCTGCTCAACCAACCAGTTCCGTGGGCGCCGATCCGCGGGACCGATGAACAGCGGCTGGCCAGCGCAATACAGGCCGTGGACGACTACCTTGCCCGGATAAGTCAGTAACGCCGGCTTGCAGGCCTCGCATCATCAGGTACAGTCAAGCACACGGGGGCATGGCGGGATCACTTATTTTTACGGAATGGAATGGACAGCCTGGTTTCGCAACAACCACAGGCCGGTATTTTACATCGCCTGGATCCTGGTGAACCTCGTACAAGCCGGTACAACCGGGCTGTTTGACGACGAGGCATATTACTGGGTTTATTCCCGCTACCTGGATTGGGGTTACTTCGATCATCCGCCGGTCATTGCCCTGATGATACGCGCTGGTTATAATCTCTTCGCCAATGAACTGGGTGTCAGGCTGCTGGTGGTCCTGGCCAGTACAGCCACGGTTTTTGCGATCGACAGCCTGCTGGAGAAAAGGAACGACCGGCTTTTTTACGCGATCGCCATCAGCATGGCGCTGTTGCAGATTGGTGGGATCATGGCAGCTCCGGATCTTCCGCTGATTTTTTTCATCGCCCTGTTCTTCCTTGCCTATCGATCCTTTACGCGGAATGCCTCTTTTGCAAATGCTGTATTGCTGGGTGTGATAGCCGCCCTGATGCTGTACAGCAAATACCATGGTGTGCTGGTCATTGCATTCACCCTCATGTCTAATGGGAAACTACTCCTGAAATGGCAGACCTGGCTGGCCGGTATCATGGCGCTGGCGCTTTTTGCGCCGCACCTGTATTGGCAGTATAGCCATGATTTTCCATCGGTGCGCTACCATTTGTTTGAACGAAATGCCACCGATTACCAGTTTGGTTTTACCCTTGAATATGTACTGGGCCAGGTTCTCCTCGCCGGGCCCCTCGTAGGCTGGCTGATGCTCTGGGCCGCCGCCAGGCACAGGCCGCAGAGCGATGTTGAACGGGCCATGCGCTGGACTTTCCTGGGTATCTACCTGCTGTTTTTCGTCAGTACGTTTAAGGGGCGATCGGAAGCCAACTGGACGGTTCCCGCCTGGGTCTCTATGATCGTGCTGGCACATCAATACCTGGACGGACGCCCGGATCTCGCGAAATGGATATACAGGCTCATGATGCCTTCTTTCCTGCTGGTGCTGATGGTGAGGATTTATATGATGGTAGATATCGCCCCGCTTCCCTTTCTCAAGAAGGATGAGTTCCACAAAAACAGGGAATGGGCGGACGCCATCAAGGCAAAAGCGGGGGGATTACCCGTTGTCTTTACCAATTCCTACCAGCGCGCATCGCAGTACTGGTTTTATTCGGGCGATACGGCTTTCTCGCTGAACAATATCTGGTATCGCAGGAGTAATTTTAATTTCTGGCCCCTCGAAGCCAGGACGCTGGTAAAACCAGCCGCGGTTTTTTCGGGCGATGATTATTCGTTTTTCCGGGATACGGTCTGGAATAGCCGAAGGCTTATTGGCATGGCGCGGGTTGATTCGTTTTATTCCTATTCCCAGGTGGCGTTGGTGAAGGGGGAGAAAATCATTGCGCGCAGGCAGGCCAATGCGTCCGTTGCGCCCCGGAAGGTAAAAGCCAGCCTGGACCTTATGGTGCCGGATGCGTTGCGCGTTGCCCCGGGTTTCAACACCTTTGATACGGCGGCCGTTTTCCTGGTAGTCTATCTTCACGACAACGACCCGGCGATGATCATCCCCACCGGGGCACAACTGCGGGATGGCCTGGCCGGAACCATGCAACTAGACTTTTGGATTCCGGATTCTATTCCGCCTGGGAACTACCGTGCCCGCTGGGCAATCCGCAATTCGATACCCGACCGGCCCAGCATCAACAGTAGCGCTTCCAGGCTGATCGTTGAATAGCACGGGTCAGGGGTTCGTGAAGATTTCAATGAATTTTTCAGACATCCTGTAATAGCAGTTCGGGGCTTTTTGCCGGACGGTTTCTTCGGCGATGACCCTCATGATGGCTTCTTTGCTTTCCGGGCTGCGATGCCAGCTGTTGATCCATGCTGTATCAGACGGCAGAAAAATAAAGGCCACGCAATCCCCGCCGCCGAATTCATAATCCATGCGCACGGATCCGATCTCATCGTGGTATTCCACGATACCCGCGCGCCCCTGGCTGATGAATGTTACCCTTGGCTTCATATCATTTAATCAATGCAAGGACGTCCGGGTCCCCATCCAGGTGGCTCATTTGCCGTAATACCCAGGGATAGCGAACCGCCACGTTCCGGGAAAGGGGCTTGATGGTATAGGTCTTTGGATTTGGCAGGCAGGCGGCAATCATGGCTGCTTCCTGGCGGGAAAGTTTCTGGGCCGCTTTGTTGAAGTGTTTTCGGGCGGCTGCTTCGATGCCGAAAACCCCGCGTCCCATTTCCGACACGTTCAGGTACATCTGCAGGATCCTTTTCTTTCCCCAGATTAGTTCGATCATAAAAGTGAAATATGCTTCGAGCCCTTTGCGCAGCCAGCTCCGGCCCTGCCAGAGGAATACATTCTTGGCTACCTGCTGGCTGATGGTTGACGCCCCACGCACCCGGCCCGGTTTCCTTTCATTGTAGGCCATCGCCTTTTTAATGCTTTTAAAATCAAATCCTTCATGGTCCGGGAAGAGCTGGTCTTCGCTGGCCATCACGGCCAGTTTGGCGTTGGATGAGATCTGGTTCATCGATACATAATCCCTTTTCAGACCGTACCCCCCGAAAAGGCTGCCCAGCTGGGTAAGGGTTACCGGTGGATTGATCCATTTAAGGGCGATAATATAGAGGAACTGGAAAACGAAGAGGAACAGGAAAATCTTCCTGGTCAGTTTCCAGGCACGGGATATCAGGTTTTGCACAAGCGTAGTGGCTGTTTCGGGTGCAAAGTAACTAAATGCTTATGTAAACTTATCGCCCTTAAAAATTACCGCGTACAGCAGGGAAATCCCGAACAGGATCAGGATCGAGCCGGATACCTTATTGATGATGCCGATGGTGCGGGCGGTGAGTTTGTCGCGTATGCGCCCGGCCATCATCACTTTAAATATGTCCGCCAGCATGTTCATCCCGAGGCAGACGGAAAAAATCATGATGCGTTCCCAGATCGTATGCGAGGCGGCAAAAGCCGTGGCGTTGATCAGCCAGAAAAACATGACGCTGGGGTTGAGGGTATTGATGAAAAATCCGGAGAGGGCCGTCCGGGCAAAGTCAGCTTTGCTGAACGTGGGGATCTCCTCGAAGATTTCGGACTTCAGCCTGACTTTCTTGAAAAAGGCGTAGTAGACGCCCATGGCAACCAGGAAGGCGCTGCCAATATAGCCAATGAGCGAACTGAATTCCATTAATTGTTTCACCAGCTCGGTAAACATGTTGCTGATGACCACCAGGAACACATCGCTTATCCATACGCCAGCTACAAAACTGAAGCCTCCCCGGTGGCCGTGGTTGATGCTCTGTTTGAGGATGGTAAATATGACAGGCCCTACGGAAAGCGCTAGAATCATGCCTAGTCCCAGGCCTTTGATGATGGCTTCGGTCATACGTGATCGTTGGTCAAATCTTTCCGGTGGCTACAAATTTCTGCCAGTCTTCCAGCATCCTGCCTTTGAGTACCCTGGGGAATTTATGTTGCCCGCCAATCTTGCCTTTGAGCCGCATGAATTCCATGAAGGATTTCTCCGGAAGCACGTCCAGTAAAACCTCCCGCAGGGCGCTTTTCCGTTCCACGGCGTAATCGTCGTTCAGCTCGCAGAGTTTTTCGTCAATTTTTCCCCGGAGTGTATTGGCGTCAATATGATCGTCACTGGCTACATACCAGTGATGTGCGAAAAAAGACCCGTGAGGAACGCCCGCCACCGTGAATTCCGGGATTTCCACATTGAGTTCCTCACTGACGAGTTGAACCGCGCGGTTCATATTATCAACGCTCAGGTGCTCGCCAACCAGGCTTAGGAAATGCTTGGTCCTGCCGGTGATGATGACCTCGCTGCGTTCAAGGTCGGTAAACCGGATGGTGTCTCCGATCAGGTATCGCCAGGCGCCGGCAGAGGTACTAATCAACAGGGCATAGTCCCGACCCTCCTCCACTTCATGGATCATGAGGGCTTTGGCGTCTTTTTTAACGTTCCCATTGTGGTCGAAGTGCTCGTCGTCAAAAGGCACAAACTCGAAAAAAATATGTTCGTTGATGGCCAGCCGCATGCCATTGCAATCCGGGCGGTCCTGGTAGGCGATGAATCCCTCGGAAGCCAGGTAGGTTTCAATATAGATTAGCGGATGGGCCAGCAATTTTTCAAAACCTTTCTTATAGGGTTCGAACGCTACCCCGCCGTGTACGAAAAAAGCCAGGTTGGGCCAGATTTCATGGATATTGTTCAGGTTGTACCGCTTGATCACCATTTCCATGCACATCTGTATCCACGCGGGTACGCCCACCACAAAGCCGATATCCCAGTTAGGAGCCTGCTCCACGATCGCCTCCAGTTTTCGGTTCCAGTCCCTGGTCTTGCCAATTTTTTTTCCGGGTTTGTAGAAGGGGGAAAACCAGAACGGCGCTTTTTTAACGGTAATGCCGCTTAGGTCACCGGCGTAGAATCCGGGGCCTTTCTGGAGATCAGTACTACCACCCAGGGTCAGCCAGCCTTTCCCCACTGATTTCCAGGGGATATGCTCATAGCTGCGCAGGGAAAGCAGTTGCTTGATCATGATGACCCGGTTGCCCTTCATGAGGTCCTGGGTGATCGGAATATATTTGCTCGACGCTTCCGAAGTTCCGGAACTCAGCGCGAAGTATTTGATCTTACCGGGCCAGCATACATCGGGAACACCCTCCAGGGTCTTATGCCACCATTCCTGGTAAATGCTGTTATAGTCGTAGGTAGGTACCAGCTCCTGGAACTTCTTCCCGGGATGACGGCTCAGCAGGATCTCATCGAAATAATACCGTTGGCCGAATTCCGTGATGCGTGCTTTTTTCAGCAGCTTCTTCAGCACCTTGATTTGCTGCCGCCGGGGTGAGTTGGCAGGCAGTTTCAGGGCCCGGGCAATCGTTTTAGGCAAGTGTAGATCGATGAGCGACATGTCACGCAATATAAGCCAATATGCAAGATAATATGCCGGCGCCTGCTTCGTCTGCAGGAAGGGTATCAAAATCGTTAAAATAATGCCTGCAGCGGGGATGGGCGGCAGCCATTGCTGCCAGAGATTGCGTCTGCAGTCCGCGGGAGATCAGGACGGGGAACGCCGGGGTTCCGGCATGGCCGCCTGCCCGGAGGATGGAGCCAATGGGATCGACTGTCCGGCTGATACCAGGCTGTCGCTTCCGATTGCGTGTATGCGTAACCGTATGTCTTTGGGAAGTTTTCCGGAAAGGGCGATGACCTGCCGGAAGGACAGACCGTTTACACAAAAGGCGACGTCATGGTAACCCCCTTCCGCCAGGAATTGAATCAAATGGTCCGTCCAGGTATCCAAGTCCGCACCCGGGTCCGGTAAAGGGTAGCGCACCATCGGCCGGGCTCCGGCAGGCAATGGATTTTCGAGGTTTCCGATCCTGTCAAATTCCGACGGACCGGCCACGACCACCATGCTTTTTCGCGGTAGGTCGTTGACAGGGTACAGCGAACGCAGGTATGTGGAGGCTTTACCCAGGAGGTTTCCCAATGCGGACAAGCCGCCGCGAACCAGGATGGCCAGCTGGATGCTGAAGGTAAAAGCATTGGCTCGCCAGTCGCCATAATGTTTGCGCGCAAAGACAGCCATCGCCCCGTAGAACATCCTGACGTAATTCAGGCTGCCTTTGCGGGTGCTTTCCCCTTTGAAATGCAGGATGGGGCAAAGCGGGAAATAGATATTCTTCCAGCCGGCCCGGCGGATGCGGTAACTCAGGTCAATGTCTTCGCCATACATGAAATAGTCCTCGTCAAATCCGCCCGTCTGGTCCAGCACTTTCCTGCGCACCATCATGAAGGCGCCGGCCAGCACGTCTGTTTCATGTACCTGTGCCGGATCCAGGTGCCCCATATGGTACCTGGCAAAAACCGGGGACCGTGGAAATAGTGTAGCCAGTCCCGTTAGTTTGTACAGGGCCGTCACGGGGCCAGGGAAACCGCGCTTGCTCTCCCGGAGGAACTTCCCGCTGCCGTCCAGCATGCGCATGCCCAGGGCGCCGGCTTCGGGATGCATGTCAAGATATTGGAGGCATTTCAGGAAGCAATCCTCCGGCAGGATGGTGTCCGGGTTCAGGAATAAAATGGCATCGCCCCGGCAATCCTTCAGCGCGCGGTTATTGGCTTTTGAAAATCCAAGGTTGGTATCGCTCCAGTAAAAAACCACTTCCGGGAAGCGGGGCGCCAGGTAGGCGCGGCTCCCGTCCGTGGAGGCGTTGTCCACTACCCGGATATCGAGGTCCAGTCCTTTTTCGGCCCTGCGGACCGACCAAAGGCATTGTTCCAGGAAATATTTGACATTGTAGTTGACGATTATGACCGAGAGGGATGTCATCCGTCCCAAAATAGTTATTTTACAGGACGCTGGCCAAAAGCCGGCATCAACCATGAGATATCTGCTGGCCCTCCTGTTTTACATGCAACTGCTGCCACTTTTCGGCCAGGAGACCAAAACCTACAAGGTCAATCCGGGGCAAAGGGTGTATGATGCGATTCCGCCCGCTGAACGGTATGCCTATCCTGATTTTGAGAGCGGGCTGGTGAATTTCCGGAATGGCCGCTTGGGAGGTGGTCGCCTGAATTACAATGCGATCCTGGCCGAGATGGAATTCATCAGCGACAAGGCGGATACCCTGGGCCTTGACGACCGTGAAACCATCCGGACGATCGTCATCAGGTCTGATACTTTCTTTGTGGACAAGCGCTATTTGCAGAAAGTTGAGCGAGAGGGCAAACTGGTATTGGCGCGGAGCCGCGTGATCATGATGAGCAATCACCGGCGGGTGGGCGCCATGGGCCTGGAATCCGATGCCTCCGTGGATGCTTTTACGACGCTTTCTTCCAGCGGTAGCCCCCTGAAAACGATGGTTGCACAGGAAATCCTGACCTTTAAGGAGCACATAACGTATTATCTGGGCGATGCTTTTGGTTCTTTCAGGCAGATCAATAAGAAGAACCTCTCGGCCATGTTCGGAAGCCATAAAAAGGAACTGGAGAAATACATGGATGAGCAACACCCGAATTTCCTGAAAGAAGAAGATATGCGGAAGATGCTCTCTTTCCTGGCGAGCCTGGATTGAATTGAACTGCTTCCCATTAAAAACGATTGCTGGTATTAAACTTTGTCTTATGATTCAACAACAGAAACTTGGCAGCCAGGGCCTGGTGGCATCCCGCCTTGGACTGGGCTGCATGGGCATGAGTGAATTTTACGGACCGCATGACGATACAGAATCCCTGGCCGTGATCGACCGGGCCCTGGAACTGGGCATCAATTTCCTGGACACGGCGGATGCCTACGGGCCGTATACGAATGAAATACTGGTGGGCAAGGCGATCAAAGGCAGGCGCGATCGGTTTGTGGTGGCAACGAAATTCGGGTTTGTACGCAATCCCACGGACAGCCAGTGGAGGGGTATGAGTGGAAAACCGGCCTATGTACAACAAGCCTGCGAAGCCAGTTTAAAGCGACTGGACATCGATACCATCGATCTGTATTACCTGCACCGCGTAGACCCCGAGACCCCTATTGAGGATACGGTTGGGGCGATGTCCCGTCTGGTGGAACAGGGAAAAGTGCGTGCACTGGGGCTTTCAGAGGTTAGCGTTCCTACCCTGGAACGGGCCGGTAAAGTTCATCCCATCAGCGCCGTACAGACGGAGTACTCGCTTTGGACCCGCGACCCTGAAATTGACATGCTTTCTTATTGCAGGGATCATGACATTGCTTTCGTGGCATACAGTCCGTTGGGCAGGGGTTTCCTGACCGGGAAAATACGATCGCTCAATGACCTTACACCGGACGATTGGCGCCGGAACGCACCCCGCTTCAGCCCCGACAATTTTGTCAGGAACCAGGCCCTCGCCAACGTGGTGGTACGGATCGCCGGCCGAAAAGGATGCACACCCGCGCAACTGGCGCTTTCCTGGGTCATGGCCCAGGGTGAACATATCTTCCCGATCCCCGGGACCAAGCGGTTGAAATACCTGGAAGACAATGCCGGAGCGGCGGATATCCGGTGGACGCCTGAAGAGCTTGCTGAAATCTCCTCTTTTTTCCCGCCGGATGCCGCGTCAGGAACGCGATATACGGAGGGTGGGATGAAGATTGTTAATGCGTGAACCCTCAACCCCCAACACTATCATGCCCGAAACAAATGCATACGACGCGATTGTCATCGGCTCCGGGATATCCGGCGGCTGGTCGGCCAAGGAACTCTGCGACCGCGGCCTGAAGACCCTCGTCCTGGAAAGGGGACGGATGGTGGAACACGTCAAAGACTATCCCACCACGAATATGGATCCCTGGCAGCTCAAACACCGGGGACGTATAGACGAAATCATCCGGAAGAACCCGGTGGTGGGCCGTTGTTATGCCTTCGACGAAGCGACGCAGCATTTTTTCGTGAAGGACAAGGAACACCCCTATGTACAGGAGAAGCCCTTCGACTGGATCCGCGGGTACCAGGTGGGAGGCAAGTCGCTGATCTGGGCGAGGCAAACGCAGCGCTGGAGTAAGTATGATTTCGAAGGGCCTGGGCGTGACGGTTTCGCCGTGGACTGGCCCATTCGTTACGAAGACATCGCCCCCTGGTACAGTCATGTGGAACGCTTTGCCGGGATCAGCGGCGATAAAGATGGCGTGGATACCTTGCCGGACGGCGAGTTCCTACCGGCATTCGAGATGAACTGCGTGGAGAAGGATATCCGCGCTCGAATCAAAGCAGCCTACCCCGACCGGTATGTGGTGCAGGGCCGTTGCGCACACCTTACCAAACCCAACCCGATCCATACACAACAGGGCAGGGCACAATGCCAGGCCCGTCATCTCTGTTACAGGGGTTGTCCTTTCGGCGCCTATTTCAGTTCCAATTCATCCTCCCTTCCATGGGCGATGAAAACGGGCAACCTTACCATACGTCCGGACAGTGTGGTGCATTCCATTATCTACGATGAACAGAAGCAGCGGGCAACCGGGGTTCGGGTGATTGATGCGCATACTAAAGAATCGAAGGAGTATTTCGCGAAGGTTATTTTCCTGAATGCCTCCTGTCTGAACACAAACCTGGTCCTGCTCAATTCAACTTCGCGCAGGTTCCCGAACGGCCTGGGCAACGACAGCGGCCTGCTGGGTAAATACATCGCCTTTCATAACTACCGGGGGAATCTCTATTCGGTTTTTGAAGGGCATGAAGACAAGTACTATTATGGACGAAGGCCCACAGCCGTCATGATGCCTAATTTCCGGAACGTGCACAAGCAGGAAACGGATTTCCTGCGGGGCTATATGGTTCATTACAGTGCCGACAGGGGCGGATGGCAGCGTGGCGCCGGTACAGAAGGCATCGGTGAGGATTTTAAAAACACTTTACTGGAACCCGGTCAATGGGGCGTTTTCATGATGATGCAGGGCGAAAATATCCCGCTGGCGTCAAACCATGTGCGCCTCCACCCAGATCTGAAAGACCCCTGGGGCATACCGCAACTTGTCACCAGCGTAGAGTATGCGGAGAATGACGAAAAAATCCTGAAGGATTTCCTGGAACAGGGAACGGCTATGCTGGAGAAGTCCGGGTGCAAGAGCATCCAGGTGGTAGACAGTAAACAGGCGCCCGGACTGGATATCCATGAAATGGGCGGGGTACGGATGGGGCGCGATCCGAAGACTTCCCTGCTTAATGGATGGAACCAGCTGCACCATTGCCCGAATGTGATTGTCTCCGACGGCGCCAGCATGACTTCCACGAGCACACAGAATCCATCGATCACCTATATGGCGCTCGCCGCCCGGGCGGCCAACCATGCGGTGGATGAGCTAAAGAAACGGAATCTATAGCATTCTCCTGGTTTTGCGGTAGTGCTTATACCCCTGATTCATGCGTTCAATGGAGGATTATCTTGTACCATAAACTTGGGATTGTCCGGCGTGTGGTTCAACCGTAGGTTTGAACAGTCAGCCGCGTTGCCTGCAGCACCGGCGATTATTCAAAACAAACTAAAAACTATGTCACGCACATTCCTGCACAAATCCCTGTTGCCGATCATTACAGTAGGGTTGATCACTTTTGCCTCTTGCGAGAAATCCGATGTATCGGCCGACAAAGAACTGCTCGCCGCCGAAGTCGGCCAGGCCAAAGGAGAAAAAGCCGCCAGGGCATTCAAAGCCAATACAAAAACCCGCTATCGCTTCGCACCAATACTCGGTCCGGCTATCCCCGTAGTGGTTGACGGGGTTACCTATGATGGTACCGCCTATGTGCCCGGGGATGGCTTGGGTAATGCCACACATATGGGTAGGGTGACCACCTATTTCAACCAGCTGTCCTATGTCCCGCAAGGGGCGGATCCCGTGACCACACCACCGGCAGGTTCCGTAGCGGCGCCTGTTGCTGACGTACCATCGTATCCTTTCTTCCTTCCGCCTCCTCCCCCTGGTCAGCCGATTGATTTCACCCGGCTGGCCGGCCTTGTCACCAGCCTTCCTATCCCGTCGGAAATTGATGGACTGGTGATCAATACCATGTTCGTCAATGACAAGAATGAAGCTGTCTTCGGCGCTTATGTGGGCAGCAATTTTATACGTCCTGAATCTCCCACCCGCTTTGTCTTTGGCGGGAAAGGTCGCTTTATGGGCGGAACCGGAAAATTCACCGGGGCCAGCGGGGAATTCGATTACCTGGGGTATTTCAATCCCCAAAACCAGGATGATGCGGAGTACACTGTGGACGGCTGGATAAAATACTAATCGTGTTGCTAACCTGTGCAAGGGAGGAGGAATCCCTCCCTTATTTTTCAAACCTTCCCGTTTTTGTCAAAGGACCCTGTACCGGGTGGGCGACTGGCAGGAAGGGCCGATGTCCGGAGACACACTGGTCATCACAGGCTACACCGGGATACAGAAGGCTGACGGCTCGGACGATACCAAAAAACCGGAAGCCCTTTGTCGAAAAACGCGTGAAGCTTCGCTAACTTTCTGGTGGACCACCGGTTTAGCCGCATGAGGATTCACCAAGGGATTACAATATCATTATATGGCTGCCGCATGGCTGCAGGGCAGCTCTTGCTGATCTTGTTCTGGTTCTTGCCCCTGCGCGTATTTACGCAGGTTGACTGGCGCCCGGATGTACCCTGGAAACCTTCGTTACTGGGCACCGAACAGGGGTTGTCCTCAAATTTCTGTTATGCGCTTGCCCAGGATCGAAAAGGGTTTCTCTGGATAGCTACGCACGACGGGTTGAACCGGTATGATGGATATGGGTTTCGAGTATATCGTCATATTCCCTCGGATCCCCATTCCCTGCCGGGCAATACCATCACGGCCGTACAGGCAGACCACCGCAACCGGGTTTGGGTCATCGCCGATGGCATACTGGCGTTTTTTGATCCGGAGAAAGACCGTTTTGTTACCATGCGTTACCCCGGGTTGGGCAGCGGTGTTCGCCAGATTTTCGTAACGCCCGAAGGTTATCTCATGGTAGCGGGCAGTACCCCTGTCTTGGTCAACCTGGAGAACCTGAAACCGGTTGCCCTGGGCTTGCAATCGCTGCTGCCTGCAGCTGAACAGCAATGCGCGGGGAAATTGTATTACGGCATGTCATCCCGCAGGCAATTGCTTGCCGTGCAGACCTGCGGCAGGCAACTGCATTGGTTTTCCTTCAACCCTGCCGATAAGCGCTTTCAACTGGTCCGGAGTTTTACCATCGCGCAACCTGAACCATCGATCACCCCGGTCGTCAGTGCCACCACAGACCGGCATGGACGGCTGCACCTGGTGTTTTCAGGGTATCAACCCCTGGTGCTCGATGAGCGGGACAATATGATTCGCCTGAAGTCCTCGCCCTGGACGGCCGTCCACGTCCTCGAAGATCAGGAGGGCGCGATGTTCTACAGCACCGAATCGGGGCTGTTTGTCCGACAGACGGAAACCCTGCAACAGCAGGGCAGGCTATCCATGGTGATCCCTTCCGAAGTGATCCGCCATGGCTTCCAGGATCAAACGGGAATCCTTTGGTTTGCGGGCAGCAGAGGAATTTTCCGGGTAGACCCCATGCAACGGCATGTCCGGCATTTTGGGGAGGAGGCCGGCAATCTCGTGGACGATTTTGTCATGAGCCTGGTCAGGATGCCAGATGGGCGTGTTTGCGTGGATTATTTCGGACAGCAACAATATACCATGATCGACCCGCTCACGGGCCAGGTCACCCATTTGCCGTTGAGCGACAGACCGGTAAGGGACTGGGTTGTTCATGCGCTTTTGGAGTCCGGTTCGCGACTGCCGTCAGGCAGGGTTGTGGATGTGTTGGTCCACAAGTTGCAGGCCAGGCAGATATCGCCGGAAGCCATCCGTGGATTAATAATAGATACCAGCTCCAACGCATGGATCGTGGTGTTCAATAAGCTACGACATTCCGGTTCCGGCCATTCAATATCCCTGCCCGAAATACCCATTGATGTGAAGTCCGATGGAGCTGCCATGTGGCTGGCTTTCCCAGGCCAAGGCTTGTGGCGTTTTGAACCGGGGTCGAGGCAACTCAGTCGGGTGCTGACCGGGGAAATAGCTACCGGGGATATCACCTGTATCCTCCCCGGCGATTCCGGCGTCCTGTGGGTGGGTACCAAGGGTGCAGGGATATACCGGGTAGTTCCGAGAACGGGGGCATATCGCCAGTACACGACGGAACAGGGGCTGGCGCATAACAGCGTGTATTGCATGACCAGGGACAGGTATGGCAGGCTGTGGATCGGGACGGCTAATGGCTTAAGCTGTCTTAACCCGAATATGCATGCCTTCCAGCATTTTTTCAAAGGGCACGGATTTGCCAATACCGAGTACAACCGGCATTCTGCGATTGCCCTGGACGACGGCCGGATTGCCGTTGGAGGAATGAACGGGATCGATCTTTTTCATCCCGACAGTATTGCTTTCAATGCGCGGGAGACAACCCTGCAGCTGACCGACGTGAAAGTGCACAATGTATCCAGGGGCGTTCGCGAAGTCTACAGGATGAACCATGACGAGCACATGGTCTCCATTCATTTTGCCGTGATGGATTTCCGGCAACCGGAGAGCAACCAGTTCCAGTACCGGCTGGGGAACGCAGATACCGGGTGGATTGTATTGGGGAACCGGAGCACCATTACATTCGATTATCTCAAACCAGGCAAACACGATATCCGCATCCGTGGCGCAAATAGCAACGGGCAATGGAGTACACGCGACCTAACGTTGCGCCTGGACGTCCAGCCGGCGTGGTATCAGCGCTGGTGGTTCTACCTGTTGGTATCGGCGCTGGTGGCGGGAGTCGTGTATCTCCTTTTCAATTATCGACTCCGGCAGAAACTGCAGGTGTACCGGGTGCGCCAACGCATACACCGGGACCTGCACGATGATGTGGGCGCCACCCTGGGTTCCGTCAAGGCCTACGCGGAAATCCTGGCCGAACACCCGGACAACCCGGTGATCCCGGCACTCATCGCGGAAAATGCCTCCGAAATGATTGATCGCCTCGAAGTGATTTCCTGGGCAGCGGATCCCCGGCATGACCGTATAGCCAGCCTGCGGAACAGGATCGTGAAATATGCTACGCCGGTCTGCCATGCGAAAGGGGTCGAATTCACCTGCATAATGGAAGGATTGGATGAAAACCTGGAAGTGCCGGGTGAAATCAGGCAGCACCTGTTCATGGTCTGTAAAGAGGCCATCCACAATATGGAAAAGTATGCATCGGCAAAACATTGCGCCGTGCTGATGCGTGTAACGGGCAGGACATTTGAAATGTCGATCCAGGATGACGGCCAGGGTGCCGATGGCATCATCCGGGGAACGGGACAGGGCTGGAAAAATATGGAAACCCGCGCCAGGGAGTTGGGGGGAACGGTGGATATCCGGACCGCGCCCGGCCAGGGCACCCACATCCTGTTTCAACTCCGGTTCCCCTTCAGCATACCAAATTCATGGGGTAGGAACGGACAATGAAATGATTTACATTCGACTGTGACGAAGATTGCCATCATTGAAGACAATGCCCAGTACCGTACGGCGATGTCCATCATCCTGCAGTTGGACGAGGGCGTGCGCCTGGTCCACAAACTGGAAGACGCGACGGGAATGATGGAACGGTTTGAAGAAGATCTTCCTGATGTGGTACTGATGGATATCGACCTTCCTTTCATGAGCGGTATTGAAGGGGTGTGGCGACTGAAGAAACGCTGGCCGGACATCAAGGTTATCATGCTCACGGTGTTTGAGGACGACGAAAAGATTTTCGGGGCGATACGTGCCGGCGCAAACGGATACCTGCTTAAAAAAGATTCACCACAGAAAATCCTGTCTGCCATTCAGTCCGTGATGCAGGGAGAATCACCCATGAACGGGATGATCGCTGCGAAAATGCTGGAGTATTTCCAGCGACAGGGTAAGCGGGAATCGCAGCTTGAAGACTATAACCTTACCTCCAGGGAGAAAGATATCCTGCAGCTTCTCATCCGCGGCAATAGCTACAAAGAGATTGCGCACTCCCTGCGGATTTCCGTGGAAACCTTGAATTCGCATATCAAGAATATATACCGGAAACTGGACGTACATTCCCGCAGTGAACTGGCGGCCAGGTACGGCACACTTTAACGCGTTGCCTGCGGCAGGCGTGCCTGTGGGAAATGGGCAAATACCTTTTTCATCCGCTCTGCCATGCGTTGTGGCACCTGGCTTTCTTTATCCGCCAGGGTCCCATCTGATTCGCTCTCCCATACCAGCCGGTTTTCCTTCGCGTCGATGATGTGGATGTCCATCAGCCCTGTTTTGTAATATCCTACAACAACATCCTCTGCCTGCCAACTGTAATTCCGCTGCCCCGCGTAACTGGGGGGATCGGTGATTAGGTTCTTCTCCCTTGTCTGTACGTCCTGTTTGACACGCATGAATACATTCACCAGGAAGTCCGGCTTGTCAATGGAAAACGCATAGCCTTTCCCTTCGAGTTCGGTGCGGATAGCCTGCCGCAGCTGGTTCATCCGCTGGTCTGCCTTACGGGGCGTGGTATCCCCGGCCGCGGTCACAGTGTAAAAGTTGAAGGATTTGTAGGCCGAAAGATCTACACCTGGTGCGGTTTCTTCTTTGAGGATCTTGGTTGCTGAACAGGATATCAGCAGACATACGGCGATTATTGCGAGGCATTGGGAGAGCGGCGGGAGGCTGAAAGCCTTACGTATCCGGGGATTACTGCTCATAAGGGAGCGTTTCATGACGGCGATTTCCTTAAATGTAAGACATTAAACAAGTGAAAAGCAAAAGGTGAAAAGCGAAAGGTATTAAACCCCACTTTTCACCTTGTACTTTTCACTTTTTACTTTAGAGTACCAGGACTCCTTTTGCCACAAATTGCAATTCCTTTTTCGGTTCCTTTATTTTCTTGATTTCCTCTTCAGATTTGCCGGCGTCCTTTGCGTAGTGCTGGAGTTGTTTAACGGACACTTCTTTAACCGTAGCCTCTCCTTCCAGAACCACCTGTTTTCCCTCGATATCCTTGGGCATAAAGAAACCGTAGTCCTTAAACTTGACCATCAGTTTTTCGCCGTCGGCCTTTTCCACTTTCATCCAGCAGCCCTTTTCCTGGCAGACTTCCACCACCTTGCCCGTCACTTTGCCGCTGTATTTATTATTGTTCAGTTTGCTGTCCAGTTCATTGACTGAAATGGCCCCTTCGGCCGTGGTCCCTGCACCATAGGTAACCCCTTTGACTGCGGATGCGGGCTCCTGGGCATAGATCGCCAGCCCGAACAGGACACAGAGCGTGGTAAAAAACAGATGTTTCATCATTGAATTAATTAGATGGTAAAGGTCGGGAAAATAGTTGACAGTTGACAACGAACCAATCACTTTACCCCGACCCCTCCCGGGAAAACCCACTAAAATAATTAGTGTTTTTCCTGCTAAAAATATTAGTGTTGATAAATAAAATCCCCTACCTTTACCAAACAGATAATTTTACCGGACAAAAAAATAAAGGCATGTCAAGCAACGAAAAACTCAAGGCGCTCAAGCTTACGATGGACAAAATTGAAAAGGATTTTGGCAAGGGAAGTGTGATGATGATGAATGAAAAGGGCGAAGCCCTGCAGGAAGTAATATCCACCGGCTCCATCGGGCTGGATGTGGCCCTTGGGATTGGCGGACTGCCCAAGGGCAGGGTCGTGGAAATCTACGGTCCGGAAAGTTCCGGTAAGACCACCCTGGCCACCCATGTGATCGCCGAAGCCCAGAAAAAAGGCGGCATTTGCGCCATCATTGACGCCGAACATGCATTTGACAGTGCTTATGCCCAGAAACTGGGCGTGGACGTGGACAACCTTCTTATCTCGCAGCCCGATTATGGCGAGCAGGCCCTGGAAATCGCAGACCGACTGATCCTGTCCGGCGCACTGGACGTAGTGGTAATTGACTCCGTGGCGGCCCTGGTCCCCAAGGGGGAACTGGAAGGTGAGATGGGCGACAGCAAGATGGGCCTCCAGGCCAGGCTGATGAGCCAGGCCCTGCGCAAGCTCACGGCCACCATCAGCAAGACCAATACGATCTGCATCTTTATCAACCAGTTGCGCGAGAAGATCGGCGTGATGTTCGGGAACCCTGAAACCACCACAGGTGGTAACGCCCTGAAATTTTATGCCTCTGTCAGGCTGGATATCCGCCGTATCGCCCAGATCAAGGACGGCGATGAAGCCATTGGAAACCGTGTCAAAGTAAAAGTAGTTAAGAATAAAGTGGCCGCTCCCTTCCGCGCCGCGGAGTTCGACATCATTTTCGGCGGAGGTATTTCCAAAACCGGTGAGATCCTGGATATGGGTGTTGAACTGGGTATCGTGGGCAAGAGCGGATCCTGGTTCAGCTATAATAATGATAAGCTCGGCCAGGGCAGGGATGCGGTGAAGCAGTTGCTGGTAGACAACCCCGAATTGGCAAATGAGATCGAACTGAAGATCCGCGAAAAAATCAAGGAAGCACAGGCTGTTTAAAAGTCGCGTTGCTTATAAAAATATATGCCAGGCTGAAGTTCCGGCTGGTTTCGAAATAGGAAGCACCGCTGCCCGACAGTCGCTCCCTGGAAAATGGTTTAGTTGGTTTTGGGTTAATAACAAAAAAGTCGTGTCCCCCGGGATGCGGCTTTTTTGTTGGCTTCTTTCCGTCGAATGGCGGCCATTTCTTGGCTTCTTTGCTTAGTTTCGGCTACAATCCAACAGCATGGCAACCATTCGCAAGCTCAACAAGCGAAAACATATCGCCATGGTCGCGCATGACCATAAGAAAAAAGATCTGATCGAATGGGCTGAGTACAATAAGGCTGCCCTGGCCAGGCACGATTTACTGGCTACCGGCACTACGGGCAGGATGCTGGAAGACCAGCTGGATCGACCGGTTAAGAAACTGTTGAGTGGTCCGCTCGGGGGCGACCAGCAAATTGGTTCACTGATCGCGGAAGGCAAGGTGGATATGCTGATCTTTTTCTGGGATCCCATGGAGGCGCAGCCCCACGACCCGGATATTCGCGCCCTACTGCGGGTAGCCGTTACCTGGAATATCCCCATTGCCTGCGATCGCGCCACGGCGGATTTCATCCTTACATCGCCCCTGATGCACGATGATTATGAATGCCAGATCCCGGATTATTCGGAATATGTAAAGCGAAAATTATAGGATGCTGCTGTGACAACAATCCTGTGAAAAGGTATGACTTGAATGATTTCTTTTTCCAGCCCAGTAGGTTCTTACATTCAACCTGGCAGATCATTTCTACATTGAGTACGTTTCAAAACCAACCGATATGAGGAAACTATTTTTCTGCTTTTTCCTGTCTGCTTATTTATCTGGCATATCTCAAACTGCTGTAAACGTCAGCTACAGCGAGAACCTGTCGAGCCAGCCGCTTGACGGAAGAGTGTTATTGTTATTCTCCAAAGACCCTTCCACAGAACCGCGGTTCCAGGCTGAGTTTGATCATAATACCCAGCAGGTCTTCGGCAAAGACGTGGACGGATGGAAAGCCGGCCAGGCAGTATCTTTCAAAGGGCAGGAGTTTGGATACCCGGTGCAGTCGCTGCGGAACCTGGCTCCCGGAGATTACTATGTACAGGCGGTCCTGCACCTCTACGAAACCTTCAAACGCGCCGATGGTCATACGGTCAAACTCCCGATGGACCGGGGTGAAGGCCAGCACTGGAACCTGGCGCCGGGCAACCTTTTATCGAAGCCGGTCAAAATAACGTATAATCCGAATGCCGGAAAGGCGATCAACATTGTGCTCAATGATTCCATTCCCGCCGTCAAGCAACCGGAGGATACGAAGTATATCAAGCATATCAGGATCCAAAGCAAGTTGCTTACCGCATTCTGGGGCAGGCCCATCTACCTCGGGGCACATGTACTCCTGCCGGAAGGGTGGGAAACCCATACCCAGGTGAAATATCCACTCGCCATTTATCATGGACATTTCCCATCGGATTTCGGCGGGTTCCGCACCACGCCGCCGGACCCCAACCTCAAACCCGATTACAACGAACGCTTCGGGATTTCCGGCTACAACCGCATCCAGCAGCAGGAAGCCTATGACTTTTACAAGATGTGGACCGGGCCAAATTTCCCGCGGGTCATCGCCGTGGAAATACAACACCCCACGCCGTTTTACGACGACAGCTATGCGGTGAACTCGGCCAACAACGGTCCCTACGGCGATGCCATCACCTATGAACTCATTCCGGAAATCGAAAAGCAATTTCGCGGGATCGGCCAGGGATGGGCGCGATTTACCTATGGTGGCAGTACCGGCGGTTGGGAAGCCCTGGCGGTGCAGGTTTTCTACCCTGACCAGTACAACGGTTGTTATGCAGCCTGCCCGGACCCGATCGATTTTCGGGCGTATACCAACTTCAATATCTACAAGGATAAAAATGCTTACTACGAAGAAGGCAGTTTTCGGAGGACCTTAAGGCCTGGTCACCGCAACTACCTGGGCCAGGTCAATGCCACGATCCAGGATATGAATTACCGGGAGCTCGCGTTGGGGGAGAATAGTCGCTCCGGCGACCAGTGGGATGTATGGGAATCCGTCTATTCGCCGGTAGGATCCAACGGGTACCCCAAACCGATTTTCAACAAACGTACCGGTGTGATCGACAGCAGCGTGGCGGCATACTGGAAGGAGCATTACGACCTCAGTCATATCATCCAGCGCGACTGGCCGAAGCATGGAAGGCAATGGCAGGGCCGGATCCATATCTATTGCGGAGATATGGATAACTATTACCTGAACAATGCCGTGTACCTGACCGAAGAGCGTTTGCGCAAACTGGAGAATCCGCCATTTGATGGAGAGGTGGATTATGGCGACCGCGCCGAGCACTGCTGGAACGGCGATCACCAGAATCCGAATTATATTTCAAGGTTGCGGTACCACCGGATGTTCATTCCCAAGTGGGCGGAGGAAGTAAAGAAGACAGCCCCCACCGGAGCGGATATCACCAGCTGGCGATATTAGTCATACCCTATTCGAAATAACGATGATCATACTGAGACCCTGGCATTACGGCGATGTCAACGACCTGCCCACCCTCGCGAGTAACCGAAAAATCTGGGACCAGGTGCGCGATGTCTTCCCACATCCCTACACGCGCAAGAACGCGGAAGAATGGGTTTTCCTGCAGCAAGGCAAAAAACCCGCGACCAACTTTGCCATTGAGGTAGATGGAAAGCTGGCCGGCGGCATCGGGCTGCTGCTCAAGGAAGATATTTACCGCTGCTCCGCGGAGATCGGGTATTGGATCGGGGAACCATACTGGGGAAAGGGAATCGCCACGGAAGCCATCCGCCTGCTCGTGGACGCTGCCTGGCGGGAATTTCCCCAACTGGTACGAATCTATGCCGAGGTGTTCCCAACAAATACCGCTTCCTGCCGGGCACTGGAGAAAAATGGTTTTCATCTGGAAGTAATCCGTAAAAACGCGGTGATCAAGAACGGCATTGTCGGGGATGATATGGTCTGGGTCATGTTAAGAAGTGAAAATTGATAAGCTATAAGGAGACCATTTAAAAGCTATGAGAAGAGTTTACAGCTGGTTTTATCGTTTTTTACCCATAACGCGCGTGCAGGTGGACGATGAACTGTATCTGCTTAACGAGGCGGAGATCCGCGCGGTGCAGAAACGGGAGCGCATCGCGATTTCGCTTTCAGCCTTCATCGGTGCGATGGGTGTAATCCTGCTCTATGTACCCTATTACCTGATGCCCCATTGGTTTCCACAGACGTCAATCAATCTCGTGGGGAAAACATTCAGTATTCCCATGGTTTTCCTTATATACAGTGCTGTTTTGGTAGTTATTGAACTCGGACTTCTCGCCTTATTAAACATCTGGTGTGCGCACGAGGTAGCCGTCGCTACCGGATTCCTCAATTATGAAAACAAGCAGCATGGTGACAAAAAGAATCTGCTGATGGATGTGAGCATGGAAAAGAAGAACAAATCTATCCTGAAATATGGGATCGATCCCCTATTGGGCCTGAATCGTCATGTAGTCTTTCTGTGGAACCTGCTTTTCATTTTCAAGGCTACGCTCACAAACTTCCTGTTTCGTTTATTTATCCAGCGGATGGCCGGGCGATATATTGTACGCGCGGTACAGGACTTTGCCGGCATCCCGATTTTCGCTTTCTGGAATGCATATGGCACGCATATTATCCTGCGGGAGGCGAGAGTGATCATTATGGGACAGAATCTTATCGAGGTATATGTCAACCATCTGCGCCGTCAGCCCATGCCGGGAAAAACTGAAAAATCGCTGCTTTCAGACACCATGCAGTTCATTGCCGTCAACAAGCGTGATTTCCACCAGAACCATTTCCTGCTCACCCGTAATTTGTTTGAACTGCTGGACATCGAAATGAGAAAGGGAGATTGGAATGAGGAAAATTACCTGGACCGACTCAAAACGGCCGATCATCATACCCGTGAGCAATGCGTTTTTCTCATCATTCTGGGGCTGGTGCTGGACGGTAGCATTTCATCACGAGAAAAGAACCGCATCAGGGAATTACACCAGCTTGGCATCCTTCCCTTTGATGAGGAACAAATGCAAAAGATTACCCGTGAATTCATCCAGGGCAGAGGGATACAGGAAGTGTGGAAGAAATACATGATTCCGGATCCGGGTTTGCGGATGTCGAGTGGGAGAAGTATTGACCCTTGACTTCCCACTTCCAAAATCTAACATCTAACTTTATCCTCACATGCCTTTTCAGCTTAAATCAGATTACCAACCTGCGGGCGACCAGCCGGAAGCCATCCGCCAACTCGTGGAGGGACTAAACGAAGGGGAAAAACACCAGACCCTGCTGGGGGTGACGGGTTCCGGTAAAACCTTCACGATCGCCAATGTGATTCAGCAGGTGCAGAAGCCCACGCTGGTGCTGACACACAACAAGACACTGGTGGCGCAGTTGTATGGCGAATTCAAATCCTTTTTTCCCGACAATGCCGTAGGATATTTTGTGTCCTATTATGATTATTACCAACCGGAAGCGTACATGCCGGTGAGCGATACCTATATCGAAAAGGATCTCGCCATCAATGAAGAACTCGACAAGCTACGCCTGCAGGCTACGGCTCAGTTGCTTTCCGGGCGAAGGGATATCATCGTGGTTGCGTCCGTCAGTTGCATCTATGGCATCGGTAACCCCACCGAATTTGAGAACGGGATCATCCGCATACATAAAGGACAGGTGGTCAGCAGACAGGGTTTCCTGCACAGCCTGGTCAATGCCCTGTATAACCGTTCACAACTGGAGTTCACGCGGGCAACCTTCCGGGTGAAGGGCGATACGGTGGATATCAACCTGCCCTATGTAGACTACGGGTACCGCGTGACGTTTTTTGGC
>Ga0114938_1000379_pt1 | contig 34485 bp, 32 predicted proteins | sample AshMeaBigSpring_FD_88675 | JGI IMG/M metagenome (GOLD analysis project Ga0114938, IMG submission 88675) | Groundwater microbial communities from Big Spring, Nevada to study Microbial Dark Matter (Phase II) - Ash Meadows Big Spring | ecosystem: Environmental > Aquatic > Deep subsurface >... | reverse complement strand
GCGCAGGTTGATGATGCGCAGGTCCTCCGGCAGCGCCTCGCGGGCGGACTGCATGACGCTGAAAAGGCTCCGGGTGGAGCGGTGCAGCGGGTGCATCCGGCGCATCACCTCGAAATACTGGCGGGCGGACTTCGCGGAGTCCACGTCCTCGTCCAGGCGGTGGATGGCGGCCTGATAGGATGCGAGATGCGCCTCCAGTCCCGCGAACCCTCCGCCGGCCGGAGCGCTTTTCCAGTCTCCCGCCGGATCGCGCCAGGCGACCATGGGCCTGCGGCGCTCGTCGTCCTCCGCCCTCGGCACCTGGTGCAGGAGCAAGAGCAGGTGGCCGTCCTCGTTCATGAGGCGCTGCTTGCCCACGCTCCCGCCCAGCCGCTTGCGGATGGACTCCGGCAGGTCCCACGATTGCGGGATGTAATCCGCCTTTTGCACGCCGCCAGCACGGCATGTCCGCGCCCGCCGGGCAAGACAACTCTGCCGGAAACGGATTCGGTGTTGCATTGCTCCGGGCCATGAAAAAACATCCTGCCAGAGCAACCGACGGAATCCCATGCCATCCAAAACCTTCATTGCAGTGGACCTTGGCGCCGGCAGCGGCCGGGTCATCGCCGCCACCACGGACTTTTCGAAAATCGAACTCGAGGAGGTCCACCGCTTCGACAACCCCGGCACCGACCTGCCCGGCGGCTCGTTCTGGAATCTCATCGGCCTCTATCGGGAGATCCTTGAGGGACTGCGCCGCGCAGTGGAGCGCCACGGGGATTCCATCGTCTCCATCGGCATCGACACCTGGGGCTGCGACCACGGGTTGATCGGGCCCGACGGCGCTTTGTTAGGGATGCCGCACCAATACCGCGACCCGCGCTTCGAAGGCATGGCGGAGGCCATGCACGGGCTCATGCCGGAGGCGGAGATCTACGAGCGCACCGGCATCAAGACGAATTTCTACAACAGCTCGCTGCACCTGCTGGCGGAGGCCCGGAAGAAGAATCCGGCCCTCCTTGCGGCGGAGCGGCTGCTTTTCACCCCGGACCTGCTGGCATACTGGCTCACCGGCCGTCAGGCGGTCGAGCGCACCATCGCCTCCACCTCGCAATTGCTGGATCCCCGCTCGGGAGAATGGGCTTGGGAGGTCATCGACGCACTCGGGTTGCCGCGGAAAATCTTCGGTGAGATCGTGGCGCCCGGCACCGTGCTGGGGCCGGTTCGCGAGGCGGTCGCCGCGTTCATCGGCAGGGCCGGCATCCCGGTGGTCGCCACTGCCTGTCATGACACCGCCTCCGCCGTGGCGGGCATCCCGATGAGTGGCAGCGGCAATCTCTGGCTATCCTCCGGCACCTGGTCGATCATGGGCATCGAATCCCCGGAGGCGATCACCTCGGAAGAGGCCCTCAAGCGTGGTTTCTGCAATGAACTCGGCGTGAACGGAAGCGTGCGTTTCCTCAAGAATATCTCGGGTCTCTGGCTCATCCAGGAATGCAAGCGCCAGTGGGAACTCGACGGCACTCCGCTCGACTACGCCACCATGGCGGAAATGGCGGAGGATGCCGAACCGTTCTCCGCCTTCATCGATCCGGATGACGCCTCATTCGCCAGTCCCGGCGGCATGCCTGCGAAAATCCAGGCCTGGTGTGAACAAACCGGCCAGGCCGTGCCGCAGGACAAGGGGACCATCCTTCGCGTGGCCACGGAATCGCTGGCGCTTAAATACCGCATGGTTTTCGAGAGCATCAGGGCGCTCACAGGACGCGATTTCCAGCGGCTCCATGCCGGGGGCGGCGGCATCCAGAACGAGGCGCTCAGCCGCGCCACGGCAAACGCGCTCGGCATCGAAGTCGTCGCCGGCCCGGTGGAGGCGACCTCCTGCGGCAATGTCATCACCCAGATGATCGGCACCGGCCATCTGCCGGATCTGGCGGCCGGCCGCGAACTGATCCGCCGCTCGTTCGATTTCCGGATCTATCAACCGCAGGATTCCTCGGCCTGGGATGCGGCCGCAGCGAGATTCGGCGCCCTCGTTTCCCCTGCCTGATCCGCTCCGCTTGGCCCTGGATTTGGCGCGACCGAAAAGGAATCCGCCCGAACTGCGGCCATCACCGACAACGAACGGTGTTATCGGGCGTTTGTTTTTTTGAAACGGTCGGCTACCGGGTCTGAGTGTCCGCGCCTGATTCCGAGGCCAATTTACTGAGGTGTTCGAGCGCGGGTTCGCGTTCCAGGATTCTCCCTTCAAGCTGCTCGTTCTGGATGATTTCGAGGATCTCCTTGAAGCGCGGTCCGGGCTGGAGACCGAGTTGGATCAAATCCCGTCCGGTGACCAGGGGCGGGGGGATGAGCGGCTCGGCGGCGAATTCCGCGGCCTTGGATTGGAGGAACTCGTAGTTGTCCGTGAAGCCGTTGGACGACGCGCAATCGACGCGGTGAAGTTCCATCTCGTGTTCGAAGGTCGGCTCAGCCATGAAGCGTTTCAGTTTCGCCACGCGCATTTTCTGGACGTTCATGAACTGCATGTGGCGGGCGACCATGGCCGAGACGGCGTGGATGGTGTCGTTCGGATAGCGCAGGCGCCGCAGGATGGTCTCGGCCATCTGCGCGCCGAGTGCGTCGTGGCCGTTGAAGCGGATGCGTCCGTCCGGGTCGATGGTGCGGCAGGGCGGCTTGGCGATGTCGTGAAGGAACACGGCGAGGCACAGCTCGAGCGGCGCGTCCGACGCGAGCATTTCGAGCATGATGAGCGTGTGGATGTAGACATCGCCCTCGGGGTGCCATTCCGGCGGTTGATCACAGCCGATCATCGGCAGCACCTCGGGCAGGAAGTGGCGGATGAGATCGGTTTCCACCAGGTGTTGGACGCCCTCGCGGCGGCGCGGGGAGGTGAGGATCTTGGAAAACTCATCGCGGATGCGCTCCGGCGAGATCCTGTCTAACAAGGGCGCGCAATCGCGCAGAGCCGCGTCCGTCCGGGGATCGATGGAAAACCCGAGCGAGGCGGCGAAACGCACGGCGCGCAGCAGGCGCAGGCCGTCCTCCGTGAAGCGCTCCGCCGGATCGCCGATGGCGCGGATCACGCCGGCGCGGATGTCCGCCAGGCCGTTCACGTGATCGATGATCTCGCCGGTGTCCGGATTTTCGAACAGACCGTTGATGGTGAAATCGCGGCGTCGTGCGTCTTCCCGCGGGGTGGAGAAGGTGACTGTTTCCGGCCGCCGGCCGTCGCGGTAGCTGCCATCGGTGCGGAAGGTGGCGATTTCGATGTGATGGCCGCCGTGTTTGGCGATGACCACGCCGAAGTGCGCGCCGACTTCGTTGGAGCCGGGAAACAGGGCCATCACCTCGGATGGCACGGCGGAGGTGGCGATGTCGTAATCCTTCGGCGCGTGGCCGAGCAACTTGTCCCGCACGCAGCCGCCGGCGAACAATGCCTCGTGGCCGGCGGACTTGAGGCGGCGGGCGAGTTCGGTGGCCGCCTCGCGGACGGGCATGGTGGGCGGGGTTTTCACAATGCGGGGCGGGTTCCCTGATAGATGGAAACCACGCCGAAGGTGAGGGGGGTGGCGTCCGTTTCGGTGAAGCCGCAGGTTTCCATCAAGGCGGTCATCGCGGGGCCGGAGGGGAACTGCTCGATCGAGCCGCCGAGGTATTCGTAGGCGTCCCGCTGGCCGGTGACCCAGCCCGCCATGCGCGGCAGGATATGGTGAAGATAGAGCCGGTAAGGGGTGCGCAGGATGCCGTCCGGCAGTGAGAAATCGAGGATCAGCAGGCGGCCGCCGGGTTTCAGCACACGATGCATTTCCCGCAGGGCGGCGGGGTAGTCCGCCATGTTGCGCAGGCCGAAGGCGACGGTGACGACATCGAAGCTGCCGTCCGGAAACGGCAGGTTGAGCGCATCCGCGACGAGGGTTTTCTCGATGCCGCGGCTGGCGGCGTGGGCGAGCATTTCCGCGCAGAAATCCGAGGCGATCACCTCGCAATCCGGGCAGGCGTCCTGGATTTCCAGCGCCAGATCTCCAGTGCCGGACGCCACATCGAGCAGGCGGGCGGGTTTCCATTTCCGGATACGCGCCGTGACGACCTTGCGCCACCAGATATCCGCGCCGCAGCTCAGAACGTGGTTGGTGAGGACATAACGGTCGGCGATCCGGGCGAAGGCGTCGCGGACGTAAACGGCATCGGGCATGGCGGGAGCTTTGGGGGCGAGCGGCCCGGAATCAAGCGGCAAGCTGGGCTCATCCCGGTGAGCGGTCCGGGGCGCTCATGTTTCCAAGGCTTTGGCGATCATCGCGAAATGTCGGTCCCGTTCCAACAAGGCGACTTGATGGTACCGGGCGCAGGCGTCCACCAGGACATCCCCGAAGGGCACGTTGACTCCCGAGCACCGGCAAACTCTTGCGATCCGTGCCGCTTCCCGCCAACAGTCCGTGTTGAATTCCAGCCAGACGCACAGACCGCGCGTCATTTCCAATCGGGCATCCTCGCGTTTTCCCCGAATGCCCTGATAGAGTTCCATCCAGACCGGTTCGGTCATCGCCGCCAGACCGGATTCCAGCAAAGTCCCGATTTTCACTGCGATTTCCCTGTCCCCGTCCGCCCGGGCCGCGGCGATCCAGGCGGAGCTGTCCACCAGCACCAGGTCCTTCATTTGGACTGCTGGTTGAGGGGTTTCGGTTCTCCGCGTGCGATCTCCTCCAGGTCTCCGGCCTCGATCTCGTCATTCGTCGCCATGTCCCAGGAGCCGAAGCTCGCCACCACTTCGTTGACGAGTTGCTGGCGGTTGAACGCCTCCAACGCTTTCACTACCGCTTCACGCTTGGTCTTTGCGCCGGTGAAACGCATGGCATCCGTCAGTGCCTGATCGGGAATATCGATCGTGGTCTTCATGCATCCCATGATGGCCCAAAACGGGATTCCCGCAATCTCCATTTCGGGATGCCTCACTCGCTCCGCTTGCGCACCTTCTGCAGCAGCGCGGGATCCGCCTCCAGCGCGTCCGCCACGGCGCGGATGACGTCGAGCGTGGGGCGGGAGACGTGGTGCTCCATGCCTTCCACGTCGCGGTAGATGGTTTCCTCGTCGATGCCGAAGAGGCGGAGGAAGCGGGTGAGCGTCTCGTGACGCTCGATGATGGCGCGGGCGATGCGGTGGCCCTCCTCGGTGAGCACGGTGCCGCGGTATTTCTCGTGGTTCACCAGGCCTTCCGCGTCCAGGCGCTGGAGCATGTTGGTCACGCTGGCCTGGGAAATGTTGAGGTTTTTCGAGATGTCCACGGCACGGGCGTAGCCTTTGGTTTCAATCAGATGGAGGATCTGTTCGAGGTAATCGTCCATCGCGGTCGAGCCGCTGGTGCGCCGGGGTGGGAGGGTCATGGAGCCGCAAGGCTATCGGCCGGATTCCGGGAGGGAAAGCACGCTTTTGCGGTAGAGCTCGGCGTTGGAGGCCTGGAACTCCGCCTTCAGCCGGACGCGGACGTTCGAGAGATCCACCAGCCGCCAGCCGGTGAAGGTCCATTGGCCGTCCCTGCCGTCATGTTCGATGCCGGCGAGCAGATGCACGGCGTCGTCGGTGATCTTGAGTGTCTCGTTCTTCGGCTCGAAGTAGAAGGAGCGAAGGGTGCTTTCCGCCGAGCCTTGCTCGACGAGTTTCGGGTCGAGGTAGAACACGAGGCCGGATTCCGTGTCGGTGATGCGGAGGTCCGGGTAGCCGGATCTCTGGTGCTCGCCGGAGCGGTTCGGCGGCACCTCGCAGCGCAGGCCGGGCATGGCGTTGATGCGGGCGAGAATGGCATCCTCGAAAAACCTCGACGCCTCGTTGATGCGGCGGAGTTTTCTGACCGGGGAGTCCGGCTGGTTCAATTCCTTGATCGTTTCCGCGAGTGCCTTGCCGATGGCTCCGGTGATCCGCCGGTGTGCGGGGCTGTCCTCGAGCGGCAGCACGCGCTTGCCCGAGCATGTTTCCGCGATGGTGGTGAAATCGAAGGATCGTTCGGATAGGTTTTCGCCGAGAATCGAGCGGACGAGGTTGGAATCGGATCGGATTGGCGGAGGGATTTCCCCACGGGCAGTTCCCCTACGCATCGCGAGGAACACGGCGGCGGCCCCCGAGAGGAAGGCCCCCGCCACCGGGATGAGGATTGAGGCTCTCATGACCGCTTCAGTTTGTGCCATGCCGAGGTGTCCGGATGGAGCAGCGCCTCGACTGGATGATCGGCGAGGGAGAGCTCCCCGATGAGGCGGACGAGCAGCACCAGCGAGGCGGCGGCGTCGAACAAGGCGTCGTGCCATGACTTGCCAGGGACGAGCGCGCGGATTTCATCGGTGAGCCCGAGGGATTCGCAGATGGTTCCGAGGGAGTGATCGGGCAGATCGGGCCAGGCGGCGCGGGAGAGCAGCAGCGTGTCGAGCCACGGTCCGAAGCCATGGCCGGGGAAGGCCCTCAGAAACCGTTTCTCCGTGCCCTTTCCGTGGGCCACGACCACCGCGCCGGAGAGTCGTTGTTTCAACTCCGGCCACAGCGAGAGCAGGGAAGGCGCGTCCACGAGGTGCTCCGGCCCGATGCCGTGGATCTTCCTCGCCGACCATTGCACCGGCTGGTGGGTATGCAGATAGGAAACGAACGAGCCGCCATGCCCTCCGGCGGGAGACCACCCGGCCAGCCCCACCTGCACCGGACTGTCGGATTTCCCGCGCATGGCTCCCGCCGATTCGAAGTCGATGGCGGTGAAGCGGCAGTGGCGGACCAGTGGCATCGGGCCGGACTCTGCCATCGCGGGAGCGGCCGAATCAACGCGAATGATGGAAGCACCCACGCGATCACGTGTGAAGCGGCTCCTTGCCCGTTTCCGGAAACCCTGATAAATCCACCGTTCTATGAACCCACTCCCCCCTGCTGGTTCCGCAACGCGTATTCTTCTGGTGGCAGAAACGTCCGCAATGCGGGAGACCATTGAAAACATCCTTCTCGCCGACGGCTTCCTGGTCAGCACCGCCACCAACCGCGGTGAGGCCGTGGACCGCGTCCGGAACGAAGCCATCGATCTCGTCCTCATGAACATGCTCATGCCCCGCGCCGAGGGGATCGGCACGCTGATCGCGGTGCGGTCCTTTGATCCGGCCATGAGGATCGTCGCGATGTCCTGCGACAAACATGATTCCGGTTGCCACTTCCTTCCTCTCGCCGAATCCCTCGGGGCGGCGGCGCTGCTCTCGGACCCGCTGGATGCGACGAAGCTCATCGACTGCGTCCGCGGACTGCTCGGGCGGGGTGCGCTTGCGGTGGCCTGATTTTCCTGGCGGAAAACCGCGGTGGATTCCTGCGGCGCTTCCGTTTCAGGTTTCGGCGGCCGGTTTCCTGACGCGGCAGACGACTTCGGTGCCGCCCTGTCTGCGGGGGCGGATGGTGAGATCGGCCCCGATCAGGCTGGCGCGGTAGCGCATCACGCGCAGTCCCATGCCCGGAGACTCATGGGAGATAACGGCGCAGCCGCGGCCGTTGTCCAAGATGGCAAGGCAGGATTCCCCCTCATGCTCGCTGAGCCGGATGGTGATCTGGTGCGCCTCCGAGTGCCGGATGGCGTTGTGAATGGCCTCCTGGGCGATGCGGTAAAGCTCGTTGGCAATCATGGGTCCATCGAAGGTGACGGGCACGGGACACTCGAAGCGGCAGCGGATCCTATGGGATCTGGCAGTGGTCGCCGCGAGCTGCCGCAGGGCATGGCTCAGGCCGCTGCCATCCGCCACCACCGGACTCATGCCGCGCGCCACCTGCCGCGTGTGGTCGGCCGAACCGGTGATGGCCTGCGCGATCAGTTTGATCTTGTGGGACAGGGGATCGTTTTTCGGCAGGTCGCTCCGCACCGCCGTCAGCATGAAGGCGATGCCGACCAGTTCCTGGCAAATGCCGTCGTGCAGGTCCGCGGCGACCCGCTGCCTTTCGGACTCGGTGATCCGCAGAACCTCCACCTCCAGCTCTTTTCGGCGGGTGATGTCCCGGATCACGCAGGTGTAAATCCTCGCGCCATCGACCTCCGAGAGCGTCAGGTCGACCGGGAAAACCGTGCCGTCCTTGCGGAGCCCCAGCATCTCGCGCGTGGTGCCGAGCAGTCGAACGTCCCCCTTGTCGAGCAGATCGGTGATTCCGCCGGCCATTTCCATTCCAAAGCCCGCGGGCACGAGTGCGGCCGCGTTGGCTCCCAGCAGCTCCGCCTCCCCGTATCCGAAGATGCGCTCGGTGGCGGGATTGATTCCGAGAATCATGCCGTGCCGGTCGATGGAGAGGATGGCGTCGCCCACCGTGTTGAGGATGGCCTTCAGGCGATCCTCCCGCTCCCGCAGTTGGGCGGTGCGCTCGGCGACGCGGCGCTCGAGGGTGCTGTTGAGCTGCTTCAAGCGCGCCTCCATGCGTTTGCGGCCGGTGATGTCCCGCACGATCGCCCACATTTGCGACGGCCGGCCTTCGGTGTCGCGGATCAGGAAGGTGCGCAGCTCGACGGGTATCACCTCGCCGTTTTTCCGGCGGTATTCCTTTTCGTAAACCTCGGAATAGCCTCGGATGAGGACCTGTTCGGAAACGATCCTCTGTTCCATCCCGTGCCAGCCGGGTGGCGTGATCTTCTCATAGGTCAGGGCGCGGAGCTCGTTCGTCCGGTAGCCGAGCAGTTTCCGGTAGGCCGAGTTGAATTCGATGATGCGACCCTCCATGTCCACGGCCACGAATGCGTCGTGCAGGGTCTCGTAAAGCGTCCGGTATTTCAGTTCGGACTGGCGCAAGGCGGCCTCCGCCTGTTTGCGCTCGGTGATGTCGTGAAGGATGTGGACCGCGCCTTGGATATCGCCTTCCGGCCCCTTCAGTGGATCCACGACCACCTGGTACCAGCGCCCGTGCAGTTCCAGCTCGGTGGATTCGCGCGTCCCGCTGTGGTTCATCCGGTGGATCGGGCATCCGGCGATCGGTCCGCTGGTTCCATGGACGACGTCCCAGCAGAACCGGCCCACGATTTCCCCGCCGTCTTTTCCGAACAGATCGAGGGCGGCGCGGTTGCAACGGCGGATGCGCTGCCGGTCGTCGAACACGAGGATGGCGTCCGCCACCCCGTCGAAGGTGGTCTGCCATTCGCGGGTGGCTTCGCTCAGCGCGGACTCGGCGTGTTTGCGCTCGGTGATGTCGTGGGCGATGCCCACCAGCCCGATGGTGTTTCCGCGCTCATCCTTGAGCGGCACCTTCGAGGTCAGGAAACGGAGCGCGCGTCCGCTGGCGTCGGTGCGCTCCTCCTCCTTGTTGAGGATGGGCTCGCCGCTCCGGAACACCCGCTGCTCCTCCTTCCGGAACGAGGCCGCGAGTTCGGGCGGATAGAAATCCGCATCCGTGCGGCCGATCAAATCCGAGGACGAGGCGGCGCCCATGAATCCGGCGACGGCTTCGTTGGCGAGAAGGAAGCGGCTGTCGAGGTCCTTCAGGTAGATGCAGTCCGGCAGGAGATCCACGAGGATGCGCAAGAGTCCACGTTCCCGGGCGATCATCTCCTCACCGAGCTTGCTTCCGGTGACGTCGTGAATGACGGCGAGACATGCGGATGCGCCGTGAAACTCCAGCACAGTGGTGCGCACCTCCACCTCCAGAATGGCGTGGTCCTTGGTCCAGTGGCGCACGACGCCGATGAAACCGGTTGTCCCCGCCTGTTGTTCGGCAAGCTTTCCGAGGAGAAGCGGCAACTCCCCCGGCGGGCGGATGTCCTTGGCCGTCATGTGGAGAAACTCCTCCCGCGACCAGCCGTAGAGCCGCTCCGCCGCAGGATTCACCTCCAGGAAGGCCAGGGTTTCCCGGTCGAACACGAGCACGGGTTCCGGGTTCGATTCGAAGAGCGCCCGGTAATCCGGGTCCGGCGTCCGCGAACCGCCTTCAAGCAGAACCGTCCCCCCGGTCTTGCCGTCGCCCCGGCTCGTTGGTTTCCTCGAAGCCATGAAATATCGCCTCCTTCCTGCCGGAATCGTCGTTTCGATTCACCAGCGGCGGATTGTCTGCGAAATCATGCAGCCCTCACAAGTCCAAAGCCTGCTCAGATTGCGGAATCTTTCCGGCACGCGCTCCTGCGGGGACGGTCTTCCTCCCGGAGAGATCCACTTGATCCCCGCCCGGACGCGTCCACATTCCCCCCAGCATTCCAGTCCCAACCTTTTCCCCAATCTACCATGAGCGCACAACCCCAGGCCGGCTCCAAGGCCCCCGAATTCTCAGCCCAAGCCATCGGCGGCGAATACACGTCGCCCGCCACCGTGAAGCTCGCCGATCTGAGGGGTGGGGCGGTCGTGCTCTATTTCTATCCGAAAGACGACACGCCCGGCTGCACGAGGCAGGCCTGCGCCCTGCGGGACGCTTGGAGTGAAATCTCGTCCAAGGCGAAGGTCTTCGGCGTAAGCGTCGATTCCATCAAGAGCCACGCGAGGTTCATCAAGAAACACGACCTCCCGTTTCCGATCCTCAGCGACGAGGACCACAAGATCGTCGAAGCCTACGGCGTGTGGGTGGAGAAGAGCCTGTATGGCAAGACCTACATGGGCACCGAGCGGACCACCTTCATCATCGGTCCGGATGGAAGGATCAAAGCCGTGCTGCCGAAGGTGAAGCCGGACGAGCATCTCAAGCAGGTGCTGGAGCTGCTTTAGCCGGGCCGGTTGGGATGATTGGTCGGGCTTGGCGGATGCAATCCGCCGCCACGGTTAGAAATCCGCGAACAGGTCCATCTGCGGTGTGGCGGGTTTGGGGAATTCGTCCTGCACGGTGTTCTTCGCCTTGGGGCCTTGTTTCTTCTGCTCGGGTTTCACCGAGTGGAGTTCGAGGTGGGAGAGGATGGATTTGGCGCGCTCGACGACGGGTTTCGGCAGTCCCGCCAAACGGGCGACCTGTATGCCGTAGCTCTTGTCCGCCGCGCCGGGGAGAATCTTGTGGAGGAAGATGATCTCCTCGTTCCACTCGCGGACGGCGACGTTGTAGTTGGCGACGGCTTGCTTGGTGTTCGCGAGGTCGGTAAGCTCGTGGTAGTGGGTGGCGAAGAGGGTGCGGCAGCCGATGGTGTCGTGCAGATGCTCGGCGACGGCCCAGGCGATGGAGAGTCCGTCGAAGGTGGCGGTGCCGCGGCCGATCTCGTCGAGGATGACGAGCGAGCGGTCGGTGGCGTGGTTGAGGATGAGGGCGGTCTCGCTCATCTCGACCATGAAGGTGGATTGGCCGCGCGAGAGGTCGTCGGAAGCGCCGACGCGGCAGAAGACACGGTCCACGAGGCCGAGCGTGGCGGCTTCGGCGGGAACGTAGGCACCGATCTGGGCCATCACGGCGATGAGGGCGATCTGGCGGATGTAGGTGGATTTACCCGCCATGTTCGGGCCGGTGAGGATCTGGAGGCGGGCGGTGTCCGGATCGAGTTCGGTGTCGTTGGGGACGAACTTGGTGTCGGTCAGCGTTTGTTCGAGCACCGGGTGGCGGCCGTTGCTGACGAAGAAACCGTTTTCGTGGTTGAGGACGGGACGGCAGTGGCGGTGGAACTGGGCGACTTCCGCGAGCGCGCAGAGCACGTCGATTTCCGCGACGGCGGCGGCGCTTTGCTGGAGGCGCGGGAGGTGGGTGATGACCTGCGAGCGGAGCTGGGCGAAGAGTTCGGCTTCGAGTTGTTTGGAACGCTCCTCGGCGCCTAACACTTTGTTTTCCATCTCCTTGAGCGCCGGGGTGATGTAGCGCTCGGCGTTGGACATGGTTTGTTTGCGCGTGTAATCGTCCGGGACCTTGGCGAGGTGGGTGGTGGTGATTTCGATGAAGTAGCCGAAGACGTTGTTGAATTTGATCTTCAACGAGTCGATGCCGGTGCGTTTGCGTTCGTCTTCCTGAAGGCGGGCGATCCAGTCCTTGCCGCCGCGCGAGGCGTTGCGGAGTTCGTCGAGCTCGGCGGACCAGCCGTCGCGGATGATGCCGCCGTCACGGAGGTTGGCGGGCGGCTCGTCGGCGAGGGCGCTGGACAAGAGGCCTGTCAGGTCGTTGAAGTCGTGGAGATGGGTGCCGAGCGAGAAGTGAGAAGTGAGAAGTGAGGAGATGTCCTCCTTGAGGGCGGGGATGTGGGAGAGCGAGGTGGCGAGGGACTGGAGGTCGCGGGCGTTGCCTGAGCCCTGGGAGAGGCGGGAGGTGGTGCGCTCGATGTCGCGGATGCCTTTGAGGGACTCGCGGCATTTGGAGAGCAGGAAAGGTTCCGCCAGAAACGCGGCGATGATGTCCTGGCGTTGTGTCAGGGTGGCGAGATCGCGCAGTGGGTGGAGGATCCAATCGCGGAGGAGGCGGGCACCCATCGGGGTGGCGGTGCGGTCGAGCACGCCTAACAGGGTGTGCTGTTTGCCGGAGCGGGATTCGACGAGGTCGAGGTTGCGCTGTGAGGCGGCGTCGATGAGGACGAAGTCGGTGTTTTCCCGGACACGTGGCGTGTGAAGGTGGCCGCAGGGGCGGCGGAGCTGGTGGATGAGGTAATGGAGCACGGCTCCCGCGGCACCGCTGGCGGAATGCAGGTTTGCGCAGCCGAAGCCATCGAGCGAGTGGACGTTGAAATGGTCCTTGAGGAGTTGGGTGGCGTGCTCGGGCAGGAAGGCATAGCCCTCGTAGACGAGGCAGTTGGTGAGCGCTCCGAACTCGGCGGTCTGGTGGTCCGGGATGAGGAGTTCGGAGGGGGAGATGCGCGAGAGCTCATCGGCGAGCTGGCCGAAGTCCGCGAACTCGGCGATGGTGAACTCGCCGGTGGTGTGGTCCACACAGGCGAGGCCGGTGGTTTTCCCGTGGCGGAAGACGGCGGCGAGGTAGTTCGGGCGCTGGTCGTCGAGCAGCGTGAGGTCGTCGATCGAGCCGGGGGAGAGGATGCGGGCGATCTCGCGTTCGACGAGTTTGCCGGGTTTGGGATCGGAGGTTTGCTCGGCGATGGCGACCCGTTTGTTCGCCTTGAGCAGGCGTGCGATGTAGCCTTGGGCGGCGTGGTAGGGGACGCCGCACATGGGGGTGCCGCCGCGTTTGGTGAGGGCGACGTTGAGGATGGGCGCGGCGGCCTTGGCATCCTCGAAGAACATCTCGTAGAAATCGCCGAGGCGGTAGAAAAGGATGACGTCCGCGGGCAGGGATTTCCGCATGGCCATGTATTGGGCCATCATCGGGGTAGCGGCGGGAGCGGACATGACGGAGAGACTGGAGAGGGTAGGGGAGGGAATCAAGGAGGCATGACGGGTGGGGGAAAATGGGGGAGAAATTGAAAAAGAACTGGACATGTCGGGCGGTGTGCCATACCGGGTATGGCATGAAAATGACCATGCACATCGATGAGGCGTTGCTGAAGCGCGTCATGGAGAGATACGAATGCGAGACCAAGACCGAGGCGGTGGAAATGGCCTTGCGGGAAATGGACCGCAAGGCCCGCTTCAGGGAATTGGGAATGCGCGGTTTGGAGATGACGCCTGAGGAAATCGGCGCGGCCGTGGATCCGGACTACGACGTGAATGCCATGCGTGTGGCCGAAACCCCGACGAAGTATGGAAAAAAGTGACGTGATGGTGGATACCAACGTCTATATCGACCTCCTCAGATCCAAACAGGATGCGGTCGATGTTCTCTATCGTTGGGCGGGCGACCGCGATCTCGCGGTGTGCGGCATGATTCGCCTGGAGGTTTTGCGCGGGGTGAAGTCCCTCAAGCTCCTCACCCGGTTGAGCGCCTTCATGGACGTGATGTGCAACGTTCCGAGCACCGCCAGCCTCTGGTCCGAGGCGACGGATCTCGCATGGAATCTGGACCGCCAAGGGATCACGATTCCGGGTCCGGATCTGGTGATCGCTGCGAGCGCGCTCAGACTGGGTGCGGCGGTGATGACCTCCGACGCCCATTTCAGCCGGGTGGAAGGCTTGCGGGTGATCGCGCCGCCAGCGGAGTGGTTCGGGAAATGATGCTGGCCGCCGACCGCGATTTGCATGGATTTGCTTTAGACGGAAGGTTCCAGAAACATCTGTTGAACTGGACCAGAGGACGGGAACAGGAGGTAACTCCATCCTCATCGGGCGGCTGGCTTCGGTCCGTCGTGGTCCTGGCGAAGGAAGTCGAAGTCGGCCACGCCGTCGCCTTGCGCAGTCGAGAGGCGGTAGCTGAACAGGCCGACCTTGGTGCCTTCATACCAGAAACTGCGGTAGGCTTGGTCGTGCGGGCCGAGCGGGATGAAGTCGCTGCCGTCGAGGCTGTAGGAAAGCGTGCCCTTGGCGTCGCGATAGTCGAGCCGGAGCCACAGTTCGTTTTGATCGAGCGTGGGCCCCTCGACACGCGGCGCAGGTCCGTTGGCGGCGTTGCCTTTGCTGAAGACAATCCGCCGGAGGCCTCCTTCGCGGGCCACGCCGATCCAGGTATAGTTGTCGCTCAAGGTGCAGAGCCCGGCGCGCTGGCCGTCGTCCATGCGGGCGGTGTCGAGCTTGGTGGTGATGGTGCAGACTTTGCCGCAGATCCGCTGCACGGCGGTGTTGCGGGCAAAAAGCAGGTGGTCCTCGTAAAAGCGCACCTCGACCGCCGGGTATTGGGACTTCCCACCTCGGGTCGCCAGCGGCAACGCGCCGAGGCGCAGCCAGCCGGGGCGGGCGGAGAGCGACCAATGGCGGTCGTCGGGGTCGTGGTTCCACATCCACTGGCCACCCAGCGGGCCGGGCGCGAACTCGTCGGAATGCGTCGCCGGATCGATCGGGGCTGGCGGCAAGTCCGGCTTTTTCGCCGGGCGGTCGATCCCGACCGGCTGGCCGATCCCGTCGCCGTCCGGGTCCGCGCCGATCCACGGCCAGCCGCTTTTCCATCCGGCGGGCTGGAGGTAGAGTCGGCGGCCGTAGGGCGATTCCATCCGGTAATCGTGATGGAGGAAGGCCCATTCGTCGCCCTTCACCGGCACCAGCGAGCCCTGCGCCGCCTGGAGATCGGTCGTGCGATCTTCGTAAATCAGCTTCGACTCGTAAGGGCCGTAGAGCGACTTTGCGCGGTAGGCGAACTGCGCCTTGTCGGGGCCGGTGCGGGCGACCAGCAGGTAGTAGAAGCCGTCGCGCTTGATCACCTGTGGGCCCTTTGGCGCGATGTCGGAGATCAGCGTGATGCCTTGGTCGACGATCGCGTCAAAGCGTTCGTTGAGGCGGAAAATTTTCAGGGGCCCCGGATTGCCGACCATCAGCAGGTAGGCCTTGCCGTCTTCGTCCCAGAAGGGGCAGGGGTCCTCCCAGCTGCCGCCGAGGTTTTCGCGGATCGGATTCGGCTCCGTCCACGGGCCTGCCGGATGGGGCGCGGTGCAGAAGAAGCCTCGGTAGCGCGAGCTCCAGTTGAACATGTAGAAGCGGCCGCCATGCTCGCCGATCTCACCGTCCTGCGAGCCGGCGGAGTAGGCCAGGCCGGGCGAGGCGAAATCCGGGCTGAGGCCGCCGAGCCACTGATAGATGCGGCCGGCGTGGGACCAGTTGACGAGGTCGCGCGATTTCAGGATGGGCATGCCCATGAAGTGATGGGTCGCGGCGGTGAGGTAGAAGTCATCGCCGTGGCGGATCACGCAGGGGTTGTTGTAGTCCATCCACAGCACCGGATTGCGGAAGGTCCCGTCGCCCTGGTCGCCCCAGGTCGGTGCGGCGGCGGCCGGCAGGGCGAGGGCGGCGAGAAGGATTCCGCTGAGAACCCACTTTTGACGGGAGGCCGCCGTCAGGCTGGAGCGGAGGGTGGGAAAAAGTCCGCGCAAGGGGTGATTGGATGCGTCGGCGGGCGCTGTTTCGGAAACACAAGATTCGGGCGTGCGCCGGGATTCGGTGGAATCGGAGGATGGAGAAATCATTCGCCGTGAGCATGGCTTTCCGTGCCGCCTTGCCCAGACTTCTTTGGCGGAGGAAGAGCGCATCCGCGGCGGCGTGGTGGAGCGGGATGCTCCGGTCGCTCTTCAGAAGGCTCCGTTGAGTTTCCGTCCGGTCCAGAAGACGCCCAGCAGGGTGATGAGGACGACGAGCGTGCCCCAATGGGACCAAAGCGGGACTCGGGTCTCCAGCGGGCGGGGTTCCGGAAGAGCGGTGATTTCCTTGATGAGATCGGCGAGTTGGGAGGGCTGGATCACGCGGCCGCGGGACACGCGGGCCATTTCCTCCAGCACTTCCGGCCGCGCGGGTTGGCCGGTTTTTTCGATCTCCATGCCCTGAGCGAGCAGGGTGGTTTCGAGCGGCTTGTCTTCGGCTCCGCTGGCGGTGGCGCGGATCTTCCATTGGCCGGGAAGATCGACCTTGAAGCGTCCGCTGAACGCTCCCCAGGCGGAATCGTTTTTCTGGAGTTCGATGCGCTGGGTGCGGCCGTCAGGTGAGGTCAGATCGATGGCGACGGTGCCTTTTTCGAGCGGTGCGCCGTTGACGTCGAAGGCGTTGGCGTTGAGGGTAACGGTGGCTCCGGGCTCGGGGCGTTCCGGGTTGAAGAAGAGCCGGACCCGCTGGCCGGACGCCATGTTGCGCTGATAGGACATCCAGCGCGCGACCTGGCCCCAGAAGCGGTAGTGATAGAGGTCCTCGACGCCCCGGCGCCAGCGCCATGCGGAGTCGATGCCCATGAAGAGGACCTTGCCGTGGCCGGCGGGTCGGGTGACGAGCAGCGGGACGGGGCCGAACTTACCGCGGCGGGTGCCGTGGGTGGCGAGGACTTCGGAGCCTCCCTTTGCCTTGATGACGGGTGCGTGCCAGTGGAAGCCGGGAAGGCGCCGCCAGATTTCCGGGTTTTCCTGCTCATTGCCGCCGAGCATGGTGAGGAGCGATGCGCGGCCCTCGGTGGTGAGCGTGAGGGGGGCTGCAACCGACTCGGCGAGGCCGTTGCGGTGCTTGTCGTCGAGGATGACGGGAATCAGGTCGGATAGATCGGTTTCGAGCAGCGAGAACTGGTTGCCCTGGCTGCCGGGCAGGAACACGACGCCGGAGGCCTGGTTTTCCACAAGGCCGCGGATGAGCGAGCATTGTTCCCGGGTGAGCTGGTCATTGCCGATGCCGACATCGCCGAGGAAGATGACGTCGTATTTCGCGAGATCCTCGAGTTTGGAGGGGAATTCCGCGATGTAGTCCTTGCCGCCGCCGGGACCCAGCGCGGGGTGGAACAGCAGGCAGGAGAGCTCGACGCCGGGGTCGCGCGAGAGGGCGTTGCGCAGGAAGCGGTATTCCCAGCGCGGCTGGCTCTCGATGACGAGCACGCGGATCTTCTCCGGGCGTCCCGCAATGGTGAAACGGCGTGAATTGTTGGGAGCAATGAGTTCCCCGTCCGCTACGGGGACGGAGAGTTCGAGGGTGGACGAGCCTTCCTTTTCGAGGCGCCAGAGGATGGATTCGTAGGTTTCCGAATTCGGCGGGATGACGATGTCCTTGGTGTGTTCGCGGCCGGACTCGTCGCGGAGCCGGACGATGGTGCGGACCTGGCGGTCCAGGGAGGAGCGGATGGTGAATGGGATCTGGACGTTTTCTCCGACGATGCCGTAGCTGGGGGCGGTGACGGAGAGGAGATCGAGATCCGGGAGGCGGGTCTGGCTGCCAACCGGTATCGGGAAAAGGGGCACGCCGCGCAGCCGCATTTTCTGGGCGGCGGCGACGGGCGGTTGGCCGAGGTTGTAGTCGCCATCGCTCAGCAGGACGACGGCCCGGAGATTGGATTGCTGGTCGAGGATTTCGGAGAGCGGAGTCTCGATGTCGGTGCCGGACGAGGCCTGTTTGTCAGGAAGCGGGGTGGCGAAGGCGGTGGCGGACAGTTCGTTGGCGCCGTCGGCCTCGAGAGCTTTCCAAAGATCCGAGGCGAGTGCCTTTTTGACCCATTCCGCGCGGGAGACGATCCCGGGCTTTTCCGACAGGACCGGAGGCAGCGTGGCGTCGATGGTGCTCATCGACTTCGAATCATCCCAGAGGATGGCGATTCCGGGTTTGGTGTCCGGATGGATGATGGTGCGCCATTCGGGCTGCCAGAGGAGGAGCACCACGGCCAGCGTGGCGGCCATGCGCAGGATTTCGAGGACGGCGGTGCGTCCGCGGCGCGGGCTGCGTTTCCATGAGAGGAAGGACAAGACCGCGACGAGAATCAAGGCGATGATGCCGATCCAGAGGGTCGCGGGAGTGGGGTTTAAACTAAGCACTAAGTTTGAAGCATTGAATTCGAAACGAAGAGGACGAATGGCTCAGCTGGATATGGGGCTTGGGGACTTTTGGTTTTGGATTTCGGATTTGAGATTCAGTGTTTCCTTCTTCGGCAGGCAGAGGAGGGCCTCGGCGATGAGGAAGAGAAGAACGGCGATGAGGAAGGCGCGCCAGACATCGCGGGCCAACGAGGGATCGTTGGACTGGCCGGCTTGATCGAGGAGGGTGTAGGCGGTGCCGTCGAGAACAGCGTCGAGGGATTCGCGGGAGAGGATTTCCGGGGCGTCTTCCGATGGCGGGTGGTTGAGGGCGATGAGGCGGTCTCCCAAGCGGAAAACTCCAGACGCGTATTCGGAGTTCGCGGGGTCCGGATCGCCGTGGTCGTCGAGGCGGGTGCGGGTTTCCCCCGGTAGGATGCGTGCGGCGTCCGACCCGACGGAGGCGAGGTAGGATGCGTCGAAGCGCCCGGCTCCGGCTGTCAGGATGCGCTGGACCGCGGGCAGGAGCACATCGGCGTCGCCGAGATTCGACCAAGCATAGTCCGGACTGGAACCGAGAAACCAAGCCGTGCCGCGATCAATAATGCGGCGGGCGATGGCAGGCTCGCCATCCTCCCAGCGGGCGAGTGGTGCGGTGTCGCCGACGGGCATTTGGCGGCGGATGGCTTTGAGCCGGTTGGCGGCGACGGGCGTGCCGTCGATGCCGTCGCGCAGAGGACCGTCGTCGTGGTTCCAGTCGGTTAGAATGAAGAATTTTCCGGCGGGGGCTTCACCAGGTGCGGACCATTTCATGTCGAGGAAGGCGGCGTCCGACGCGGAGCCCGGCGGGAGGAAAAGCACATGCCCGCCGGAGGCGAGGAAGCGTTGCAGGGCGTCCGCTGTCGGGCCGGTGGGAAGTGGGGCGGCCCAGAGGATGGCGGCGAGATCGGCGGTGATGGCGCTGGCGGCCATTGCGGGATCGACGCGGGAGGTGCTGAGACTTCCGAAGCCGGGCGGGGCGGCTGCGAGGGCGAGATAATCCGCGGATTCGCCGGGTGGGGAGACGATGATTGATTTCACCGGGCGGGCGGGGCCGAAGGCGAAGAAGGCGGCATTATCTCGCGGATTTCCGTCCGAGGGAATGGAGAGCCAGCCATGGCCGGTTTCCGAACCCGGTGGCAGCGCGACGCGTTTCTGGAAGCGGAGCGATTGGCCGGGAAGGGTGAGGGTTTCCGTGGTGCGGGTGCCGTTGAGGTGGGTGGTGAGCGGGACGGAGGCGGTGCCGCGGGCTTCGCCGGAGCGAAGGACTTCGAGATCGATGAGGAGTTCATCGCCGGAGCGGCGGGAGCCGAGCAGGCTGAGCGCGGCGTTCTGGGCGGTGGCTCCGGTGAGTGAGAGGACGCGGAGGGCCGGTTTCTGCGGCAGCGCGGCGATGCTGGCGCGGGCGGCGGACCAGCGTTCGTCCCCGGGGTGCCAATTCGACGATTGGAGGTCGGATGCCATCCAAATTTCGGCCCGGCCCGGAGTGTCCGACAAAAACTCCGCGGCGCGGGACAGCAGCATGGGAAAGTCCGCGGCGGTGTCCGTGGCGGCGGCTGCGGAAAGTTCCGGCAGGATATCGGGGGAGGGGATCTCCTGGGGTTTGTTGGACGCGCTGTCGATGAGGACGAGGCGCGCGGCCCCCAGGTCGTTCATGGCGTCGCGGACTTTCTTGATGACGATCTGGCGGCGGGCTTCGAGTCCGTCGCCGGGTTTGATTTCCATCGAGGCGGAGCGGTCCAAAAGGAGCACGACGGTGTCGATGGAGCCGCCGCCCCAGCCGATGAGGCCGGATACGATGGGGCGCGCGGCGGCGAGTGCGAGCGCGGCGATGCCAAGCGCGCGGCAGGCGAGGATGAGGATGTGGCGGAGCTTTTTCTTTCCGCGGGATTCACGGGAGGCTTTCAGGAGAAACTGCATCGCCGCCCATTGGATCGTCTTGTGACGGCGGCGGTTGATCAAATGAATCGCGATGGGCACCGCGGCCGCGGCGAGGAACCAAAGCAGGGCTGGGGAGAGGAAGAGCATCAGTGCTTCGATTTGGGAAGGCGGGCGGTCAGGAAATCACGCAGCAGCGGCTCCAGCGGGGTGTCGGTGGTGACGAGTTGGTAGTCGGCGGATGCGTCGTTGCATTTGGCGCGGACTTTGGTGAGGAACTCGCGGAGCGCGGTTTTGTATTCGTCGGCGATGAGATTGGGCTCGGCGACCAGGGCGGTGCCGTCCTCGAGATCCACGAAACGGTGCGGGCGGTCGAACTCGAAGCCGATCTCCAGCGGATCCATCAGGTGGAAGACCGAGATGTCGTGCTTGCGGTAGCGGAGGTGCTGGAGAGCCTCGCCGAGCAGGGCGGGATCGGTGAACAAATCGGATAGAATCACCACGAAGGCGCGCTGGCCGATTTTTTCCGCGATGGTGTGGAGCGCGGGGATCAGGCCGGTTTCGCCGGAGGGTTCGAGTTTTCCGAGCGTGGAGAAGAAGCGTTCGAGGTGGGCGGCGCGGCGGCTGGGCGGGACTTCGAGGCGGAGTTTGTCCGTGCAGATCGAGAGGCCGGCGGCGTCGCCCTGGTTGACCAACAGATAGGCGAGCGATGCGGCGATGCGGCGGGCGTATTGGATTTTCGACTCGCCCTTGCCGGCGAATTTCATCGAGCCGGAGGCGTCGACGACGAAGTAGGCGCGCAGGTTGGTGTCCGCTTCGAATTCCTTGATGTAAAAACGGTCGGATCTGGCGAATGCCTTCCAATCCAGACGGCGGGTGTCGTCGCCGGGCACGTATTTCCGGTATTCGGCGAACTCGACGGATGATCCGCGGTGGGGCGAGCGGTGTTTTCCCGCCACGTTGCCCATCATCGGCACGCGCGACTCGATGGGAAGCGAACCGAGGCGGGAGAGGAGATCGTTGTCGATGAAGGAGTGCATCATTCCTCCCGCATCTCCTTAACCAGCCGCTCTACGATTTTCTTGGAGGTCATGCCTTGGGACTCCGCCGCGAAGTTGGTGATGACGCGGTGGGTGAGCACGGAGGAGGCGACGGCTTCGATGTCTTCGAGCGAGGCCATGTAGGCGCCGCGCAGTGCGGCGCGGGATTTGGCGCCGAGGATGAGATACTGTACGGCGCGCGGCCCGGCTCCCCAGCCGACGGTGTCCTTGATCCACTGCGGCGACTCCGGTTGGCCCGGGCGCGTCTTGCGGACCATGTTCACGGCATATTCGTAGAGGTGCTCCGGAACCGGGACGCGGCGGACGAGTTGCTGGTAGGCGAGGACTTTCTGGCCGTCGAGCAAGTGGTTGAGCGCGTGCCGGGCGGTGCCGGTGGTTTCACGGGCGATGCGTTTCTCCTCGTCGGCGGAGGGGTAGTCCACCTCGATGAGGAACATGAAGCGGTCGAGCTGTGCTTCGGGCAGCGGGTAGGTGCCTTCCTGCTCGATCGGGTTTTGGGTGGCGAGCACGAAGAAGGGTGGTTGCAGCGTGTAGGTGTTGCCGAGCACGGTCACCTTGTTTTCCTGCATCGCCTCCAGCATGGCGGACTGGGTCTTGGCCGGGGCTCGGTTGATTTCGTCAGCCAGCACGATATTGGCGAAGACCGGTCCTTTGACGAACTCGAACTCGCGCCTGCCGCCGGCACCGGATTCCTGGATGATGTCCGTTCCGGTGATGTCTGCCGGCATCAGGTCGGGCGTGAATTGGATGCGGTTGAAGGAAAGATCGAAAGTCTGGGCGACCGAGGAAACCAGCAGGGTTTTGGCCAGGCCCGGCACCCCCATCAGCAGGGCGTGGCCGCGGGCGAAGAGGCAGATGGCGAGGCGTTCGATCACATCGTCCTGGCCGATGATGATTTTCCCGAGTTCCGCGCGGAAGGCCTGGTAGGTCTTGCCGAGTTCGTCGATGGCGGCGACGTCATCGGGCGGGAGTTGCTGGGAGAAGGCGGGAGTGGATTCCATGGTGATTTGGTTGGAAGCGAAGCTATGGGGCGTCCTTGTTTTGTCCAGACGGGAAGCCCGCCACAGTCTCGTTTTTCGGGCGGAGGGGCAGGGCGACTCCATCAGGGAAAGTTCGACCGCAGTTGGACTGATTCGCGCACGCTCACGGGGCATCGCGGTTCATTTCATCCAATTCTGGCAACCATCATCCCTGGCGCGGGGGCCTTGGACGGAGGGGCGGCCGCGTTTCCTGGTTCGGAGGTGCCGGCGGGACGGTTCCCTGGTTGAGGGCGTGAACGCTGCCGCCGGCGGGCGATCTGAACCCGTAGGATGTCCGAAGGGTTTCGCCGAGGTAGTTCTTGGCGGTTTCCACGGCCCAGGCGAGGGGCTCGCCCGTGGCGAGGGCTGCGGTGATGGCGGCGGAAAGCGTACATCCGGTGCCGTGCGATCCGGCCACCGGAATCCGTGCCTCCGTGAAGCGGTAGATTTCCCCCCCCACGGCGAGCAGGTCCAGGCATTCCGGAGAGGGAAGGTGGCCGCCCTTCAGCAGGACCGCGGTGCCGAAGCGTTTTGACAGCCTCCGGGCGGCGGATTCGAGGGCGGCCTCATCCGGGATCGCCTCGCCGAGCAGGGTCTCGGCCTCGGGAAGGTTCGGCGTGATGACCCTCGCGAGCGGCAGGAGTTGGTTGACGTAGGCGTCGATGGCATCGGGCTCCAGCAGGGGCGCGCCAGAGGTGGCGATCATGACGGGATCGACGACGAGGTGGATGTCCGGCCGGCTTTCGAAGATCCCGGCGATCATGCGGACGTGGGCTGCGGAGAAAAGCATGCCGGTTTTCGCGGCAGCGACGGGGAACGAGTCGAGGAGCAGGGTGATCTGGTCGCGAACGATCTCGACGGGCACGGGATGCACGGCGCGAACGATGTTGGCGGTTTCCGAAACCACGCAGGTCAATGCGGTGAGTCCGTGGACATGGAAATGCTGGAATGTCTTGAGGTCAGCCTGGATGCCCGCGCCGGCTGAACAATCGGAACCGGCGATGGTGAGTGCAACGGGAAGCGGGGGAGTCATGGCCACTGATAACCGATCCGCCGGGCCGGGCAACCTTTCAAGACCGCATGGCGGCTGATGATTTCGGCAGGCGGAGGGTGACCCTGAGTCCGCCGCCTGCGGGGAGGGAGGCGCTGGCCTCGCCGCCGCAGGCTTCGATGGCGGTGCGCACGATGGCCAGGCCGAGACCGCTGCCTCCGGTCTCGCGGCTGCGCGCGCGGTCGAGGCGATGGAAGGGCTCGAAGATGCGGGTGAGTTCGGCCGGGGGGACTCCGGGGCCGTTGTCCGTGACGGAGACCGCGACGGCCTCGGGCGAGTCCGTCGCCTCGATCCGCACCTTGGCACCAGGACCGGCGTGGACCGCGGCGTTGCGGACCAGGTTGCCAAGCGCGCGGCCTAACAGGGTGGGATCGGCGAGCACGGTGAGCCCCGGTGGGACCGAAACCTCGGCGTCCAGCCCCGTGGCTTCGCGGGCGAGCACTCCGCGGACCAGCGGTTCCAGCTCGACGGGCCGGGGTGCGGGCTGGCGGTTTCCGGCGCGGGAAAAGGCGAGGATTTCCTCGACCAGCGCGGCGAGCTCCGAAATGTCGGCCTCGATGAAGGAGAGCATGGGCACCTCTTTTCCGGCGAGTTGGGATTCCAGGATGCCCATGGCGGTGCGGATGCGGGCGAGGGGGGCGCAGAGTTCGTGTGCGGCATCGCCGAGGAAGCGTTTCTGGCCGGAGACCAGATGATCGAGCCGCGCGGCCATGGATTCGATGGCGCGTCCGAGGTTTCCGAGTTCATCGTTGCCGCGGGGAGGGAGGGAAACTTCGAAACGTCCGGACGCGATCTCATCGGCGGCCAGTGTCAGGCGGCGCAGGTAGCGGGTGATTCCCCAGACGAACGGAGTCCAGAAGGCAAGGCTGAGGGCCATGACGGCGAGACCGCCCCAGAGCCAGGGTTTGAAGTCGAAAAACATGCCCGAGCCGTCGAGCCGGTCCGCGTGGACCAGCAGCAGGACCGCGCGGCCGGGCATGCCACGGAGCGGAGGAAGGTGCAGCAGGACGCCGGCCCAGTAACCGCCATCCCCGCCGCGCATGAGAAACACCGGACGGCTTTTCGGCATCGGGACCGGAGTCCGGTCATCCGCGCCCCCTGGTGGCCGGGGGCCATCGTCGATTCCGGGCGGCGGTCCGCCATCCGGGCGTTCGAAGAGCGGTCTTGGCGGCCTGCCCGGGCCGGAGACCGGGCGTGGGCGCGGAGGCATCGAGGTCCGCGCACGCTCGACCACATTGGGCGGGACGGGCCGGGGAAAGTTCGCGGTCACCGCGGGATCGAAGATGGCGGCGGTGACATGCTTTTCCCTGGCGTGAGGCTTGATCGCGTCATTCCATTCTTGCGGAGGGGTGCCGACCATTTCCGACAGGGCGGCATCTCCGAAGGCGGCCAGCCGTTCACCGGCGGACCCGCTGAGCAGGGAGTCCAATCCCAGCCCCAACTGCCAGCGGATGAAGAGGAAGAATGCGAGCACGAGGAGGAATAGGTGCAGGACCAGCCAGCCCAGCACCTTCGCAAGCAGTGGAAAGCGGGGAGTGCTTCTCATCGCGTCGGAGGCGTGGGATTTTCCGGTTCCCGCAGTGAGTATCCGATCCCGCGGATGGTGTGGATGAAACGCGGGTTCTTCGCGTCATCGCCGAGCTTCTTGCGGAGCGAGGAGACATGGACGTCGATCGAGCGGTCGAAGACATCGAAGCGCCGTTCGGAGACTTCCTCGATCAGGCGCTCGCGGCTTTTCACGCGGCCCCGGGACTTGAGGAGCGAGGCGAGGATGGCGAACTCCAGGGTGGTGAGGTCCAGCGGTGCATCATCGAGCACGACGGTGTGGGTTTCCTCGCAGAGGCGCAGCGGTCCGGCGGAGATTTCGCCTGGCGAGCCGTCCTGCGGGCGGAGTCGCGTCCTGCGGGTGACGGCGCGGAGGCGGGCCAACAGCTCGCGCGATGAGAAGGTCTTCGGCAGGTAGTCGTCCGCGCCGATCTCAAGGCCCACGATGCGGTCCGCCTCATCGCCGAGGGCGGTGAGCATGAGCACCGGAACGTCGGATTTTTTCCGCAACTCGCGCAACACGGCGAAGCCGTCCATGCCCGGCATCATCACGTCGAGGATGACCGCCTCGTAAGGAGTGGCGAGAGCTTCGGCGAGGCCGTCCGGACCGTTGTGGCGGAGCTCGACCTGATAGCCCATGGGCGTGAGATAGTCGCGGATCAGTCCGGCGAGCTTGCGGTCGTCATCCACGACCAGGAGCCGCGGGATGTTCAGGGGTTCCATGGGTGGAGGAGTGTTTAGCAGGACGCCCCCGCCAGCGCCCACAGGATTTACAGAAACTTAACATTTTTGTGGGCTCCGCCACACACGGAGCACACAATCGCAGGGTTTCATCCACGTGGTTGCCGGAGTAACGGCGGCCACGAATCCAACGAACAAAACCATGAAAACCACGAACATCCAAATCGCCCTCGCCCTGCTGGCGGGAGCCGTCGCCACCGCCCGCGAGCCGCAGGGCCCTCCGGGACGCCGTCCGCCGCCCGTGCCTCCGGTCCTGGCGATCTTCGACGTGGATCGCGATGGAGTGCTTTCCGAAAAGGAAATCGCCGCCGCGGCCGAGGCGCTCGGCAAGCTCGACCGGAACGGCGACGGTGAAATCACCATGGACGAGATGCGTCCGCCCAAGCCCGATGGCGAGGGGCCACAAGGCCCGCCGCCCGGCCACCGGCCGCCTCCGCCCGTGATCGCCGCACTCGACACCGACAAGGACGGCACCATTTCCGCCGAGGAACTCAAGGCCGCGCCGGAATCGCTACTGACGCTCGATGAGAATGGCGATGGCGCGCTCTCGCCGCAGGAACTGCACCCCCACGGTCCACCGCCTCCGCGCGAGGGTGGTCCCGATGGCGACGGCGATCCTGAAGGTCCGATGGAGGGCGAATGACGCGTCGCAATGATTCCTTCCGCCCCGGCCATCCCGGCCGGGGCGGAATGGTTGTCTTGGTCTCCCGGAAGTGAATCCGCGTTGCTTTTGCGGGCCGCAGGGTTTCCCCGAGACCTTCGCGAAGGATGCAAGTTCCCTGAACGGTGGCGTGGCTTTCTTGCTTGGCAGGCAGCCAAACACGCGGAAGCATTCCCCTCATGGCAGGTGTGATCCAGGAATTCGAAGGACTCCGCGTGAGGGTGGAGGACGTGGTGTATATGCCCAGCCTGGAGACCCCGCCGGAAAAGCCGCATCCCTTCGTGTATTTCATTTCCATCCACAATGATTCGCCGGTGCCGGTGACCATTCGCGGCCGCAAGTGGGTGGTGCGCGAGGACGATGGCGAGGTCACCGTTGTCGAGGGCGACGGGGTGGTGGGCCAGACGCCCGTGATCGAGCCTGGCGGGAACTTTTCTTACAACAGCTACCATGTGGTGGCCGGCGGGGCCACGGTGGCGGGAGCGTTTTTCGGCGAAACCGCGGCGGGCGAGTGGGTCTTCACGCGCATCCCGGAGTTCCGCCTCGATGTGCCGAACTGGGCTTAGGGAACTCTGAACATCGGGCTTCCAATATCGAACGTTGAAGTCAGGGCCTCGTTCGATGCTGAACCTTGGACGTTCAACGTTCGATGTTCCCCCAAACCACCTCGTCCATGTGGATGTCATGGTCTTCAGGGAACGTGTCGGGAACGAGTTGGTCGGGAAAGCAGACGCCGATTTTGGCTGCATTCGGCCGGGCGAGCGAGAGGGTGCGGTCATAGAATCCGCGTCCACGGCCGAGGCGTCCGCCGCGCGGATCGAAGGCCAGGCCGGGACAGAGGAAGGCGTCGATGAGGCCGTGGGCAATGACCGGCAGGGCGGGGGAGGGCTCGAGAATGCCGAAGGCTCCGGGAATGAGATCGCGCTCGGGATCGCTTACGAGGTGGAAGGTCAGGTCGTCGCCGCTGACGCGGGGGTAGAGCCAGTGACGGTCGGGGAGGCGGTCGGCGAGTGGGGATAGATCGACTTCTCCGCGGATGGGGGAGAAGGTGGCGATAGTCCGCCATGCGGGGCGGTCGGCGAGCAGGCGCGCGAGGGTTTCGCAAACCGCTTGTGATTCGCCGGGCTGGCCATGCCGGAGCCGCCGCATGGTTTCGCGGAGGCGGGATTTCGGGGGTGGATCGGCGGGAATTGCCACTTGCAATGGGAGTGGGATCTCCCATCCTTTTTTCACAGTGACTGGATATTGGCAAGCAGCGGCCCTGATTTCGCTTGTTGCGGGGGTTCTCCACGGGGAGGAGCCCGCGAGGAGGTTCGCGTGGGATCCGCCGAAGGTGGCGGAGAGCGCCTTCACGCGGGACCTCGGGATGCTCGACTCGGAACGCGAGGAATACGCCACCAACCTCGCGGCGCTGGCGGCGAATCAGGTGGCCTCCTCCAAGGCCTCGCCCGCGGCGGTGGCTGAGGCGCGCAGGATGCTCGCGCTGGCGCTCCATCTCTCGCCTCGGAACAAGCGGGCCTTGGTGGTGAATTTCCAACTTTCCAAGGGCTTGCTGCCGGAAGTTTCGCCGTCCGACTACAGCGCGCAGGTGTTTGCGCGGCTCCTCCTCACGCGTGGCCAGCTTCTCGAAAAACAGGGCGGCGATGAGAACAAGCGCGTCGCGCGCATCTTCGTGCAGCTTGCGGCGGGAATGGATCCGAAAAACGAGGATGCCGTCTATGCCAGCGAGATCCACCGGCTGGACTACGGCGAGGTGGATTGGTCCGCGCTCACGGATGGCCCCCGAGGAAACGCAGGGGGGCAAGCTCCACCCGAGGACGATGGCCGCTGAAATCGAGAGGAAATTCCTCGTCACCGGCGAGGCATGGCGCGGCGGTCCCCCCGGCGTGCGCATGACTCAGGGCTACCTCACGCTCGATCCGGACCGCACCGTGCGCGTGCGTCTGGCGGGCGACGAGGCCTGGCTCACGGTGAAGGGGCGCACGCGGGGCATCACGCGCTCCGAGTTTGAATACTCCATTCCGGTTGCCGATGCCCGGGCCTTGTTGGAGATTTGCCTGCCCGCGGTGATCGACAAGACGCGCCACCGCGTGGACTTCGGCGGGCATGTCTGGGAGGTGGATGTGTTCCACGGCGCGAACGAGGGTTTGGTGCTTGCCGAAGTGGAACTCGACGATGAATCCGCCTGCCCGGAGCTTCCGCCGTGGGCTGGCGAGGAGGTCTCCGCGGACCCGCGTTACTACAACGCGAACCTCGCCGCCAGGCCGTTCAGCGACGTCGGATGCTGATTTCCGGAGCCCCGTTCCCGCGATGGCGGAATGCATCCATCTTCCGCTTGCCACGAACGATCCTCCACCTACCCTTGCCTCGGAATCACACATGAAAATCTGGCTCGACGGTAAATTGGTGGACGAATCTGAAGCGAAGGTCTCGGTCTTTGACCACGGCCTTCTTTATGGCGACGGAGTGTTTGAAGGCATCCGCTTCTACAACGGCCGCGTCTTCCGCCTTGAGGAGCATATCCGGAGGCTCTTCGATTCCTCGCGGGCCATCATCCTCGATCTGCCTTGGACCCAGGAGGAAGTCTGCCGCTTCACCTGTGAGACCGTGGCGGCGAACGGCCTCACGGACGGCTACATCCGCCTTGTGGTGACGCGCGGTCCCGGCGAGCTCGGCCTCAACCCCTATCTCTGCCCGAAGCCCTCGATGTTCATCATCGCCTCCAGCATCAAGCTTTACCCGGACGAATACTACCAGAACGGCCTGGCCATCATCACCTGCGCCACCCGCCGCCCCGCGCCCGGCGCGCTCATGCCGCAGGTGAAGTCCCTCAACTACCTCAACAACATCATGGCCAAGGTGGAGGCCATCCAGGCCAATGCGCTGGAGGCCGTGATGCTCAATGAGCAGGGCTACGTCGCCGAGTGCACGGGCGACAACCTTTTCCTCATGAAGAACGGCACGTTGCTCACCCCGCTCATCAGCGATGGCGCGCTGGACGGCATCACCCGCGCCGTCATCATCGAGATCGCCGGGAAACTCGGCATCCCGGTGGTGGAGAAATCCCTCACCCGCTACGACATCTTCACCGCGGACGAATGTTTCCTCACCGGCACCGCGGCCGAGGTCATCCCGGTGGTCGCGCTCGACCGCCGCACCATCGGCAGCGGCAAGCCGGGGCCGTTCACCGCGCGTTTCCTCGACGCTTTCCACGAACTCGCCATGAGCACTGGCACCCCGTTCCGCTGAGCGTGGAAATGATTTCAATTCCCCATCCCGTTCCGCCATACTCCGCCATCCGGCATGAAATGTGACTTCTGCGACAAAAAGGCCACCGTCTTCCTGACCCAGCTCGTCGAGGGACAGATGAAGAAGGTGTGCCTTTGCGATCCATGCGCCAAGGAGCGCGGGGTCACCGATCCCACCGGCTTCTCGCTGGCGGACCTCCTGTTGGGGGGGCTGCCCGGGGCCGGCGCTCCGCAAGCCGCCGGAAAAACACCGGCCGCCGCCTCCGGGGGCGGCAGGAAGTGCCCCACCTGCGGCTTCACCCTGGATGATCTCCGCCGGGTGCGCCGCTTTGGCTGTGGCGATTGTTACGCCACTTTTTCAGAAGAAGTGGGCCAAATGGTCCGCGGCATGCATAAGGGTCCCTCGCATGTCGGCAAGGTTCCTGCCGGTCTGATGGCCATGCAGGTGCTGCACCAACGGCTCGAAGAACTCCGCGCCCGTCTCGACCAGGCGATCGCCTCCGAGAGCTACGAGGAGGCCGCCGGCATCCGCGATGAAATCCGCAACCTCGGCGAAGTCAAAGTTTGATCCATCCAGCTCCCAGCCACCCATGATGCGCTTCTCCACCCTCGTCAAGCACCCCGCCGACTGGATGACCGGCGGGCAGACGGAACACGGTGCGGTGCTCACCTCGCGCATCCGGCTGGCGAGAAACCTCCGCCGCCACCCGTTTCCCGGCTGGGCCCGGCGCGAACAGCGCGCCGCCGCGCTCGACCTGATGCGCCCGGCCGTGGAGGCCCTGCCGGCGATGAAGGACGCCTTCTCGCAGGAACTCGCGGATCTTTCCTCGGTCCAGAAACAGGTGCTCGTCGAGCGCCACCTCATTTCCCGCGAACACGCCGCCCGTAGCGACGGCTCGGCCGCGGTGATCGAGCGCCGCCAGACCTTCAGCCTGATGCTCAACGAGGAGGATCACCTGCGCATGCAGGCCATCCGTCCCGGCCTTCAACTCACCGCCGCCTTCAACGCCTTGTCCGAACTCGACTCGGAGTTGGAGAACTCCCTGGAATTCGCCTTCGATCCCACCCTCGGCTATCTCACCACCTGCCCGACGAATCTTGGAACCGGAATGCGCGCCTCCGCCATGCTCCACCTGCCCGGCCTCGTCCTCAGCGACCAGATCGGCCAGGTTCTCCAGGCCGTCAACAAGATCGGCCTCGCCGTCCGGGGCCTCTACGGCGAGGGCACTGAATCCCTCGGAAACCTCTACCAGATCTCCAATCAATCCACCCTCGGAGAGAGCGAGGAAACCATCATCCGCCGTCTCGAACGCGTCATCTCGCAGGTTTCCACCCACGAGCAGAATGCCCGCGAAAAACTCCTCGAGGACGATCCCGCCATGGTCTCGGACAAGATCGGCCGCGCCTACGGTGTCCTGCGCCACGCCTACATCATCGATTCCAAGGAGGCCCTCAACCACCTCTCCCTGCTCCGCCTCGGCGGCATCCTCGGTTTTTTTCCGCCGGAGACCGTGGTGCTCTGCGACACGCTGCTCATGGACATCCAGCCCGCCCACCTCCAGCTTCTATCCGGCAGCAAACTCGCGCCCGAGGAACGGGACACGATTCGTGCGGAAATCGTGCGCTCCCGTTTGCATTCGCTCTCATCCCCTGATAACCGTTCCAACAACAACCGGAGAAATCCGGTTTCCGACTCCAACAACCCCGGCGATCCATGAACAACTTCACCCCACGAGCCCAACAAGTCCTGGCCCTCGCCCGCAAGGAGGCGGACCGCTTCAACCATTCCTACGTCGGCACCGAACACCTCCTGCTCGGTCTCATCAAGCTCGGCCAGGGCGTCGCCGTCAACGTGCTCGAGCGCATGGGCCTCGAACTCGAGGCCGTCCGCATGGAGGTGGAGAAGGAGGTCGGCTCCGGTCCGCCGCAGAAGGCGGCCGGCAACATCCCCTACACGCCGCGCGTGAAGAAGGTGCTCGCCCTCGCCAACAAGGAAGCCAAGGCGCTCAACCATTCCTACGTCGGCACCGAACACCTCCTGCTCGGCCTGCTCCGCGAGGGCGAGGGCGTCGCCGCCCGCGTCCTCAAGCGCCTCGACGTGGACATCCAGCGCACCCGCAACGAAATCCTCGCGGAAATCGATCCGAATTTCTCGCCCGAGGACCAGGACGACGAGGACGACGACGAGGACCTCGACGACGGGGACGGCCCCTTCGAGGATGAAGGTCCTGCCCAGGCGGCCACCCAGGAAGGCGAGGGGAAATCCAAGACTCCTGCACTCAAGGCATTCGGGCGCGATCTGACGAAAGTGGCCAGGGAAGGCGGGCTCGATCCCGTCATTGGCCGCGAATCGGAAATCGAACGCGTGATCCAGATCCTCTGCCGCAGGACGAAGAACAACCCCGTCCTCATCGGCGAGGCGGGCGTCGGCAAGACCGCCATCGTCGAAGGCCTCGCCCAGGAAATCGCCAGCGGCAACGTCCCGGAAATCCTGCGCGACAAACGCGTGGTCACCCTGGACCTCGCATTGATGGTTGCGGGCACGAAGTACCGCGGCCAGTTCGAGGAACGCATCAAGGCCGTGATGGACGAGATCCGCAAGGTGAAGAACATCATCCTCTTCATCGATGAACTCCACACCATTGTCGGTGCCGGTTCCGCCGAGGGCGCGATGGACGCCTCCAACATCATCAAGCCCGCCCTCAGCCGCGCCGAGCTTCAGTGCGTCGGAGCCACCACCCTCAACGAATACCGCAAGTACATCGAGAAGGACTCCGCCCTCGAACGCCGTTTCCAACAGGTGAAGGTGGACGAGCCCTCCGTGGACGATGCCATCAAGATCCTCCAGGGGCTTCAGGAGAAATACGAATCCCACCACAAGGCGAGGTTCACGCCCGAGGCCATCGAGGCTTCCGTGAAGCTCACCTCGCGCTACCTCACCGCCCGCTTCCTGCCGGACAAGGCCATCGATGTGCTCGATGAGGCCGGCGCCCGCGCCCGCATCGGCACGATGACCCGCCCGCCCGCCATCAAGGAGCTGGAGGCGAGGATCGAACACATCAACCGCGCCAAGCTCGCCGCCATCGCCGAGCAGAACTTCGAGACCGCCGCCGCCCTCCGCGATGACGAGAAACACGCGAAGAAGAACCTCGAGGAAACCCTCAAGACCTGGCGCTCCGCCTCCGAGGAGACGATTGTCACCGTCACCGATGACGACATCATGGCGGTCGTCTCCAAGTGGACCGGAGTCCCGCTCCGCCGCATGGAGGAGAAGGAAACCGAAAAGCTCCTCAAGATGGAGGACGAGCTCAAGGGCCGCGTGATCGGCCAGAACGAGGCGGTCGTCGCCATTTCCAAGGCGCTCCGCCGTTCCCGCGCCGACCTCAAGGACCCGCGCCGCCCGATCGGTTCGTTCCTGTTCCTCGGGCCCACCGGCGTCGGCAAGACCTACCTCGCCCGCAACCTCGCCGAGTTCATGTTCGGCGATCCGGACGCCCTCATCCAGATCGACATGTCCGAATACATGGAGAAATTCACCGCCAGCCGCCTCATCGGCTCGCCTCCGGGATACGTCGGCTACGAGGAGGGCGGCCAGCTTTCCGAAGCCGTCCGCCGTCGCCCCTATTCGGTCGTGCTCTTCGATGAAGTGGAAAAGGCCCACCCGGACGTGATGAATCTTCTCCTCCAGATCCTCGAGGAAGGCACCGTCACCGACTCGCTCGGCCGCAAGATCGACTTCCGCAACACGATCATCATCATGACCTCCAACGTCGGGGCCTCGTCCATCAAGCGCCAGACCTCGCTCGGCTTCGGCGCGATGACCGAGGACCAGGCGGACTTCGAGGGCATGAAGGAAAAGATCCTGGAGGAATCGAAGCGCTACTTCAAACCGGAGTTCCTCAACCGCCTCGACGACCTGGTCGTCTTCCACATGCTGGAAAAGGTGGACCTCAACCAGATCGTCGATCTCGAGGTGAACAAGCTCGTCAAGCGCCTCGCCGAAAAGGAGATCGCCCTCACCCTCTCGCAGGATGCCCGCGATTTCCTCTCCGAGAAAGGCTTCGATCCCGCCTACGGCGCGCGCCCGATGCGTCGTGCGGTCGAACGTTTCCTCGAGGATCCGCTCGCGGAGTCCCTGCTGCGCGGTGACGTGAAACCCGGCGATTCCGTGAACGTCGTCAAGAAACCCGACGCCGAGGAACTCGCCTTCGTCTCCAATCGTCCGGAGCCGCAGGAAGAAGCAAGCGTGTGACCGTGGTGGCGATCTCGCCGGTCGCCGCACCCGCTACGGCAGCAGGTCCCCGTAGGTCCCCGGATCGCTGCCGGGGATCTCGATGGCACCGCAGGCCTTGGCGTAGAACTCCTTCGGGCCTACGCCGCCGATGATGGCGTAGGCGTAGCCGATCTCCCGGAGGGCTTCGAGCGCCTTCATCAGCAAGGCCTTGCCGATGCCCAGGCCGCGGGCTTCCTCCAGCACGCCGGTGGGGCCGAAAAACCCGCGCTGGGTGGTATCGAAGCACACGAAGCCGAGGATCTTCCGGTCTTTTGTGGCGATGAAACAGGCGACCGGTTGGCGGGTCAGCGCGACCTCCACCTCGCTCGCCCATTTCTCGGAAAAGTGGGTTTTGGCGAAGGCGGCCACCGTGTGTTTCTCGAAGGCCCGGGCCCGCCGCAGGGTCACGCCCTTCGAGGCGACCTCCGAATAGAGTAGGGTGGAGTCCGGCAGGTCATAGAGGCGCACGAGCATGTCGATCATGCGCCGATTGAACGTCCGGCCGGGCGCGGCGGGAAGCCCCGAATTCACCCCACGAAACTGTAGTCGTAGGGCTTGCGCATCTCGCGGGCGACGTAGGTGTTGGCCTCGGCCGCGTGTTCGCCGGTGAAGAGTTCCTTTTCCGGATCCCACTGGAGTTTCTTGCCGGTGCGCAGCGAGATCGCGCCGAGATGGCAGACCGATGCGGAACGGTGGCCCACCTCGACCGGGCAGATCGGATCCTTGCGGGTGCGCATGCAGTCGAAGAAATTGCCCTTGTGGTCGTTGCTGAAATAAAGGCGCTCCGCACCTTCCGGCAGCGGGGTGGAGAGCATTTCGCGCTCCGCGGCCTCGATCTT